>ERZ808040.1053-NODE-1053-length-20265-cov-4.257133_pt1 | contig 20265 bp, 12 predicted proteins | sample MGYA00380191_ERZ808040 | MGnify/ENA primary metagenome ERZ808040 (study PRJEB31490, sample SAMN06133395) | mouse gut metagenome | isolation source: J6 | host: mice | place: China: Chengdu | collected 2015-05 ...
TATATTGGAAATGAAAAATGTCATTGTTTCCGCCAGGCGGCGATTGATATGCTTTATACACAATCTAACCTAAAAGAAATACTAAAAACAGAAAACTTCCAAACTTTTTCTTTTGAATATTATGACAATATAGAAGAAAACCCCATTACTAGTAAAACAGCTTATGCCAATATTAGGGAAATCCACACAAAATCGAAACAATTTGTATCGCAATTTGGGAAAAGCTATGAAAACCTTTTATTTTATGGGGGGACTGGCGTAGGGAAAACCTTTCTTTCGAATTGTATTGCAAAAGAATTACTGGATTTATCTTTTTCTGTTATTTACCTTACTGCAATCCAATTATTTGACCTTTTCTCCCATTATACATTTGATAATAACGAAGAGGCAGGGGAAACGAATGATATGCTTCAGTTTATTTTAGACTGTGACCTACTTATTATTGATGATTTAGGGACGGAACTAAGCAATGCCTTTACTAACTCTAAACTTTTTTACTGTTTAAACGAGCGTTTTATTCGGAAAAAACCTATACTGATCTCTACCAATCTTTCTATAGATAAGATTAGCCAAATTTATTCAGAGCGAATTTTTTCGCGCCTCTCTAGTAATTTTACATTTTTAAAATTCTATGGAGATGATATTCGGATTAAAAAGAAATTACAACAAAAACAGACTTGACGAAACTAGACTATAATGTTATAAACAAAATGTTCAATACTATACCATACACGAAATTGGAGGAGAATACGTTATGACACGTGAAGCGAAAGATTTCAATACCATTCCGGTAGGGCCTCTTGGGATTGTTGTTCTTCCAAGCTGTAAAGACCTAGGGGACAAAATTGACTCCTATATTGTAGCATGGAGGGACAAGCGGGAAAATGAACACACTTCTACCCTTCCTTTTAATGGCTATTTAAAGGATTCTTATTTAGTAGATGCAAACGTCCCTAGGTTTGGCTCTGGTGAAGCAAAGGGAATTATTAACCAATCTGTCCGTGGTGATGATCTATACATAATTACAGATGTTACTAATTATAGCCTAACCTATTCATTATGTGGGTTTACCAACCATATGTCGCCGGATGATCACTTTCAGGATTTAAAACGTGTTATTGCTGCGGTCGGCGGAAAAGCAAGGCGCATCACTGTTATTATGCCATATTTATACGAAAGCCGCCAGCACAAGCGTACTGGTCGTGAATCTTTGGACTGTGCATTGGCACTCCAAGAGCTTTCTAATATGGGCGTAGAAAATATTATCACTTTTGATGCACACGATCCACGTGTACAAAATGCTATCCCATTAAAAGGATTTGAAACGGTTACGCCAGCTTACCAATATATTAAAGCCCTTTTAAAAGAAGAGCCTGATATCCATATGGATTCCCAGCATATGATGATTATTAGCCCAGATGAAGGAGGTACTTCCCGCGCTGTATATTACTCTAATGTACTTGGGCTAGAACTTGGCATGTTCTATAAACGCCGTGATTATACCAGAGTTGAAAATGGCAGGAACCCTATTATTGCACATGAATTCCTTGGTTCTTCCGTAGAAGGGAAAGACTGCCTTATTATTGATGATATGATTTCCTCTGGGGAAAGCATTTTAGATGTTGCCAAAGAATTAAAACGCAGAAATGCAAGAAAAGTATTTGCCGCTGCTTCTTTTGGCTTATTTACCAATGGGCTTGAAAAATTTGATCAATTCTATCAAGAGGGGCTAATTGATCGGGTGCTTACCACAAACCTTATCTACCAGACCCCAGAGCTATTGACAAAACCATACTACATTAATGTAGATATGAGCAAATATATTGCTTTAATTATTGACACTTTAAACCATGATGCTTCTATTAGCGATTTATTAAACCCTGTAACACGCATCCACAATATCCTAAGCAAATACCATCAAATATAATTATTAACCTTCCATATAAAGTAGCTGCCGTAATAAGAAAACTAGGTTCCTTATTGCGGCAGGCTTATTATAATTCCAACAGATGATATGTTTTTTCCATATTATCCAAAATTTCTTTTTCTCTTTGATGGCAAGTAAAAATCAGTATCTGCCTAGCCTGTTGTGTTAATGCTGCCAATGTAGATTGTAAACGTTCCTTATCATAATAGACAAACGTTTCATCCAAAAGCAGGGGCATCGATTCGTATCCCATTACACTATCCGCTGCAGCCAGGCGTAATGCTAAATAAACTTGTTCTGCTGCACCCCTGCTTAATTGATACAGTGGAATTTTCCTATTTTGCCCATATAAAAATATTTCATTATTTTCCTGAATAAATACCTTATTATACTTATTATCTGTTATCTCTGACAATAAATGGGACATGCGTTCCCTTATATGTTCACTGACATTTTTCTGCATAGAGCCTGCCACTTGTTTTAAAGTCTGCTCTGCCAGCATAACCGCGCTAATCTGCTGGTATAGCTTCCTATTTTCTTCTACCTGCTGCCTACAGCCTTCTAGCCCACTCTGGTAAATAGCAGCCCTTTCCTTCATTTGCTCTAATTTCCATTCGACTTTTTGGATTTGTTCATACAATGTTTTTTCCCGTTTTTCTGCCTCCATAAATGCAACTGAAACCGAAGTTAAAGCATGGCCCTTCCATGCAAGGAATGCACATATTAATGCCAGTATGCCAAAAATCCAAATGCCTTCCCTCCAATAACCCATAACATAACAAAATACCATAATAAAAAAACTAACTGCACTTAAAAATAATTCTATGTACATTAACCTTTTCTGGCGGCTGGAATTTTCATATGCTTGTTTTTCCTGTTTTATCTGCTTACGCATTTCCTCCAGCTCTTCTTGTGCTTCCTCTTTCCTTATTGTCTGCTGTAAAAGCTCGTCTTCAATAATTTTTAAATCTTCTTCTGCATTTTGTAATTCTTCTTCTAACTTTGGCTGGTACTGCTTTATTAACCTTTTCTTTTCTTCAGCCAAAAAGACAAATGCCTTTCTCATATCCCATTCTGGTTCTCCTGCCGATAAATAATTTACCATTGTATTTTGTAATTCTTCAGACAATGTTTGCCCTGGCGCCGCCTTCATCTGGCTAATACAAACCGTATTTGTAAAACTGCTTTCTGTTATTCCTCCTAAAAGTTCCTTTAATTCTTCCTCTGTTAATTCTTCCCCTGTCGTTTCATTTACAATCTCTGTTTTCCAGTTATTGCGGCTAAAACAACGGTATATCCGATAGACAGCCCTTTCCTTTTGGAAGCGCATGACTCCCTCATAAGAGGCTGGATTTTCCCACGGCTCATATTTACTAAATTCGTCTGTTTTAGAATCCCTTCCTCTCTGCCTTTCTATGCCAAACAACATCGCACGGATAAAAGCATGGACCGTACTTTTACCTGCTTCATTATTTCCATAAACCACATTAACGCCTTTTTGAAAAAACAAATTTACACCATGTAATTTCCCAAAATTTGTTATTCCCACTTCTAAAATTACCATTTCAGCCTCCTTTCCTCTACTCCCTATACGTCAAATGCACGGATCCCATAATGAAGTGCTTGGCGTTCTATCTCATTTAACGTTTCTTTTTTTAAGAACTCCTTTATATACCAGCCCAAAACATTGTTTTTATTTGCTTGGTACAGCTCCTGCAAATTATAATCTGGCTGTGTCTTATCATCAAAACTGCATATATTCCCATCTTTTTGGAATTCTTCAAAAGAAAACTGTATTACTTGATCCCTTTGTCCCACTAGCCGTAAAGTATACATATTTTGCTTCCCAAAAGTTTCTATGTTCTCCCTTACTTTCTGCCTAACTGACATAACCGTATCTTCTGGCGTAACCACTATTTCAATTGGCAAATAAACCCGTTTGGCAAATGGCACAAATTTTACTTGTACTTTTCCTTTTGAAATTTCTACTTCATAAAATCCTTTCGCCCCGCTATCCGACCTATCTGCTGGCTCTAAACATCCAGCTTGGACTACCTTATTTTTCACAAGTTCCCCGCCCATATGGATATGCCCAAAAGCAATATAATCAAATCCACTTGCCTTTAGCTTTTCAATATCATAAGGGCGGTGCCCTGCATCTCCACCATGCCCTAACAGTATATTCACTTTTTTTTCATCTGCTACTGTTATTTGGTTATATACAGGTTCTATATCTTCCCTATCATAATAGCTCCCTCCATATACAGAAAGATTCAAATCAGGGAAATCCTTCCTTTCAATCCCTGGAGATTTAAAAAAACTCACATTTTTACACCATAAAAAACTTCTATAATAAGAATCTTGCTTCATGTAATCATGGTTTCCTGCTATTACCATTACCCTTGTTTTTGTCAGCGTGGAAAACAGATAATCTACCTCTTTTAATTCCCTTAATAATGGCTGCCTATGGAACATATCCCCTGCTATTAGCAAAACATCTGCCTGTACTTTCTCTGTATATGTAATTGCCCTTTCAAATGTTTCCCATATCTCCCTGCCCCTATCCTTTACCCATTTTGCTCCTTTTTCGGGTTCTGCCCCTAAATGTATGTCCGCTATATGTATTACTTTCATTGTCCTTCCTCCACTATAGCCCTGCCTATCCTCTTATCCATACTGCTACCTATTATTCTTCCCTATTATACAACTGATTAGTAGACTTGTCATTGACTTTAAGTACAAAAAGCAGTAATTCCCAAAAAACAACACAAAAAACCCCATTGTTTCTCTATTTTTAGGGTGTTATAATAAAATATAATTTAAAATTCCCTTTCCTTTTAGGTAAAGGAGGAATTGCCCAAAACAATTATAGCGGCAACAGAGGGCAGGGCGAAAGTGGTATCCTCTGCTGCCATAAGGCAATCTACATAATTGGCTCCTAACTGCCACAAGTGGATTGAAACAAAAAGTAAGGCATAACTGGCATAAAAATTAAATACCAAAATGCAAAATTATAGGAGATGATTATATGCTTGAAACCTTTTTTTCTGTTAGCCATATGCTTAAGCCTTCCCAAAAGATTGGAAACATTCCAGACTCTAAGACGGTTTACCAAAATTTTTTCCAAATTGCATGGCCTTCCGCTGTCGAATCTACCTTAGTTGGGCTAGTAGGTGCTATTGATACTATGATGGTTGGCGGGATTGGCACAGCTGCAATTGCTGCTGTCGGCATTACTAACCAGCCAAAGTTTATTTTACTTGCTGCTATTAATTCTTTAAATGTTGGGGTTACTGCTATTGTAGCAAGGAGAAAAGGAGAAAATAACCAAGAAAGTGCTAATAGTTGTTTAAGGCAATGTTTATTGCTTAGTGCGTTTATTTCTATCTTTATGGCTGTTATGGGCTTTTTATATGCTTCTGAAATACTTATATTTGCAGGTGCAGAAGCAGATTACCTTGATTATGCTGTATCTTATTTCAGGATTCTTATGGTTAGTATCTTTTTTCAAGCCATTAACTTAACTATCAATGCTGCCCAACGTGGGGCAGGCAATACTAAAATTTCCATGCGCACCAACGTAACAGGGAATATTGTGAATGTTATTTTTAATTATCTGCTTATTAACGGCGTTTGGTTTTTCCCAAAGCTTGGCGTACAAGGCGCCGCTATTGCCACTGCACTTGGTGCATTTGTAGCATGTTGTATGTCAGTTGCTACTTTACTAAAACGTGGTTCTTTCTTAAGCTTCCATACTATTGGCAGTTGGAAACTATCCAAGGCTTTATTACTTCTGCTTTTCACTATTAGTGGAAGCGCACTAATAGAACAAGTATTTATGAGAATTGGTTTCTTTACCTATGCTAAATTAGTTGCCGCTTTAGGGACTACTGCTTATGCAACCCACCTTATCTGCATGAATATTCTAAGTTTATCCTTTAATTTTGCAGACGGCTTTGGCGTAGCGGCTTCTTCTTTAATGGGGCAAAGCCTTGGCGCTAAACGCCCTGATATGGCAACTCTCTATGTAAAAGCAGGGCAACGGATTGTATTCTGTATCTCTGCTGTACTATGTGTATGTTTTATTACAGGCAGGTACTTTTTAGTCTCACTTTTTTCACAAGAAGCAGAAGTTATTGAACTAGGTGCTATTATTGTCCTATTTATTGCTGGCATTACTTGGCTCCAAACCTCCCAAGTCGTTATATCAGGTTCCTTACGGGGAGCTGGTGACACCCGCTTTGTTGCCCTAAGTTCCCTTATTAGTGTCACCCTATTCCGGCCTTTTTTAGCATGGCTGTTCTGTTATCCACTTGGTTTTGGGCTAATTGGCGCGTGGTTTTCCCTATTTGCTGACCAAGGGATCCGGCTTTTATTAAACTTTTGGAGGTTTTCTACGGGAAAATGGGCTTCTATTAAGGTATAAAAAAGGAGCTGTTTATTAGACAGCCCCTTTACAAAAACAATTCTATTTTTATAATTCACAATTATTTACTGTCCTTGGGAATGGTATTACATCACGGATATTTCCCATGCCAGTTAAATACATAACACACCGTTCAAACCCAAGCCCAAAACCAGCATGGCGTGCAGAGCCATATTTGCGCAAGTCCAAATAGAACTGATAATCTTCTGGTTTTAAATTTAGCTCTTCCATTCTGGCAAGCAGCTTATCATAATTATCCTCTCTTTGGCTTCCACCAATAATTTCTCCAATGCCAGGCACTAGGCAATCCATAGCGGCTACTGTTTTTCCGTCCTCATTTAATTTCATATAAAATGCTTTTATTTCCTTTGGATAATCCGTTACAAATACAGGACACTTAAAGATTTGTTCTGTTAAATACCTTTCATGTTCTGTCTGTAAATCACAGCCCCAAGATACTTTATAATCAAACTCTTCATTATGCTTTTCCAATAACTCAATGGCTTCTGTATAAGTAATATGCCCAAACTCCGAATGTAGCACGCCTTCCAAACGTTCTATCAAACCCTTGTCCACAAATTGATTGAAAAATGCCATTTCTTCCGGCGCATGTTCCATAACATATTGGATAATATATTTTAACATCCCTTCTGCCAACATCATATCATCCTTTAAATCCGCAAATGCCATTTCTGGCTCAATCATCCAAAACTCTGCTGCATGGCGCGTAGTATTCGAATTTTCTGCACGGAAAGTAGGGCCAAATGTATAAATATTACGGAATGCCATTGCATATGTTTCTCCATTTAACTGCCCGCTTACTGTTAAATTAGTCGGTTTATTAAAGAAGTCCTTTGCATAGTCTACTTTCCCATCTGCTGTTTTAGGAAGGTTCTCTAAATCTAACGTTGTTACTTGGAACATCTCGCCGGCACCTTCACAATCGCTTCCTGTAATAATTGGCGTATGCACATACACAAAATCCCTTTCTTGAAAGTATTTGTGGATTGCATATGCAATAAGGGAACGCACACGGAATACTGCTTGGAAGGTATTTGTCCGTGGCCTTAAATGAGAAATTGTCCTTAAATATTCAAAGCTGTGCCTCTTTTTCTGGAGAGGGTAATCTGAAGTAGAATTTCCTTCTACTACCACACTATCTGCCTGGATTTCAAATGGCTGCTTTGCTTCTGGCGTTGCTACTAAAGTGCCCTCTACAATAACCGCCGCCCCTACATTTAATTTGGAAATCTCTGCAAAATTCTCCATAGTATCATGGTATACTATTTGTAATGCTTCAAAAAATGTCCCATCATTTAATACCAAGAAGCCAAAACTTTTTGAATCACGGACGCTTCTAACCCAACCGCCTACTTGTACCTTCCTGCCTAAGTACTCTTCCCTATTCCTATATAACTCTCTTACTGTTACTAATTCCATTTTTAAAAATACCTCTCTATTGATTCATTCTACCTAAGATTAGAACAGTGCCTTTACAGCCTCTGCCATCTTATCACATTTACAGTCTCTAAAGAAGTATTCCCTAAATTTTTCTCCACTTACAGCACCTTTTAATAATTCTTGGTCAATATTTTTAAGGATTGTCACCATATCCACATGTGTTACCTTTTTTACTTCATCTAAAATCTTTTTATTCCTTTGCTCTGGCACAACCCTTTCCTTTGGATATCCGCCACCGCCTGGTGCACAGAATAATTTTTCAAAGATATATTGTAAGTTTAATTCACCGCCCCAGCCAAAGTTTTCCGCAAATGGGAGTGCTATTGCATTTCCATCATTTACTTGGGAGAATAAATAAGCATCTAATGGTGATTCAATATGCCCGCACAGTACATTTGGGAATGAATTACATGCTAACATAGCGCCTTCCCCCGTGCCGCATCCTGTAATAACAAAATCTGCCGCACCAGAATTTAAAAGAATCCCTGTTAAAATACCTACTTGTACATACGTAAGCTGTGCAGCATCTTCTGCAGAATACATCCCATAATTTACTACTTCATGCCCCATTGGCTCTACTACACTTTTTAAAGTATTGTAGATTAATTCATTTTTCGCTGCCTGGCTATTTTCATTAATTAATGCTATTTTCATATCTTTGCCTCTCCTATCTAATTTATTTTTCTATACTAACTATAAGCGAATGGTAAGTTTTTGTCAACTGTGGCAAAAATAATAATCCTCTTTCTGCCTCTCTTTTACTATGGCAGACAAGAGACTCTAGCGAAACATTATTGAGGCTCTTTTAACAAATAAGGTAAATTAGCTGGCTGGTTATACGCGGTATTCTGCCATGCCACGCCCTCCCTATAAGCCTTATCTTCTAATAAACAAGGAAATACATATTCTGTACCTATAGTTGTACTATAAATACGGATTTTATTATTATCTTCCTTATCCCTTACAATAAATTCTTCACGCCAATCCCCATAAAGATCAGCAACTAACCCTGCATTGCTTTTTGTGCCATTATTTAATTTTGTCCCTTGTGCCTCTAACAATACTATTGTCTGAAGATTTTCATAGTCCCATTTTTGCACCTGCGGAATTAGCTCTTCTGTATTATTGGAATCAAATAATTCCATTAACAAATCCCCATCCCAGTATATAGAAAAATTCTGGCTTGGTTTTGCTTCATAAATAATATTTCCCTTACAGTCATAGGTTACATTTGTAATGGCACTCCACATTTCTGCGCCTTCATACCGTGGATCAATATCCGCTGCTACTCCACGCCCCGTATCCTTTCCATTAAAATACCCCCATAGGATTTCACCTGTTTTTGCGTCATGCAGCTCTGTATGGTATTTTGCTTTTGCTTCTTCATGTACAGAAAATACTTCTAACCTTCCATCATTATTCCAGTCACTCACGTGCATCGCATCCCCGTGCCCTAAGCCAGTGGAATAAAGGACCTGCCCATTATGGTCAAGTACCAAAGAACCATAAATAATTTCATCATAGCCATCCTTATCTACATCATTAATGGATAACCCATGGTTTCCCTGTGCTGCATATTCACTTTCATCTGGCACGTCAAACGCCCACTGCATCACCAGTTTTTCATCCACTAACTTCCATGCGGTAATTGCAGTCCTGCCATAATAACCACGGCAAAATATAGCACTTGCAGAACCGTTGTCTAAATATGCCGTTGCCGCCAAAAACCTATCACAACGGTTAGCATACCCGTCATTTTTCTCTGCCGGATAGCCATTTTTTAATCCCCAGTGCCTTGTATCATAAGTATCCGTGGCTTCATCATAAGGCCCCCTAGCAGGTATATATTCTGTTGTATCCAAGATTTCCCCTGTCTCCCCATTAAAGACAGTAAGATATTCTTTTCCTAATACAATCCTTCCAATCCTTCCATCATGTTGGCGGAAATCATACTCTTTAGGCGTACCTGCGACTTCCGTTAATAAATTAGCCGTACTAACTTCCCCTACATGCCCAGTTTCCTTTAGCTGTGCATCAAAGGTAGTCGTCCCATCTGCTGTTTTACAAATTAATTCTGCTTTTCCATCTGCATTATAATCCCATACTTGGAATTGTGTATAATGCGCACCAGAACGAATATTTAACCCTAAATCAATTCTCCACATTAATTCCGCTTTTCCAGTAGCAATCTCTATTTGATAAGCATCTAATATCGTAGTCCCTGTATATCCATCTTTTGAATTATCCTGTGCATTACTTGGATACCATTTTACAATTAATTCTAATTTCCCATCTCCATCTAAATCCCCAACTGACATATCATTTGATGTATATTGTGCTACTGTGCCATCTGGCATAGTCTGCGGGGCTGGCGCTTGTAAGGTAAACTCTTGGTATTCCTTTGCCCATGCAATTGTTTCTTCCCCTCCTGCTGAAATTCCTTCACTCGCTGTTAATTTATATGTATCCCCTGCTTTTCCATCTTTATCTAAATAGCAAGTATTCTCTCCTGTATAGATTACAGCCCCATTTCTTTCCAAAGTAAAACAAATAGCATCAGAATCTGCCTGGTAAGAACGCCAGCTTACCATAATGCCGTTTAAAGAACGTGTTGGCTCTTTTATGGCAATTAATGCCCGGTCCGTATAAACTTCTGCTGGGGCATAAGTACCTATATCCGTAAGCTCCCCGTAGATCGTTGTTTCTGTCTTTTCTGGTTCTACTGGGTCTGTTTCTGTATTTCCTTCTGTTATTGTTGATTCTGTTATTGTTTTTGTTGTTCCTTCTGCCGTAGTGATTCCCTCTGTTGTTTTGGTTGGCGTTGAATTTGAAACAGAACATGAAGTTAAAACCATTGCAGCAAATAATAAAGACATTATTCTTTTTAATTTTTTATAGTGCATCTCTACTTCCCCTTTTTACAAATTATAAATATTATAACATAACTTATAAGGAATAACAATCAAGCGGAAATATAAAAAGGTAGCATAGCTTCTCGCTATGCTACCTTTTCTAGGATTTAAGAAAGACGAATTCCCTTATTTTTATTGGATCCAAACACCATTCTGATCTACTTGGTATCCATCTGGTGTAGTCTCATTTACTGCCATATCTCCGTCTGCTTTTAAGAAATACCACTTATCGTTGTACTGTATCCAACCAGTCTTCATAGAACCATCTGGATTTAAGTAATACCATTTGTCCTTGTATACAATCCAGCCTGTTGCCATAGGGCCACCTGCATTTAGATAATACCAATGCCCATTAGATACAATCCATTCTGTGTCTGCCATGCTGCCATCTTCCTTGCAGTAATACCAGATATTATTTGTCTGTACCCAACCAGTCTTCATATAACCAGTTGCTTCAAAGTAATACCACTTATTCTGGATCTTTTCCCACTTGTTTGCTGGATAACCACCATTATTATAGTTATACCACCAACCAGTATTATCTTTTACCCATTTTCCACCAATCGATGGGACAATCACTGTGGAAGGCCTATTGCTACTGCTGCTACCGCTGCCACCACCATTGCTGCCGCTTCCACCCTTTCTTGTTACAAATGAGAAAATACTAAAGCTATTTACACGGAATGTAACAGTCCTTCCATTTAATACATAATTTCTTCCATTTGCAGAACTTCCTTTGGTAAAGGTCTCTTTTAAGGTACCTTCATTGGTATAATGCTTAATCTGCATATTATTTGTGTCTATTCCTTCTGGAAGTTCAATTGTAATTAAAATTGGTGCCTTTAAATCTTGGCGTTCTGCATTTACTTTCAGCTCTGCCTTAAACTCAATCTGTGCATTTGCAGGTTCTTTTGTAGGTTTCTGTTGTGTAATTTCTAAGGAAACCAATCCTTCCTCTGCACCTGATGCTGTAAGTACGCCTTTTGCTGTTACAGAACCATCTGACAATGCCTTGTCTGCTTCTACATCTTCTGGGGCTTCTACTACTACTTCTAAGCTTAAGTTATGTGCCTTCTTATACAGCTCATCTAATTTTTCTATTGTTTCTTCTGAAATTTCATTCCAATCACTTGGATCTATTTCAGTAATCAGTTCTGCTGCTTTGTCAATTCTTGTAACATCATAAGGAGATAATTTCTGGTCTACATCTGGAAGTGAATTTACCATATTTTCCAGCTTTTCTACTGGCTCCTGAGAAGAAGAACTGCCTTCTACTACTTTATGGACAATCACAGCGGAAACACGGGCTACTCCACTTGCTGGGAATACCATAGTAAGCTGCCCATCTGTTACTTCAATGCCTTCAAATCTTCCTACCTCATAAGTATTCGCATCATTATGTACAGAAAATGCTTTTCCTTCTATTTCTGTCTTAATGGTATTGCTATCAGAAGAACCTGAAATCATTTCTACTACATATTCACCATTTTCTACATCTAATACAAAAGTATTAGAATCTACTGCAGTTGCAGGAATCAATAAATCTGCATATACATTCTTTGAATAAACTCCACGTTTATTATATCCAGTCTGGTTACGGCCATCTATTTTAGCAGAACCATCTAAGAAGCCATATCCCTTTTCTGTAGTATACTGAATACCTAATTCTTCTACTGTTTTGCTAGCACCTTGTATTGTTTGTATTCCTCTCCAGCCTTCTTCTACTGGGGAATTTACAAGGCCAAAGTCAAATTTCTCTACAATTGGGTAATCTACTTTTACTAAAATAACTGCATAACCTGCAAAGTTCTCTACTGTACCAGTTACTTCTACAGTCCCTAAAATAGAAGTATCTACATAACTCCATTTTACTGGGACATCTTCTGTTCTTCCATCTTTTGCAAAAGTAGCCTTTACGGTTGCTGGCATTTTCCCTGCTGCATCGCTTTCAAAGTCAACTTCAATGCCTACTGGCTCTTCTACAGAAACTACATAGTCATCTACTACATGTACAGTTACCTTTACTGTAGCTTCTTCATGATAAGAACTCTCACAAGTGCCTGTTACTTCATAGGTTCCTTTTACATTAACATCATACTCTTTCTTCCAATTTACAGCTACAGTTTGGTCAACCTTATTATACATCTTTAGTACAACTTCTGTTGGAAGTTCTACTTCTTGGCCCACTAATGTATAAATATCGTCTAATTCTTCTACTGCTGTAATCTTATTTGCTACTACAGTAACCTGAATTGGCACTTTTTCTTCACGGCCATAAATCGTTCCATATACTGTCTTTTCACCAACTTCATTTATTAACAAAGTAGTATAATCCCATGTAATATCTACATCTTGCTCTTTCCCTGCTTCATCTACAACTACTACTGTTGCTGGGAACTGACTTTCATAATCCTCTGCATCCTGAACTAAGGTAATCGGTTCTGGATTTTGCACTCCCGCTGCTGTAATAGCAGTTTTTGTAGAGAATGGCAATGATTTATAACCAACAACATCATTAATTACTGCTTCTACAATATAGGTATACTCTGTATTTGCCGTTAATTCTGTATCGGTAAATTCTAATGTTTGACCATCCACTTCACCTGCTAATACATAATCAGAAATCGGTGCATCTTTACTTAATGCACGGTATACACGATATCCAATTACTTCATTTCCATAAGTGCCATCGCTTGCTGCTTCCCAATGTAAAGTAACAGTGCTTGTTGTCCTGTCTGCATCAGTAATAACTGCTGTTTTTAATCCTTCCGTTAATAAATATACTACATTTGCAGGCTGGTTATAAGCTACATTCTGCCATGCCACACCTTCCCTGTATGCCCTATCTTCTAAGAAGCATGGGAAACTATACTCTGTTTCAATTGTTGTAGTATATAAACGGATTTTATTATTGTCTTTTACATCACGGACAATAAATTCTTCACGCCAGTCACCATAAATATCAGCAACTAAGCCTGCATTACCCTTAGTACCATTGTTTAATTCTGTACCATCTGCCTGTAATAATACTTCTTGTGTTATTTCCTCATAATTCCATTTCTGGACTTGTGGAACTAAATCTCTGGAATTATTAGAATCAAACATTTCTGTCAATATATCCCCATCCCAGAAAATAGTAAAGTTCTGGCTTGGTTTTGCTTCATAAATAATATTGCCCTCTACATCATGAGTATGTGTATCAATAGAATGCCACATTTCTGCGCCTTCATATCTTGGGTCAATATCACCTGCCACGCCTCGCCCTGTATCTCCTGATCCGTCTTCAAACCATAAGATATCTCCGGTTGCTGGATCATAAAGGCCAGCGCCCCAATGTTCTTCATTTACTTTATATACTTCCAGTTTGCCATCACCGTTCCAGTCACTAACATGCATGGCATCTCCATGTCCCCAATGTGTATTAACAAGTGGGACACCATTATTATTTAATACTAACCCTGCAAAAACAATTTCATCATATCCATCATTATCTACATCATTAATAGATAAGCCATGATTACCCTGCCCAGCATATTCGCTCTTATCAGGAGCATCAAAAGTCCATTGCATTACCAATTCATCATTAATTAATTTCCATGCAGTAATGGCTGTCCTGTCATAATAACCACGGGAGAAGATAGCAGCAGCAGAACCATCATCAATGTATCCTATTCCTGAAAGGAAACGGTCTGCACGGTTTGCATAGCCATCGTTCTTCTCTGCTAACCCATTTCCCTTATATCCCCAATGTGAGGTATCCCATTTCTGTGTTTTCTCATCATATGGGCCACGGAATGGAACATAGTTTACGGTATCAATAATTTCACCTGTTTCACCATTAAATGCAGTTAAATACTCTGGGCCATCTACAATACGCCCTAACCTAACTCTTTCACCAGATGAATTATAGGCAATATACCGATAATCATAATCTTGATCTTCTTTGCTAATGTCTAACTGTGCCATGCTGACTTCACCCACATGCCCAGTTTCGGCCAATGACGAGTTATATGTTGTTGTCCCATCAGCGGTCTTGCAGATAATCTCTGCCTTTCCATCTCCATTAAAATCCCATACCTGATATTGTGTATAATGTGCACCAGAACGGATATTTAACCCTAAATCAATTCTCCACATTAATTCCGCTTTACCTGTTGCAATATCAATATCATACCCATCTAAAATAGTGGTTCCTGTATAACCATCCTGTGAATTATCCTTTGCATTGCTTGGATACCATTTTACAATAAGCTCTAATTGCCCATCTCCATCCAAGTCTCCTACAGACATATCGTTTGATGTATACTCAGCGATACTGCCATCTGGCATAGTCTGGCTTTCTGGTGCCTGTAAAGTAAATTCCTGATATTCCCTACTCCATGCAACTGTGCTCTCTCCACCTGTGGAAATGCCCTTGCTGGCTGTTAAAGTATATCTATCCCCAGCCTTACCAGCTTTATCCAAAAAGTTTGTCTTAAGCCCTTTGTATACTTCTTCTCCATTTCTGGTTAAAGTAAAGATTGTGCTATCATTTTTCTTTGTGCCATCTTTACAATCTGATTCATATAATCTCCAGCTTACAAATACACCTTCTTCTGTTGTTGCAGCTACCAATGCACGGTCTGCATAAGTTTCAGCAGGAGCTGCTGTCCCCATACCTGTCCAGCCTTCTATTGTATTTTCCACTGTCTTAGATGGATCAGATACTTCAATTGTTTTTCCATCTCTAGATCCTACTGCTATTACATAATACTCATATACTTTATCTGTTAAAACAGGATCAGTAAATGTTGTATCTGCTGTAGAACCAATCTGTAAAAAGTCTTGGTTATATGTATCGCTATGTGCATCATCTCCACTTGGGGAATGACGGAACACTGCATAATGTGTTGCATTTTGTACTGCATCCCATGTAAGAGCTACAGATGTTGCAGTAGAATTTACTCTTACATTTTCTGGGGCTGAAAATGCGCTTACCTCAGAAGTTTTAATAATAAGGGCATTTAACATATTTCTAGCAGTTGATCCAGTAGATGACACTGTAATACTTCCTGCTTTATCTAATGTAATAATTGTTGACTTTAATATGTCTGCCTCATTGCTAGGTTTTGTTGTTGCGGTTTCACCTAAATCTTTATCATTCACTTTAATTTTAGATGTAATGTCTCCACCAATACCTGCATATACGCTTACTGAATATGTCCCAGCAGGAACATCTACTTGGAATACAAGCCCATCTGCATCCGCAGTATATGTATAATCCCTACATGCGTCAAAAATATTCTCGTCTGTTGGATTAACTGTTCCAGGGACATTAGTCCCTTTATCATTCTTAAAGGTTACTGACTTGGTAAACCCATATCCTTTAGAAGCATCATACATTTCATTGCTAATATTAATAAACCCTTCTGCAGTACCCTTTGCTCCAAAGTCAAACTTTAGGTTTACTACGCCTTCTGCCTGCCATACAGCATATACTTGGATTTTATCAGCTAAAATATTTGTTTCAGCAACAGTCAACTTCGTAACAGCACTTTCTGCATTTGCTGCCACACCCCAGCCAAGGAAAGTAGATCCTTTCTTTGTTGGTTTTACTGTAGTATCTAGCGTAATTTCTTCTCCTACAATATATTTCTTAGCATCTGTAGGAACCTTGGTGTCTGCGTCTCCGCCATTGCTATTATAAACAAGCTCATATTCCTTTGCCCATATAGCATATAGGGTAACTACTCCCTCTTTTGCATCATCTGCATTATAATTATAAACAATACTACCTGTCTTCGCATCAGCAGATGCTGCCCAACCTACAAAGCGATAACCTGCTTTGCTTAATCCAGAACCATCATCTAAGTTTGCAGCTTGTGTTGTCGTTGCTGGAAGATCCTGTGGCACATCACCTAATGCACCATTTGTATTATATTTTATTGTATAATTTTCAGCAGCAGCTATACTTACACATTCTATTATAACACCATTTAAAAAACCTTGTGCACTACTCGTTGAGGTCCCTTTTATTGATAATCCAGCATTACCTGTTACTACAACACCTGTAGCCTGATGTGTTGCATCTGCTATAGTTCCTGTACCACTAGAAGACGTTTTTGTGTGAGAACCAATTGAATCACCATTAACAGACAAATCTTCTGACCAGCCATTCCCCAAATCATGCGCATAAACAGTAACATTATAAACACCATTAGGAACTTCTACCAAAAACTCTAATTCGTTAGGATTTCTAACTAAATCCAAACATACTGTTTTTAAATCAGAATCTACATCAGTAAAAGTAAATGTACCCTTGATCCCAACTTGTGCATTTCCACTAAACGCTTTCAACCCATATCCTGTAGTACTATTTTCTAAAGTTGTTCCACCAACCCCTAAATAATCTGTTGGAGTATTTTTTGTACCAAAATCAAACTGTAAAACCTCTCCAGCCTTGATTGTCTTTGGATCTGTAACAACTGTACCTGCTTTTGGCGTATTTAGAATAGCAGCTACATTATTCCCAGATACTGCTTTTGTACCCAGAGTATTTCCTTCGCCTGGCTCCGCCACTATACCCGGCGCAGCAGTTACCCCAGGCGACTCATCTGCATGTACCATTGGCACAGATGCAGAACTGAAAAGCATTGCCGCTGATAACACAACTGACCATACTTTTCGCATCATCTTTCCATAATACATATCATTCCCTCCTTCATTTTGTGAAATGCACAAAAAACATGGTTTTGGCATTTCAAATTTACTTACATTTGTTTATAATAATAACATTTATTTACCTACATTTCAATAATCAATATATTGATTGTCTAATTTTCTTTTTTGATAATTTTGTTTTTTGTGCAGATTGCATATAAAATATATTGGTTTCCACAAAAAACCAAATTTTCTTTTTTTAACTAAATTTTAAGCTTAAAATAATAAAACTGCCTCTTAATTATATTAATAAGAGTTTATATTTTCATATATAATTTATAATATTACAATACAAATTTGTTGACATATTATTTATATTAAAAAGCAGATTTATAGCATTTAAGAATTAAAATTTGCTAATAACCAAACAAAAACATATTAATCAACTTATTATAAATATATATCATATTAAATATAAAAACCTCTCAAGAATTAGATTAGTAAAAAAGCCTTATTTTTCAATATAAAGTTCAAACAACAAACAATCAAATAGCCTATCACTGCAACAACAGAAGCTTCTATTCCAAATCCTCCCCCTGTCAATAAAATATTTTATCTGAAAATATAATAATAGCAATAATTGGTGCACCATATGCCCCTTGTGCTGTTGCAATATGCAATATATCTGTTATTATCACAAAATTCCACACCACATGTAAAAAGACACTATTGCTAATGGAATTCCCTTTGTATGCAACAATATAAAACATAATCCCTACTAAAAGTTCCACTTATCACTAAAAGCAAAGACCAGCAATACTAAATGTTTCCATAGATAGTATATGCAATAAGCTAAATAAAAAAGCTGGGAGCAAAATAGCAATATATTTATTCCACTTGTTCTCTAACAGCCTCATAATATATTCCCCGAACAACATCTCCTCTAATATACCAGCTTTTATTGCCATAAACAGCGTAGCAATTACAATAAAAAGAGATTTTACCAAAGGAAAATCCACTTACCATTGTATTCCCTATTAGCCCAAAAATAAAAACAACAAACGCTGACAGGAAAATTGCAAACAAAACTGCCTATCTTTTAACAGCAAATGTAATTCCAAAATCTTTCATACTTTGATGGAGCACTTTTGTAGTATAAAGCCAAAATAACCAACAATATATATGGTACTATATTATCATAATTGTCCACAGGACTTATTAAAAACATATGTATTGCTAAATTATAAAAGAAATGATATATCATTGCTGATATTAAATTCTTATCTGTACAATCCATTAAAAAGCTATATATGTAGCTCTCAACAATACAACTAATGAAAAACCATAAAATTGGCACCTGCACCCCATTTTGCAAAAAATAATGATAATGCCACAAACACCATATTATTCTTGTAATAAAAGGCACTACCCCTTTATTTATACCTTGTTTTCTCAATAATGATTCCCAATATCCTCTCCATCCTATTTCTTCTGCAATAAATGCCCATGCTATTATAAGCAATTGCATAGCTGAAATACTGCCTAATACAAAATTGACCTTAAACCGCAAACAAAAAATCAGTTTTGCCAAACCCATTGTCAAACAAGCAATAATAATAGGAAGAAACACAGCTATCCCCACGTAATTCTTATGAAACATTTTCCTACAAGAAAGATGCAGTCAGATATTGAGAAGAACATCAGGAATTAGGTGTAAATGCCTGCGCCAAGAATCTTGGCATATCAAAAAGTGCCCTTTCAACATAACGAAAAAAATATCAAATTAATGAAGGAAATATTCCAACCAGGGAACGGGATAACTATGAAAGTGATGAAGCAAAAGAAAATGCAAGACTTTGCAAAGAATTAAGAGATACGCAGGATGCACTTGAAATATAAAAAAAGCCATTGGCATACTGGGAAACTAACAGAAGCTATATATATCGAAACATCAAAGAAAAATAAAGAGATGCGGGAGAATGATGGATGCTGGCTTAATGTTAGTGGTGTGCTGAGATACTTAGGCGTTTCAAGAAGTGGATATAACGGTTGGAAGAACAGAGTTCCAAGCAAGAGGAAACAGCGGAAAAATAACATAAAACATAAAATATGTGATATATATGATGAATCGCATCAGAATTACGGAGCCCCAAAGATTACTGCCATACTGGATAAAAATGGGGAAATCATCAGTGAAAAAACAGTTGGAAATTACATGAGGGAAATGGGATTAAAAACATAATGGATAAAGCCTTACGCTATAACCACCATTAATTCGGATTTCAGTGAAAAATACAAAAATATATTAAATGAGCAGGTTAATCCGGATAGTCTGGATGCGGTATGGTGTTCAGATATTACATATATATGGACCTTTGATGGTTTTGTATATTTAACCAGCGTCATGGATTTATACTCAAGAAAAATCATAGCCTGGGTGTTAAGCAATACACTTGAAGCAAAATGGTTAATAGAGGCAGCCGAAAAAGCAAAGAGAACCCATCATATAACCAGACCATTAATAATGCATTTGGATCGGGAATATCAATATACATCAATGGATTATATTGATGCTACAGAGGGAATGGCACGAAGCTATTCAAAAAAGGTATATCCATGGGATAACGCATGTATAGAATCATTCCATTCATTATTAAAAAGAGAATGGATTAATAGATTTAAAATTTAAATTGTAATTTTTCTTGACATAGAACCAATGTATTTATTAATTATATCAAAACAGTGACTCAAAATACTTACAAAGACAACGGGGCGGAAACTCCATGCCCCGCTTTTGAGAGAGCAAAATACACGAAAAAGTCAAATACTGTGAGAAGCGATTCAGGATTCGCTCACAATGCTTGCACCAAGATAGTTGATTTTCCATCAGAATGATTTTT
>ERZ808040.1056-NODE-1056-length-20179-cov-6.897871_pt1 | contig 20179 bp, 12 predicted proteins | sample MGYA00380191_ERZ808040 | MGnify/ENA primary metagenome ERZ808040 (study PRJEB31490, sample SAMN06133395) | mouse gut metagenome | isolation source: J6 | host: mice | place: China: Chengdu | collected 2015-05 ...
CGGGGCCGGTGGCCCCCGTAGCGCCGGCAGCGCCGGTGGCGCCGGTGGCCCCCGCAGCGCCCGTGGCGCCCGCAGGGCCGCCCGCAGGGCCCGCGGGGCCCGTGGGACCGGTGGGGCCGGTGGCGCCCTGCATGGGAGAGGCTGTCAGAGCGCCCTGCATTTTGGCCTTCAAAAACAGCTGGTTCTGCACGGCGGTCTCCAGCAGGCTTCGAACGCTCTCATTGGCCGCCAGCACGTCGCTCACGGTGGCCGGGGGGCCGCTGAGGCCCGGAATGGTGCCCAGAATATATTGCAGCTTTTCGCCTTCGGCGTTGAGAATATGGCTCAGGCCCAGCTCCTCCATGGCAATGGAGGAGAGAATCTGGTTGACCGCGTCCTCCCGCTGGATGGGCGGGTCAATGTTGGGGAAACTTGGCATAGACATAAACATGTGTCTCCTTTCAAGCCTGGAACGCAGACCGGGGTGCGCCGGCGCACCGGCGCCGGAAATGAGCCGTCCCGGCAGAGCGCCCACGGCATCTTATGCCCCCGCCGGGCGGCGGGTTCCCGCGGAACACGGCGAATTCGACAGCATAGGATGGAGCGGCGGCAGGGCGTCTCCTGCCGTATATCACTCTGCCCCGGCCCAGTCCGGGACCCCCTCAATGGAGTATTTCATATGTCTATGCCTTCTTTTCCCCCCCACGGGGCGGATTTGACCCGGGAAGAAGCCCTGACGATGATTATCGCGTCCATCGCAATGGAGGAGCTGGCTCTCAGCCACATCATCAACGCCGAGGGCGAAAAACTGCAGTATATTCTGGGCGCCCTGCCGGGGGCGGCTCCCTGTGCGGCCCCCCAGGATGTGCTGGCGGTGAACAAAAGCGTCGCCTCCCTGCTGGATGTGGTGGCCCAGAACCAGATGCTGCTGAAAAGCAAGCTGGAACGGGTGCTTGAGGCCTGCCCGCCCCCGGCGGCGCCCTGTCCGCCGCCCTGCCGCCCTCCCGTATGCCCTCCGCCCTGTGTGCCGCAGCCTCCGGCGTGCGGCCCCGGGTGCTGCCCTCCCCCTCCCCAGGGGGATGGCAGGCCCAAATGCGCCCTTCATCTGTCGGTCCGGCAGACCGGGCTGCTGTGGAGCCCCGGCTGCCGCCTGCCCTGGCGGCAGGATGCCCAGAAGGGGGACTGTATCTGCTGGAACCCCCACAATCCCACCCAGATCCGCCTGAATCCCCAGGCGTCCTATGCGGTCCGGTGCACGCTGGTCATCCGCGCCATGCCTCCGGCGGCGGGATGCGGCATCATCGTTCTCCGGCAGACCCCCTGCGGGGCGTTTACAGAACCGCAGCCCCTGCGCTTCGCGCTGGAGCCCGCCGGAGCCCGCCCGCAAACGCTGGAATACGCCGCCGTGCTCCGCCCCCGCGCCGCCGGGGCCGGTATGGCGGAGCTGTCCCTGGTGCTGGACACCAGAAACGCCCTGTGTGTGGACGGAGCGTCCATGGACGTGGTGGAGCTCTAGAGAGGACGGAGGCCCCGGCGATATCTCCATCGCCGGACCGGTCCCCTCAGGCGGGCGGCTTATGAAACCTGTAAACAGAGGGGGCGTCCCGTCTTTGCGGGACGCCCCCTCTGTTTGCGGCAGCGGCAATATGCGGCCACACGCCGACAATATAATTGACATATGCCATCAACTGTTTTATACTGGGCGTAACCTGAGCCAAGGAGAATGACAATGGAATTTGCAGACTATTTCCCCATATGGGAAGCGCTGACCCCCGGGCAGCGGGAACTCGTCTCCGGCAGCGTGGCCCGCCGCACCGTGGCGAAGGGAACCATACTCCACAGCGGCAGTGCGGACTGCGCCGGACTGATGCTGATCAAATCCGGCCAGCTCCGGGCGTTCATTCTCTCCAGGGAGGGGCGGGAGGTCACCATCTACCGGCTGTTTGACCGGGATATCTGCCTGTTTTCCGCCTCCTGCATCATGCGCTCCATCCAGTTCGACGTGACCATCGCGGCGGAAAAGGACACGGAGCTGTGGGTCATTCCCCCGGAGGTCTACCGGCAGCTGATGGAACAGTCCGCCCCCGTATCCAACTTCACCAATGAGATCATGGCCTCCCGGTTCTCGGAGGTCATGTGGCTGATCGAACAGATCATGTGGAACAGCATGGACAGGCGCGTGGCCGCATTTCTTCTGGCGGAGGCGTCCATCGAGGGCACAGACCGGCTGAGCATCACCCACGAGGGCATCGCCAACCACCTGGGAACCCACCGCGAGGTGGTCACCCGGATGCTCCGCTACTTCCAGCGCGAGGGCCTGGTCCGGCTGGCCCGGGGCGCGGTGGAGCTGGCGGACCGGGCCGGGCTGGAGGCGCTCGGCGGCCAATAGCCGCGCTACCGGTCCATTCCGCAGGGGAGTGCCGACTCATTCAGGCGGCGGTCGTTTACCACCGTGTTGTAGAACCGGAAGCCTCCGGCAAAATTATACGCCTCATACCCATGTCCGGCCAAAATCCGGCAGGCAATATAGCTGCGCAGGCCGCTCTGGCAGATCACATAGACCGGCCTCCCCTTCCCGACCTCGTCCAGCCGCTCCCTCAGTTCGTCCACGGGAATATTCTGAAAGCCGTCAATATGTCCGCCGCCGTACTCCTCCGCCGTTCGCACATCCAGCAGCGTGACGCTTCCGTCCCGGGGCAGACGGTTCAGGTCCTCCAGATGCCATTGGCGGAGAAGGCCCTTTTCCAGGTTGTCCGCCATGAAGCCCGCCATGTTCACAGGGTCCTTGGCGGAGGAATAGGGGGGCGCGTAGGCCAGGTCCAGGTCCTTCAGGTCGGTGGCTTTCATGCCCGCGCGGATTGCCGCCGCCAGGACGTCGATCCGCTTATCCACCCCCTCATAGCCCACAATCTGCGCACCCAAAAGGCGGTAGGACCCTCTCTCAAACACCACCTTCATGGTCATCAGCTTTCCGCCGGGATAGTAGCCGGCGTGGCTCATGGGGGACAGGACCACCTTGTCCGTGTCCAGCCCCGCCTTCCGGGCGTTGGCCTCGCTGACGCCGGTCACAGCCGCCGTCATGTCAAACACCTTGATGACGCTGCTGCCCTGAGAGCCCGGATAGCGGCTGTCGCCGCCGCAGATGTTGTCCGCCGCAATTCTCCCCTGCCGGTTGGCCGGCCCGGCCAGGGAAATCAGCGCGTCCTGCCCGGTGACCGCGTGCCTCACCTGCACCGCGTCTCCCACAGCATAGATATCCGGGGCGGAGGTTTCCATCCGGTCGTTCACCACGATGCTCCCCTTGACGCCCAGCTCCAGCCCCGCTTCCCGCGCCAGGGCGGTGTCCGGCGTCACGCCGATGGCCAGCACCACCATGCCGGCGGAGAGGGCCGCGCCGTCCTTCAGCAGCACGTCCACGCCGCCGCCGCGCTCCGCAAAGCCCTCCACCGTGCGGCCCAGGGCCAGTTTGACGCCGTGCCTGCGCATTTCGCTGTGGATGAATGCGGCCATATCCGGATCAAAGGGATTCATCAGCTGTCCGGGCCGCTGAACAATGGTGACCTCCATCCCCAGCTCCCGGAGATTCTCCGCCAGCTCCAGGCCGATAAAGCCCCCTCCGGCCAGCACCGCCGATTCGGGGCGGCGCTCCTCTATGAACTTCTTGATGCGGAACGTGTCCTCCACCGTCCGCAGGGTAAACACCCGATCCAGCCCTGTTCCCGGCACCCTGGGCTGCGTGGGCTTTGCGCCGGGGGACAGAATGAGCTTGTCATACCGCTCCTCCCACTCCTCCCCCGTCTCCAGATTCTTTACGCGGACGGTCTTTCTGTCCGGGTGAATGGCCGTCACCTCGTGGCGCACCTTCATGTCCACCCGGAAGCGGGAGAAGAAGCTCTCCGGGGTCTGCAGGGTCAGCTCCTCCGGGTCGGTGATGGTGCCCCCGATATAGTAGGGCAGGCCGCAGTTGGCGTAGGAAACATAGCCCGACCGCTCAAACACCGTGATTTCCGCCTGTTCGTCCAGCCTGCGGATGCGGGCCGCCGCGGTGGCGCCCCCCGCCACTCCGCCTACGATTACAACTTTCATACAAGCTCCACCTTTCCCGTATAGGCGGACATACCGCCTATATTTTTTACCCGCCGGTATCCCATATGCCGCAGTTCCCCCGCGGCCCGCCCGCTTCTGGCCCCGCTCTGACAGTACACAAAGAGGGGGACCTCCTGCCCGGCGGCCACGGCACCCACCCGGCCGAGCTCCTGGAGCGGTATGTTTTTGCTGCCGGGAATATGGCCCGCCCGGTATTCCTGGGGCGTCCGGACATCCAGCAGGACCGCCCCCTCCGTCTCCTCATACTCCTTTACGCCCTGATCAATGCCACGGCCCCGCAGAATATCAAAAAATCCCATGCGTGATCCTCCTTTTTCTTCCGTGCTGTGTACCCAGTATACCCAAAGGCGGGCCCCGCGTCGGTGATCAGATCACATTTCTCCCCGCAGTCCGCTTTTTCGCCGCATTCTCCCGAGTCCGCTCGACTTTCCCAACGCGATATGATACAATTGGAGCACCATCCATGGAAAGGGGCATGTTATGCTGACCATCAGAAACGAGACGCAGGCGGACCGCCAGGCCGTGGAGAACCTCACCCGGCGGGCCTTTTACAACGTTTACGCCCCCGGCTGTACGGAGCACTACCTGGTCCGCATCATGCGGGAACACCCGGACTTTATCCCGGAGCTGGATTTCGTGGCCCTGCTGGACGGGCAGGTGATCGGAAACGTCATGTATACCAGGGCGGTCCTCACCGACGGGGCGGGCGCGGAGAAGGACGTCCTCACCTTCGGCCCGGTGTCCATCGCCCCGGAACACCAGCGGAAGGGCTACGGGACGCTGCTGCTGGAGCACTCCTTCCGGCGGGCGGCGGAGCTGGGCTGGGAGGCCATCGTCATCTTCGGGAGCCCCGCCAATTATGTGGGCCGCGGCTTCAAAAGCTGCAGAAAATTCAACGTATGCCTGGAAGGCGGGCGCTTCCCGTCGGCCATGCTGGTAAAGGAGCTGGCGGAGGGCGCTCTGGACGGCCGGACGTGGGTGTACCGGGACAGCCCCGTGATGCACATCGACGGGGAAGCCGCCCGCCGTTACGACGACGGGCTGGAGCCGATGGCAAAGGAATACCGGCCCAGCCAGGAGGAGTTTTATATCATGAGCCGCTCCTCCGTGGCGGATGAGGGCTGAGGCGGCCGGCCCGGAGGCCGCCCGCAGGCGCTGTTCCCGCGGCCGGACCCTATATGAACAGCCATGCGCGGCTTATCGTACAGGCGGCGGAACCGCCTGTACGATGCAAAAATACCTTAGAACCTGTATTCACAATCTCAAACGCCGACCAGGCGGGCCTTTTCCCGCCTGGGCAGCGTCTTCGATTATGAATACAGGTTCTTACGATTCTTCACGCTTTTTCGACCTCAACACCTGATACACCGTCACAGCCGCCAGCAGGAGCCCTGAAAGCAGCGCAGCCGCAGCCGGAAGGGGCGTAGAATCTCCCGTCCAGGGGATGTCCGGGCCGCCGCTGGAGTGTCCGCTTCCGCTGCCGCCGGAGTTTCCGGCGCCGCCGGATTCATCCGGTCCTTCCGGTTCCCCGGGCGTTTCCGACGCGCCGGGGGCTTCCGACTCACCGGGCGCTTCCGACTCTCCGGGCGCCTCCGACTCACCGGGCGCCTCCGACTCGACGGGGGCTTCCGACTCACCGGGCGCTTCCGACTCGACGGGCGCCTCCGACTCACCGGGCGCTTCCGACGTGCCCGGAGGGGCGGAATCAATGGGATCAGCCGGGTTTACTGGAGGGGCCTTGGGCGTATTCGAGATCGTTACCGTGGAATTCGCGCTGTCCGTCTCATAGACCGTGGAGTCCAGGCTGTAATTGACCGGCGCGGCGGTTTCCCTCAGCCAGTAGGTCTGCCCCTTTATGAGCCCCTCGAAGGCAATGGTTCCATCCCGGGCGCTCACGCCCGTTTTGATCAGCGTTCCGCAGGCCGCATCGGCGTACAGCCCTATGGACGCCCCGGCCAGCGGGGCGGCGCTTCCGCGGACCACTTTGTGGACGGTCAGCGTCCACTCCTGATCCCGCTCTGTGGTACCGGTCACTTGAAAATCTTTCGTGAGCGCCGCCGACGTTCCGTCCGGCAGCGTTATGTTTGGGGCGGCGTCCGCCTGGGCGGGCACCTCTACCGTCATAATTCCACCGTCTGGCGTCTGAATATAATAGCTTGCCCCGCGGCGGATATCCGGGAATTCCACCGTCCCGTCTGCGGCCACGGCGGCCTCCAGGTCTGGGACAGGGTCCGCGGTTCCGCCGGGGTCGGTCTTGAACAGCCGGACCTTCGCCCCGGCCAGCGGGATGCCATATGCGTTGACCAGCCGGAACGCAATGCCGGTGGTATGGGCTTCGTTGGTCAGCTCCAGCTTCAGCTCCGACGCCGCCGCGCCTGCCGTCACCAGGAGCCCGCCGTCCGTCTCCGCCGCTCCGTCCGGAATGGCGGTCCAGCCAAACGCGCCGCCGTAGCCGGGGGCGCTTTCGGTTTCCACCAGCTCATACGCTGCCCCGGGCTTTACCCGGAAGGACAGCTTCCCCTGGGCGTCGGTTGTTCCCTGGGCGAAGGGCAGGCCCCGCACATTGCCGTCAAGGTCCCATTGGTACAGCAGGAAGGACACGCCGGAGATCGGGAGCCGCGTCTCCCGGTCGGTCTTGACCACGGAGATGGTGGCCTTCCGGGCGGCCACACCGCCGCCTCCGCCCCCACCGCCGCCGCCCACGGCGGCGGTGTTGTCCTTGCCGCCCCCCAGCAGCACGGAGCCGCCCTCAAAGCGGACGCTGTTGCCGTAGCCGTCCGCCTCCCGCCGGAGCATATCCGCCGTATAGGTCAGCACATAGGCCCCTCTGCCGCCCGCCGCAATGGGGAGCTCCACGGTAAAGCTGTTTGTGTCCGGGTCGAAGCCGGTGATATTCAGCGGCTGCCCATCCCCCTTTTTCGTGTAATCAGGCCGCTGGTCTTTGCCTGTCTCCGTTGTCCCGCTCACCTCCGCTTCATAGAAGCGCAGGGAGTCGGCGTCCAGCTGAAGGCGTTTGTCCAGCGTGTCCACAAGGGCGGGGCGCTCCGGGAGCGCCAGCCCGAAGGGGTTGATCAGCACTTCATAGCGGATCAGCTCATCCCGGTTGTCCACATCGCTGCGCTTGACCAGTCCGTGATTGGAGAAGCTCTGCCCCACGCTGTCGAACACCTCCGCAAATGTGACGCCGTCCGCGCTGCCGTTCATGCAAACGGTATTTTCCACCACAACCGGCTTGTCGCCGCCAAAGCCCAGCGCTTCCGGATCAACCCTGGTGTCAAAGGTGACCGCCGTGGTTTCCGCCACCGTACCCAACTTGACGGTGAGCGTTTGCCCGTCCGCCTTCGCCGACGCGTCCGGAAGCCCCGGGACCGTTTTGAGGGAGCCTTCCACATAGGACAGCCCGGCGGGCAGGTCGTCCGTCAACACCACGTCCGCCATGGGCAGTCCCGCCGCGTCCACCTCCACAGTCCACCTCATGGTGCCGCTGGCATAGTCATAGACCGGCGGCCTCTTGGCCAGCACCGCGGCGCCCGCCTTCGCCGTGCTGTCGGCGCTGGCGCTGCGCCCAACGGACGCCTGGCTTCCAATCAGCATATCGTCTGTGGAGATGGTATTCGTGAAGGGGACGTTCTGCCTGTTATTGGCAAAAACGCAGGGGTCGCACACCCGGGTGGTAAATGTGAGCGCAATGGTTTTCGCCCCGATTTCCCCGACCTTGACCGTGAGAACCTGCCGGTCGTACTCCAAATCCAGCAGCGCCGCCTCTTCAGGCGCGGGAGCTCTCCCGTTGACCGTCACGTCTATGTCCTTTACATCGCCCACCAGCTCCAGGCCGCTGCCGTGTCCGGCGGTACACCGGGGGCCAACGGAATCCAGGCGGTCCGTAAAGGTGCCGCCCTTCAGGTACGCCTGATGGGGGTTGATCTTTACGGTCCATTCAATCGTGCGGTGCGCCGCGTCGTATCCGGAGTTGCTCTTGACCAGCGTAGCCGTGCCGGGGGTTCCGCTGCCGTCCCCGCTGCCCACGGGGGTTTCCGTCACGGGCGTGGAGCGGGACGCGCCCTTGTAGTCGAATGTAAACCACGCCGCGTTGCTGCCCAGGCTTGTCCCGCTGTCATACATCTCCTCCGGAACGTGAGTCTGGTAGGTGATGGTGACGGGCTGTTTGTCCGTTATGACCGGGGAGACGGTAAAGCTGTTATCCGCCTCCACCGACGCCGCCGCGCCGGTCCCGTCCACCTTGACCGAGCCCGTCACCAGCGTGCTGCCGTACGGCAGCTGGTCGTGGAGCGTCAGGCCGTTCTCCCCGGTGAATGAAAAGCCGTTGGGCTGAAAGACCACCGTCCAGGCGGTGGTGGAGCCCGTGCCGTCCGTGTGCCGGGTCGTGCGCCCCGTTTTCGTCATCCAGACGGGCTGCGGGATGTCCACGGCGCCGCCTCCGCTGATGGTCAGACGGTTGAAGGCGCCGCCGTCGCCGGCGTACAGATCGGCGGCGTTCGTCACCCTGCCGCCTCCGCTGCCGCCCGGCAGCAGCAGGTCCTCGTTCACAACGGTCTGATAGGTGATGGCCAGCGGCGCGGCGGGGTTCCCCTGTGTGGACCGCACCGCGTTGAATTTGGCGCCGCCGAAGCTCAGAAGCGTGTCCCCGCCGTCCCCCGAAGACTCCACCAGCACATAGGCCGCGGCGTCCGCCGGGATGTCGCCCCGTGCTTGAAAAGAGGCGGCGGGCACTCCGTCCACCGTCACGCTGCCGGGCACAAAGCTGTGCAGCGCGGCGTCAATTCTGTCCCGCAGCTCAAAGGGCGTGCCCAGGTCAACCGGATCATCCCCGCCGGGATTCTGCCACGGGGTATAGTCAATTGTCCAGGTGATGGTCCGGTTTTGCAGGCTGCCGCCCTTTTCAATCCGGGCTTTTGCCGTCACCGGCTCGTTTTCCGCATAGCCGAAGTCGAGCTGTCCGCTGTCCTCAAACTTCATCGCGTAGAGATTGCCCGTTCCCGCTATGGGGAGCTCCCCCGGCGGCACCGTATCCGCCCGGCGGCAGTCCAAATAGAAATACGCATTCTGGAGCTCTCCGTACTCCGACAATACCGTGCCGCTGCCGTCCGCTTTTCCGTCGAACGTCACCCATGCCCGGGCGCCGTCCGCGTTGATGGCGCCGAACCTCCGCGGGCCATCGCCGGTCTCAATGGTCAGTTCCGACCCGCCGCCCAGGTCCGGCAGGGACAGATGGGGCGATACCTCCAGATAATACCTCGTTCCGGCCGTGATGGCGCGGCACTGTTCCTCCGTAATCGCGTATGTATAGCGCAATACCAGCTGCCTGCCCTTTTCAATGAGTGCACCGCTTTGAATAGCCGCCCCCTCCGGCCGGCCGCCGGGCCCCGCGTAGTGGAGCGTGATGCTGTCGAACCCCACAATGCTGGAAAACCGCTCTTCCGCGCTTGCCGCCCAGGCCAGCGCCGGGAGAAAGCCCGCCAGCAGGGACAGGCACAGGAGAAGCGCGGCCAGCCTTGCGCCCGGATTGTCTTTGCGCCCCGGCCCTTTTTCCAGCCGCTTGCCGGGACAGTGTCTGTGAGCGTGCATAATCATTTCAAATCCTCCCATTTCCCGCAGCGCGGCGCAGAGGGCGGACCCCTTCCGCGCCGGCCTGCGGACCTGTTGTATGCCCTGCGGCCGTTCCTGCCCAAGCGCTCGGATTGCCGGGCCGTCCGCCGCTTCGCCGGGTGCGGACAGCTTGTCCGCGGCATTCTCGGGCCGGTTGCAAGTAAACATTTATTTATTCCAGCGTTCAAAAAGGAACCGCCTCTCAGCGGTATGCGTCGTCCCCCTTCCGGGGGAAAATTATCCAGCCGCCGGACCGCGATCCTCCGGCCTCCCTCCTGTTCTGGAAGCCTTTCCCACGTCCGACTGCCTCATTATACACCGTCTCGCCCCCGTTGACAATACCGATTTTTCCCGACGCACCCCCTCTTGACGCATTTTTCCCTTCCGTGCTACAATATTACAATCAGTGACAGCGGGGAGGCTTACCATGATAGAAATCGCAGTGGTGGAGGACGACAGAGACCACGTGCGCCGTCTTCAGGAGTATCTGACCCGCTATGGCCGGGAGCGCAGAGAGGAGTTGGACGTGGTCTGCTTTTCCAACGGCGCGGAGCTGGTACGGGATTACCGCCCCATCTGGGACGTGATTTTGCTGGATATCGAGATGCCGGAAATGGACGGCATGACGGCGGCCCGCCGGGTCAGGGAGCTGGACCGGGACGCCATCATCCTGTTCATCACCAACATGGGGCAGTACGCCATCCGGGGCTATGAGGTGGACGCGCTGGACTTTATGCTCAAGCCGGTGGGCTATTTCGCCTTTGCCATGAAGCTGGACAAAGCGCTGCGCCACGCCAGAAGCCGGCAGTGCGTCCGCCTGGTCATTCCCCAGGAGGACGGGCTGTGCCGGATCGCCGCCCGGGATATCCTCTACGTGGAGGTCAGCCTCCACCGGCTCAGCATACACACCGCGGACGGCGTGCTTCTGGCCCCCGGAAGTCTGGCCGAGATTGAGCGGCAGCTGGCCGGTGAGTCCTTTGTCCGCTGCAACAAGGGCTATCTGGTGAATCTGCGCCACGTCAGGCTGGTCAAGGGGGATACGGTGCTGGTGGGCAGGGACGAGCTGCTGATCAGCCGCCGGAAAAAGAGGGAATTTTTACAGGCAATCACCGATTATTATGGGGGTGGCGGCAGATGAACCAGCATGTGATATCATTTTTCACCCAGAGCCGTTTTTTCATGGAGATGACGGTGCTGTGCCTGCTGTACTCCCTGTCGCTGGAAAAGCGGGACCACTTCCCGCTTCGCTTCGCCCTGGGCGCGGGGGCGGGCATCCTGATCTCCGGGCTGGTCCCGGCGGGCGACATCGTTCTGTTTGTGGAGGGGCTCCTGCTGTCGGCGGGGCTGGTGACTCTGTGCCGCCGGGTGCCCTTCCAGGACGGGCTGTACTGCGCCGCCTGCGCCTATGCCACCCAGCATTTTTACTATGCCGCCCATGCCCTGCTGTGCTGTCTGACAGGGTGCTCCCAGGCGGCACAGCAGGGCTTCACGGTGGAAAGCCTCCTGCTGTCCGCCGCCATTTTCGCCCTGTTTTACTGGCTGTTCGCCCGGCGCCTGGCCGACGGCAGGCGGTACTGCGTGGATGTCAAGCACTCCATCTTTTCCGCCGTGCTGCTGCTGGCGGTGGTGCTGGTGCTCAGCCTGGCCACGGCGCACACCTATGTGCCGGAGGGCCGCGCCCTGTACATCATCTGCCGGGCCTACGCCATGTTCTGCTGCGTTTTCTTTCTCGGGATGCAGGTGGGGCAGGTCAGGCAGTCCCAGCTTCAGGAAAAGCTTGCGTTTGAGCAGCAGCTGGCCCGCCAGCAGAGGGAACAGTACGCGCTCAGCCGGGAGACCATCGACCTCATCAACCGCAAGTGCCACGACCTGAAGCACCAGGTCGCCGCCCTGCGCTCCTGCGTGCCCGAGGACCGGCGCGAGCAGTACCTGACGGAAATCGACCGGTGCGTGCGCATTTACGACGCCTCCCTTCAGACGGGCAGCGAGGTGCTGGACACCGTGTTCACCGAAAAGAGCCTGTACTGCGACGCCCACCAGATCACCCTGACCTGCATCGCAGACGGGGCCCGGCTGGCCTTTCTGGACCCGGTGGACGTATACACCATTTTCGGCAACGCGCTGGACAACGCCATCGAAGGCGTCAGCCGGGTGGGCGACCCGGAAAAGCGGGTGGTTGCGGTGTCGGTGACGGCCCGGAGCGGCCTGCTCATCGTCCAGTTCGAGAATTACTACGAGGGGGAGCTGGCCTTTTGCAACGGCCTGCCCCAGACCACCAAAATACAGGACGGCGGCCACGGCTTCGGCCTGCGCAGCATCCAGTATACGGTGGAAAAGTACGGCGGCTGCATGACCATCCACCACGAGGGAAACGTGTTTTTGCTCCGGATCTCCATCCCCATCCCGGAATAGCCTCCGCCGTCCGCCGGTCCTTTGGGACCGGCGTTTTTTTGTCCCTTGACCGTTTCGGCTCCCAAAACGACCGTTTCGGCATAAAAGTGGAAATCTCCGGCGCAACCTGCTATTCTTCAGCCATCCGCCGCCCTGATGGGCGGAACGCTCAGAGCGGAAAGGGGGCCCGAACCGGTCACAGCGACACTCAAACAGAATAGGGAGGTTACTATGAAGAGAAAGACAGCAATTTTCCGCGGGACCGCCGCGGTGATGGCATTTCTGCTGCTGATCACCGTGTCGGCGTCCACCCTGATGTTTCAGTACGCCGGAGCCATCAACTCCGCGCTGAACGTCAGCACCAGCAAGATCGTCACCCTGGACGACGCCGCCCAGGCGGACACCGCCTATTACACCAGCGAATTCGGCGTGGACTACACCAACAAGCAGTCCGCCCTCCAGCTGGAAATGGCTGTGGCGGCTGAAAACATCCTCCAGGCGGAGGAGGGCACGGTGCTGCTGCGCAATGAGGGCGGGGCCCTGCCCCTGGCGGCGGGCAGCCGGGTCACCCTGTTCGGCAACGGCTTCTGGAACTCCACCGCCGCCAGCTCCTCCATCTCCTCCATCCCCACCGCCACCTTCAGCTCCGCCATGCAGAAGGCCCTGGGCGCGGACAACGTAAACCTGACCCTGGCGGACAATGTGTACGGCAAGCTGGGCAAGACCAGCAACACCGAGGTGGTGGAGGCCCCCCTCGCCGACGTGCGGGCCCACCAGAGCAGCTGGCAGAGCGACTACAACGACGCCGCGGTGGTGGTGATCTCCCGGGTGGGCGGCGAGAGCAACGACGACGCCCTGATCGGCAAGGACGGCCGCCATATGCTGGGCCTCAGCGCCAATGAGGAGGACCTGATCTCCTATCTCAGCCAGCAGAAGTCCGACGGCGTGTTCGGGAAAATCGTGGCCGTCATCAACTCCGAGCAGATGATGGAGCTGGGCTGGCTGGAGGAGTACGGCGTGGACGCCTGCGTGCTGTGCGGCGATCCCGGCGCCATGGGCTTTGAGGGCGTCGCCAACGTGCTGGCCGGCAAGGTGAACCCCTCCGGCCGCACCGTGGACACCTACGCCGCCAACTCCCTGTCCGCCCCCGCCGTCACCTACGCCGCCGACAACACCCAGATGTGGGGCAACAGCGAGGCCGTCAACGCCTACTGCACCGACATCACCAACGGCGGACGGGAGATCGACTACTACCTCATCTATGCCGAGGGCATTTACGTGGGCTACAAATACTATGAGACCCGCTACGAGGACACCGTGCTGGGCGCGGGCAGCGCCGGCAGCGCCGTGGGCTCCTCCACCGGCGGCGGCTGGAACTATGGCGACGAAGTGGTGTACACCTTCGGCCACGGCCTGAGCTACACCACCTTCGACCAGGAGCTGGCAGACGTCAGCTTCGACGGCGCCGCCGACCGCTATATGGTCCAGGTCAAAGTGACCAACACCGGCAGCGCCGCGGGCAAGAGCGTGGTGGAGCTCTACGCCCAGACCCCCTACGGCGATTACGAAAAGCAGAACAAGGTGGAAAAGCCCGCGGTAAACCTGGTGGGCTTCGCCAAAACCGGCGAGCTTGCCCCCGGTGAGAGCGAGACCGTCACCGTGGAGGTCCGCCGCTACTTCCTGGCCAGCTACGACACCGCCGGTACCCAGGGCTACATCCTCAGCGCCGGCGACTACTACCTGTCCCTGGGCGACAACGCCCACGACGCGCTGAACAACATTCTGGCCGCCAAGGGCTATTCCACCGCCGACGGCATGGACCGCGACGGCAATGCCGCCAAGGTCCACACCTGGAACCAGGCGGAGCTGGACGCCGAGAGCTACCGTCTGTCCCCCCACACCGGCGCGGAGGTCACCAACCAGTTCGACCACGCCGATTTGAACCACTACGGCTTTGACTTCACCTATCTGTCCCGCTCCGACTGGGAGGACACCTTCCCGAAGACCGCCATGGTGGTGGACGCCACCCAGGAGATGATGGACGACCTGAACCTGGACTGGTATGAGACGCCCGCCGACGCCCCCGCCGTGTCCAGCTTCACCCAGGGCGCCTCCAACGGCCTGAACTTCATCGACATGCGTCTGGTGGACTATGACGACGACGAAACCTGGAACCGCTTCCTCGACCAGTTTACCGTTGAGGAAATGGCCTCCCTCATGCCCGACACCTTCGGCGTGGCGGGTGTGGACCGGCTGGGCGTTCCCGCCCAGGGGCGGGCCGACGACTGCCGGAGCTCCGGCACCCTCACCGCCACCGGAGAAGGCACCCTCACCTGGGTGTCCGAGCCCACCACCGCCCGCACCTGGAGCACCCAGCGCTTTGAGGCCAAGGGACGTTACCTGGCCATTGAGGCGCCTTCAGCGGCCTGAACGAGCTGTGGTACGGCGCGGGCAACTTCCACCGCACCCCCTTCGGCGGGCGCAATCACCAGTACGTGTCCGAGGACGGCAATCTGTCCTACCTCGTCACCGCCCACGAGGCCGCCGCCATGCAGGCCAACGGCGTCAACTACGCCGTCAAGCACTTCGTGCTCAACGACCAGGAGAGCCACCGGGAGAGCGTGTCCACGTTCTGCAACGAGCAGGCCCTGCGGGAGCTCTACCTGCGGGTGTGCGAGGGCGCCTTCACCGAGGGCGGCGCCCACAGCGTCATGACCGCCTTCAACCGTCTGGGCGTCATCTACGCCGCCACCGACAAGCACCTGCTCACCAACGTGCTGCGGGATGAGTGGGGCTTCCAGGGCCACATCACCACCGACGGCTTCTCCAAGAGCTCCCTGTACAAGACCCACTATGAGGAGATGTTTGACGCGGGCCTCACCTTCTTCTGCCTGGACCCGGGCGAGACTCCCGCCGCCATTCAGGGCTTCATCGCCGCCGGGGACGGCTACATGCTCCAGCAGCTGCGCCAGATGACCAAGCACAACATCTACGCCGCGGTGAATTCCGTATCCGCCAACGGCCTGAGCAGCAACAGCGTCGTGGTCACCATCGTGCCCTGGTGGCAGACCGCCATGCTGGCCGCCACCGCCCTGTTTGCCGCCGGACTTGTGGTCTGCGGAGCGCTGTTTGCCGCGGGGACCTTCTCCGACAGAAAAAAGGAGGGCTGAATCCATGGACCTGATCAAATCCAAAAGCGCCAGCGCCAAACTGAGCCTGCTGAGTGCGGCTCTGGGGCTGGCCACCCTGGTCATCTTCTGCGTCTACGGCGCGGTGTATGACTATTTCGACACCGTGGTGTTCCTGACCCTGGCTCTGGGCGCGGCCTGCGCCGCCGGCTACGCCCTGCTCAGCCGCCCCGCGGCGGAGCTGCTCAACCTGGCCGCCGTCATTCTGGTCACCTTCGGCCTGGGCCTGTTCTTCCTCAACAGCTACCCCGTCTGGGCCGACCGGCTGAACAACATCTCCATGTACGGCTCTCGCGGCACCCTGTTTCCCGTTATCCTCATCATGGCGCTGTGCTTTGTCACCGTTCTGGTGGAGATAGCGTCCTGCTTCACCAGAAAGGAGCGCGGCTGAATATGAAGCGTCTGAAAAAACTGACCGCCGGTCTGCTGGGGGCCGCTCTCTGCCTGAGCTGCGCCGCCTGCACCTCGGTGGCGGAAAACACCGGCATCTATTTCTCCACCACCTCCGGCATTCTGCAAAATCTCTTCAACAGCGGGAAAATCCCGGAGAAAACCGCCCCCGTCCAGGGCGGCAGCAGCGGGCAGCCGCTGGCCGCCCCCACGGAGTTCACCATCGACGCCGACGGGAACTACTCCTTCACCGGCGTGGAAGGAGCCCAGTACTACCTGCTGTACTTCTGCGCCCCCGACGCCACTTCCGATCAGGACAGCTTTATTTACTCCAGCAACCAGATCCCCTCCACCGGGGCGGGCAGCTACTCCGGCCGCTGCGCCGATGAGTTCAGCTATGCCTTCGGCGAGTATCTGGCCAAGGTGTTCGCCTTCCCCGACCTCACCGATTCCGAGCACGCCATGTCCACCGCCGCCACAGCCAGCTACACCTGCACCGGCAGCCAGAGCGCCCCCGAGCTCAGCTATTACTGGAACACCTTTGCGGGGACCATGGGCGTCCAGGTGGCAAACATGGGCGTCTATGAATTCCAGGCGTACCCGGACAAGGTGGATGTGACCTTCACCAACACGGAGGACAGCTCCGACGTGGTGACCGTCACCATCGACGGCGTATCCCCCGCCAACTGCGCCGCCGTCACCGACGGGCTGACCCGCGGGGCCACCTATTCCGTCTCCGCCGTGGCCACCAGCTCCAATCCTCTGGTGCTCAACCCAACCTCCGACACCACCGTGGTGACGGACGGCGTAACCCTGGGGGACTGCCACGTATATGTGGGCAGCTACTCCTATTCGGACGGCTTCGCCAACAACATCTTCAACTGGCCCATTGTGGCGGAGAACTTTGACCTGGCCGGCGGCGGCGATGCGGGCCTGGCCGCCGGAATGCGCGGCATGACGATGTTTACCGCCGACCCGGCGGACACCGCTTCCGGCTCCGCCCACAGCTATACCATCCACGGCGGAAACTGGGCGCAGGGACCCCTGGAGCTGCTGCCCGACGGCACCTTCACCGCCCATGAAACCGGCGGCGGCCCGGTCAACGCCAGCACCATCCAGGGCACCTGGGTGGACCACGGCGACGGCACCGCCACCCTGAACTACGACCACAGCACCATTGTGATCGAATAAGGGCGGCCTGCTCCCGGCGGGCCATGCCCTCCCGGTCCGCCGCGGCCGCCCGGTCAACAAGCTTACTCCTCTTCACTTTGAGCGGAGCCCCCGGCCCTTTGCCGGGGACTCCGCTCCCTCATGTCCCGCCCATCCGGCCGCGGCGGGCCCGGGCCCTTTTCCGCTCCCGTCAGCCCCTCAGGCGGCCCATGACCTTGAACATTTTTCTGATGTCCACCGGCTTTGCCAGATGTTCGTTCATCCCGGCGTCCTTCGCCATCGCCACGTCCTCGTCAAACGCGTTGGCCGACAGCGCGATAATGGGCACCGATTCCGCGTCGGACCGGTCCAGCCCGCGGATCACACGGGCCGCCTCGTATCCGCTCATCACCGGCATCATCAAATCCATGAGCACACAGTCGAAGGTTCCCGGAGGGGAGGCCGCGAACGCGTCAACGGCCGCTTTCCCGTCGTGGGCCGTCACCACCTCCACCCCCGCCTCCTTGAGCATAAACTCCACAATTTCACAGTTGAGCTCGTTATCCTCCACCAGAAGGACGCGCATCCCGGCGATATTGTCCCGCAGGCACTGGTCCCGGTCCTCCGGCGGGGCGGTCCACGCCTCATCCACCCGAATGGGCAGGATGATCCGCACCACGCTTCCCTTGCCCAGCTGGCTGTCAATCTCAACGGTTCCCTTCATCTCGTCCACCAGCTTCTTCACAATGGACATGCCCAGGCCCACCCCGTTGTAGTGGGTTCTCGCGTTCTGATGCTCCTGGGTGAAGGGCTCGAAAATGTGCTCCTTGAACTCCTCCCCGATGCCAATTCCCGTGTCCTCAACCACAAACCCGAAGTCCGCAATCCCGTCCCGGCAGTTCAGCTCCTCCACCCGGACAAAGACGGAGCCGTGCGGGCGGTTGTATTTCAGGGCATTGTCCATGACGTTCATCAGGATCTTCTTCAAATGGAGGGGATTCCCGACCAGCCTGCCGTGCTGCAGGCCGTCTTTCTCCACCACCAGCCGGATTCCCTCCTCCTCCGCCTGGATGGACAACATCGCGGCGCAGTCATCCAGGATTTCCAGCAGGTCGAACGGCTCCTCCGCCGCCGCCGGCCTCCCGCTCTCCAGCTTGCTCACCTGAAGGACGTTGTTCACCAGGGACAGCAGGTGCTCCGTCGATACGCGGATTTTCTTCCGGCATTCCCGCTGCCGCTCCGGGTCGTCCTGGCTTCTCTCCATGATGGCCAGCATCCCCAGAATTCCGTTGATGGGCGTGCGGAGATCGTGGGACATGTGGGAGAGGAATTCGCTCTTCGCCGAATTCGCCCATCTCACCCGCTCCAGCAGCTCCATGATGGCCTGCTCCTGTTTCTTCCGCGTCACCATGATCTCCGTGATGTCCTGGTGATAGCCGTTCAGGCAGGCGCCCGGCTTTTTAAACGTCTTGTCCGGAACCCCTCCGCAGCGGACATAGATTTTGCCCAGCTTCGGGTGGTTCCAGGGATAAATCACTTCGGAGCGCCCGGTCCCCAGCATCTCCAGCACCGCGTCCTGCACCATGCCCACGTAATCCGGCTCAATATTCTCAAACCAGCGGCGGTAGCATTCCTCCGGTCCGATCTCGTCCGGCACCCCCAGGAGAATCCGCATGGTCCGGTCCGCATACATTCTCGGCGGGCAGCCCTCCTCCAGTTCAATGGTCCAGATCCCGGTCCTGGCTCCCTCCAGAATGTCCTCCAGGCTCCGCCGCGCCTCCAGCTTGTACTTCTCCTCCTGCTCCACCACGGCGTTGACATCCCGCTGGGCAAAAATCGCGCAGTTCTCTTTTTCCGTCCGATCCGTGGCGGAAAAATGAATCTCCAGATGCTTCAGCCCGGATGCGCTGTCCTTTACCTGATAGCGGACATAGAACTTCTTCTTTGTCCTGAGCTGAGCCAGCACATAGTCCTTTCTGGTCACGGCGCGCAGCCGCTCCTGATCCCGCGGCGCCACATAATGGGAAATATACCACTCCATGGCGGCCTGATACCCGTCCTCGAAGTGGGCGGCCCAATCCATACTCATCCGCTCGCTGCTGCGGTATATCTCGCATTCCCCTGTGTCGAAGTTCACCTGACAGATGCCCAGGTAGTCCACGCTGAGGGCGTGGAGCACATTATAGCTCCGCTTTTGCAGCTCGCGGAACAGGTTGCGCCGCTTCAGGGACGATACAATAAAATACGCGGCGGTCTGGAGCATGTTGGAGGCGTATTCCAGCGACTTCACAGGCGGATTGTCCACCCCGTAAAAGCCGATGACCGCTTTGCCGTCATAGAGGGGCACCACCACCAGCGAGTGGATATTCTGCCGCTTCAGGTTCTCGTACTGGAGGGGATCGGACTCCCGGATGTCCTCCACGCTCTCAATGACGATGTGCTTGCCGACGCCAAACTTTCGATACCAGCTGGCGCACACCTCCGGAGGGACGTTCTGAAGGCTTTCCTTCTCCGGCGCCACGCCGTCGGCCACCCACTCATAAGTGTTGTCGTCGCAGCCGGAATCGTTCTGCTCAAAGATATAGGTCCGCTCCCCGTTCAGCGCCTTTCCCAGATGCTCCAGCAGCACCTCCAGCGACTGATCCGGGGTCTCCTCCAGCAGGGCGACGCGAAGGCCCTCATTTATGACGGTTTCCAGGTTTTGAACGCTCTGTATCCCATGCCGCTCGCGGCCCCCGTCGGCCGAAGCGCCTTCGGCGGTCTGTTCAAACAGTTTCTTTGAATCGTCCATCCGCCTGCCCTCCCCAATAGACTGCTTTCCGATTGTAACCGTACATCCGCCAACCTCCGCACGGAAAAGCTGCGTCCCAGAAGAGCTCCGATCTGGCGCCATCATGCGGAGATTCTTTGGTCTCATCGCCTCGCTGCAAAATTTAACAGAGTTTGTGTCATAATATCATATACCCCCAATCACGTCAATATGGGGGTTGATCAAGGCGCGCCCAACCACTGAGAAAAAAGAAATTTTCATGTCCGGTGCGCCGAGGCGGTAAAAACCGGTATTACAAGGCGAAAAACGGCGGGTTTCCTCCCTGTGCGGCGCCTTCTCACCTGTCCGGCGCCGCCCTCACCCATCCATCATAACATAATATCTGGGAAATTGTAAATTGCCTCTTTACAAATTCGTTTTTTCTGGTATAATATACCCGTTGCCGCCGAGAGGTCCGGCGAGGCGGTATTCCGCAGCACACTGCCGGTTTTTTCCCTGCGGCAGAGATTGGAGAACTGAACATGGGCTCGTAGCTCAGCTGGGAGAGCGCCGCGTTCGCAACGCGGAGGTCGAGGGTTCGATCCCCTTCGAGTCCACC
>ERZ808040.1058-NODE-1058-length-20164-cov-20.147707_pt1 | contig 20164 bp, 22 predicted proteins | sample MGYA00380191_ERZ808040 | MGnify/ENA primary metagenome ERZ808040 (study PRJEB31490, sample SAMN06133395) | mouse gut metagenome | isolation source: J6 | host: mice | place: China: Chengdu | collected 2015-05 ...
CCTGGCGGCGCGCCTTTTGTCGCTATTCACACGGGTTTTGTGCCTGGAATACTGTGTATTCAGTTGTCGGCGGGAGGCTTGTCCCTCCTCACCTATCAGGCGGGTTATAAGCACAATTCGCAGGCGGACAGCGCAAATTCTCAAAAAATTTTGAGTGTTTTTATAATCTGGAAAGGTCGTGACGCCAATGGAACAAATTATCAAAAAATTTCATCCAAATAATTTCTAAAAATTCACTTTTTGTTTGGGTAGAGACTTTATTTTTTCCTAAATCTGCCGATATAAATAAAGAATAGGCTTGCAATCAGCACAAAAAGGAGGCGGCGATATGACAATCAATGATATTGCCAGAATGGTGGCAAGTGGAGACAGGTATCAGCGGCAAAGCGCGACACCAAACCTTCCCAATGGTTCACTCCCCCCAAAAGGCCATGTAAATCCCTATTGTCCCGAAGGTATGGATATTACTGGGATGAAAGAATCTGATTTTAAGATCATTCCAGTATCGAAAGAAGTAGAGACACGAATCAGAGATATGACTTTTAATAATATGAAGAAATATTACGGCATGACTGCATCAAGCGGAAATGATATGGGGGATACAATTAAAGCGTATGTCTTGACACTCCCTCCCAAGGATAGGGCTAATGCAGGATATACACTTAATCAAATCCATCGTGAGGAGGCCAACAGATTACAGGATTTTGTAAAATCCCGTGTTCCCGGCTGGCAGGTGGGGCAGCCCTTTGACACCAGCATCTTGAATGAATACCGTCAGGGCGTAGATATGAAAGCATAAGAAAAACTGGTCTGGAGTAAATCTCCAGGCCAGTTTTTCATGTTTACGGCTATACGCTCATACGGGCCGAATTATGGGAATTTCACAGAGGGTCAGCGCAAATTCCCCAAAAGAATTTTGAGCGTTTCCACGCCCCGGCTGATACTGTCCCGGACGGCGTTCTCCGTCACATTTTCCGCCCTGGCAATTCCTGTCTTGCTCCTGCCCAGGATATAGTGGGCGTAGACGCGCCGGGCCTGGACGGGCGGGAGACGGTCAAGGGCGGCATAGAGGGCGGCGCGGTCCTCGGCCAGCTCCATGATCTCCTCCGGGGTCAGCGGGGGATAGGTCACGTCGGCCTCAAAGCCGGGGGTCCCGTCCAGGGAGCACTCGTCATGGTCCCGCTTGCGCCGCTTGTAGCTGTCGCACATACGGCCCCCAATGGAGAGGGTCACGGCAATCTCCTCCGACACTTCCAGGGTGACGCACTCGGTCAGGTGGGGGTAGTAGTTGTTCAATTTGATGGTCGTCATATGTAACCTCCATTTCGATACGGGGCGGAAAGGGACAGATCGAAATGGAGGGGCGGGGAGCGGCAGCGGGCCTCTGGACACCGTGTCCAGAGGCTCCAGGGTATAAAAATGTCCGCATGGCGCAAGGCCATACGGACGTGTCGGGGCGACAGGATTTTACAATTTTCGCATTTGTGGTCAGGGCTTCCCTTTAGAGGGGGTGGGCTTTTTTTGACAGATCAAGGGGATGAACAATACAAAATGGCACGGCGTAACCTCCTTTTGCCGCCGTGTCAGTAAAAAACGACGGTCTTGAAATCGTTGTTTCAAAACCGCCGTTTGGTAGTTGTTCAGAGCGCGTTAATAGACAGCCGCCCATCCAACGGTTTTTTTATATGCCGTTTCCGTTGGCGGCTAAATGTCTTTTTCTTAGTCTGCTCAATATCCTATATCATTGGAAATTTAGCGTTTGACCAGTGAATTTCATTTGCGCAGTATCTATAATTCTATGCGACTTTTCCATCTGGGACGCAAAGAAATTAAGACTGGTGTTTCCATCAAAAATAGAGGTGCTTCTGGCGGGTTCCGTAATCTGTTTACCGTTCGTCATCTGTGTGTAGGCAGATTCTACGTTCTGCTTCATTCCGTCGAGTACCTTGGACGCATTTTCTAACGCTTTCATAATTTCCTGGGGATCATCCGACAAATTGGAAAGTCCCAGGGATTCAGCGGAAATAGAATTGAGCAGATTTTCCGTCGCCTTTGACGCTAATCCACCAGACAATCCATCGTATTCATCCACTGTGGACCGGTGCGGATTGATATGGCTATGAATAATGTCGGTATAGTCTGATTGAATACTCTGCTTGTAGTTATGCAGATACGTTTCCGCCAAATCTTTTGTCATATTGGGATCGCTATGCGTACCTGTGCCGTTCAAATAGTTTTCCAGCTCGGAAATCTTCGACATGGTATATTCCAATTTGGATTTTGCATAGTCAATCACATCGGAAACAGTCTGTATTCCGTCTCTTTGCGCCAAAATCGACTGTTCCGCCCATTCCTCTTGGGTAAACATTCCGGGTGCGTACTTCTGAAAATCGGAAGCAGCTTCGGGCTTTTTGGCTTCATCTGCTTTTTCGGTTTTGCTGGCCTCCAGAAGCTCCAGAGCCGTTTTGCTCAATTCAACCGTATCACGGTTTTTCTTGCTGCCATAATTGGCGTTTATCTGCTGGATCATCTTTTGTAAACCAGCGTTTTGCACTTGTCCCATTCGTTGAATTGTATTCTGCATTTGCGGCCCAAACATATTCTGGCTGCTTGCTAAATTGATTCTCATAAATAATTCACTCCTCCTCTCTTAATTGCCCATATGGGCGGCTGCCTGTATTTGACCAACGAACATAAACTTATCACCTTTCTTATAATTTGCTTGTGCGATGCTTGTTCTTACTCTTGATTTTTATGCCACCTCCTGCTATATCGCCGTATAAACCTTGACAGGCTCATTTAAGGCGTCATTTCAGCGGCATCGGCAATTTCCTGCGCCTCCACGCTCTCGGCCATTTTAATGATTTCATCACCACTGAACGACGCCGAAATGGTGAATAGTGCGCCTGCCTCGTCATTCATCCACATAAGAACATTTGCCGTTCCTGGTTCTGGGTCTAAATATAAATCAGCCGAATGACCGCCTATCAAAATATGTTTCACTTCAACACCATCACTTTTAACCTGGGCTTCCATTGCGTCAGTGTACATAGAATAAGAAAACATTGCAAATTCTTCGTCTGCCTTTTGATAGCCTATATTGACATTCCAGGGATCAGAATACTCCAAAACTACCTCATAGCCATCAGGGACCCAGGTTGGGCGGTAGATAATATCTCCCAGACTGTCTTTCTTTTCACCGAAATAATGGTAGACAGACCAGCCCTCCGACAATTCCCGCACCCATCCCACAAATGCCGCCCGCGCCTCCGGGCTGACTGCCAGGACGGTACAGCCGCTCAACAGCACCGCCAGCAGGAGGCAGGCCGCAGCCTGGGCGATCCGATACCGAATAGGGTGGTCGGCCCTGCGGACCAGCTTTTTCATTTTGCGCTCAAAGGCCGGTGAAAAGGTCAGGGCTTCATCCTCGCTCAATATTTCCTCGGAGGGTATTTCCTCTAATTCCATGAAACACGCCTCTTGCAAAGCCGCTTTAAGTGTCGTCATTTTCATGCTCCTTTGTCAGTTGACCCAGCAGCTTTTTTCTCCCCCGCTGGACACGCTTTTTTACCGTCTCCGCCTCAATGCCCAGCAGCCTGGAAATCTCCGTCAGCTTGTATTCCTCTACGCATTGAAGATACAGCACATCCCTGTAAAGTACCGGCAGTTCCCGGATGGCGTTCAATACTTCCTCGTAGGCAATCCGCTCCAGTACGTCCTCCTCCAGATCGTACTCGATTGGGATCACGGCGTCTGGACTTTCAAGGACAGTTTCTTTTTTCCGTTCCGCAAGCATGGTAAGCGAAATGTTTCTAACTATAATAACCGTAAACAGCCGCGTTCGGGGACAATTTATCTGCCCGATTTTAGAAAAATTTTTTACCAGCCGCAGAAAAGCCTCCTGTACCGCGTCCTCGGCCAGTTGATGGTCTTTCAAAATCTGCATGGCGATATGGAGCATAGTCCGCCGGTGGGCGTGGTATAGGGTTTCAAATTTTGCCCGTTCCTCCGGGGTATCGAGCATTTGCAGGTATATCAGCATGGGGCGTTACCTCGTTTTCTGCTTTGTGTCGGGGTGGGCTTGTGCCTTTGACAAACTCCTCCGTAAAAAACACTCTAATATATAAACCTGAAAACGAACGGTTTGGGGACAGGATTTTTGAAAAATTTCAAAAAATTTTTTCTCTGCCGCAAAGCCATTATAATATGCGGGACAGCAGGGCGCAAGGGTGCCCTGCCCAGACAGCGCCGTCCCATAAAAAGCGGGGGTTTCGGGGGACGCGCTAAACGGCAAGCAGGGCAAGTGTGGCCACACTTGCCATTTTTGACTGGCCGGGGGCCGTCAAAAATGCTTGTTGGGGTTGCACCCCAAACCCGCCGGAAGCCTCTGGACACCGTGTCCAGAGGCTTCTGTCTGCGGCCCCGTCGCTATCGCTCCTGGGCCTTACTCTCCCGCCCGCCGGGCAGGCCGAGGAGGTGATCGACGTTGGCCTTGACCGCCACCGCCTCCCGCATTTCCTGTTGTGCCGCCCGGTATTGGGCATAGAGTTTTTTCTTCCGCTCCGCCAGCTCCCGGCGCTCCTTTTTCAGCGCGTCCATCCTTGGGAGCTTGGCCCCGCCCAGAATGTCGTTGATTGCCGCCTTTGCCGCCCGATAGGAGGCCAGCGCCTCCTCATGCTCCGCCAGATACTTCTTGCTGTACCGGGCGGCCTTGTAGCCGTCGAATACGGGCCGGGTCTTGGCGTAGTCCACCACGGCCCCCATGAGTTTTGTGGTGGAGGCCAGCCGCTCCTCCACTCCCCGCAGCTCCCCGGCCAGGGCGTGGGCCCGGTCCACCGCCTCCGCCGTCCGCTCCGCCAGGGCGTCATAGTCGGTCAGCCCGTTCTCCTGGAGAAACTGGAGGGCGGCGGCCATCTGTTTGAGATTGTATATTTTTGCCCACCGCTCATAGCCTGGGCCCTTGCCCTGGGCCATACGCTGCTGAATGTCAATAATCAGATTGACGCGCCGGGGAGCCGCCGAACGGGGCCGCCCCTGGGCGGGCTTGCGGACGGGGGCCCGCCCGTCGATCACCGCCTCCACGTCCTCCGGGCCGTAGCCGTCCCCCAGGGTGGAAGCCCGGAAGCGGGTGGCCCGGTCCTGGCCTGGGAGCCGGAACGAGATTATGGACGTCGTTCTCCGGACACCACAGGCCATCGTTGACCATGGCATCTTTCAGCGTCACGTTGTTCATCCGAGCGCCCCAGCGCATATTATGCCGGTCGGATCAATGAGTTGGAGAGGCAGATCAAAGACCAGCAGGATATCTTGAAGAAGGCTCAGGACGACCAGGACATCGCCGACCGGGAGCTGGCCGATGCCCAGAGTGCCGCCCAAAAGGCCGCTGAGGACGCCCAGGCTGCCCAGGAGGCCGCTCAGAAGGCCAAGGACGTTGCCGACAAGGCCGCTCAGGAGGCCAAAGCCGCCGCCGATGCCAAGTCCGACGCCGAGACCGCGCTGAAGGATGCGGAGGACGCCGTCAAGGATGCGGAGGACATCGTCAAGAATGCCGAGGCTGACAAGAAGCTGAAGGACAAAGAGGTTGAGAAGGCTGAGAAGGCCGTCGAGGCTGCCGAGGACGCCAAGGACGCCGCCGAGGAGGCGCTGAAGAAGGTATCTGACGCCGCCGAAAAGCTTGAGGAGGCCCAGAAGGCCCAGGAGGCCTACAACCTCGCGCTCATCGCCAAGACGAAAGCTGAGGAGGCTGTCAATGCCGCCCTGGAGGCCGTCAAGGAGTTTGGAATCAACCTGGACGACCACAGCTGGGACGGCAACGAGACCCTTAAGGCGCTGAAGGAGAACCTGGAGAAGCTCATCGCTGAGGCTGAGAAGGCTGCCGATAAGGTCGAGGAGGCCAAAAAGGCCGCCGACGAGGCCCAGGATGCCGCCGACAAGGCCGTTGAGGACGCCGAGGAGGCTCAGCGCCGCGCCGACGAGGAGGAGAGCCGCCGGGATGATCTGCTGGACCAGGGCGATCTGAACACCATGGACGATCTGACCACCATCGACGACGAGGCCGTGCCTCTGGCCGCGGGCCCTGTGACCCGCGCGGAGTTCGTTGACTACCTGTGGCGTCATGAGGGCGAGCCCGCTCCCGCGACCGACACCGTGCTCTTCACCGACGTGACCACGGAGCACGAGTACGCCCCGGCCATCGCGTGGGCTCAGTCCGTCGGACTCATCTCCGGCTATGAGGACGGCTCCTTCCAGCCCGACGAGCTGGTGACTGTGGCCGCTGTACGGGACATCCTGGACAACTTCGCCCAGGTGTTCGGCACCAACGCTGTGGCTGTTGCCGACCTTACCACCCTGACGGGTGAGGAGGACGAGGCCGTGCTCAACTGCGACGAGATTCTGGCTGAATTCTTCGGCGAGGAGTACATTCTCGCCGAGGTTGAGGATGAAATCGCGGCTTAACACCCGATATGCCCCACGCTTGGGAGAGCGCAAAAGAAGGCCCCGGGATTACTCCCGGGGCCTTCTTTATTTGTCCGCCTCGCTGCCCCGCCATCTCCACGCGGGTTACTGGGGTCCGTACAGCATTGCCGATGAAACCGAGGGCATTTTGTGCCCCGGACAGGAGAACGGGCGGACGTATGTTTGGCAGCTGCGCACGTTTTCCAATTTAGAAAATATCCAGCAGGTTGGAGAAACACGCAAGGTCATAGTCCTCCAGCCCGCAGCCCTTGGCATCGCCAAACAGCGCCAGTGCTGTCATGCTGCCTGCCTTGGCGGCTTCAATGCCCGCCTTAGCATCCTCGACCACCGCGCAGTCCGCCGGAACAAAACCGAGTTTCTGCGCGGCGAGGAGGAATACTTCTGGGTCTGGCTTGGAGCGGGTGATATCGGTGCCATCGGCGACGGCATCAAAGAAATTGCCTAAGCCGATCTGCCCCAGGATCAGTTTTGTATTCCTACTGGACGAGCCAATGGCCAGCTTATAACCCCTATTGCGCAAGGAGACGAGGGTATCCTTTACTTCGCCGGAGAGATCCATCGGGCTCATGCTTTTTAGCAGCTTTTGATAGGTGCCGTTTTTCCAGGAAGCAAATGTCTCTTTTTCCTCCCGGGTGTACTCCCTGCCTGATTGCTCCAGTATGATCTCCAGACTGGCCATCCGGCTCACGCCCCGAAGGCGGTCGTTGATCTCCTTGTCAAAGTAGATGCCCAACCGATCCGCCAGAGCCTTCCACGCCTGATAGTGGAACTTGTCTGTAAAACAGATGACTCCGTCAAGGTCGAAAATGATGGCCTTTTTTTGGAATTTTACCATAGATCTTCTCCTCAATTACAACGCTGCCCCCCAGATCCCACCGCAGAAGGGGTCTACAGGAGATATGCCATAGAAGGGGCTTCTGCCGGTGATCTTCTCGATCAAGCAGTCCAACACGGCGTCCGAGTTGTTGTAGCAGTTGATAAATGTACGGATCATGGGGACATCCACAAAATGATACGGGTCGCCGAGTGAGACAAACATGGTGGGAATATCCCGCACGAGCTGGGGCGATTCACCACAGGCTTTGGGCATATAGCGCAGGCGGTTTACCGTGTCGTTTCCTCCAGTGACCATGTTCGCAACATATAAAATCAGATCAAACCGGGCTTTCAGCTCCTGTACCGGCGCGGTAAAGGTCTCCGCCAGTTCCCTTCCCTCCAGGCACGTTACCTGAAAGCCTTCTGCTTCCAGGCGGGTAATCACGCCATGTTTGCATTTGGATCCGCCGCGGAAAGCCGGATTGTCCCCCAAAATGTGCAGCCATATCCTCCCGCGGGTCCGGGGGGTGACGGGGAGCAGCGACTGGGTATCCTTTACCAGCGTAATGGCCCGGTCGGCGCAATCACGGGCCATGTCCCGGTGCTTTGCGCTGCCCACTACGGCAGCGCAGTCGTCAGCTGTGAACTCTGACCGGCCGATCAGCCCGAGCGAGGCTTTCAGCGCCAGCACCCTTGTCACCGCCTGATCCAGCCGCTGGGGGGAAATGACGCCTGTTTGGGCGTCTTCCAGTAAACTTTCAAAGTCCTCCTCCAGATTCCGGCCAAACAGGAACATATCGCATCCAGCGTTTACGCAGGCCGCCGGAATCCGCCGCCGGGGCAGCGCGCACCCCAGCCCGGTCATGGAGGCGGAGTCCGTAATCACCGCCCCATTGAAGCCCAGTTTTTCCCGCAATAGGCCGTTGACCAATTCCGGGGACAAGGACGCCGGGAGGATGTCCTCATCTCGAATCCCCGGCCGCAGGCGGCGGCTGTACGCTGGCTGGAGGATATGCCCTACCATCACCGTCTGGGCCCCCTGGTTGATCAGCGCTTGATAAACCCGGCCATAGGAGGCGTCCCACTGTTCGCAGGACAGGCTGTTGATGGACGAAATCAGGTGCTGGTCCCGTTCATCCACCCCGTCACCGGGAAAATGCTTGAGGGCCACCGCCATATTGTGCCGGCCAATCCCTCGCAGGTACGCCCCCGCAAAGGCAATCACCCGGTCCGGGTCATCGCCGTAGGTGCGGGTGTTGATGATGGGGTTGCGCCAGTTATAGTGGATATCCACCACAGGAGAAAAGGAGTAGTTCACCCCCACTGCGGCGCCTTCCGCACCGCAGACTTCCCCCAGCATCTCGGCGTAGGCCGGATCGCCGGTGGCTGCGACCTCAAGCTGGCTGGCAAATTCTGTGCCGTCCACGGCCACACCGCTGCCGCCGTTTTCCAAATTGGCCGAAACCAGCAGCGGGATATCCACCTGGCGCTGGAGAAAATCCACCCGCTCCTTGATGGTTCGTGCCGGGGCTGTGCGGAATGTGACCCCGCCGTAGGGAATCGTCTGATAGCGCAGCAGCAGTTCCTCGTTGGACTCCCCGGGGGACACGCAGCAGATGAGCTGTCCCACTTTTTCCCGCAGGGTCAGCCGCTCCAGTGTCTGAAACACCCAGTCACACTGGATGTCGCTGAGATAGAACGGTTTTTTCTTAAGTGCTTCTCTCATGCCCGATCTTCCTCCGGGTACAAAAACCGCAGTGCCGTAGGGGTGGGAAGGGAGGCCTCCGAGACTGGCTCCAGCGCTCCTGTCTGCTGGTCGATGCGGTAGACCACCGCCTTCTCGCTGGCTACACAGGTGACAATCAGGAACCGGCCCTCCCGGTCAATCTGGATGCCCCGGGTCATGAAATCGCAGTTGGTGACGCAGTGGTTTTTCACTGTCAGCACTCCAGTGTCGGGCTCCAGCTCCAGCTGGCAGACCACCCTTTGGGTGTTGTTTGCGTAGACGAAACGACCGTTGGGATGAACCTGCACATCAATGCCCCAGGGGTGCAGGTCCGCGCCCAGCAGGCTGAAGGCGCTGCCCTTGACGGAGGGGTCCATGATATCCACGCGAGAGATCCGCTCCAGAGTTCCCGTGCTCCGATCCAGGCGGTAGCTGCACAGGTGTCCGTCATACTCGTTTTGTATCAGAACGTAGGGAGTATTTTTGACGAAACAGGCGTGCCGTGGGGAGGAGCCGTAATCAGACTGGAACACGGACAGCTTGTCCAGCTTCTGAGTCTCCCGGTTCAGCCGGCACACCCAAATGTTGTCGCCCCCTTTGTTGGGGATGATGACGAAGTCCTCGTCGTTGATGACCACGCTGTGGGGATGGGCGCTGGCGTGCTCTATCGGATCAATGCCCGTGCCGTCCAACACCAGCCGGTCCAGCAGCTTACCAATGCCCCCGTCCTCCCGGATGGCAAACAGGCTGATGCATCCCTCGTCCCGGACCGCGCGAGGGGTGATCTCCCCGTCCTTGATGTCGAAGCGGGAACAGTAGAATTTGGAGCCGTGGTTGGCTACCAGCAGGTATTTTCCGGTTCGGTCCAGCGTCACATAGCAGGTACTGGCCCCGGCGGCGAAGGATTGGTTGATCAGCGTCAGCTTTTCTGCCTTTAGATCCAGCGCAGCCGCCGTCACGCCGCCGCCAAAGCCCCGACCCTTGAAGTCGTGTTCTTCATTACCGCAATAGATATACCGTTGGTCCGGGGAGACCACCAGGGTGCTGGGGCTTTCCAGTCCGTGGAGCTGGTCGCACACGCTCACTGCGCCTGTCTGCGCGTCCACCCGGCACAATGTCAGGCAGTCACAGGCGCCTTGAAAATTAGGGGTGGTCAGCTGAGTCCAGTACTGATCCCCAAAACCGCCAAAACACGCATAAAAATGATCGGTTTTTTCCATAGCTTTCACTTCCTTTTTCGTAGAATCCGTTATTGAAAGGCGCATTCCTCAGCGCTACGCTTTTGACGCGCTGCGTTTGGAGACGGCGTCCAGCACCACGGCCACCATCAGCATCAGGCCCTTGAAGATGTCCTGGGAATTGGTGTTCATCCCCATCATGTTCAACCCCACGGACAAGGTGCCGATGATAATCACGCCGGTCACGATGCCGGAGGTCTTGCCGGTGCCGCCCATGACGGACACGCCGCCCAGAACGGCGGCCGAAATCACATCGCTGCTCAGCGATCCGCCCGCGAAGGGACTGCCGGAAAACGTGCGGGACATGCACACCAGGCCGGCCACTCCCACCAGGGCGCCGCCGATGATGCTGGCGATGTACTTGATTTGGTTCACGTTGATGCCGGACAGGCGAGCCACATCGTCGCTGCCGCCCACGGCAAACAGATAGCGCCCGAGATAGGTCTTTCGGAACACAAACGCAACGATGACTGCAAGCACCAGAAAGATGATGGTGGAGATGGGGATCAGGTTAAAAATATACCCCTGCCCCAGCCACTTGATGGACTCCGGAAGGCCGTAAATGGTCTTGTTTCGGGCGACGATGCAGGCCAAGCCGCTGACCGCGGTGCCCATGGCCATAGAGATCACCAGCCGGCTGATTTTAAAGCGGATGGAGATCCAGCAGGTCAGGCAGAAAATAATTATCGCTCCCAGCACGCCCGCGGCCATCGCTATCCAAATGGGCACCCCGGCGGAGTAAAGGAAGGCGGCCAGCGTCCCGGTGAAGGCATAGACCTGGCCGGTGGAGAAGTCCAGGTTGCCGGTAATCATCAAAAACGAGACGCCCAGCGCGGCAATACCCATCGTGGTGACCTGCCTGACGATAGATATCAGGTTGCTGACCGAGAAAAACGCGGCGCCGCACTGCACCCCGAAGAAAATGATGAGCGCAACCAAAATCAACTGGGCACTGCATTTGCTTAGCAGGTTTGCCCCCTTTTTCAGCACATTGTTCATAGTCCTCACCTCATTATCTGCTGCCGGACGCCATATCCAGCAAAAGTTCCTTATCAAACTGAGCCCGTTCGACGGCGCCCACCAGTCTGCCTTCGGACATGACCACAATGCGGTCAGTTACGCCGATCAGCTCCTCAAATTCGGAGGACACCATCAAAATGCTATGCCCCTCGTCCGCCAGACGGTGGATGATTTGATATATCTCATGCTTGGTGCCCACATCAATGCCCCGGGTGGGCTCGTCAAAGATGATGATGTCGCTCTCGGTAGCCAGCCATTTGGCCACGATGACCTTTTGCTGGTTGCCGCCGGAGAGGTGCTGCACCTCTTTGCCGTAGCTGGGGGTTTTGACCTCCAGCTTCTCACAGTAGGTCCGAATGCAGTCGTTCTCCTTCTGCTCGTTGATAACCCCAAACCGGCAGAAACGCTTGATGCTGGCCAGGGTGGCGTTGACCGCAATGCTCTTGTCCATCAGCAGGCCCAGCCGCTTGCGGTCCTCGGGGAGATACGCCACGCCCTGGGCAATGGCGTGCCAGGGCTGCTTCCCTTTCAATTCCTCTCCCCGGATATAGATATGCCCGCCGGTTTTGGGCACGTTGCAGAACAGCACGTTCATCAGCTCCGTGCGCCCCGCACCAACCAGGCCGGCAACGCCCAAGATTTCTCCCTTATGCAGTTCCAGGGACACATCCTGCGCGCCGTTCCCGCTCAGATTTTCCACCCGCAGTACCACTTCCCCGGTGGCTTTGGAGACGTGCTCGGGATAATAGTTGGACAGCTCCCGTCCAATCATCATGCGGATCAGCTCGGGGCGGGAGGTGTCCCGGATCAGCGTCTCCCCGACCAACTGCCCGTCGCGCAGCACCACCGCCCGGTCACAAATCTCGAAGATTTCCTCCAGCCGGTGGGAGATATAGATGAAGGAGGTTCCTTTTTCTTTCAGCTCTCGGACGATGCGGAACAGGATTTCCGTCTCCTTTTGGGTCAGGGGGGCGGTGGGCTCGTCCAGGATCAGAATTTTCAAATCCAGCATAGTAGCTTTGGCGATCTCCACAATCTGCATCATCGCGGGGGACAGCACGCTCACCGGGTCCTCCGGGTTGATATCCAGCTCAAAGGAGTCAAAAAATTCCTGGCATCGCCGCAGCATCTGCTGATAGTCCACGATGATTCCCCTGCCGGGGTTATTGCCCATGAACACGTTCTCCACGATGGGCAGATCCGGCACCAGGTTGAACTCCTGATAGACTGCGCTGATGCCGCTTTTCCTGGCCTGGCTGGGCAGGATGGCGGAGTACTCCTGATCGAACAGCGTTATGGTGCCCGCCGAGGGCACGTTCGCTCCCGTCAGACACTTGATGAGAGTGGATTTTCCGGCCCCGTTTTCTCCCAGGAGGGCGAGAACCTCGCCCTCCTGGAGTGTAAAACTGACATCATGCAGCGCACGGACGCCGGGAAATGATTTGCTCAGTCCCTTCAGGGACAGTACGGTCTTGCCCATGGTCGCTTCCTTTCGCCGCTGGGCGGTCATTCAATATAGTCCGCCACGTTGGTGCTGTCCACCAGCACTTTTTCCACAATCACGTTCTCCATTGTGCCGTTTTCAATCCAGTTGATGAGCTGTAGGCCCACCTGGTAGCCGGAGGCTTCGATGTCCATATAGGCGCAGGCCCGATAGGGGCTGGTCCCGCTCTGAATCAGGCGGAAGGACTCGGCGTCGCCCTCGCTGGAGAACACAAAATAGTCGGACGCGTCGGGCACGGAGGCGGAGATCTCATTGGCGGCTGCGGTGGCATAGCCGTTGTTGAAGCAGAACAACGCCTTCAGGTTTGGATTGGCGTTGAGAATCTGGGCCGTGTAGTTGGCGGCGGACTCATCGTCGGGAGGATAGAATTCCACTGTGAATGTGAAGTCCTTGTCCTCGCACCACTGGTTGATTACGCCCTTGATGTCCTCTTTAGCGGTGTAGTAGTCGCTGTCCTGGTTCTCGCAGTTCTCCAGCCACAGCGCGCCGATCTCGCCGCTGGTGATGTTGTTCTCGGTGACAAACTGGTCTAGCGCCTCCACAAACTGCTGGCCCAGCGTCACATAGTCGTTGATGGTGCCCGCCAGGGCGCCGTCAACAACCTCGCCCTGGGTAAGAACGCCGATGTCGGAATTGCTCTTCATAAAATCGGTGGCGGACTCCGGCGCCACAAACAGGCCGTACAGTGCCTTCACGCCGGAGGCCTTCACGGTGTCCAGCCCGGAGAGCATATTCTCACTGTCGAAATTGTAGTCGTAGGACATATACTCATAGCCGTGCTCCTTGGCGGCCCGCTCGATGCCGTTACTCATCTGGAGCTGGAAGTCAAAGGAGAGGCTGGCGTACACGCCGCCGATTTTGCCCTTTTCGCCGGTGGCTTGGGACGGCGCCCCAGTGGGATCACCGCTGGGGTCGGCGCTGTTTTTTCCCGCTTGGTTGCCGCAGGCCGGGAGCGCAAAGAGCATGGACAGGCACAACAGCATTGCAATCAGCTTTTTCATTTTTCATTATCCTTTCTTTTTCGTTTTGGGTGTGCAAAAATGACAAATCAACCAAAATATTTCTAAAAATTTTGTCATTTTGCCCATCCGCCTACAGGATAACAGAAAAGCAGTGGAAAGTATATTGCAAAATTTTTCTATAAACATTGCATTTTATCCGCTTGCTGATATAATGATAAACGCGGCTGTAAAATATGGCCCTCCCAGGTTGGGGCAGGGCGGAAAGGCGAGGCTCTCATGAATTATCACTTGTCGGACAGCGTTTTTTATACCGAAAAAGAAATCATGGACGCCCTTACCGATTTTGTAGACTGCAATAAATATGTGTTCCGCCATGCGTATGACGATGCCCCGGTTCCCGGTGCGGGGGAACTGGGCTGGCACTACCATAACTGCTATGAGCTGCTGTACTTTCTTCGGGGGGATGCGGATTATCAAATCCAGCACAACTACTATACCCTGCGTCCCCACAGCCTGCTGGTCATCAAGCCCGGGGAGTACCATACCATGCGGGTCCATTCCGACCGGCAGCTGGAACGCATGGTCATTCGGTTCCGGGATGACAACCGTCCCCCGGAGATGCAGGCGGCGCTGCGTACCATGGGCAGCTTCTACTCCATCGCCGGCACCCGCCTGTCTGAAGAAATCCTGCAAGTAGACAAGTACTTCAAAGACATCCAGCAGGGCATCTCACGGGATATCCTCAACAGCCAGCTCCAGATCATTCTGACCTATTTGTGCAATAGTGAGGATATGCAGCAGCCTGCCGACAGGGTGGACTGCGGTGCGGAGCTGATTATTTCCTTCATCCATAACAATCTGCCCTCCATTCACTGCCTGGACGATATCTGCAAAAATGTCCATATGTCCCGCTCCACGGTGCAGAAGCACATATCGGACTATATGCAAACCCCCATCATGTCTTACGTTCGAACCCAGAAGTGCCTCCTGGCCAGGCAGCTGCTCCAGGAGGGACACTCCGCCACGGAGGCATGTATGCAGTGCGGGTTCCAGGACTATTCCACCTTTTACCGGGCTTACTGTAATGAATTTGGAATCTCCCCTTCCTGCATTACCACCAATCCCGCTTTGCCGCCCAACATCTGAACTCCATGCGGGTATAGAAATCTGAAAAGGCTTTGGACGCATGAGCGCCCGGGGCCTTTTGGAGTTTGTACGTCTGACCGGGGTTGGTATGCGCCACAATCTCAATACCGCCTTTCTCGGCAAGGAGCGCCCGGCGAGTCAAAAACCGCACCACCACCGCTGTAGCCCACTCAATCCTTGTCATACGTTCAAGCACAATGTCACATACTGCTGGGCCACTGCGGCGCAGGGTTCACGCTGGTGGCCTACCTACGCCCACGTGACCACTCAGGCCCAGCGTCAGGCGGCGGATACCATGGCGAGTATCCTCTCCGATGCTATCTAATCCTTTCTGAACATTTCGCCGTATGGGTCGAAACTTGGGCCGGGCATAAACCGCAAAAATTAGCAGCACAAAAAGTTCAGAACATCAAAGAAAATCCTCCGATTTCCTTGGAAATCGGAGGATTTGTGGTTGCGGGGGCCGAATTTGAACCGACGACCTTCGGGTTATGAGGGATATACAGAAACCAAAACCGCAAAAATATGCCCAGATGCTTCCAAAACGGGGCATCTGGGCATTGATTTTTCCGATAAAATTTTGCGTGTTTCTCATTTGGCCAAGTTTAATCAAATGAGAGTTGGAGCAAATTGGGACACTCAGTTTGCTAAACGGGTAGTGGATCCACTAAGGGATATCCCGCTCGGGGTGTCGTTACATTGATAGCATTGGGAAATGCCGAAAATATTTCAGCCTATCACATTTTATTTCTGATAACCTGGCAGCACCACCACGCAGAAATCAGAAACAGAGTTGCCTCGGACGAATTTAATACAAATCTCTGATGCCGCCGCAGCGCACTCAGCTTGTATATCAAACATGAGTGTGCTCCGAATGCCGAGGGTCCTAAAGGTGTCCATTGTTAAGTTGAACAGATCGCCGCTGGGACGGTCGTATATGCTGACATTCAACCCTTCGGGCGCATCGTAATTCAGTGCATATCGCACATAACCGTTATCCAACGGCTGGACGGTGCAGCTATGAACTGTAATGCTACCTTGTGCCAGCCGGTTGACGCAGCTTGCCTCCACGGGGCTGCTCTCACCGCTGGACATTCCACTGGTGTGGCCGATGGCAGGCTTAGAGGGAACTTCTTCCTGGCCGGACTGCTGATACGTTTCTTTGGGCACACTTTGCCCCGCCTGGGAAATGTAACCCGTTGCCTCAAAAGTGGGCCAGACAACGCTGGGTTCGATCACGCCAAAATTGTGATAGGTCAAAAGATTGTAGAGGTTAAACTGATAGTTTCCTTCGCCTCGAATGCCGTTCGCACTGTCCTTCATCAGCGCTTCGCCATAGGCCTGTTGAGCGGCACAGAACGCCGCGCTCCTGGTCTGGCCCTCGTGAAGGGCTTTCAAATAGTGGTAGTAGAAATAATAGAAATTGCTCTTAGCCATGTCGGACAGGCTGGCATCGCAGTTGACCCCGTTGCCGGAGATATTGGCTGTGGCAGAGAAAGCACCTACGCATCTTCCATTCAGAGCGGCAGTGGTCAGGTTGTCCGTCATTCCATAGCCGGTTAGGCAGGTCCAGCAGTCCAGATAATAGGGATTGCCGTCCAGAGCATTGTCAATGGTGTCCACATTGAGGAAGGAGATTCGCTTCTCCTTACCATTCTCAAATACGCACTGGTCGATGTTGTCCCTCTGACCGTGGGAGTTGATGAGCAATTCCATAGGTCCTTTATCGTTTTCCTTGGACAGATTATCCCTGGTAAAGCCGCCCAGTACTTGAGTGGTCACGGGGTACTGGCCTTCCAGATTTCCATACAGGCGGCAGGGAACATCCAGCAAACGGAATTCCGTGTCTGCCCGTTCCAGGAAACGTCCCATGTCATCAGAGTGATTCTTATGGGCAGAAATGGGGTTGGAGAAATTCACCAAGTCCGGCTGTTCCAGGCCGGTGTCCGCCACAAATGTCTTGTACCTGTCGAAGAATGCGGTAAACTCTCCCTTGGACAAAGGCAGGCGGACCACCGGCCATTGCGGCACCAGGGTCACATCCCACTTCTGCCCAAAGTGATCCTTGACATTGTAGTGGCCAGAGATGCGGGCGGGGTCATTGTCAAAGTTTCCGTAGAATATGTCGGAGAGGAAGGAGCCGTCATCATCCACCTCGCCATTGCCCATAAGGGCTTTATAATCCACCTGGAACGCGGGGACCATGTCTGGCGTCCCAAAAATCTGCACACCTGCCACTGTTCCACCCCGCTGGGCTGCCGTCCGCCTTCAGTGCCGCATAAAGAGACTTCGCATCGGAGAAGCCGCTGGCGTCTGCCACCAGGACGGTGGCATTGGTGATGGCCGCCAGGTACTCCCCCACAGCCTTTAGGTCCTCCTGGGTCATGGCTGCGGTGTCCATCACAGCGTAAAGATACCGGGAGCGGGCCGCAACCTCCGCACGCAGGGTATCCGCTTCCTTACTGCGGCCCACCCGGAGGGACACCGATGGACGAATTCGATGTGATGGGCCGGATCAAAGAGCTATGCGCCTCCCGCTCGTGGACCTATTACCGTCTGGCGAAGGAAGCCGATATCCCATACTCCTCCCTGAGCACTATGCTTCACAAAGCCTATGTTCCCTCCATCCCCTCCTTGATAAAGATTTGCAGGGGCTTTGATATCACCCTGGCCCAGTTCTTTTCCGAGAAGGACGATACCGCCAAGCTCACCAAAAAACAAAAGCTCTGCCTGGAATGCTGGGATCAGTTGGATGAGCAGAGCCAAGCCCTGGCGTTGGCCTATATGGAGGGGCTGGCAGACCGACAGAATGAAAAGTAACCTACCCTGGGGAGTTTGACGCTCCCCAGGGCGTTTTTGTCAGGCAAGCTGTTTCACCCTCCGATAGAAGGTGCGGGGCTTCATGTCCAGCCGTCTCATGGCCTCCACTGCCGTAATCTGCCCCTCCCGCCACAAGGCCACCACCTGGGGAAACTCCGGGCGCTGGATGGGCTTCCTACCTTTATATATCCCGTTGGCTTTGGCGATGGCGATACCCTCCTGCTGGCGCTGCAAAATGTATTCCCGTTCCAGTTCAGCCACGGCCCCAAAGATGGTGAGCATGAACTTTCCACTGGGGGTCGTGGTATCAATAGCCTCTTTCTTGGAGATGAATTCCACCCCTTTGGCCGTCAGCCGCTCCACCAGCTCCAACAGGTCGCGGGTATTCCGGGCAAAGCGGCTGATGGATTCCACAATCACGGTATCGCCCTTCCGAACATATTCCATCATCTGCTTCAACTCAGGACGATCCAGGCTCTTGCCGCTCATGCGGTCGATGTAGACCTGATCCACGCCAAGCTCCTGCATTAAAACCTCCTGCCGCGCTGTGTTCTGCTCGGCGGTGCTGGTTCGGACGTAGCCAATTTTCATTTTTCTCCATCCTTTCGGTTGTAAAGGGCACTGCATTTTGCTATAATGATTTCAGAAGGGAGGCAGTACCCATGGCTGCGCAATATACCATTGAGGAACTCCAAAGTATCATCACCCCCATCGCACAAAGCCACGGAGTAGAAAGCGTCTCTCTGTTTGGCTCCTACGCCAAAACCACGGCTTGCCCAACGAGCGACGTAGATTTGAAGATAGAAAAGGGTAAACTCAGATCCTTGTTTCAGTTGTCTGGTTTCAGGCTGGCTGTTGAGGACGCTTTGAACCTCCCTGTGGATTTGGTGACCAGCGAATCCTGTGACAAGAGCTTTCTGAATATGATTGCGAAAGATGAGGTGCTGCTTTATCGAAACTCGTGATCGGATCATCTTACAGAAAATCATCTCCTACTGTCAGCGCATTGCCGCAAACTTGGAGCGGTATCACCACGATTTGTCTGAATTTGAGCGAGACTACCTGTTTCAAGACGCGTGCTGTATGTGCGTTGTGCAAATTGGAGAGCTGGTTTCACAGCTATCCGAGTCGGCCAAGCAAATGAACCCTGCTGTTCCTTGGCGGGCCATCAAAGACACCAGAAATTTTTATGTCCACGCCTATGGCTCCATTGACATTCCATCTGTCTGGGACACGCTGGTAAACGATATTCCGGAGTTAGAATCTGCCTGTGAGCAGCTTTTATCAGAGAACTAAAATCAACCATGCCAATAGGGTCGGTTTCCAGGCTGGCATATGCCAAAGCCCCGAAACCGGCCCTATTGCTATATTTTTTCACTGTGCCGGTAGGGTATGCCCTATCGGCACACTCAGCACACCCCGAAGTCCGCCATGATCTCCCGGATGCAGCTCTCCCGGCCCTCATGGTCGTACAGAAGCTGTTCGATATCAAAGGCATCATACCCGGCATCCATCAGCAGCCGCAGCTCCGCTTCCGGCACACCGCGGCGCTGGCCGTACTCCAACACCATCTCCATGTAATCGTCCAGCTCCCTGGGCGGCACCGCCCGCTCCCACTGCCCCCAGTCGAAAAAGTAACGCTGAGGCCGCAGCTTGGCATCGTCAAACCGGGCTGTGGTACGCCTGCCTTTGGCGTCAATCGCCATAATACCCCCCTGGGTGATGCGGATATCGGCTTGGCACAGCCCGGACAGCCCCAGCGCTTCCAGGGCCATATCCAGAATTTCATCGGTGGAGGCATAGAGGTAGCACCCCAGCTCAGGGAACAGCCGGATGGTGAGCGGGTTGTTTCCCCGAACAAGGTACAGGGTGTTTTTTGTGTCCAGCACTGTGATGGTGAAGGAACCGTCCAGGGCCTCCGCCATCTGCCGCAGACTGTCCAGGCACAGCCTCCCGGCCCGCTCCAGGAGCTGTACCGCCACATAGCTGTCCGTCTCAATGAAGGTGGCGGGCAGACGATGGGTGTGCCGCAGCTCCACATCATTGCAGAGCACCCCATTGTGGGCCAGGGCAAACAGCTGCCGTCCGGCCCTGCCGGGGAAGGGGTGGTTGTTGTAGTTCTTGCTGGCCGCGCCCTGGGTGGTCATGCGGGTGTGGCCCATGAGATACCGGGCCTCTGGAACGCTCCGCCAGCGCATTTTGCTGGCGGGCCTGGGGGCCTTTTGGATTTGAATGGCTCCATTCTGCACATAGGACACGCCGCTGGCGTCCGTGCCCCGCATCTGCGCCGCATTTGCCAGCTCCCGGAATAGGGCCAGACGCTGGGAAGGGGTGAGCTGTCCTTGAAAATCCAGCACGCCAAAGATCGCGCACATGGCTCACACCTCCTCGGCCACGGCCACAGGCTCGTTGACATACAGCCGCCGCTCTTTGAGGTACTGCACCAGCTCCGGGG
>ERZ808040.1062-NODE-1062-length-20101-cov-3.650220_pt1 | contig 20101 bp, 11 predicted proteins | sample MGYA00380191_ERZ808040 | MGnify/ENA primary metagenome ERZ808040 (study PRJEB31490, sample SAMN06133395) | mouse gut metagenome | isolation source: J6 | host: mice | place: China: Chengdu | collected 2015-05 ...
TTGCCCTTGAAGCATAAACAGCGGCTGACAGCCCTGCTGGCCCTGCCCCAATAATAATAACATCATATTTCTCTTCCATTTTTTCCCTCTCTTCTATATAACTCATATCTATCTTCCCTTTTACTTTATATGGAAAGTATGCCCAGATGTTCCAACAATATTTTTGTCCCCATTAAAATTAAAATAAGCCCCCCTGCTAATTCTGCTTTTGACTTGAACTTTGCCCCAAATACATTTCCAATTTTTATTCCCATAACGGAAAACCAAAATGTAATAAACCCTATGGCGCAAACGGCTGCTACAATATCCACTTTTAAAAACGCAAACGTAACACCTACCGCCAAGGCATCAATACTGGTTGCCACAGCAAGCAATAACATTGTTTTAACATCAAAAGAAGAATCTAATTCTTCTGCCTTTTCTCTTGATTCCTTTACCATATTAAGCCCTATTAAAACTAGCAATACAAATGCAATCCAATGATCCACGCTTTCTATCTGCTTCCTAAAATTAACACCCAGAAAAAAACCAATTAAAGGCATTAATGCTTGGAAGCCTCCAAAATATAACCCTGCTTTCAGCCCATTTTTCCACTCCATCTTTTGTAGGGAAAGCCCTTTACATATGGATACTGCAAATGCGTCCATGGATAAACCTACTGCTATAATTAGTAATTCGAAAATACTCATTTTTCCCTCCGTACATTCCCTATTTATATAGAAAAAATCCCGCAAGCGGGATTCCTTCTATATAAAACTGCAATTCTCAAGAAGCTCTGCCACACAGAAAAAGTCTTCCTTTGCTAGGTCAAAACATTCCAAAATCTTAGGCGCAAACTGGCCACATTCTCCATTCTTAATCATCTGGACAGCAAGATCATGTGTATAAGACTCCTTATAAACACGCCTGCTTACCAAAGCATCATATACATCTACAAGGGAAACCACTTGTGCACTAATTGGGATTTCATCTCCCTTTAAATGATCTGGATAGCCCCTACCATCATAACGTTCATGGTGGTACCTACAAATATCATAACAATCCTTATAAAACTGGTTATCATCTTGTTTAAACCGTTCCAAAAGCTCTGCTCCATATACAGAATGTTGTTTCATAATCTCAAATTCATCATCTGTTAATTTCCCTGGCTTTAATAATATTGCATCAGGAATTGCTATCTTACCTATATCATGAAGCGCAGAGGCACGGATAATAGATTCTGCATCCTCTTCTGTAAGGTTATATTCTGGAAAATATTTCAACATATATTTTAACATAATCCTAGTAAAGAACTTTACTCTTCTAATATGTTCCCCAGATTCTAAACTTCTAAACTCTACAACAGAACTTAACGCATTTACTAAGAATTCATTATTATTCCTAAGCTTCTCTTCACTCTCCATTAACTTCTTTGTACGTTCAGCCAGTTTCCTCTCCATTTCCTTCCGGCTGTCATACAAATCAATAATATTCCTGGTACGGCGCATAACCACACGTGGCGCAAATGGCTTATAAATAATATCCGACACACCATAATCGTAGGCTTTTTCTGCGCTTTCAGCAGTTGATTCACTTGTTATCAATATAATTGGCAAATGTTCCATATATCCCTTTTCTGACATATAAGCAAGCACACCAAACCCATCTAAGACAGGCATTAATAAATCTAAGAAAATTACCTTTAATTTCTCTAAATTTTCCTCTACTAACTCAACGGCTTCTTTTCCATTGGCAGCTTCTAATATCTCATACTGTTCCTCAAAAATATTTGCCAATATCCCTCGGTTAATATCCTCGTCATCCACAATTAGAATCATGTCTTTTTCCATGACTTTTTCTTCTGCCCCCTATTCTTATTTTTATCTAACATTATAATATATGAACTTCCTTTTTGTCTATATCCACTTTATAATACTTTATCCAAACATTCTTTTTTTGCTTCATTCTGCTTAATTACAGCCCCAAGCTTCTCTAAATCTTTCTGTGAAATCCATGCTTTATTATTATTGTAATAATGGTTTACCAGCTTCCAAAATTTTTCTGGGTATAAAAATAATATTTTTAAAATCTGTTTTTCTTCCAATGATAATACACATTTTTTTTCATATTCTGCCAGCATCATGGCACATAACTTTGCATCCCAATTATGCTTTTCTTGGATTTTCCTCATAAATAAATATAAATCGGTAAGCTGCAAGTCTACAGACAGCCGTTCAAAATTTACAATAGAAACCCTTTTTGCCCCTATTAAAATATTATGTTGGTTATAATTCCCGTGGCAAAGCTGTATTTCTCTATCTGCTTGTTCTTTTAGCTCATTATAGTAAGAGGACGAAAGAAGCCTAAGGGAAGTCTCCCCCTGCTCGTAAAATTCCTCAAAACTTTGGAGCGTCTGAATCTCAAACTCATTTTTTTTCTGTTTTGCCCTCATAAATGTACGGGCTTTTTTTAATTCCCTCTGGTGCTTTTCCATTGTGTTTTTCAAAGATAATGCCCTAAACCGTTCCAGCCCTTTCTTAGTTTCCATAGAAAGCCCCTCTGAAACACTTTGCAGGGAAAGGTGGAGTTCTGCCAAAGCACGGACTGCTGCTAATATTTCTGTTATATTCCTAACATCACATTCTTTCGCATCAAACCAGCTTTTTAATACATACTTGGTTCCATCTGAATCAATGGACAATACCTGGCCTGCCTGGTTTTTTACATACCAATCTACACTTCCCCCTACTTTTTTTAAGCCATTTAAAACTTCATCTTCTATCATAAGCCGGAGCACTGAACCGCTGTATTCTCTTAAAAGCATAAGCCCCTTATCTGTTTCACAAAGAATGGCTCCTCTGCCCCGTATACTTCTTATTAGCTGAAAATCATATTGCTCTAATACACTTGTACTTTTCTCACTCACGGCTGCTCCTCCAAGTTTTCAATTTTCCAGCCGGAAGCCACCGGCCTTTCTTCTTTTCTATCTTATGAAGTGCCGCCTTAGAGTATGCCAGTTTCTTTATTTCCTGTTTTCCTTTACAAGCCTTAATAATTTTTCTTTTGTATTCCACTCTGGTTTTTCCAATACTTGGTACAAAAGCTGGTTTAATAATTCTCCCATTCCTTTTCCTGCTGCTACCCCTGCTTCCATTAAATCTTTTCCATTAATCGCCAGCTTCCCTATTGATAAACAATCCCCTGCTTCTATTATTTCTTGGTAAAGCCTTTCTATTTCTTTTTCCTGTTGGAACTTCAACAAATATGGGAAAATATCTTCCCCTACCTCTACAATTTGCTTCCTAAGTGCTGCCTTTTCTTTACTTAATTCCATATTATAATATTCTGATAGCCTAGATACAAAGTCTATTGTATGGTTGTCAAAACGAAGCTCTTTTAAAATATTATAAACTTTTTGATATCTTTCTACTGGAGTTTCCTGTATTATAGTAAAAAATGCTGTATACCTCAATATGATATCTTGTTCTGCCTGCATTAACAACCTTTGCATTTTCTTTTTATCTGCTTGTTTATAATATTCTACTAAACCAGGAAAAATTTGCCCTGCCAAACCATATAAAAATATATCTTCTATCTTTTGTGGGTATAATGAAATCAATATTTTAGTAAGTTCTGCCTGTATCCGTTCCTTACTTACCATAGCAAGCCTTGGCGCAAGCAGGCAAATTCCATTTATAGTACTTTCTTCTAATGTAAACCCCAATTGTGCAGCAAAACGGACTGCCCTTAACATACGAAGCGCATCTTCTGTAAACCGATCCTTGGCACTGCCCACACAGCGGATTACTTTTTTTTCCAAATCGTCCATTCCATGGAAAATATCCACTAACCCGCTTTTTTCATTATATGCCATTGCATTAATTGTAAAATCCCGGCGTTTTAAGTCCTCTTCTAAGCTTGCCGTAAATTCTACTGTTTTTGGATGCCTTCCATCTTCATATATGCCATCTACCCGGTAAGTTGTTACTTCATACCCACATTTCTCCAGCATTACTGTAACTGTCCCATGCGCAATCCCAGTATCTATTGTCCTAGGGAATATCTGCTTTACTTTTGTAGGAGAAGCAGAGGTTGTAATATCCCAGTCCCCCGGTTTTCTGCCAAGCAGTGTATCCCTTATACATCCACCTACCGCATATGCTTCATATCCACGCTCTGACAATTCCTTTATAATATATGTTACATGATCTGGCAACTCAATTTTTGCAACCTCTCCCATATGCTTCCTCTCTATCCTTAGGCTAGTATTTAACCTGCTTTATTATTTCTATATTGTGCTGCGTACCTTATAAATGTTCGGAACAGTACCATTGTTTTCTGATCGTTTTTGGCCGTCCTTTCTGGATGCCACTGGACCCCAATACAAAATGGCATAGAGCCCGACTCTATCCCTTCCACTATCCCATCTGTACTCCAAGCATTTACTAAAAAATGTTCTGGCACTTGCTTTACAGACTGGTGGTGGAAACTATTGGTTTCAATCTGCCCTGCATAATATATTTCTGCTAATTTTGTCCCTGCTACTAATTCCACCATATGCGTCTCACACCAATCAGGCGCTTTCTGCATATGGCGTACTTTTTGTTGGCGCTGTATTCCCGTATCAATATCTTGGTAAATACTGCCCCCTGCTGCAACCGCCATTAACTGGATTCCCCTGCAAATCCCAAGCATTGGGATTTTTCTTTGCTCTGCTGCCTTATATAATTTTATTTCAAAGCAATCCCTTTGTGGCAGGATTGTTCCCATCTCAAACCCATCTAATGGTTCTTCTCTAAAATAGTGTGGATGGATATCTCCCCCACCAGCAAATAATATCCCATCTAGACTCTCTGCATACATTTCCTCTTTCCCTACTGCACTATCTGAAGGCAACAATACAGGCAGCCCTCCTGCCTCTGCAATACTTTCTGCATAACTACATTTCAGAAAATATGTATTTTCCTCCATAGAAAGACTTGTTGTAATACCTATTAACGGAGTTTTCATATTCCTCCCCTTTGCGCTCCTTGCACAATACTTCTTTTATTTTATAATATTCCTTTTAAGATTACAATATCCATGCTATAATTCCAAATAAAGAGAAAGGAGTATAATATGAAATCTGTTCTTGTTACAGGCTCTTCACGTGGGATTGGACGTGAAACCGCCCTTCTTTTTGCACGGCACGGCTACCAGACTGCGATTAACTGCTGCCATAGTGCCGATGAACTTAGCCAAGTAAAACACGAAATAGAATCCCTTGGTGTTCCCTGCCTTTCTTTCTTAGCAGATGTTGGGAACTATGAAGAAGCTTCCCATCTGGTTGCTTCTATCTACCAAGAATGGGGGGAACTTTCTGTACTTGTCAACAATGCTGGTACCGCTTTTATTGGATTATTCCAAGATATGTCCCCTAAGGAATATCAACAGCTTCTCCAAACTAACTTGCTCTCTGTCCTTAACTGCTGCCACCTTGTTATCCCTAATATGGTCCGGCTCCATAAAGGAAAGATTATTAATGTTTCTTCTATATGGGGAATCTCAGGGGCCTCCTGCGAAGCCGTATATTCTGCTTCCAAAGGTGCTATTAATAGCTTTACCAAAGCTTTAGGGAAAGAACTTGCGCCAAGTGGAATCCAAGTGAATACCATAGCATGTGGCGTAATAGATACAGAAATGAATTCCTGCTTGTCTATAGAAGAAAAAAAAGCACTCCAACAGGAAATCCCTGCTGGGCGCTTTGGAAGTGCTTTAGAGGCTGCAGAACTTATCTATGCCCTTGCTTCTGGGCACAGCTACCTAAATGGCCAGATTATCACGCTAGACGGCGGCTTTCTCTAAATCAACTTAGTTTCGCTATCTGATCAATCCCAAGGGATAATATAATCGCGCCAGCTTCCGATTTTAAACCATGCTTTTTATTAATAGTTTCCATAATAGTATTCCGTAATGAAGTTGGCGTTACCATAGCTATAATCTCTTTTTCAGCATGTACAATACTTTCATAAAGAGCTTCTTGTTCCCCAGCCCCCACAAAACGGGAACGGATAATGGTTCCTCCTCTTGCCCCAGCCCCCCTTGCTGTATTCATGACTTCATCTGTATGCCCTTGGTTTACCACTACTAAAATCAAGCTATTTGTACTATTTTGTTCCATTCCTGCCCCTCCTATTGTGCCTTCCCCTAAACTCTGCCTTTCTAAAATCGCTGCCAAAATATGGTTTAGCCCTGTTATTGGCATCATAAAAACAATACCCTTTGCATGGATACTGCCTCCTAGGTTATCTGTTAAACGGTTCATAAGCCGTCCCGCAATTTCCCTAGAAGCCATACTAAAAATTACATCTTTTTCAGAAGAACCAATGCCAAGCACATCCAAAAGTTCAGAAGAAGCAGTACCTACCCCAATACTTTGGAAATTAAATTTTACCTGATGCTCTGCATAAAACTTAGCAAGCCCATTCCCTTGCCCTCTTCCCACAAAGCTTACTATTAACTTTATTTCACCTTTTTTTCCGTTCACAAATCTCTTCCTTCCTATTCTTCGTCAAAGAATATAATGGTATCCTCTAATTCTTCCAAGGAAATCTCTAAACGTTTTACTAACTTCTTCTTTATTTTACTATATAGCCCCAAAAGCTGGATAGTACACAAAGGAGTCATCGCCACCATTGCCACAATCCCAAACGCATCTGTTAAAATATTCCCCCCTACTGCCTCACACGCTCCCATAGCAAGTGGAAGCAAAAAAGTAGTAGTCATTGGCCCGCTTGACACCCCGCCAGAGTCAAATGCAATCCCTGTAAAAATCTGTGGCACAAAAAATGTCATAACCAAAGATAATACATACCCTGGTATTAAAAATAACATAATATTTAGCCCTGTTAAAATCCGCAGCATAGCAAGGCCCACAGACAACGCAATACCTATTGACAATGCTACTTCTATAGAATGTTGGGTTATAGAGCCATTTGTAATTTCTTCTACTTGTTTTGTCAGTACCCGAACTGCAGGCTCCGCCTTTACAATAAAATAACCGATTAGCATCCCTATAGGGATTAACAATATTTTCTGCCTTCCTGAGGCTATTGTTTGCCCAATATACTGGCCTGCTGGCATAAATCCCACATTTACGCCAGTTAAAAATAAAACTAGCCCGCCATATGTATATACCAACCCCAATAAAATACGTATTAATTGGTGTTTATGGAAACGCTTGGAAACCAACTGGAATAATCCAAATAAAATTAAAATTGGCACCATTGCTACTAGGACTTCTTTTGCATAAATTGGGAATGCCCTTGCAAACTCCCCTGCTACTGCCCTTGTAGTTGATAGCTCTGCCATCGCCACAGGAGTATATACTGCTTCTTCTGGCTTATAACAAATCCCAAGGATCATAACAGATAAAATCGGCCCTATACTACAAAGTGCTGTTAATCCAAAACTATCTGTACTAGAATTTTTATCACTCCGCACAGATGCCATACCTATACCAAGAGCCATAATAAATGGTACAGTGATTGGGCCTGTAGTGACACCGCCAGAATCAAAAGAAACTGCTACAAAATTATCCGGTATTACCCATGCTAAAATAAAAATCAGCACATAAAACCCTACTAACATATAGGAAAGTTGTATTTTCGCATGGATTCGGATTTGTGCCAGCATAAGGAAAATCCCCACTCCTACTGCCACAGTAAGAATTAAAACCATATTAGGTATAGAAGGGACTTGCTGCGCAAGTACTTGTAAATCTGGCTCCGCTATTGTCGCCACCATTCCAAGGACAAAACAAATCGTTAAAGGAATCGGCAAATGTTTTGCCCTACTCATTAAAACGCCAATTCCTTCCCCCATAGGAATCATAGACATTTCTACACCTAATGTAAAAAATCCCATCCCTAAAATAAGCATCAGGGCACCAAAGAAAAACAAGGTCCATGTCCCTGGCGTCAATGGTGCTATACTGATGCTTAATACTAACACAATTACTGTAATCGGTAAAACAGAAGCTACCGACTCATATACCTTTTCCATTAATAATTCGTTTTGCCTCAAAGATCCAGCCCCTTTTCTGTTTGTTACTTTCTATTACTATTTAGTTTACTATATCCAAAGGGGCATTGCAAATTTTTCCCGTTAAATTCTTGCTAAAGATTTCTATTATTGTACTACTTTATTCTTTTTTGGATTTCTACAAGTGGAATAATAAAAAACGCCAATCCAATAGAAATAGCATACTCTATAAATGAGATATGTTGAAACCCAAATGCTTCTGATAAAAATGGGATATAAATAACAGCCGTAGTACAAATAAAAGATAATATCATAGCCCCAATTAAAAACCTATTCTGCTTTTTTATTGTAAAAATAGAATTTCTTATAGAACGCATATTAAAAGAATGAAAAATCTCTGTCATAGACAAAGTAAGGAATGCCATCGTCATACCGTCTGCACTATTTGTAATTTCCCATACACCAGATTCTATATAATGCCCTATAAAATAAGCTGCCATTGTTATTAATGTAACTGCTGTACCTTGGAATAAAATATGCAATCCCATGCCACCCGCAAAAATCCCTTCTTTCGCATCCCTAGGAGGGCGTTTCATAATATCATCTTCTGCTTCTTCCATCCCAAGTGCCAACGCTGGGAAACAATCTGTTATCAAGTTAATCCATAAAAGATGGACTGGCTTTAAAATAGTAAATCCCAAAACTGTGGCAAAAAAGATGGACAATACTTCTGATAAATTAGAGGCAAGTAAAAATTGTATTGCCTTGCGGATATTGTCATAAATTCTTCTTCCTTCCCCAACGGCTGTTACAATAGTCGCAAAATTATCATCTGCCAGCACCATATCTGCTACATTTTTAGTGACATCTGTCCCTGTTATCCCCATGCCTACCCCAATATCGGCATTTTTAATCGAAGGGGCATCATTTACCCCATCCCCAGTCATTGCTGTAATTTTCCCTTTTTTCTTCCAGGCATTTACAATCCTTACCTTATGTTCTGGCTGGACCCTGGCATATACAGCATACTCTTCAATATGCCCCAAAAGTTCTTCTTCTGACATTGCATCTAATGATAATCCGGTAATCGCTTGGCTTGGGTTTTCTATAATGCCAAGCTCCATTGCAATTGCGGCAGCAGTATCCTTGTGATCCCCTGTTATCATAATTGGGCGTATCCCAGCCATTTGGCATTTTTCTATAGCAGGCTTTACTTCTGGGCGTACTGGGTCTATCATCCCAACCAATCCAATATAAATTAACTCTTTTTCTAAATAAGTACTTTCATACTGTTCTGGCATATGTTCCCAGTATCTCATTGCTGCCCCTAAAACCCGGAGGGCTCGATCTGCCATTTTTTTATTCTCTGCAAGTATTCCTGTTCTTATAGGCTCTGTTATTGGCAGAACTGTAGTCCCATCCCATATATACTTGCAACGTTTTACAATCTCATCAGGTGCCCCTTTTGTAAATTGTAGGATTTTTTCCTTTTGCCTGTGGACTGTGCTCATCATTTTCCTAGTTGAATCAAAAGGAGCTTCCCCTATACGTGGGTACTCTTCTTTCAACTTATTTTTAGGCATGCCTAACTGGTTTGCATAAAAGACTAACGCACACTCTGTTGGCTCCCCAATCACCTCATTCCCTTCCTTTAATTCTGCGTCAGAGCAAAGTGCCATTGCTTTTGAAAGCAGACTTTCATCTGTGCTGGCATGTTCCACTACAGTCATTCTATTTTGCGTTAAAGTGCCTGTTTTATCAGAACAAATTACTTGCGCACAGCCTAGGGTTTCTACTGCTGTTAATTTTCTTATTACTGCATTTTGCCTTGACATATTGGTAACGCCAATGGAAAGGACAATAGTAACAACTGCTGCCAGCCCTTCTGGTATTGCTGCCACAGCTAAGCTTACTGCCACCATAAAGGTATCTAACATCCTTGTCCCTGTAATATCTGGATAGGCACGGGCTAAGTCTAATACAAAAATAATGGCACAAATCCCTAATACCAAAAGACTCAATATTTTACTTAATTGATTTAATTTAAGTTGTAAAGGCGTCTCCCCATCCTTGGCATTAGAAAGGGCCTCTGCAATCTTTCCCATTTCTGTGTTCATGCCTGTCCCAGTAAGGACTGCCTTTCCCCTTCCATAAACCACAGTACTCCCCATATATACCATATTTTTCCTATCCCCAAGTGGTATATTCCCATTTTCTCCTACCAAAACTTCTTGTGTTTTAGTAACTGGCACAGACTCCCCTGTAAGGGCGGCTTCCTCTATTTTCATACTAGCCGCTTCTAAAATCCTGCCATCTGCTGGGACAGCATCCCCTGCTTCTAAAATCACTATATCCCCTGGAACCAATTCCTCACTTTTTACTGTTATTTGCTGCCCGTTACGGACTACCTTAGAGGTTGCTGCCGCTATCTCCTGAAGTGCCGCTATTGCTTTTTCTGCCTTGCTCTCTTGCAAAACCCCAAGCACTGCATTAATCAGCACTACAATTAAAATAATAATAACATCAGTAAAAGGCTCTCCTGCATACCATGCTGTAATTGCAGAAACACATCCCGCTATAAGTAAAATAATTGTCATTGGATCTATAAGCTGCTTTAAAAACCTCTGTAAAACAGATTCCTTTTTTCCCTCTTTTAATTTATTCTTCCCATAAGTCTGCTGCCGCTTTTCTGCTTCTTCTACTGATAATCCTTCCCAAGCAGAATATTGTCCACTTAATACCTCTTCTGCTGTTTTTAAATACTCTTCCATACCTTCCCTTTCTTCTTAAACCATAGGGCAATATACATTATTTGCCCTACACTGGCTGTGGCATAGAAAAACTCATATACAAACACTGTATATGAGTTTTCTTTTTTACTGCACATACTGTTTCTATCAGTATGTGGAATTATTCCATTGGTTATACAATTATTGTATCCATATTCCTTCTTTATTTACATAATATCCATCTGGCGTTACTTCATCTACAGCCATAATGCCATTTGGTTTGAAATAATACCAGATATTTTTCCCTGTATCATAAAACCAGCCGGTCTTCATAGCCCCATTTGGCTGTAAATAAAACCATGCTTGGTAATTCACGTCAAACAGCCAGCTTGTTTTCATGCTCCCATCTTTTTCTAGGTAAAACCAACTTCCATAGGCAGGATCAAAAACCCAATCTGTTGCCATGGCACCACTGTCTTTTAAATAATACCAGCTATTATAAGTACTATCAAAAATCCAGCCTGTTTCCATATATCCTTTTTCATCAAAAGAATACCATTCCCCATTAATCTTATACCAGCCATTTTGCGCATAAGTATTTCCGTCACTAAGCATAAACCACCAACCAGTTGTATCTTTCTGCCAACTACCTTTACTATCTTCTAATTCTTCTGGATCGGCTGTTATATGGTAGCTATTATTAGAATCCTCATTGGAACTATCCGAATTATCTGAACTATCCGAGCTATCTGAGTTATCTGGATCATTCGGAGTACCCGGCTTGTCTGGAGTATCTGGTTTATCTGGTTCTTCTGGCTTATCTGGCTCTTCTGGCTTATCTGGTATCTCTGGCTCCTCAAATTCTGCATTATAACTAACCTTTTCCCACTGAAGCACTGTTAAATTTAATTTTCCTGCACCTGCATATGGCATTACTATTGTATCCAACCCTTCTGCATAATACAAGTGATATCCACTATAAGGCAAGTTACTAACAAAGGCATCTGCATCAGTAATCAGTACCCTTGTATCCCCAGTTGAGTTACATTTTGGCTCCAGTTCTGTCAATTCCCCATCCATATAATACACACTATTAACAGCATTAATATATCCCGATGGGCTAGAACCATTTCCAGAATTCAAGGCATTTATAATGCCATTGATATAACAATTTTCTAATAAAACCTGTGCCCCACAAGTAGAAGAAGCACCATTGCTTACAATTTTCTTTGCAATATCAGGGTTTGTTATTCCCCTCTTTGCATCTAACAATTCTTGTGCATCCATAATACAATTATATACGTGCGTATATCCATAGCGGAGCCTTGGCATCCTATCCATCGAATTCTTATAATAATTATTTGCCAATGTCACTTGGATACCTGCCGCATTAACTGCTTCATCCGACTGCCCAAATAAATGTGTCTTTTTCTGCCCATATGCGTACATATAAATCTGTTCAGCCGTCATTCCTTCATCCAGCATATGCTGGTAGGTAGGATAATCCTGTGGGTTAGATGCAAGTTTAGCCATCATGCTATCAAAAAAGACATTATCCTCACTTCCTGGAAGGAATTCACACCAAGATATGGTAACATTACTTTCAGGCGCTGGGTTCTTTACATCAATTACCCCATCATATGCCTTATAGAATGTACAATGGTCAACCCAAACACCATTACATCCACTGTCAATTGTCATATAATCCCAGTCATTCCTATCATAATCTCCTGCTGTAGCCTCATCCCACTCCCAAAGCTCATCAAATTTAATATTCCTAATAATAATATTTCCTGAATTCTTCATTGTAATATTTGCATGTTTAATAGAAGAACCATTTAGTGAGAATATGGTTAGGTTATAAATATCTGTTAAACTTAATATAGAAACCCCTGATTCTATTAATGTTGGATGTGTTAATGCCTGTGCCGAATACGGCTTTATCACGCTATTATACTGGTTATAATTTGTTACTTCATTACAGCCAAGGTTAATATCCGCTGTAATTTCAATAACAGATTTTTTACCAGTTATTTTTACACTTGCCAGTGCATCTAAAAATTCCTCTGCTGTGGAAACCTTATAATAATTACTGGAATTCTCTTTTAAAAGCCCGCCGCCGCTTACTTTATAACCTGCAGCATAACCTTCCATATCATACGCTTTTAATCCGGTATCGTCCCCATCCGTCCACAAATAAGTATCTGATATGGTGCCATTTGTTATATACATTGGCTTTCTGTCTGTTACTATATTCCCAATATAATGATCTAATGATAATTCTTCAATTATTGTGTTAGGAGCCCATCCCAAATAAGAGTCTGATACCATGTCAGATGCCTTTAAAGGAGAAATCTGCCTTCTATCAACATTAATGGCAAATCCTGGGCCATAAGTCCCATACTCAAAAAATCTAGCATCTTCAGGCTGGTTCCCACTCATTGCACCATATGGCATACTCTTATTGACTGATTCTCCCATATAACAATTAATCCATGTAATATAAGCATCTGGCCCCCATGGCCTTGCTAATAAATATCCTGTGCCAGAACAACCCTCTTCGCCTAAAATTACACATTGATAAAAAGTAAGCCCATATTCTGCATCTTTTGCTGTCCTTGGTGCACATACATAACCTGATTTCTTTGTACTTTCATATACAAACACGATTTCACAATCATTAAAAAATGCCCTAGCATTGTCACCCGAATAAATAAAATCAATAAGCCCTTCTATACGGCACTTATAAAAATACTGATGCCCCCTATCTATATAAAGTGTATCCTGGACACCTGTAAATTTTACATTAATAAAACTAGCCCCTTCTGCATCACACCGTAGGGCATCTGCCGACTTATTTGATTTCCCATCTGGCGTAGAATAAACATAATCATTTTTAAAAGAGATATTTTCAGCAGAAAATCCTACTGCACCATTTTGGATATATACTGCGCATCTCTTATCCATATCACCGCCTGCTTCATAATCAGCGCCAATTAACCCTGGATAATAATGGATTTTTGCCATTTCCCTATCTTCCCCAATTAAAGAAATATAAGGCGTATTCACGACTAAGCGTTCCTCATAATCTCCTGCCATCACAAGGATTACTTTATTTTCTGTATTTCCTGCTGGGACAGAATCCACCGCTGCTTGTACTGTCTTATATGTAGGTATCCCATTATTAGAATCCCCATCTGTCCCTTGATATGCTGCATCTACTACAATATCATAATTTGTCAAATAAACAAAATTATATGCCTGCCTAGTAACTGCCCCTGCTTCGTCTGTAAACAAAAGCTCTATATCATTCCTGCCTTCTTCTACTGTTAATTCAAAACTAAACGATCCACCTGCTTTTATAGGCTCTTCTGTTTGTATGCTGCCATTTACAATGGCACTTATTTCACCTTCCTTTGATACAGTGCCTTCTAAAACAGCTTTATCCGTAAATACTGTATCATAGGATTTTTTTGTTAAGGTAATTTCTGCTGCCTCGCCTTCATACACATATGGCCCCTTATTCTCTGTACAGACTGACCAAACTATATCCGAAAATGGGCTTTCATTATTTGCTGCTTCTGAAACAGCCTTTACTTTATAATAATAAGGCATACCAGCTTCTACTGCCGCATCTGTATAAGAAGGCTCTGTTACCTTTGCAGCCTGTTTGATTCCCTCTTCCCCTTCATCATAAGAATACCGGTATACTAAATAATACTCTGCATCTACATTCTTTTCCCAATTTAATATTATAGTGGCTTCCTTACTGGTTATTTGGACTACTGGCTTTGCCAAAGCACCCAATACAAAAATAGCTTGTGGCATCACTACAGGGGTATTTCTCGTACCGCCCAGTTCTTTCTTCCCTAACTGCCCACAGACACGGAATAAATACGATCCTCCTTCCCCTTCTGGCAATATATACCGATAGGAAAACCCTGCTATATTATCTGCTAGTTCTATCCATTCGCCGCCATCTTTTGACATCTCTACTACATAAGTGCCATCATCTTCTGGCACAGTACCAGTCCATGTAATATCAATATATTCTCTAGAATCTACCGCCTTTGCAGTTACTTCATTTACTTCTGGCATATTCCCCTCTGGATAGTAACAAGAATTCTGGTTATACAATACAGTTCCATCTTCTTTTGTATAACACATATTTGTTACTGTTACCGAGGCATCTGAAATTACCATGCCATAATAAAGGCCTGCTGTTGTTTCACCAATTATACTTAAAGAAACCTCTGCTGTTTCCCCTGTTTCTATTATGGTATATGTAATAGTTGGCTTTCCTGCCTTTAATGATATTTCAATATGTAATGGGGTAGCAATCGGAATGGTATTATTAATTCCCCCTGCACCAGCATAATCACTTCCTGATGTCACATTGCCCTTTGAATAAATGGCACGTGCATTTGTCCCCTTCCTAATTCCAAGGGTATACGCATAATTATCCGTAAACATTCCCATAAAAGCCCCATCTCCATTAGTGCTTCCTGCAGAATGTATAATAATGTCGAATTCTAAATGGTTATTATCTGTTGTCATAGGAAATACATAATACCCTATATTTTCTATTGCTGAAAATGCCCCCGAAAAATTCCCACCTGCCTGGGTAATCTTTAATTTCTGACCTACAGGCTGTACTACAATACTATCACTCTTACTAGCCCTTGGTATTTGATCGGTATCAAATGCTGTATTTGCATCCGTATCATCACCTGGTACAAATGGCATTACTGTTTGAGGGACATATTCTACCTCTTTTTCTGGGTATACAATTGTAATGCCTGTAATATAGGCACTTCCTGTAGACACAATGTCTATTGTGCCTTCCCCGCCTTTATATTCATAAGAAGTAGAAGCTAATGAAGTACTTGCTGCTTCTCCGTTAATAGTATATAGTGCATATTGAGGCTGGTATGCGGTTACTTCTAACTTACAATCGCCTGTTACTGGGACATGTATTACAGCACCTGTATTAAATTGTGCACTATTTGGGGTAGCACCATTTGGTACTAATTTCCCTGATGTTGCATCAATCCACAATCCCTGGTAATACCCTGTGCCTCCTTTTATTGACTTATTATAAAAGTCCCCTGAGCCTGCTACAAAAGACCAAGATGTAACAGGGGTAAATGTAACAGCATGGCTAGTTGCCTTCCCATCTACTTTTAAAGTAGTACCCGATGAAACCCGATAAGCTTCTTTTTCAAATTCTCCTTCCATAGAAAATGTATAGGTCCCATTCCGTAATAAGATTGCTGCCTTATCTGTAAAAGTATATTCTAAGCCATCTTCATGCACAAATTTATAAACCACGCTTAAAGCTGATAAATCCGGCTTAGAGCTAAGGCTTAATGTAATTGGATACCTATCCTTTAAACCCACTACTATATCCAAATTACTATCTGCCTCATAATGCAGCCCTGTTAATTCTGTTTGTAGCTTATAATCATTCACACCTTTTATACTAACAGAATATAATGTTCCTTTTTCTACTTTTACAGTATAAGTCATTTGCTGCAAGTCTAGTTTTACTTCTGGCGTAAAAGCAGATTCCCCTTCTGCTGTAAAAATAAGTTCTAGATTACTTTTATCATATCCTGAATCAATCCCTTTAATCTCCCCTGATACTGTAACTGTGCTTAATTTAGAAAGTACCAGGTTATTTGTAATATTGGAACTACCACTACTCAATGTATATTGTGTTGTCCCACTGTTAATCTGAAAATTTTGGTCACTAACAGAAAGTTCGTAGGAAGCCTCTGTATCTTCCACTGGAACCTGGATAGAATATGCCCCATTTGTAATATCAGCCGTATATTGGGCATTTGTTGTTGTATTTATTACAACAACCTGCATATCTGCTGATAATGCCTCTGCTGCTGTTACTGTCCCACTTATTGTAACAGTAGGCAATATTTCACAGCTTATACTGATACTTTTCAGATAAATAGAATTTTCTCTTACATCTTCTAAAAGTATTTCTCCTTCTGTCCCATTTAGATAGCCTTCTATTGTTACTAACCTATAATTACTATCTGTTGGTTCTGTTTCAATCTTTGTACATTTTGGATCAGCCAAAAGATTCCCATCTATCCCTGATATTGCCAAAGTATCTAATAAGAAATTGGCTTCTGTCCCTACATAACTTTTATGTACAGAAACTACTAATGTAATTTTATCGTCCTTTACTGGGACATATATTTTAGTACCCTTATTTACTTGTATCCTATTATTTGGATCTGCCTGTGGGGCAAATTTCCCAGTTGTTGTATCAATATAAAGAATGTCTCCATTTTGGTTTTGGTAAGTACCTTTATTTCCTTGTAATTGTGTTTTGACCGTCCCTGTATCATCATATAGATTCTCACTATATCCCCATACTGCCTGCTCCCCTATTAGTGATGCAGCACTTTTTGCCGGGGCTGCAATCAATAGTGGATATCCACTTACTGCTTCACTTTTTTGTCCCTTATTTGTCCCCCACTCTGTTGTATCTGCCTTCACGGTTTCTCCCCAAGCTGCATTTGCCTGGAATGGTATGCCAGAAAAGACCAATACCAATGCTAGTACAATAGCCAATCCCCGTTTCCATATCAATCTGGGGCATTGACTTTTTTTGACTCCATTACAAGCCATATTCCTTTCCCTCCCTTTAAAACATAATATTACACAAAAAGTTATCATAATAATAAATATATTTTAAAGTTTTTATAGGAAAAATCAAGATACAAAAAATTTTTTATAGCAATATTCTATAAAATTTTTGTCCTAATCCTTTATTTATTGTCCAATATACAAAAATGCCCTTGTATTATATAGAAATACAATATGCACAACCTCTAAAAACAATTTACTTATTTTAGATAAATAGCATTATTCTGTGACAAAAAATATATATGGCTTATGCTTTGGTATTTTTATTGTATTACATGATGCAATGCCCACTTTCCACTATAAAACCTTATTGTAAAAATAATCCCCCGGACTGTCCAATCCGCAAACATGCCTATCCATACGGCTATTGGGCCAAACCCCATAACCCTGCACAAAAACACACATAAGCTTACCCTGCACAGCCACATCGTAACGCAAGATACTATCATAGAAAATTTCACATCTCCAGCAGCCCTCATCCCATATGCTGGGATAAAAGAAAGCGTCCAAGAAATTGGTTTTACAATAGTAATCCATGTCACCATATACATACATAAATCTGCACTTTCTTTTTCCATTCCACCTAAAATTGTTACAGGTCGAGTAATTAAAAAAACAAATAAACAGCTTATAATAATTGTTACTTCTGCAATTATAGTTAATTTCTTTATGTAATACTTTGCCTCATCACGCCTTCCTGCACCAATACACTGGCCTACTACGGTCATTAACCCGATGCCAACGCCAACTGCCCCAACCCCATTTACATTTTCCATAATATTTGCCATTGCCTGTGCCGCAATGGCCGCTGTCCCTAAAGTAGATACGGTAGACTGTATTGCCAATTTTCCAAATTGGAACATGCCATTTTCTACGCCTGATGGGATCCCAATTGCCAAAATTCTTTTTATTAGTGGAAAATCAGGGCGGATTTTTCGGTAGTTACATACACAAATTGTATTCTGTGGTTTTCTTAAATACCACAATACTACTATGGCGCAAAACATCCTAGATGCCAATGTAGCAAGTGCTGCGCCTGCCACTCCAAGATGTAACCCCCAGATAAGCAAAGCATTTCCTGCAATATTTATCCCATTGGAAATAGTTGAGATTACCATAGGCGTCCTTGTATTTTTCTGGGCACGGAAAATGCTAGAACCTGCGTTATATAGGGCAATAAATGGAAAAGATAACGCCATAAAAAAGAAATATGTCTGGGCTGCTGCCATAACCCCAGGTTCTATAGAACCAAAAATCACCCGCAATAATGGCTTCCGCAATACCATACATAATATTGTAAGTGTTACTGAAATAGAGGTTACTGTAAAGACAACTTGGCTTGCCGCCTTATTTGCTGCTTTTTCATCCTTCCGCCCAATATACTGGGAACAAACAATAACCCCGCCTGCTGCTAAAGCAGAAAACACTTGGATTACTAATACACAAATAGAATCTACTAATGAAACAGCCGATATGGCTTCTGAACCAACATTACTTACCATAATTGTATCTACTGTCCCCATTAAAGAATTCAAAAGTTGTTCTACAATAAGTGGGATCAATAACTTAACCAAATCTTTATTGCTAAACATATGTTTTTCTTTCATTTTATTTATCTCCTTTTAAATGGACAATACAGCATCTTTCCATTTACATTACTGCTTTCTTTCAAACATACTACCATTCTGTTTTAAGAAATACAAGCATGAAACTTGTCCAAAAAGTTGATTCTACGGAATATTTTACTTCTTACCTTACCAATATAAAGGAGCCCCAGGGCCTAATGGCAAGCCCAAAAGCATCCAAATTCCCAATAATAAAGACCAGCCAATTAAAAAACAAATACTATATGGCAGCATAATAGCAATTAAAGTCCCGATGCCAGACTCCTTTTCATATTTTTGGGCAACTGCTACTGTCATTGCAAAATAAGGCATTAAAGGGGTAATTAAGTTTGTACAAGAATCTCCTATCCTATATGCAACTTGTGTTAATTCTGGGCTATAGCCTAATATCATAAACATAGGAACAAACACAGGTGCCAAAACTGTCCATTTTGCAGATGCAGAACCCATTACTAGATTTAAGGCTGCAGTAAATAAAATAAATAAAAACATTAAAACAATCCCATGAATCCCTGATCCGCTTAATAAAGCTGCCCCTTTTAACGCTAAAATAGTCCCTAATTTTGTATAATTAAAATAATTGATAAATTGGGCTGCCATAAAAGAAAGGGCAATATATCCTCCCATTGCTTCCATATTCTTCCCCAAAAGCTCACCAACTGCTTTTTCCTTTGGCAAACTACCTGAAACCTTTCCATAAATTACAGATGGCACAAAAAATAACAAAGCGATTAGGGCAACTAACCCTTCCATTAATACAGAACCATTAATTAAACTTCCCGTCTCTGGGTTCCTTAGAAAAGAATCCTTTGGTATGGCAAATGCAATTACTAGAAAAACCAAAAGAACCAAAGAACTATTCGCATACAAAAGTGCTTTTTTCTCTCTATCTTCTAATACTACTTTTTCTTGCTTCCCTACTTCTGCCTTTTCCCATTTTGGTTCCACTATTTTATTAGTTACAAACGTACCTATTATTACAATAATAATTGTAGATACAATAATAAAATACCAATTCGCTGCCGCACCTACTATATAGCCTGGTGCAACCATAGCGGCTGCCTCTGTGCTAAT
>ERZ808040.1065-NODE-1065-length-20082-cov-5.504724_pt1 | contig 20082 bp, 13 predicted proteins | sample MGYA00380191_ERZ808040 | MGnify/ENA primary metagenome ERZ808040 (study PRJEB31490, sample SAMN06133395) | mouse gut metagenome | isolation source: J6 | host: mice | place: China: Chengdu | collected 2015-05 ...
AATCTGTTGGGAAACGCCATCAAATTTACCAGGGAAGGCGGCGTGATTCTCAGCATTGGGTGCAGAAAAGAAAAATACGGGATCAACCTGCTGGTCAGTGTAAAAGATTCCGGCATCGGAATTGAGCGCAGGGATCTGGAGAAAATCTTTACCAGCTTCAGCCAGGTCAATTCCAAGCGGAACAGGCAAGAAGGCGGTGTGGGGCTGGGCCTGGCCATCACCCAGGCGTTGGTGCGCAGTATGGGCGGATTTATCTCTGTGGAAAGCACTCCCGGAAAGGGCAGCGAATTTAAGTTTGCCATCCCCCAAAAGGTGCTGGATGAAACTCCCATTGTTTCCATAAAAAATAAAAGGCAGCTTTTTGCCGCCTGCTACATTAATATGGACAAATACAATTACTCTGTGGTGCGGGAGGGGTATGAGAATTGCATCCGCCATATCGTGGAACAGCTGGGTATTATGTTCAGGGTCTGCCGGAACCTGCCTGAATTAAAACGTCGTGGGGAATATGAAAATTTCTCCCATACTTTTATAGGCTGGGAAGAGTATTGCGAGGATAAGGATTATTTTGATAAGCTGGCAGAGAAGCATACTGTGGTACTTTTGTTGGACTATGGGCAGGAAACCATGGTGAGGGGCAATATGTTCCGCATTTACAAACCTTTCACTGTGTTGTCCATTGCAGCGGTGTTTAATGGGCAGAGGGTGGCCCGGAAGGAAGAACAGCATATCAGCCTGCATAAACGTTTCATTGCACCCCAGGCATCCGTTCTTGTGGTGGATGACAATGCCATGAACCTGAAGGTGATGGCAAGGCTGCTCCTCCCCTATCAGATCAAGGTCAGTATGGCAGGCGGCGGTATGGAAGCACTGGAGAAAATGGATAAGAACACTTATGATTTTGTGTTTTTGGATCATATGATGCCGGAAATGGACGGTGTGGAGACCCTGCGCAAAATTCGCCAGAAGCCGGGCGCCTACTTCCAGTCCCTTCCGGTCATTGCGTTTACGGCAAATGCCATAGGCGGTGCAAGGGAAATGTTTCTGGCGGAAGGCTTTGACGATTTTATTGCGAAACCAATAGAAATGAGTGTGTTGGAACGCATGCTGCGGCGCTATATCCCTACCCAGAAACAGATGTTGGTGGAGGATGGACAGGATCCTTTCCCCCAGGGGGAACCGGAAGCCATGGCGCTGTCACTGCTTAGCCGTGCAGGAATCAATGTGGAGCAGGGGATTTCTTATTGCGGCGACAAAGAGGGCCTTCGGGAGATCATCGGAATCTTCCATAAAGAGGGACCAAAACGCAGCAGCCAGCTCCGGCAGTATTTTAAGGAGCAGGATTGGAAAAATTATGTGATAGCGGTCCATGCTTTAAAGAGCAATTCCAAGGGCATAGGCGCGGTGGAGCTTTCAGACCTGGCATTGGACTTGGAAATGGCAGGCAAGGGGAACAGCATAGACTATATCCTGGAAAACCATGAAAGGCTGATGGAGATGCACGATCAGCTTCTGGCGGTTCTGGGCAGGAATACTTTCGTATATCCGGATGAGGCCGCCAAGGATACGCCGGAGAAGGAAGGCGGCCCAGGACAGACAGGGAACGGGGGCATAGCCGGGCAGCAGTGGAAGGAAGACGGCCCGGAATTGACAGAAGATATGCAGGCCGTCGGGAAGACGGAAGAAACATCGGGGGAATGGAAGGATATAGATGAGCCGACGATGGAAGAGCTGCTATTGTCCCTGAAGGAGAAGCTGGCAGATTTTGAGAGCGAAGGACTTGATGAAATCCTGAGCCGCCTGGCAGGCTGCCGGTGCCGGGGAGTCCTTCTCAAGGGCCTGGCAGAGCAGCTTAGGGAGAAGACTTCCGAGTTTGATTTCCCCGGAGCATCCGATCTGCTGGATCAGTGGGAAGCAGAAAGGTCAGGTACATAAGGTTATGATCAGAAGGATAAGGTATTATATAAAAAGCCTTTTGGCAGAACAGCTCGATTTTCGGGAGCGGCTTGTACGTATGGTGCTTCTCATGGCATTTGTAGCGGCTGTGATCGGTATGGGAAGAGTATGGTTCGGGGCAGATCCGGCTGTTCTGGATGCGCTTATTCCCTTGTGTTTTGTCTCTGCACTGTCTCTCCATATTGCCGTCAAATACCGCAAGACCAGGTTCGCCTCATGGCTGCTCATAATTGTCTCTAATTGCTTTTTGTTTCCGTCCATCTTCATTTTGAGCAGCGGTATGGACAGCGGGACTCCCATATGGTTTGTATTAGGGTTGGTATATATTTTCCTGTTATTTAGGGGAAAGGATTTTTGGGTAGCTTTGCTGCTAACCCTTGCTTCCTATCTGTGTGTTTATGCGGTGGCGTATTTCCAACCCCATGTTCTGCCTGAAGTGGAACGTTCTTATAGCTTTACGGATTCTTATGTGACGTTGGCCTGTGTGAGCTGTTTTATCGGGATCATGCTAAAAGTCCAGACCAGGACATATGACAGGGAAAAGCAGATCGCGGAAAAGCAGAAAGAGGAAATAGAGCAGATCGCCCGGTCCAAGGATGCCTTTTTTGCAAATATGAGCCACGAGATCCGCACGCCTATCAATACCATTATCGGACTGAATGAAATGACACTGCGTGAAAATATATCCGATGAGATTGCCGAGAATGCCATTAATATCCAGAATGCGAGTAAAATGCTGCTTACTATCATAAACGATATTTTGGATTTGTCAAAGCTGGAGTCCGGTAAGCTGGAGATCATTCCCAGGCAATACGAGATCAGCGCCATGTTCAGCGACCTGGTGAACTTGATTTGGATCCGCGCCCATCAGAAAGACCTGGAATTCAAGGTAGATATTGACCCGGAAATCCCTTCCATGCTGTACGGCGATGAAGTGCGGATCAAACAAGTGGTATCCAACATGTTGACCAATGCAGTGAAGTATACGGAAGCCGGGTCCGTCACGCTTGTGGCCAAAAGTGAGCGGGTTGGCCCGGATGTGATATTGCTGCGTATTTCCGTGGAAGATACAGGCAAGGGTATCCGGAAGGATAGCCTGGAAGACCTTTTCAGTTCCTTTAAGCGTGTGGACGAGAAGGAAAACCGGAATATTGAAGGGACAGGTCTTGGCCTTACTATTTCCAAGCAGCTTATGGAAATGATGGACGGCACCATTTCCGTGGACAGTGTTTACCATAAAGGCTCTATTTTCACCATTGAACTGAAACAGCGTATTGTCAATACACGTCCTATCGGCACCATCAACTTTGCAGCGCAAAAGCAGATGAGCCAGCGGGAAAGATATAAACAGAGTTTCACTGCGCCGGATGCCAGGATACTGGTGGTGGACGACAATACCATGAACCTTATGGTTGCCGTAAAGTTATTGCGTGATACCAGGGTACAGGTGGATACCGCGGAGAGCGGGAAAGAGTGCCTGAAAAAGACATCCGAGAATTTTTACCATGCCATCTTGATGGATCATATGATGCCGGACATGGACGGCGAAGCTACCATGAAGGCTGTCAGGAACCAAACCATAGGTTTCTGCCGGAAGACGCCGGTAATTGCCCTGACGGCCAATGTGATGTCCAACGCGGAACAAACATACCGCAATATGGGATTTGACGGTTATCTGGCAAAGCCTATCAATGCGGCTTTGCTGGAAGCCAGCCTGGTGAAGTATCTGCCCCGGGAATTGATTGAATATACTGCGGATGAAGCTGTTTCAAGGGAAGGGGAAGGTACGGATACGGTAAGCCAGGTCAGTACCGCCAGAAAGCGTAAAGTGGCTATCACTACGGACTGCATCTGCGACCTGCCCCGGGAGCTGCTTGAGCAATTCCAGATCGGCCTTATGTATACGTATGTGCACACAAGGGAGGGGCGATTCTGCGATATCTCAGAGATCTCTTCGGACAGCCTGCTGGCCTATTTGCGGACGGAGGGGAACTACGCCTATTCTTCTACGGCGGAACCCTCAGAGTATGAGTACTTTTTTGCCAATGCGCTTGCCGCTGCAGAGCATGTGATCCATATTACCGCAACCGTTGATTTAAGCGGCGCTTACCCCAATGCGACACAGGCCAGCCGGAGCTTTGATAATGTGACCGTAGTGGATTCCTGCCATATCAGCAGCGGCCATGGACTGATGGTTTTATACGCTGCCAGCCTTGCGGAGAAGGGGAAAGGCGTGGAGGAGATCTGCGGGGCGCTGCAAAAGTTTAGGAGCCGTGTATTCTCCAATTTCCTGGTGCCCAGTACGGAGACTCTGGCCCGCAACGGCAAAGTGAGCGGTATCGTGAGCAGGCTTTGTACCGCCCTGAACCTGCATCCGGTACTGTCCATGTCCAAGAACAGACTGAAACTTTGGAAGATAGAGGCAGGCAGCATGAGGCAGGTAAACAAACGGTATGTGAAAAAGCTGTTTCATCACCCCAAGCAGATTGACAAACGCATTTTGTTCCTTACTTATGCGGGATGCTCTGCCCGCCAGACAGACGAAGTGCTGGAAGAGGTAGGGAGATATATAACATTTGAAAAAGTCATCCTCCAGAAAGCCTCTGCCACTGTTTCCAGCAATTGCGGCATAGGAACTTATGGACTGATGTTTGTAAGGAAGGAAGAAGATTCCATATAAAAAATGCTTTTACCATACCTGTCCTATTAATTGTTCACAATATCGTAAGGAGAAAATGCCGTCCTGAAGCCGGATGGCATTTTTCTCCGCCAATTCTTCCGTGTATTCAAAATAAGGATACACTGTGACACCGTCCTTGCCCTCTTCCACATGGCAGATTAGGGGTTCTACACCATATTCCTTGATTGCAACTGTCCCGTCATCGGTGATTCCCAAAGTTATCTTTGCCATGCCGCCCACCATGCGGTTAGCTACGCCCTGGCCGGTGCCGGATGTCCAGTTCACAAAATTCCCCAGGGAGTAATAGACCAGCATTCCCTCCGGTATGTCGGTTCCCATGAGGCAGGCGCCCTGCTCCGTGTCCTGTATGGTCAGATCGCAGGTCAGGATACCTTCTTCCGTAACCCATGCCACAGGCTCTATCACATGGGGATGTGTCCCCAATACCAGATCTGCGCCGTTTTCCTGTAAAAATCGGGCAAGGGTCTCCTGGCCCGGATCCGGAGCCAGGCGGTATTCGGTTCCCCAGTGGGGGCATACAATGGTAAAGTCCGCCACTTCTTCCGCACGCTGTAAGTCTTCTGCAATTCGTTCAAGGTCGGTCAGCATGTCCACGGCATATTCCATTCCCTGGGGCAGGGGAATCCCGTTGGTGCCGTAGGTATAATTCAAGACGGCAATTTTTATACCATCCTGCTCATAAACATAAATTTCATCCTGGCTTTCCGCACTGCCATGGATACCCAGGACAGCCATGCCAGGATGGCTGTTTTCCCAGTAGGAAAGGCAGTTTGTGATCCCTCTCGCGCCTTTGTCCAGGGCGTGGTTTGTGGCGTGGAGCACCACGTCAAACCCTGCGTCCGCCAAAGCGTCCCCCAGTTCATAGGGCGCATTGAAAGCGGGATAACCTGAAATACCCAGCTCGGTTCCGCCTAAAATGACTTCCTGGTTGACCAGGGCCAAGTCGGCAGCAGCTATCAAATCTTTCGTGTGGGCGAAGACAGCGGTAAAGTCATAACTGCCGTCTTCCCGCAGGCCGCTTTGCGCTACGGGAGTATGGAGCAGGATATCTCCCACCATCACTAGGGTAATCTCCGGGAACCGTTCCGCATCTGCAACCGTTTGTAAGCCGATTCCGGCAATATCGGACTGCAGGCGGAGGGTGGCTGTTTCGGATGGCTGGATAGGAATGTCTTCCGGCGAAACGGTATCCGCCCGGGGCGCCGGATCCTGGGGCAGGGGGGAGGCTTCACCCTGGAGCGGGGAGTAAGCGCTTCCTGAGAATTCTGCATAAAAAGGATCTGCCTTTTCGCAGCCTGTGAGCAGCAGGCATACGGCCCCTGCTATGGCCAAACTATTTAAAGTGGAACGTACTATCTTCTTAATCATCTGCTTCCTGTTCTGCTTTCCATTTTTATGAATCTCAGTTTAGCACATTTCAGCTTATTGCGCAAAGGAGACAAACGTTCCGCCCCAACACACCCCGGCAGCTTGAGGCTCTATCAAGTGTCTATGGAAGAGACGGCATCAGGATGGCAGAGTACTCCCAAAAGAAGTAAATATTATGGAGTTTCCTCAAATATATTTCTGTATTTTCCCTGTAGGAAAGCCATTGTAAAACATGGAACAATTTATTTTTCCCTGTAACATCATGCAATGTACAGGCTCCAGGGCGGGAGGGTATTTTTCTGCAACATGGGCGGGGCTTTGCAATCAAGCGTTAGAACAGAACGGACACACCTGCCCCGCCACACTGTTTTGGATTTTTTTAGACCGATAAACTGGAATATCATTTATGTATCATCATCTTGCAAATTGAAAATTTCATTTTCATATTTTCTGATGCGTTTTATTTCTTCACGTACTTCGGTCAAAGCAAAGCCCAAAAGATTTGAACCATTCCATTTTTCGGGATGATACGCATTTTCGTTGTTAGCATCTATACCTATTCCCCATATCATATCAAGGGGGCTTGCCTCGACAAGGATACTCTCACCTGTTGACAAGAGAACTTGCCTGAGTTGTTTATTTTGTGAGAATTTATAATAATTCCCTGTAAGAACAATGTGATATTTTACTTCATTCCATATATTCTCATCAAAGTTTTTTACTTTCCGTCCAAGTCCCTTTATCTTATCCTGCATAGTTTCGTCCATGATTTGCTTCGCAATTTCTTCATCTCCAAAAATACGTGCTTTTTCCGCCATCATATACTGTTCCATACAACAATATCGAAGATGATTTACCCGAAAATCAGCCTTATACCATTGACTGAAACATTCTTTTCCAACGCTTCTGCCTCTATTTCGATGTCCCCAAAAACAGATGATAGGTCTTTCTAATCCTGCTTTCCTTTCTTCGATAAGCGTATCAACACTGTAACCCCTTATTTTCTTCCACTTTCTTATGTGATAATTGTTATAGGTACAAATTTCATACATCATTATATTCCACAAAAGCGGCTTAGGAAACTTTTCTTCAAATTCTTTCTTTTCTTCTTTTGAAAGCGCATAAAACCAGTCATAAAATTCTTCCGCATATACCTCACCATACCCCATACGCCAGCCTATGCTGGATTCAGATATTTCGGGATACTTAATCCATAAAGGCGCCATATATTTTTTATCTATCATTAAAATCCTCCGTCAAATCCCAATTTTTCGGTTTGTTCTGGGAAAAATTATACCATACCCAATTACGAAAAACAATCTCCGTTCTACGTCCGTTCCGACTATCCAGACCGTCAAGGGACGAGTAGTATTCCACTCTTAAACACTTGACCGTCTGGATTTTTGCCGCTGCCATTTCGCCGCCGAAAACGGGGAACAGGATTTGACAATCCTGCCCCTCTTTCGTCCGCTCCATTCTAACGGCAAAACCGTCTGCACTACTTCGGCGGCTGTCGGTAGGTTTTGCGGTGGCTCTGCCCCCCGCGCCCCGACCTCTCCCAAAGAACAGAATGGAATGTTACGCAATAGGGTTTGAAAAGGCTTGATTTTTAAGGCGTTACAGACGCGAAAATCCACAGGGTAAGGCTTTATACTACCTACCCACGAAAACGGCTTCTAACCGCCCACAGGCGCATTTTACGTCTTTTCTTCCTGCCCCGTTTCCTACCGCACTAACAAGGACTTGCGTCAATAACTCAAAAAAGCATTTGACAAAACGCTTCATGGCGGGCATTGCCGTGAGTGAGGCTCATCGGAGTGCTTATCCCGCTGATGCAGAAAAATACCCTCCCGCCCTGGAGCCGTATCTTTCGCTTTGATTACTTTACCTGTCGTTTGCAAGCCGCCGGGGCATTGGGGAGGGATAGTTGTAAAGGTGAAAAGCCTGTAAAAAAGAATGGCTTTTGGATAGCCAAAGTGGTAAAATAGAAATATTCTTCTGTGACAGGGAGACTTTTGTTTGGAGCACTTTGGGAGAAAAGAATGAAAAGCATGCAGATAAATCTTTTTTTGAGCGGTATATTGATTGCGGGGGTATGTACGATGGCCGGGCCGGCCCAGCCATTGCAGGCAAAGGAGCCTGAGACGGCTTCCGGTGTGGGCGAAACGGCCATGGGAGAGGAGCCTTCCCCGGAAAGCGTCCTGATAAGCGGCGGAATCCAGGTATACCTGAACGGAATAGGGGTCCAGGGGACGTTCGGGCAAGGCGGTACCGTCATGGCGGTAGCAAGGGCGGCTGCCATGGTATCGGCAACCGGCCGCAGCCTGGAGGAAACGGCAGAAAATGAGTATGCCGACCTTGCGCTTGCCAATGTCAGCAATTACGTCAATGTGCGCAGCCAGGCAAACACGGACAGTTCTATCGTAGGAAAGATATATGACGGCGCCGTGGCGCAGATCCTTGAGATTGCGGACGGTGAAGACGGCCAATGGTTTAAGGTGGTGTCCGGTAATGTGGAGGGTTACATCAAATCCGAATTCTTTCTCTATGGGGATGCTGCCGCCGAAGCCATAGACGACTATGTGACGAAGTATGCGGTAGTGTTGGCGGACAGGCTTAATGTAAGGGAAGAACCGGATATCGAATCCAGAAGGATCGGATTCATTGACAACGGAGAACGGGTGAAGCTTCTGGAGAGCGGAAACGAATGGCTGCGGGTACAATATACAGACAATCAAACAGGATATGTAGCGGCGGAATACATAACGGTTGTGGAAGAATTTGTCTATGCAAAGACATTGGAGGAAGAAGCTGCAGAGCTGGCGGCAAGGAGAACCCTGGAAGAGAGGCAGCATATGTCGGAAGAGCAAGCTGCGGAAAACACTTCCGTCACCCCATCGCCACCGTCAGCCAGCTATTCGGATAACGGGGAACTTCGAAGCAGTATTGTCGATTATGCCATGCAGTTTTTAGGCAATCGCTATGTACACGGCGGACAATCCCTGGAGACAGGAACCGACTGCTCCGGGTTTACCAGCCTGATCTATGCGCAGTTTGGATATTCGGTCAGCAGGACGCCTTCCGGGCAGCTTGCCAATGACGGCAGGAGTATCGATTACAGTGAAGCCAAACCCGGAGATATCATATGTTATGGCTCCGGCGGCAAATGTACGCATGTGGCTCTCTATATGGGCGACGGGCAAATTATCCATTCGGCCAATTCCCGAAAGGGAGTGGTTATCTACGCGGCAGATTATGATAACATATTGGGAGTAAAAAGCATTATAGATTAACTTCCTTTTGGGAATGAGATGTACTCTTTTTAGTCATATAGAAAAGTTATGGCTGGCTGACAGAAAGATCCTCCGGAAGAATATCCGATTTCTTCAATATAAAATCGCCCATGATTTCCTTGCTCCAGTTCCGGAGGTCTTCCAGATGGAGCGCAACCCCGCCGTAATTGTGGATACCGTGACGGGCGGCCATTTCTTCGGTGTAGTCTTCCAGAAGGTAGACTTTTTCCAGGCGCACGGGGCCGCTTCGGTAGTGGCATACCAGAGGCACTACGCCGGATTCGCCGGGGGAGATGGAAATGCTGTTTTCTGTCACATGGAACGTGACCCATGCCATCTCTTCAAGCATACAGAGAGCCTGCTTTTGAGTGGAGACATAATTGCCCAGGGAGAAGTAGCACAGGGAAGTATTTCCGTTCTCCGCGGTGACCCATTCCACCGGCTGGGGAACATGGGGATGTGTCCCTATGATCAGGTCCGCGCCTGCTTCAGTCATTTCCGCGGCGAAGGATCTCTGGTAAGAGGATGGGACTGTCTCATATTCTGTGCCCCAGTGAGGGCACACGATCACAATTTCTGCCAGCTCCCGGGCTTCTTCAATATCTTCCAATACTTGAGGGTTCAGGGAAGTAAAGTCGATGGCGCCCGATTCTGCGTCATAAGCGCAGAGCATGTCCAGCCGTCCCCTGAATTCAGGTGCAAGAGTACTCATGTTAGGACCGTATGTATAATTCAGGATGGCAAAGTTGATGTCGCCGACGGATAACAGAGGGATTCTGTCCGATGCTGTTTCGCTGCGGATACCCGTCACCAGGACCTCAGGATGGGATTCCCAGTAGGAGAGGCAGTTATTAAGGCCCTCTATCCCCTGGTCCGCAGTATGGTTTGTGGCATGGAGCACTACATTGAACTCTGCAGCAGCGATGGCATCGCCGATTTCTGTGGGAGAATTAAAATACGGATAGCCGGAAAAACCCAGTTGATTTCCGCCGAATATCGTTTCCTGATTGATTATTTTGACATCTGCAGCGGCCAGGCAGTCTTCCAAACCCTGAAATAAGAAAGAATAATCGTAAGCGCCGTCTTCCCTGCGGCCGGTATAAACTATCCCCATGTGCATCAGATTATCGCCCAATGCCATCAGGGAGATATCATATTCTTGAAAATGCGGCTCCTGAGGCGTTTCTTCATCCTGGTGGGGGATTGTTTCCACAACGACATCATCAGGATGGGAAACCTCAGTTCCCTGAGATTCAATTGTTGTCCCCTGAGATTGTCCGGAAACCGGCAGTCCGGTTTCGGAAGTGATCAGGGAGACAGATAACACGCAGGCCAAAACCAGCGGAGGCAACAGGAGTGCGCGTGCAAAAGTACTTTTTCTCATTACAGGGCCTTTCCGGTTAAAATGAAAGAGCACCGGAAACATCCGATGCCTGAAAACGGAGATGATGGGATTTGAACCCATGCGCCGGCAAAGCCGACCTACCGGATTTCGAATCCGGACCCTTCAGCCACTTGGGTACATCTCCGTACATTGCCTGACGCAACTGGGTATATTTTATAATATTACAGATTTTTTTGCAAGGGTTGAATCTAACTTTTTGAATTGCGGATTGCATTTTTCATTTATTGGGTGCCGGATCCCATCGGAGCGGATTTGATGCGCGGCTCTCTAAGTTTGCGCCGCAGCCTGTACTGGAGGGGCCGCAGCTCTGCCATGGTTGGTTCCGCAGCAGGCAAGTAACAGTTGCAAATTTATTCCAGAAAGGGTAATATTCTATATATAGGCTTACTACAAAACGGTAACAATAGAGGCAGTAAGGTAAAGACAGGAGGAATTGTGTATGAAACGAATCGGTATGTTGACCAGCGGCGGTGATTGCCAAGCCTTGAACGCGGCTATGAGAGGCGTTGTAAAATCCCTGGATTACAGTAAGGAAGACGTGGAGATATATGGCTTCCTGGACGGATATAAGGGGTTGATCTACAGCAAATTCCAGATGCTTACCGGAAGAGATTTTTCCGGCATTCTGACAAAAGGCGGCACGATCCTCGGAACCTCACGCACTCCCTTTAAGACCATACAGGATCCGGATGAAAACGGATTGAATAAAGTAGAGGCAATGAAGCAGAATTATTATAAACTGCAGCTTGACTGCCTGGTGATCCTTGGGGGCAACGGCACCCATAAGACGGCAAACCTTCTGAGGCAGGAAGGCCTGAACATTATCACGTTGCCTAAGACTATCGACAACGACCTCTGGGGCACGGATATGACTTTTGGTTTCCAGAGCGCAGTTAATATTGCCACCGATGCCATTGACTGCATCCACACAACGGCGGCTTCCCATGGACGTGTGTTTATTGTGGAAGTTATGGGGCACAAGGTGGGTTGGCTGACTTTGAATGCCGGTATGGCAGGCGGCGCAGACATTATCCTGCTCCCTGAGATTCCCTACGACATTGATAAAGTGGTAGAAAAGATTGAGGAACGCGATAAGAGAGGAAGCCGTTTTACCATTATTGCGGTGGCAGAGGGCGCTATTTCCAAGGCAGACGCAAAGCTGTCCAAGAAGGATTACAAGAAAAAGCTGGAAAAGAGAACCCATCCTTCCGTTTCCTATGAAGTGGCGGCGGCCATTCAGCAAAAGACAGGCAGGGAGGTTCGGGTGACGGTACCCGGCCACACCCAGAGAGGCGGAAGTCCCTGCCCTTATGACAGAGTGTTTGCAAGCCGCCTGGGCGCCGAAGCAGGTAAGCTGATCCTGGACAATCAGTACGGATTTATGGTGGGATACAAAAACCGTGAGATTGTCCGTGTTCCCCTGGAAGATGTGGCGGGCAAGCTGAAGATGATCGAACCGGATGCTACTATTGTGCAGGAGGCCAAGCTGCTCGGCATCTCCTTCGGAGACTGAGCAGGATCCTCAGGCTGCCCCTTAGGCGTTTCTGCATAGTCAATGGAGCACGGTTTAAGGAAATCTATGTTTGCACAAATGCGCCTGAAAAGCAGTGCAGGATTGTGATAGAAAGGTGACGCGGATGTCATATACAGCATTATACCGAAAGTTCCGCCCGGATACCTTTTTGGATGTAAAGGGCCAGGACCATATAGTGACTACCCTGAAAAATCAGCTGAGGGCGAACCGTATCGGACACGCCTACCTGTTCACCGGTACAAGGGGCACAGGAAAGACTACCGTGGCAAAAATTTTTGCCCGGACGGTGAACTGTGAAAATCCTTCCGAGGAAGGCCCCTGCGGGGAATGCCGTATCTGTAAAGCGATTGCTGCCGGAGCCAGCATGAATGTGATAGAGATCGATGCTGCTTCCAACAACGGTGTGGACAATATCCGGGAAATTGTGGACGAGGTATCTTATTCCCCTGCGGAAGGAAAATACAAAGTTTATATTATAGACGAGGTGCATATGCTCTCCATAGGTGCTTTTAACGCACTGTTGAAGACATTGGAAGAGCCGCCCTCTTATGTGATTTTTATTTTGGCAACAACAGAGGTACATAAGCTGCCTGTGACTATTTTATCCCGTTGCCAGAGATATGATTTTAAAAGGATTTCCATTGATACGATCACTGGGCGCATGAAGGAGCTGATCGAGGCCGAAAGCGTACAGGTAGAAGAAAAGGCTTTGCGTTATATTGCAAAGACTGCGGACGGTTCCATGCGTGATGCTTTGAGCCTGCTGGATCAATGCATTGCTTTTCATCTGGGGCAGGAACTGACTTATGATAAGGTATTGGATGTGTTGGGAGCGGTGGATACGGAAGTGTTCAGCCGTCTCCTGCGGTATGTGCTGGACCGGGATGTGCTGGGATGTGTGGAATTATTGGAAGAAATCGTCATGCAGGGACGGGAATTGACCCAGTTTGTGACGGACTTTACATGGTATCTGCGCAATTTGATGCTGGTACAGGCATCGGACAATCTGGAAGACGTGATTGACATGTCTACGGATAATCTAAAGCGGCTGAAAGAGGAATCCGGGATGGCGGAGATGGACAGGATTATCCGCTATATCAGGATCTTTTCGGAGCTTTCGGGACAGATACGCTATGCGTCGCAGAAGCGTATTCTGGTGGAAATTGCATTGATTAAGCTCTGCAAGCCGGAGATGGAAACGGATCGGGAGGCGCTCTTGGACCGTATACGCCAGGTGGAAGACAAGATGGAAAGCGGGGTATTTGCCGCAGCTGCCGCTGAGAATATGACACGCGTATCAGATCCGGTGAAGAAACCGAAACAGCAGCTTCCAAAAGCAATCCCGGAAGATGTACAGCAGATAGTGGCTAAATGGCCGGTTATTGTGGGCAGTGTGGAGAACCCCATGAAGATTTACTTAAAGGGGGCGAAGCTTAGCCTAGGAGGCGATAACAGACTGGTCATTGTGCTGGAGGACGGCATGGCTTCGGACTACTTTACACAGCACCCGGATAACAGGCGGCAGCTTGAAACTCTGCTCTCGGAATTTTCCGGCAGGGAGATGGAAGTGAATATTCAGTCTGTCAAAGGGCAGAGTGAATTTGAGGAAAATTATGTGGATCTTTCCCAATTTGTCAATATGGACATTGAGGAAGAAGACGAGGAATGAACCAATCATAAATTTAATTATAAATCTACGTATTTGATGTCCTTTCCCCTGCGGGAAAGGCTCATGCGGGAAAGGCATAGGTATAAAAATGGCAAAGCGTGGAGGATTTCCCGGAGGGGGGATGCCCGGAAATATGAGCAACCTGATGAAGCAGGCCCAGAGAATGCAGCGTCAGATGGAAGAAGGGCAGAAGGAGCTTGAAACAAAAGAATTTGTTGCTGCGTCAGGGGGAGGCGCCGTGGAGGTAGCGGTAAACGGTAAGAAAGAAATTCTGAGGGTGAAACTGACTGAAGAGGTAGTAGATCCGGAGGACATTGAAATGCTTCAGGATCTGATCGTGGCCGCTACTAATGAAGCGCTGCGCCAGGCGGATGAGGCAAGCTCGGAAATGATGGGCAAGATGACCGGCGGGTTGGGCGGAGGTTTTCCCTTCTGATGGATCTGTACAGCGGACATATTAACAAATTAATAGAAGAGTTGGCGGCGCTTCCCGGCATAGGGAGCAAATCCGCACAGCGCCTGGCATTTCATTTGATCAACATGCCAAAAGATAAAGTGCAGCGCCTGGCATCCTCCATGGTGGAGGCAAAAGAGAATGTCAGATACTGCAGAGAGTGTTACACGTTGACGGATCGTGATATCTGTCCGGTCTGTGCCAATAAGAACCGTAACCATGGGGTGATTATGGTAGTGGAGAATACACGGGATTTGGCTGCTTATGAGAAAACCGGACGATACGAAGGTGTCTATCATGTGCTCCATGGGGCGATTTCCCCAATGCTGGGGATTGGCCCGGGTGACATTAAACTGAAAGAGCTGATGGAACGTCTTCAGGGAGAAGCTGAAGAGGTCATCATTGCCACTAATTCAAGCCTGGAAGGCGAGACTACGGCGATGTATATCAGCAAAATGATCAAACCTACCGGTATCAAAGTAACGCGAATAGCCAGTGGCGTCCCTGTAGGCGGCGACCTGGAGTATATTGATGAAGTGACACTGTTAAGAGCATTAGAAGGCAGGATTGAGTTATAAGCTCCGCGTTGTGCCAGGAGCATTTAAGCGACGCCTGCCGGTACACTGACTACAATGCCGCTTATGCGGCGGAATGAGAGGGAATATGACAATAGAAGAGTCGCTGTTTGGCACTTGTCCCGACGGAACAAAAGCAAGGCTGTTTACTATGGCAAATAAAAACGGGATGAGCATCTCCGTTACCGATTTGGGTGCAGCGCTGGTAAAGGTATTGGTGCCGGATAAGCATGGAGTGACAGAGGATGTGGTACTTGGTTTTGACAAAGCGGAGGATTACCTGGATAATCCAAGCTTCTTTGGCGTGGTGATTGGTCCCAGCGCGAACAGGATCGCAGGGGCCGCTTTTGAGATAGATGGAAAAGAGTATCAGCTGGATGCCAATGACGGTGAAAATAATCTGCACAGCCATAGGGAGGAAGGGTACCATAAACGTATTTGGGAGGCGGACACAGAAGGAGGAAGCGTGACTTTTACGTTAAAGGATAATGCCAGTATGGGGTTTCCCGGAAAAAAAGAGGTGATGGTGCGGTATTCCTTGACAGAAGAAAATGAGTTGAGGATCCATTATCATGGGATCAGCGACAGCAAAACCATACTTAATATGACAAACCATACATATTTTAACCTGGACGGGCATGGCAGCGGCAGCATGGAAAGCCATGAACTTTGGCTGGGGGCTTCCCAATATACTCCTGTCGTGCAGGGGGCGATTCCCACAGGGGAGATTGTATCTGTGGCAGGGACTCCCATGGACTTCACAAAACCCAAAAAGGTAGGAAAGGACATCTGTGAGGCCTTTGAGCAGTTGGAGCTTACCGGCGGTTATGACCATAACTGGGTTATTGACGGCTGGGACGGAAGCCTGCGCCATTTTGCTACTGTAAAGGCGCCTGGGAGTGGCAGAACCATGAAAGCTTTTACAACTCTTCCCGGCGTGCAGTTTTATGCGGGAAATTTTATTGCGGAGCAGAAGGGCAAAGATGGGGCAAACTATGGCCCTCGGATGGGCCTTTGTCTGGAAACGCAATATTTTCCCGATTCAGCCCATCACCACAATTTCCCTTCCGCTGTGTTTGGGGAGGGGAAAGAGTACCATTCGGAAACGGTTTATCGTTTTGAAGTTTAAAAATTATGTCGAGCATTTTTCAGTGAGGCGCGACAAAGAATGCTAAAATACCTCTCATACCGAATGCTATGATTAACGAAAACGGTGTGGGAGGTGTTTTTATGGAATTACCGAAAAATATTACACAAATTGGAGAATCCGATAAATTTTGCAAAATTTATGCGGAAGACTATGTTGTTTCTTATTTGAAGCAGTTGAACAGAGTGGCAGGGGACAAGAATCTGGCAGTGGCTTTGTACGGTAAGCGGAAAGAGGAAGCGGGAATCAGCTATCTGTTTCTGTATGGGGCAGGAAAGCTTAACTTTCTTCAGCGGGAGAGCAGGCACTTATCCCAGGCGGTTCAGCAGGAAACGGAGAAATTGCGGCAGCGCTACTTCAGGGAATATAGCTTTCTGGGGTACAAGATCTTAAACGGGGAGATGATCGAAGGGTTCCAAATCTGCGAACAGGGAGTCTGCAGGTACATATCAGGATATGCGCAGTTCTATGAAAAAAATGACAGCATGCTTGCGTATATGCTGGAGGAGCGCCAGGAAGAGGCGGCGCCGGAGCAAGTGGAACAGGAAAAATATGATATGGTGAAAAAGCGCCAGGAGGAGCGTCGCATACAGGCAGAGTTGGACAAGAAGCATGGTGATATCCGTGAATGGCGGGGAAAGGAAAAACAGTCCGGCAACAGCCTGCGCAGGATGCAGTATTCCGCAGCAATTGTGTTTGCGCTGTTATGTGCTGTGGGATTAACGACCATTAACGGAGAAAACGGATTGGGTGAACTGCAGGCATCTGCAAGGAGAATAATAGAGAATCTTTCACAGCAGCAGATCCCTGATGTGATGGAAGTGGCTAACTTTTCTTCGCAGGCAGGCACAATAGTAGCCGAAGATAAACTGGCAGAGGCAATCAGGATGGAAAATGATGCGGTGGCAGAACCTTCTGTTGTAACCACGCCGGAACCTGTTTTCACGGCTGCTCCTGAGCCGCAGCCAGTTGCCACGCCCACGCCGGAACCTACTCCCGAGCCCACGCCGGAACCTACTCCCGAGCCCACTCCCGAACCTACCCCGGAACCCTCATCTGAACCGACGGCATATGTGATCAAAAGAGGGGACACCCTGATAGGGATTTGCATAGCGGTCTATGGGAGCGATGAAAAACTCCGGGAAGTATGCGATCTCAATAGCATCAGTGATCCGGACGATATTAAGATAGGACAGAAAATTTTATTACCATAGATTCACATATGTGGTATAATGTTGACACAAAAAGGCATTGTGTCAACTTTCGATTCCATGTATGCCAATGCGCATGAAATTGTGGTAGTATGCTTATGCCGTGCGGATAAAAGTGTCACATCGTGGCGATTGTTATCTCAAATTAGATAAATAATGGTATACGGAGGCACTATGGCAGATATCAAAAATTTTATGCAGGAACGGGCAAAGCGGGAACAAAAACAGCTGGATTACAAAAAAAAGATCCGAAAACATAAGCTGGCATCTATGTACAGGATCCTTTTGATTGCAGTGGTAGCCATAGCGTTGATCGTGTTGATGGCAGTACAGTACAAACGGCATGTTTACACGGATTATGATACGATCTCAACGGTGGAAAGGGAGTCCGCAACGGGTGCGATTGATGTTCGCCTGGGGAGCGCTATCCTGACCTACAGTAAAGACGGGGCACATTGTACCAATGCCAAGGGCAATGTGAGCTGGAACCAGACCTATCAGATCCAGGATATTATAGTAGCCGTCTGTGGCAGCACTGTGGCCATTGCCAGTTACAATGGCAGAAGCATTTATGTGCAGGATACGGAAAAGCAGCTTAATGAGATTACTACCAATCTGCCTATCAGGGATATTTCGGTTGCAGCGGACGGCACAGTGACGGCAGTGCTTGCCGATACAGACATAACATGGGTCAATACCTATCCGATCAGCGGAGACGACGTATACGAAGGCAGGACGCGCATGAACGGTTCGGGTTATCCCATGGCAGTCAGCCTGTCACCCGGCGGGGAACTGCTGGGGGTTTCTTATGTTTACGTGGATGCAGGAGTGTTGAAAACAAATGTTGTATTTTACAATTTCGGCCGTGTAGGAGAAAATAACAGTGACTTTACTGTAAGCAGCAACTCATATACGGATCTGCTGGTGCCATACATACAGTTTATGAACGACAGAACGGCCTTTGCCGTGGGAGACGGCCGCCTGATGATTTACGGAGGTGACAGCCAGAAACCGGTCAGCCTGGCGGACTATTTGTTTGACGGGGAGGTCCAGTCCGTATTTTATAATGACAAATACATCGGACTGGTCTATCTTGCGGACGAAGGGGATAAGAAATACCGTATGGATGTATTTGGCGCCGATGCCGAAAGGGAAGGCAGCTATTTCTTTGATACGGAGTATACGGATATTTTCTTTGGGCAGGATAATTTTGTGGTGTATAATGAAACGGAATGTGTTATTATTACAATGGATGGAATCGAAAAGTTTAACGGCAATTTCTCGAAAACGGTGAGGCTTATGCTGCCCACAAACAACCCATATAGATATGTGATCGTAACAGACAGTTCTATTGATACCATTCAATTAAAATAAAGAGTTCTTTGGACGAAAAAACAAAAGAGCAGGGTCTAAGCTGTTAAAACGGCAGAATGAGAGGAAAAATGAATCTATTATTGATCGTAGTGGCTGTGGCTGCGGTGTTTAAGCTGGCCGACGGATACAAAAAGGGGATGATTAAAGAGATCATTTCACTGGTCTCAATGGTTGTGCTTTGCCTGGTTGCGGGATTGATTGCAATCGGCGCGAAGGGTTATATGACGGGAAAGGTTGTAGGTGTGGTGATTGCGGTTATCCTGCTATGCCTGATAGGGATCGTGCATCACCTGCTGAGCGTGGTATTTTTTTCCGCCAAGGTAATTGCCAGGCTTCCGGTCATACACTTTGTGGATAAACTGCTGGGGGCAGTATTCGGCGTTTTTGAGGTAGTATTAATTCTCTGGACAGTTTATGCTTTTATCTTGATGGGCAATCCCGGTAATATGAGTATTGTGGCAAACATTATATCAGAGTATACCAAGGAAAGTGAAATATTGCTTTGGATTTACCGGCATAACCTGGTGGTGGTCGGAATTGACAGGATCATGGGGGATGCCCGGCAGCTGCCTTGGGATTTGTGGGAAACGGCAGTTCCCTTTTTCCATTAAACTTTTTTCTGAATCGTACATCCATACTAATATGTATTACAGACAGCCGCCATAATTCTTACGACCAAGTATTTGGGTAGGGATTTGGGGGCAGTTTTATTTTTGGAGTTCTATTTGGAAAGCTGTCCGATATGGACGCTGTATTTTAGGCTTCAGCAAATGGGACATTTTTTACCTGGTGGCCAATATTCTGCTGTATACGCAGCTTCTGTCGGAACAGGAGCTTTCCCCGGAGAGCCGGGACTGCGCCGCGGCCCTGGCATCCCGAAGGCGGATTGAGCCAAGGTATTCCGGCGATTCTGATGTTCCCCCGCCGCCTGCGAGACTGAGGGCGTGGGAATCGGCCTGTATCTGACCCGGAGCTGAAATCTTTCCAAACTGTAAGATTTCAGAAAGAACCTGGAAAGATTTCTGTGCTAAAGTCTATATTGCAGAAAGACAGTGTAGATTTTACGCTATGGAGGTAAATCATATGGCTATTTTGGAAACCCGCGGCTTGCGGAAAGTATACGGTTCCGGCGACACGGAGGTTCGGGCCCTGGACGGCGTGGACCTGGCAGTGGAGAAGGGTGAGTTTGCCGCTGTCGTGGGCACGTCCGGTTCGGGCAAATCCACCCTGCTGCATATGCTGGGCGGGTTGGACCAGCCTACCAGCGGCTCCGTCATTGTGGACGGCAGGGAGCTTTCCACCCTGAAGGCCGAGGAGCTGACCATTTTCCGGCCGCGGAAGATTGGCTTCGTGTTCCAGAACTACAACCTTGTACCGGTGCTGAACGTGTCTGAG
>ERZ808040.1066-NODE-1066-length-20053-cov-10.420154_pt1 | contig 20053 bp, 12 predicted proteins | sample MGYA00380191_ERZ808040 | MGnify/ENA primary metagenome ERZ808040 (study PRJEB31490, sample SAMN06133395) | mouse gut metagenome | isolation source: J6 | host: mice | place: China: Chengdu | collected 2015-05 ...
CCCGTGCGTTGGTAAAGTTATTAGAACACCATATTCAGTCTTGGATTAGAAAGGTCCAAAAACTGTAAACTGCTGTTGCGCTATATAAATACTTGAAATTATACCAGATACCAGACATACAACCAAAAATATACTCAGAAATTTTATTGTTTTTTCAAACGCGCTCTAGTTTTGGTGGGGGTTTCAAGTCTAATATCCAAAAATCGCCTTAATCCTAGTAAAATCAAGGACTTCAGCCTCTCGATGCCTTTACCCCTTCTTTCTCCCTCTTAGTGACCAGTTATTTTGCTTCCAAATTCCTGTCAAACGCAATTCAAAATAAATCATTTCTTTTCATGAAGCCACTGCTCTCAAAATATAAAGTTCATCATTTCTTTTTTCGGAACAATCTCCTCAGTATATCCAATTAACGGAAAAATAATGCAGCATAACAGCCTTTGTAGCACTTTCATACTCTGCTTCCCTTCTATTGCCTTTTCATTTATCGAGTGGTTTATTCCCACTTAATGTATCATCCAATTTCCACGATGCATAAATGACAATTTATTTCTGTTTTAATTACTATACCATATTTAATCGTTAAATGCAATATTTAATCGTCATTATTTTACATTTTCCGTTGTTTTTTATTGACATATAATTTATTTTGATTTACTATAAAGGCACAGATAACTTTCATAGTTTGTAATTATGCGGCCTACATTAATAAAGTTCTGCAGTATTAGACAAATATGATGATGTTGGGGTCAAAACCATAAATAAATTTGCCCCTATTCCTATAGTACCTTGAAAAATTCATATTTTGTAGTATATCGCCGAACTTTTGAGCATATATGCAGGGTATTCCCTGCCTTGTTTGATGCAAGTACTGGATTTTGGGCATAGTTCCACTGACCTTTCACATAATTGAAGAGTTTTCGGAAATTCAACGCTGTTATTTTGGAACCGAAAAAGAACTTGCCACGCTGTTTCCCACGGGGGAATCTTTTCCAAATGGTAATTCTTACGGATATTTGACGGGACAGTTTCCATTCCATTTCGGAGTCTTGCATAATTTTTGAATACTTCGCATGTTCATGTGCTGCTTTGGATGTTACTAATTTTGCAACCTTCTTAAAAATTTTGGGCTTGCATTGATCCTGATACGGACAGTTGGCACACTGTTCATGCAGAAAGGAAACGGCACACTGATTGCTTTATTTCATATAAGAACAGTTTTTGGGTGCATGGCGGCTGGACATCGGAGGACTTTCGTTTCCTCTTCGAATGCAAAATCAGCAAGGATATCCGGAGCCGGTTTCCCTGTCAGGCTTGTGGTAATCAGTTCTACGTTTTTATCAGCTGCAAGCTGCGTGTTTTCTGTTCCGCTGTATGCTCCATCCGCAACGATAACAGTCCGTTCTTCTTGTTTATCCATCTGCTCAAGATGCTCCTAGATAAACTGACTGTCGCTATGGTTGTTTTCTTAGACTGGTATTTTGTTACAAGCGAACCATTGGCTCCAACGGATTCTTCAAGATTGACAGCATATCCCCGGTGCTCTTTTCCTGCTTTACTCCGAAAAGTTGCTTCGGGATCGGAGGGATTCTGCATCATGGATGATTTCATGCCGCCGTCTTCTTTTGTGCGGAGTCAGCGGTTTTCATTTTCAACAATGGTCTGCTCTGACAGACATCTGACAAACAGATCATATTCTGTTGAATCATTGTAACGAAACTCACACAAGGCAAGAAGTTTATCTGCATCCGTTAAGAGTTGCTTCATGCACTCATCTGCTTCAGTACTGAGCTGATGATAAATCACTCTGTTAAAATCATTAGGATCGATATAGTGTTTTAAATCATCAGGCAGAGCAGAATCATTGATTTTATACACATACATTGCCAGCTTTGCGATGCAGGTGTATATCAGTTCCATCCGGCTGAGTTTGCGGATGTTGGATTCGATCATCATGGAATCCATACGTCTGACTTTACCGCTGATCCCATCAGTTTTGCAATGGAAGAACTTAAATCTTTCACACAGTCGTGGTAGAGATCCTTGTTGTGTAGTGTTTCATAATCATAACACCGCTTACAGAAACGGCTTAAGGTCTTATCACTCAAAGGCTGTTCTTCAAAACTTGTTGTATGCAGTGCGTACTGAATCCGAAAATCCAGCATAAGATTTTCAACCATCTCATCATCGGAATAATCAAAAAGTTCTTTGATAATGAGTGCACCAACAATCACATTGACCAGAGAATTCGGTCTGGATGCATTATCACTGTATAAGACAGAAAAACACTTTCCATCAATGGCAGGAAATATTTCATCGGCAAATACTTTTGTCCATGATTTTTCCAGTGCTTTTTGTTCTCTGGTGGTTAATCCGGAAAAGCTATCTGTAAATGACATTTGTTGATAAGCGTTTTCTTTGAATGACATAGAGATTACCTTCTTTCCCAAGTTGCACCGTAGCCTTGATACCTCTATGTATACAGCAAACAAACTATTTAGGCTTGTATTTACTACAAAATATATGAACTTTTCAAGGTACTATAGTGGGGCTTTTGACTCCAATATCATATGATAAGATTATATATAATTGTGACAATAAAACCCACAATTCCGTTTTGACGGGAGGCATTGTTTATAATGTTAGATAATAATTCATTTGAATTGACCAAGAGAGCCATGGACATTATGAATATATTATGGGATGCGGGTAAGCCACTGGCAGCATCAGACTTTCTGGCATATGATTCCACGCTGACCCTCCATACTGTACATTCATATTTAAAAAAGCTGTTAAAAAACAACTTGATCGAAGTAGACAAGATCATTATGAGCGGCAAGAATCTGACAAGGTGCTATAAACCTTCACTGAACAGAACCGAATTTCAGACACGGAAATTTTTTAATACCCTGGATTATAAGCATGTTTCTGCAGCGAATTTAGTTGCATCATTTTTTGAATATGGTAATGATGATGTCCGTGAGCTGCAGGAACTTAACGAACTGGAACAAATGATTAAAGAAAGAAAACAAAATTTAAAAGATAAGTCAGAGCAGTGACGGAGAATTTATATGAGTTTAACATTTTCTTCCTTATTTACGACAACATTTTACAGCAGTTTTTTAATTATTCTTGTATACTTTGTATTGAAAAAGGAAAGCAGAATACGCAGAGCAGGGGTCCGCACGTTAATCATATGCATTCTGTTAAGTCTTATAAAACTGATGTTTCCATATGAATTCTTTTTCAGCCGTAATATTAATTTGACATTTTTTTATCCGAAAATATACCAATTTATCAACAGTCCATTTGAGATAATTCCCAACAAAACGGTTCTGCCTTTGGACATTCTCTGTTTTGTGTGGTGTGTCGGCATTATTTTCTTTTTAATGAGGCTTATCGTTACATATATTCGTATGTCTGTATACATAAAAAATCTGGAGATGATCAAAGACAACAGACTATACAGTTTGTTAGACAGTATTATTGATAAGAAAAGACTGCATATACATTTTCGTTTTGTTTCGTCAGAAATGGCAACATCTCCGTATATTTTTGGCCTTTTTCGACCATACATTGTACTTCCTAAAACATTCGATATAGACAGCCAGAATTTATACTTCATAATAAGCCATGAAATCGCTCATTATTACAATGGTGACTTGTTGTTGAAATTTGTCCTGTCATTACTTAAAGCTGTATATTGGTGGAATCCACTTATTCATTTATTACAAAAACAGCTGGTCAGACTTTTGGAAATCAACATAGACAGTACCGTGACCCACAACTGGCCGGAAAGTCAGAAGCTAAATTACCTAATCTGTCTTGTTGAATCGGCAAAAGAGAATTTGATAGTTCCCTGCAAAGATGAGATTCTCTCATTTCAGTCAGGAGATTCATCCATGATCTCCCAGCGTGCCAAATTTTTACTGGAAGATATCGATGCACCTGTCAAAACCTCGTTGCCAGGATCTGCTTTTTTACTCTTTTTATCAGTGTTTCTATTTTTCACTCCAGTTTTCACAACCTTTGAGGCTTGGCATGCAGGGCCTGAAATTCAGGAGGATTACTTTGAAGTCAATAGTCAGAATGCTTTTTATATTGACAATGGAAATGGAACATTTGATTTATACATAGGCAGCAACTACATCGGAACGATTACCGAGATTTTTAATCCAGCTATACCAATAAAAGAAAGAGGTATCCAAAATGAAATTCAATAAAATATTGCTTTTTATAGTAGCTTTTTCATTATCAGCATCTTTTGCTCCTTCCCTAAACGTTTCTGCAAAAGAAAAAGTTTCCAACATTTCTTATCAGTCTCAAATTTGTGTACCATTCTCAGAAAATATAGATTGGGTATATAAAGTTGAAAACGGCAAAATATATAGACGCTTATATAACTACTCTATGAGCCAGTGGGTTGGTGATTGGATTTTATGCCCTTAAAAAATAAAAATACATTATATTTCTAACCTAAACAACTCACAGTTTCTATTTTTAATTGTATAGAAACTGTGAGTTGTTAATAATCGTTAATATAAACAGCGATTCCAAACTGTAAACTTTTCATTTTTTTCTTTGAAGTATGGTACAGAATCATGCTGCTTTTTTCATCCGCGACCAGAAAGATACTGTTTAACTGCATCACTTCCACCCGTTCCGAATAATTCTATATGTCTCCTGATTTAAATATACCTTACATGTTATTATTTTTTATCGTTTGTATTAACGTCATTAACTAAACCAAAACTCTCCAACGGCAAATCAGTCATTAAAATATCAGACTTAAATTTATCATCAGGCTTAAACCGAAGCATCTTATAATCCGGAAGACTGACAACTTCCCCATCATCTTCCCGTGGATTAAGCTTTACCTTATGTCCCCTGTGTGTCTTAACCACAAAAGTTCCAAAATTTGGCACATAAAACTCTTTCTCTGGTGATTCCATAATTTTTACACCGATAAGTTCAATAAAGGTATCAAAAATCTTCTTTGTTATTCTGTCACCGAATTCCGGGGAGTTCACAATCGCTTCTTTCATGTTCTCTGTGTTACAGTCCTGTGGCAGATTTTCCAGTTCAGCAGCGATAAGTTCCCTTACTGCTGAGGTCTCAGAAAGTAGATGTATCCAGTTTCCATATTCATTCTTTGGTCTTCTAGCCATATCACGCATTTCCTTTCTCAACAATTATGCCTTTTATGGTATAATGTTAACATAGAAGAATGCGTTAATCAATAATAATTCATGCATTAATGGAAACATGGGGAATAATCTTCTCCAGGCAGATCTTCTCTGTTAAATTGTCCTTCACTCAATATTTTGAGGGCTTCATTTGCAAGACGTCCAGGGGCTGAAACAATGTCTGCCGTTGAATGATTGTGGCTTCTATCCGATTCTGGCTGCTGGATATTCTGATCTGCACTCGCTTTTATCTGATCAGATACCATCTTTTGTATATCTGCGCCATCTCTTTTATAATATTCACTTATATTTGATGCATTGTTTATCTTTTTGGTCAGCCCTAAGTATTTAGCCGAAACAAGATAAGTATCCGTACTCTTAGCATCTTCACTATTCAAATGATCTGTTATACTTTTCCTGTATATCCTTTCCGATTCAAGTTCTTTTCTTAAAACATCATTCTCAGGAACACCATCTAAACTGCTCATTTTATCATTGATATCCCTGACACGGCGCCGCTCGGCCATAGCCTTAAATTCTGTTTCAGATATTCCTGGTGAATAAAATTCCCCGCCCTGTTTGTAATTGTCTGGATTTGTGTATTTATCCAATACTGGTTCTATTTTTTTATCACCTGCATACATAAAAATACGGTCGTGGTCAATCAGGTCAACCAAAGCCATCCTGTCAGTCGGACTAAGCTCACCCAGTTCCCGTATTTTTACAGGATTCATATTCTTGTTTTTATAATTATATACCATCACAGGCTCTCCTGTTGCGACTGCCTTATTAAACTCATGATTATAATGTTCATAATGAAGCGCCTGGGATGCGAGGTATGCATTGATTCTTTTGTCTAAAATAGTTTCTTCCTTTCCTGTAGAAACTTCTACAGAAATTCCGAGCTGATCCATGGCAGCATTGGTCATATCCTGACCATGCTCCATGGCTTGAACCTTACGATACGAATAATGATATGCATCTCTGGCTGCTTCTGGATCAAACCCATGTTTTTCGATATACTCTTTTCTGTGCTTATTATCCATCGAACGAAATTTATTTAATTCTTCTTTCAGCATCTGCATATTCTGTCTTTCAAAATGATGAATTAAATCACGGTCACAGTGCATACTCATATAAGCATCATCATCTAAACGATCAAGAACCCCGCCTTCGACTGACATATTTATTCTGCCGCTGTCAATCAGGTCAACCAGCGCTTCCATTTCGATCTTATTCATATCTGTGACATTTTTGACACTTAAATCCTTTCCGTTTGTATCCGTAAATTTAATATCAGCATTATTTTCATCTGACAGAAAACTTTGATACGTTTCGATATGATTATTTTTTGCCTTCAGGTACTTATCAAGTGTTATATACTCTTTTGACGGCCTTTCGTTTGCAAGTTCATCAGAGATATGTCTGGAAATAGGCTTGTTACTTGAATTTAACAGCTCCTGAAACTCTTTATGGTAAAAATTTGTTTTATCATTCTTAATATTTCGCAGCGCATCAGAATATTCGGCCATAAACCGGTTCAGCGTTGCAGCCGGATCTCTTGTATAATCAATGAAAAACTGACATACTTTCTGAATCAGGGCATCCCATGACGCAGCTTTAACCTGTTCGTCTTTCTTTTCCTGATTCTTATCTTCCTTATCCTGATTTTTTTCTTCCTGCCGGATCTCCACGGGTTTATCCGCCAATGGTCTGTTCTTCTGTTTCAATTCACGTTTTTTATCTGTCAGGGCAGACTGGCGCATCTCATCAAAATACTCACTTAGCTCCTCCCTGTCTGGTGCACTAAAATGCTCGATTGCCTTAAATAATGCAAATGCCTCATCTTCTTTTGTGAAAGCTTCATTGATAAGCTGCTGTCCATTTACATTGATATGATTGCCCTTTAATTTCTCATAATCATGCAGTCCTGCATCAATGTTTGTACCATATTTCTCATTGAAATGGACAATATCAGGATTCATTCCATTCTCAATAAAATCAACATCTTTCCGCAGGCGCACATGATTTTTATTGTTTCTGTTTTTTGAAATGGGATTTTTAGCCAGTTTGTGACTTCTGCCGCATAACAGGTCAGCCGTCCTTGCCATCTGGCGCTGCCTGTCAAAATGGATGTATTCCGCATTAGATTTACAGTCAGGAACTGCAGGTATATCAACAGTATGATTTTCCTGATCCTTAATGACAAAAACACCGCTCTCCAATCCTGCCTTTAGTAATTCTGCAGGAACCCTGTCTACTCTTTCCGGCGAAAAACTGGACTGATTTCCCAAATCGCTCTTAGCCGCTTCTTCTGACAGAGAAACCATATAGCCATACTTCCTGCCCCTGCTGATAAGATCATGTATTTCCCTGTTATATCCGTTAACTTTTTTATCATCCTCATAAAATTTGTACATAGAACCCTTAAACTGGTCTTCAAATTCAGCGAGAGGCCCAACGGAACCATCCGGACTTCTATATAAATATCCGCCCGGATTATTGGGACACTGCCATGTAGTTTCACCTTTTGCCAGCGCAGCACGGCTTCTTGCCTGAGAATAATTTACCTTAAAATTGTTAATTGCTCTGTTGACTCCCAACATTTTGAAATCTCCCTATCTTGATAATTCATAAAAATCGCTTTCCACATCTCTTACTGAAACAGAGTTTATGTTTGCGAGCTCTGCACCTAACTTCCCACGCAGGGACTCGGCATATTTATCATCTTCCTTTGTTTCCGTATTCTTTGCAATTTTTCCCAATTTTTTACCCAGTTCATCAAAATAACCATAAGCTTCAGTCCTGTGCACTGTGAGCTGCTGCGCTGCCCTTTCGTTTGAATCAGTTAATGCTGGCGGTATCTCCTTTTCTGCATTTAGTTGATCCGCTTTTTCAAGCACTTTTTTTATATCAGAACCGATTGATGCATAATCCCTTGCCGGTCTTTGAAATTCCTGAATCTGTTCAATGGACGCCTGCCCTTTCTGTTCCTGAACCTCACTGATAATCCTTTCGTCGCAATCATTTCTTTCTCTGGTTTCAAGACTCCTGTTAAAAGAAAATTCATTCTCTGCTGAATTATTTTTTTCTTTTCTTGCTGTTTCATATAAAATTCCCATATATTTTCCTTTCATTTCCTTTGGCTTCATCCAGACAGTTTATAATCCTGATTTCTGTCCAGATAGAGCGTTTGTTACCGGTTAAACTGCATATTCCTGTCACTGTTTCCCGCACCTGTTTCATATACGTCAGCCATGGCTATATTGTTAAGTCTTGCCTGTCTGCCCATTGCGTTATGATATTCTTTGTACGCATTCGTATCCTCCGGGAAAAATTCATGCTGTTTCAGGTCATTTCCATATTTATGCGCGATCTGCATATAACGCGCCAGCGTGTCATCTTTTCTCTTATGCCAGGAATTACCGCCCTCCGGGTACATCACGGATATATGCCTGCTGATGGCGACAGCCTCGTCCATCCCGCCCTTTAGCTTCTGCGATACGTCAATGAATTTGTCCGACTCATCAATCATTTTTTTGACGCCCTTTGATACAAACAGGCGGTTCTTATCCTCCGTGTAATCCTTATAGCAGTCTTTACCCGGACACAGGACGAAATTCTTTATTTCCCCGGGATGCTCTGCCTTCAGGCTGTTAACAGCCTCAAATAAAAGCTTGTTATAGCCGGGTTCCGAGATTGTGACAAACTCACGATAACCGTCATCATACAGTTTCCGTGCATATTTTTTTAATTCCTGTGTCAGTCTTTTATATTTGTCAATTGCCTTTTGGTCAATTTCATTTCCATACAGCTTTTCCGGTGTCGGCCCGATCACGAGGATACGGTTATCAAGGTTTCTGCCAGGCTTGCGGCCGCTATCCTTTTGCCGGACATCTTCGTTATCCTTACCGGCATGTCTTTCTGAATCCACTTCTTTCTCCACGGATTTTTCAGTCTCAGATAACATGTCACTGGTATGCTGGATTGTACCCGGTTCAAATTTTGCACTGTCTTTATCAGGAATAAACTGCCTTGCAGTCCTGCTGTTAAATATGGAATTACGTTTATCCTCTGGCAGATCCATATTCAGCTCTGCAATCTCCTTAATTACTTTCAGGCTGTCATTCCCTTTTGGATATGCACATTTGTCAAGGTTAGACGCGTATTCATCATCATAAAAACTTATAAATTTCTCCTTACCGTTTTCATCAACTGTATAGAGAACATTGGCAAGGTTTTCAATTCGCTGCCTGCAGACACTGTAATTCAATCCATCTGAAGAATTACACAGATCATAATACTGCTGTATAAATTCACCCTTACTAAGGTTTTTATCCCCGTTCCCCGTATCCGGTATCCAGCCCTTATCAGGATCATTCATAATGGGCTTCCCCTTTAACAGTGAAGGCAGCGTATCCCTCAGGATGGTATAGAGCCGTTCTGCCTGTACGGCATCATGTTTTGCCTGCAGAATACCCTGCGTGGCTCCATAAGTGATCTCCAATGTATTAAGCGGTTCATTGTCACGCGTTATCTTGATCCCCTTCTGGGAAAAAGCCCCTGCAGTTCCGGTTCCGATTGTCTTGATCGCCGTTGCAAGCTGTACCTGCCTTATCATATCCTTCATCTCATCTTTTCGCCGGATAATCTCATTTCTCTGTTCTTCATCAAGATTCGGGTTATTGATATCAATGTGAACGACAGGCTCCCCGTAATCTATTACTGCCCCATCAGCCGTATTAATACGGAATACCGCGTTCCTGTCACTGTCCATACGTTCACCCATTTCCTCAGCAGTATAAACATGGTCATCACCATCGCATACAAAGGTCACTCCCGTATTTGCATATTTCGCGCATTCAGCCATTGACTTCATTTTTCCCTTTGCCTTATGGTCAACAATCATGCGGTTCTGCGATTCATAGTAATTTTCCCACCGGCTGTAGTCATTGTAATCTGATGCGTCGGCATATCCAAACATTGTCTGTACATATATATTAAGTTTATCAAGTGCCGCCATATTATTTCCATTGATAACATCCCATTTTGCAAGTTCGGGTAGCTCCAGAACATCTGTCATGTTCCCTTCCTGATCAGGAACCATGACTGTCTGTCCGCTCTCCTGGATTTTACCCTTTGCAGATGCAATATCAAGACCAAAATTCAGTGCAAATACCACTTCCTCTGGTGTTTTTGGATTATCGGGAGTCTCCGCCAGGTCTGTCAGCGTATTTGCGACACTGAATCTGTCAATAACCTCATCCCTTGCACTATTAAAGAACTGCAGTTTCTCATCCGCCCTGTCATAGTCTTTTTTTGCCCTGAAAAGCTGCTTTTCGAGCCGTTCAAGCTGTTCCTGGTTTTCCGGATCACTTTCCTGCATCTGTTCAATCCTTTTTAACAGCCTGCCCACACGGAGGTCTGCCATTCTGGCATTCTTTATATACACCGCATTTGAGAGCGAGCAGACCGCGACACTGTCCCCGTCAAAGTCCCCGTCAAAACGTTTGTCTATAACCGGATTGACGGCAATTCCGACAATTGGCTGGTTTCCCGAACTGCAGCGCCTTACCGCCAGCACCGCGCCCCCTTCGGGTCTTAGCAGCGGATCGCGCCATAAAAATGCCTTGTCACCTTCTTTTAAATGCAGTTTTTTCATCATTTCATCATTCATGCGGCATTCGTCGATTTTCAGACGCGGATCAGGAAACCATACTGCGGTGGCAGAATTCTGGATCATCCTGCACATCAGCTCTGTCTTGCATACATTTTTCTTGCCGACAAAATACGTGTCATGCAGGCTTTTGGCAAGCTCGTCATATGTTCCCTGTGCCTTATTTTTAATTTCTTCCTTTTCGCTTATGGGTTTTCTTATCTTATACCGATATACTTCTGCCCCCTTTACTATCTGGCCTTTGTATTTCCGCTCCACCGCAACTTTTTTACTGACACCGTAATTCCCATCTTCATTAGGCTCGTTGTTGAGCAGGCGTGCATACTCCTTGATCTGTGCCTCTTTTGCCTTATAATCAAGTGCTTGGCGCGCTATGCCGAGATACCTGCGTGTATAATCATGGGTTATCTTTGAACCGTCATCATACGTCTCGTCCGCACGCATCAGCGGCGGAAGCACGGGCAGAAGATAACCGCCCTTTCCGTCACGCGCCGGCTCTGTCTTTGCGCCTGATTCCAGTTCGATCTCAAATGGAAGGCGGAGAAAGCCTCCTTTTTGTGACAATTCTCCCTGTAGTTTTTTGACAGCCCCCTTTAAGTCTGTCCGGTTCTGTAAGCCGTCTTTGGAAGGATAAATTTCCGGCTCCCCTGTTTCAATAACGTTTCTTGTCTCATAAATAATGTTTTCACCTGAACCGTCACTGAATGTAATGCTGTGCGGCGAATATCCCTTTACCGGGCAGTTATTCCCGTCAATGTCATATCCAAGCGCAATCAGGCGTTCACGCACTTTCCCAAAATTCCTGTCATTCTGGCCGTATATGAACTTCATGAATGTATCAGCGTGTTTTGCCTGGAGCTGCCATGCCAGCTGTGATGAGGCATTCCTGCCTTTTCCGCCACCATGCGTTTCATCATCGTAAATATGCGTTTTTTCATCAACGAGCTTGTCCGTAATGATCATGCCGGCCGTACCCATTCCGCCCTCTATCACTGTCCCGTCCGGGAGTCTTAATTCCCTTGCGTTTTCCATCATTTCCCGTACCGTACCCGCATTCATCCGGCTTGGAGCCGTAAAAGGCGCTCCCACAACTTCAAGTTCCGGGTTTATCTTAAATAATTCAACTTCATATTCAAGATTCTGCCGTTTTGCAGTCTCTGGCGGCATGGTCCTGTCAACAACAAGTGATATAACGCCTTTGTTGCCTCCCAGGTCGCAGATTTTGTCACCCGCCATCAGCGGACGCAGCCCCATGTTATTTCTTATAAGATCTTCCTTAATATAGTCAGCACACAGTTCTTCTTTCGTCTTATCATTTTCAGGACTGCCAAACCTGCTGTTTACTTCATCAAGCGGATAAGCTTGACCGTAAAACTGTATAGATTCCTTCCCGTCCTCGCCAAATGATGTCATAAGGAAGCCATCAGGATCGCAGATATGTGACATTATGATTTCCGGATCTAATTTTTCCGTTGTCATGGCATCGCCGGAATAAACAAGGTGGCGCTCCGCGTACTCCCTGGAAATGACATAGGCATCATCCATGCACCAGCCTTTAAGGGCTACATGCGCCATGGCAATCTGCCTGTCAACCTGCAGGCAGTCAATACTGTTTCCGACCACCATGACCACCCTGTCAGCAGGGTTATAATCAATATAGCGGTACATCGGAAGGTTTAACAGCGCCATTTTGTCATTTTCATTGATTGTGCCGTCAGGATTGCGGGGCGGTTCCAGATGTCCTGTTTCGGGATTGACAGACGCGTGTTCCCGCATATAACGCAGTATGCCCTGGTTCCTTGCATTGCCTGTCGCCAGACTGTCAAACGCTTCACAGCCGTTCAGTATGGCGACATTTTCAAGCGTGACTGAAGAATCATCTTTATTTACATCATCGATAAAATTTCTTTTCTTCAGGTCATACCATGTATTAAGCGTCGAATTTTCTATGAATGATGTAGGATATCTTACCACTGATTCCTGCGTCCTGATCAGGGCGTCAATATATTCTTCGTCCATGCCCTTTGCGCGGTAATGGGCCATATAGTCTGCCGGTACCTTTGCTGCATAGAGTTCGCGGTAAATACCGTTTAACTGTGTTGCATTAAAGGCAGTGTCAAACGTCCGTCCGGCAAAATCACGGTGTATGTCCAGCCTTATCTTACGGTCGAGCATCTCCCCGTAACCACAGCATATCGTCCGCTTCTCCATGGACAGGTTTGTTTCAGGATCAGGTCTCTCCACCGTCGCAGTATATTTGGGAATGATCGCCCGGTTATCATCATGGTTGTACCGCGTCACAATCACGCCCCTCTCATCAGGTTCGAAGATCTGCCCGATATATCCTGTTATCTGTCGGGTTTCCGGATCTGTATCTCCATCGTGCAGCATTTTATTTACAACCGTGCCCTCATACCGTATAATTCCATTCCGGTCAAAATCCAGGCCGGACACCTTAACCCCCTGTGCCTCCAGTGAATCAAGCACTGTGTCCCTGACATGTGACATGAATGGCGATAAAGAGTCATTTTCCAATATTGACCTGCCGGAACTGTCATCATATGCGACAAGCAGTTCCCGTATCCGGTTCATGTTAAATTCATCTGTCTGCATCAGGTCAAATTTTGTATCACTGCCACAGGCTTTCATTGCGGTAATCAGGTCAGCCTCCCGCTCGCCGGAATACTCAGCAACGGCGACGACATTCAGTGTAATGGGGTTATCCTCCGAGCCTGTACCATCAGTGTGTCCGAACAGAAGCCGGGCTGTTTCATTGTTGTGTTCAACTATATTCGCCCGTTTTTCCCCATAATCAGGCGGTTCTGCCGTTTCATCCTGTCTGAATTCCTCCAGCCTCTGTGAAAATGTTTCGTCTGCTTCCCCGGCTTCCTGCAATAGTATATCATCATAATCCATGTATTCACGATATTTTAACTGCAGCTTCTTGATGTCTGGATCATAGGAATCCGGAAAATCTGCCCCTGTTACCTCAGACCTTTCCAAAAACCCAGTTCCAAGCGTTACATTCTGGTAGTTCTGTTTTGCCAGCTCTATGCTCTCATTAATATATTCCTTTGCATCATCAGGAGTTTCAAAGCTCCTGTTTTCTGTCCCTGTCCTGCTGTAGCCTTCATTGTAGATGTATACTGGCTGCATGTATCCGTCATTATTGCGGGCCAGTTTATAAAAAGTGTTGGAATTTTCGGCTGACCAGTATGCCATGTTGTAACATTCATTGTTCCTTGTCAATACTGGAACCGACGTATTTCCGTCATACTGCCTGACATCACCGTTCTCGCCCACCATAAAGTGCGTGCCGTCCGGTTTAAGCTCCGGCGTCTGCGGATGCTCACCCAGGCTGTGAGCAAGCAGCACAAGGACATCCTCTTCGTCTGGAAAATAAATATCAGACTTTGCGCCTGCAGTGCCGGAGGACTTGGAGGCAAACCGGAAATAGGATGCCGTCCCGTTAAAGGTGCGCCCCACATAGTTGGGATTTTCATAATCGAAAATCCTGATGTCGATGGAATCCTTTTTATTAAGGGATACGGCTGCCTTCAACTGTCCGGCCTTGCTGTCCTTCCCGATTGTAAAAGGCAGTCCGCGTCTTTCGAGATCCTGGCATATCGCAACGGCATTCCTGATGGCCTGATCATTTACGGTGGGATTATCATCCCTGATTTCCCATGAGAGCTGTCTGGCAAGACGGTCATAACTGTTTGAATCAATATACCGGCGCAGTCTGTAAAGCCCTGTTTTATCCGATTTAGAAAGCGTTTTCAGCGCCGGGTAAAAAACTCCGTTCATTCTGGCTACTCGATCTTCCTTCTTTTCATAGAGTGCAATGTCCCCTACCGGATATGTCCCGGCAAAAAAATATCGTCTTGATAAGGAAACAGGCTCATATTGTTCCTTATCCTCGTCTGATAGATTAAGAAGTGCCTTCTGTTTATACGCATTCTTTTCAAGATACGCCTGTATAACATCAAGGTCAGCAGCCTGTATTTCCTGCCCTGCAATCTTATAGACACCAAAAACATCAAACGGACGCAGGTTTCTTTGCTGTTTCATACTGTCCAGTTTCTCATTCATGTCTGTGACCGTAAAATTATTTTTATCCGCATATTCTGCGAGACCGGACTCCGCTTTCTCCGGCAACAGCCTGTTCTCCTTAAGATATGTTTCAAGGACTCCTTCCCTCCCGTCCCTGTCAAACATCCTGTCCATCATTTCGCCCATAAAAAGATTAACCATACCATCCATGTCAGTATCAAGGTCTTCCGGCATGTTATATACCAGTTCCCGGAAAACATCGCCGTACAGGTCATTCATGAGATGCTGCCGTATATATTTACACTGCGATACCGTAAGCGGCATGCCGTCATGATCATGAATATACTCATTTGCCAAAAAAATACTGTCGTTAAAAATAAGCGGATTAATGTGCCGCACAAACTGATTATTTAGTTCCTTTTGTTCCTCTTCACTATTCGTATACCTGACTGGTTCTGTCAGCATTTCATTATTGCCCATCTCTTTTCCATACTCCTCTTTATTTGTATACATATTAAAATACCTGCTATAGTCCCTGCTTACACCCCTCACATCGCACCCATATCCCTGCAGTATGCCGGCAATGATGCTTCTGTGGCACAGGCTTTCATCTGCACAATAACAGAACAGGCAGATATCCCGGCCTTCCCTGTCAGCTTCACACAAGCCATCAATAAGCTCTCTTGCAGATCCTGACCGTATCTCATTTATAAATTGCGGAAGGTATGTTCCTTCAAAAGCCTCCACACCCCACCGGTTTTCCGAAACAAATCCCCTGTATTTTGAGAATAAATCCCATGAAGGGGACAGTTCTGCAACCTGTCTGACTTTTGGGGAAACGTTCTTATATGAGCGCACAATCGCCCATGTCTCATCATGTTCTTCAGGTTTTGCATCCTTTATACTGCATATTGTAATCATCCACTACTTCCTTCCCGGTTCCATGCTATGCAGCGTTTGAATCATCTTCCTTTCTCAGTAATTCAGCCACGGCGGCATCAAATTTTCCGTCAAGGATTTTATCCCATCCCGCAAAACCTGCAATAAATCTGATAAATTCATCCGTTACCCTGTATCCGCCAAACATATCAATATCTTCCGGCGTGAGCCCCTCATCAGCGAAAACACGCGCGTCCGGACTGCTTACCATCCCGGCCAGAAGCTCCATATCCTCTGTGAACTGCTTTATGATATAGGGCTTTTCAGTCCCCGCACCGCCATAAAGCGAACCGTCAATGACCGAAAACCGCCCGTCGCGGGCAAATTCGTCCTTCAGCCTTACAAAGACAGCCACAAACAGATTGTCAAAACCATGCCGCGCCTTTCCTGCCTCATTGATAAGGTCTGCTTTGGACAGATGCCCTTCTGCATATATTTTCTTTTCGTTTTCCTCAAGCTGCTTCTGGATACTGTTTATCTGTTCCTGCATCTCGTGGTTTTCCTCGACTTCATAGAGACTGACGGATTCCCTCATCACATCGGAACTGCCAGCACCCATTACGGCATTCTGACGGGCAAACTCGGCATCGATCATGTCCATGATGTCATCTGCATAGATATCCTTGTCAAGGCGCCGGATATCGTCATCATCATAGTTAAACGCCCTATTATAGTTTTCCATGACGGATTCCGCCATGAGCGCCTGTTCAATCCGCTTGTTCAGCAGCCTGTCAAAATCTGGCTGGTTATTCATGAGGTCAAAATCCATTGCCGATGACAGTGTGGGAATTGTCTGCAGGGAATATTCGCGCCCCGGAACTTTTATTGTGTTCTCAAAAAGCTTATGCGACATTGGCAGTATCGTCTCATTGCGGTTCCAGACCGGTGAATCTCCTGCGCGGAACACCATACTGTTGTTCTTCTCAATATACATCATGTCATTATAACTGATTACGGGCACTTCCTTTGTCTGCATCATATAAGAAGCCTTTCCCTCATTCGCAAGCAGTAATTTTTCCATATCCCTGGTTACGGTTTTCTGGTCAATATAGGACCTGTGCGTCGTTCCGGACATATTGGACAGCGTTCTTAGCATCTCATCATCCGTAGATTTCAAAAATATGATATTGGAAGTATTTCCCTGTACGATCTTATCTACGGATTCGCCATAAACTTCCCTTAACTGCTGTAATGTCTGGAGGACAAGCGTGAACTGCTGGTCCTGTCCAAGCCCGATTGAAAGCATTGTCTCAAACCCTGATATGCCGTGCCCCTCTGATTTGAGGTTTCCAAGCTCGTCAAGCATATACCTTGTCTTATAGAGCGGCTTCTGGTCCGGCTTTGTCATATAGGACTGGTCAAAATTAAGGTCAACAAGCTGTTTGATCAGTATGAGGATCAGTTTTGCATATTTCATCAGGTGCGGGGGCGTCAAAAGAAAAATCATTTTTGGTTTTTCACAATAACGCACATAGGACTGCGTAATCGCGGGAACGGATTCATCTGATACCTTATACTGCACATTTTCAATGCCGCCATTATAATCCGTATGAAGCCGTTTACGCTTAAAAACAGTCGCCCTCGGTTTAAACCCGCCTGTTTTATCATCCTTTACCAGCTCATATAATACCCCGTTTTTTGCAATCTTTGTCCCGAGCACGGGATCTTTCACATAAGTGCGCCCGTCAAGCGATATCTGGTATCCCTTGTGAAACTCAAAATAATATTCATGTACAAGGACATCCGTACTGGCATTTGTCAGCCGCAGCCTGATGTAGGCCGTGTCCGTCTTAAATTTGCCATCAAAGAAATAACGCGCCCATCCCTCACGTGACACGATATCTGAATGCTGAAACTCCTTTCCCATATTCTTTGTAAATGCAATGTCCTCAAAGGCATCCCACATACACCGCAGACCGATATAGTGCCGTCTCTTTACAAAATCCGGATGGAACCTTACGCCCAGGCGCCGAGGAAAGGACAATCCGGCAAGGTCAACCGTCTGCGAGGGTGTTCCTGATGTCAGTGTCGATATTGTCGGGTCCGTAAAAAACGACATGGCCGTGATCGCAATGCCATATACAGATGCCATCATCTTGTCGGCTCCCGCCATCGATTTAAGGGAATTATTGATATTGCCAACAAGCGTCCTCATCGTGTTCTTTGGCAGATAATCCGTTGCGTTAAAATACAGCGAGAGACAGTCAAGCTCCGGCGAACCGTTCCAGAGGACAGATTTCCGGTTTGCCTCTTTTGCAAGGCTGTTAATCTCCTCATCATCAAGATAGTCATACTGCCCTGATTTTAAATTGTTTGCAAAGACCTGCGCGGGATTTGGCATCTTTTTCCCGACAAGCTGTACAAACATCTGGTAACAGTTATAGAGCGTGACTCTGCCCCACATTGCATCGACATGGGTATCTATTGTCTGCGGATCTATGACTTCACCGGCAGCAATCCGGCAGCTGCATTCATTCCTGTAAGTCCTTTCTTCTTCAAGGTAATAATCAATCAGGCCATACGCAGACCTTTAAAAAGCATTATTTGCGGCATTTGGCCATACAGGGTCTTCGGCGCCGTCAAGGGGGAAGAAAACCTCGGCGACGCTTTCCACATATGCGGCACACTTGGTAAAATCTCCCTCGCGCGCTGCCTGTGCAGCCATTCCAAGAGGATTGTATATATCCGTCTTCATTGCATTGATCAGGTTAAACTGCACGATCTGATATCCCCTCACCGTGCCGCGCACATAATTTTTGACAAGCAGCTCCCCCTTGGGATCGTTCAGCAGGATATTGTTCAGTCGCTTCTCGCGCATCCACATGTCAATTGTAGGCTCAATGATTGTCTGTCCCTTGCCTGCCCTGGTGATTGCCAGTATCATTGTATTGACCGGAGCCGAATCGACAAGGTAAACGCCTGCCGGACGTTGCGGTTCATATTCCGGGATATACCAGTCCTTGTTGATCAGGTCGGAAACAGTATTATACAATGCCCTGCCCGTCCTGCGTTTTCTCTTGGTGAAAGCCCTCCGGACTTTTATGGATTTCTCGCCGCACAGCTTATCCTTGTTTTTATTGCCGGGATTGTAACTTATTTTTCTGACATTATAAGTCTTTCGTACTTCTTTTGGCGCACCGGACGCTTCAAACAGGGCATCGGCAAATTTCGTGTCAAACATGGGCACTTTCTTGTATTTTGGGTTATTTTCGTCATCATAAATAATTTCACCTTTATATGCGGTAATTTCCCCGCTACTGTCATGCAAATCCTTATCATAACGTTTCACCATCCTTACTTTCCTGATTCCCTTATTACTGAGCGCCATATGTGAAATAAGCGACGATACCTGGACAGATGAATGTGCCCCCGCATCAGGAAAATAATTAAATTTTACCTGCAGTTCTTCCGGAAGGGCAACATGCTGATCATCCGTATACTGGTTAATATCATCCGTCGTGCAGAGCATGTTCTGTGCTTCAAGGTTCTTGCGCATAAACGGCTGCAGGGCTGCAAAAACCAGAAATCCAATGCCCAGAGACACATACACCTGCATCGACGAGTATGCATGAAATAATCCATAAGAAATAAATACGGAAGATGTATGCTTTCCAAAAACTGATATACCCGCACTCCACAAAAGGAATATGCAGAAGGCCGCCAGCGCCGAAAGACATAATGAAATGACATTCCGTGAAAACATGGTCTGGCGTTCCCTGAGCACGCCGCGCCTTAACTGCTGGTCATTATACACATCCCGCCCTTTGACACTCTCCTCATACTTTTGATTTTTCAAAAATTTCCAGTTTTTCTTTTTTCCTGACATTTGACAATAATCCTTTCCTGCCCATTAAATAATTTCAGCTTTTTCTGCCTGTATGCAATCGGGTAGGGGAATGTCCTTCTCCACTACCCGCCGCGCGGGGCACATGCAGCGAAGCTGCTAATTTCCTTACGTGCCTCTGTGCATAAAAACAGGTACAGGACACTTTTATTGCACTGTACCCACTATAAAACAAATTTATTTCCCATAAGGTCTTTCTGGTTCATCTGCTGTCGCGTCAACGGATGTCCCGGTCAGGGAAATTGAATACTGCCTGTTTTTCGGGGATCTGTCCGCCCCGAAGTCACGAACCACCAGCCCTGCTGGTGGTTTGCTGTTGGCCCTACGGGGCCGATGTTACTTTTCCGCCTAAAGGCG
>ERZ808040.1067-NODE-1067-length-20047-cov-7.606660_pt1 | contig 20047 bp, 12 predicted proteins | sample MGYA00380191_ERZ808040 | MGnify/ENA primary metagenome ERZ808040 (study PRJEB31490, sample SAMN06133395) | mouse gut metagenome | isolation source: J6 | host: mice | place: China: Chengdu | collected 2015-05 ...
AAACCGCCGTGTACCGAACGGTACGCACGGTGGTGTGAGAGGACGGCGGTTAATCACCGCCTCCTACTCGATTATTTTCATAAAATACAGATAAAAAATCGCAAGCAGACTCTGAATCATGGAAAAGCTCTTTTTGCAAGCGGAGCAGAAGGCTGCCGGTTAAAAAAGAGCAGCCGTGCGAACCGGATGTTCTGTCCGAAAGAGTTTATCTGCCGGCAGAGAAATACTTACCAAAGCCTTTAATACATTTATTACATTAACTTCTTTCGTAAATAGTGTAGTTATGTAAGGTCAGCAAACGCTTTCCTTTGACAAGTGCTTCCTCCTCGTAGAATTCAATGCGCAGTACGCCCTGCTCGAACTCCCGGTTGTGGAGAATACCGATATTTTTGATGCTGATGCCGTTTGCGCCGAGCAGCGTGGCGATGGTAGCGATTGCGCCGGCCTCGTCGCTGATGTCGATAAAGACCTCAAAAAAGCGGTTCAGCATGCCCTTGCCGTTCGGAATGCTGCTGCGGTAGCTTCCGGCCTGTTCAAAAATATCATAAAAATAGGAAGAATCTCCCCGGGAGAGGGCTTCTGAAACCTCGGACAGGGAAGCAATGTACCGGTCGAGCGTCCGCTTGATTCCGGCCGCATTGGTAAGGCATACATTGCGCCACATCTCCGGAGAGGAGGAAGCGATCCGGGTGATATCTTTAAAGCCTCCGGCCGCCAGCATGCGCATGCGCTCCTTTTCGTCGTCCTCCGCGCGCACGAGATTGACGAGCTGCGCGGCGATAATATGCGGTACATGGCTGATGGCTGCCGTGATATTGTCGTGTTCTTCCGGGGTGAGCAGCACCGGGATAGCCCGGAAGCCCCGCACAAGTTCCGTCATATAATCGGTGAGCCGGGCAGGCGTTTTAGGAGAGGGCGTCAGAATATAGTAGGCATTTTCCAGAAGCTCCGTGCTGGAGCTTCTGTAGCCGGTCTGTTCGGAGCCTGCCATCGGATGTCCGCCGATAAACTGTCCGGACAGTCCGCATTCGGCGGCCGCTGCATGGATATTGCCCTTGACACTCCCGACATCGGTCAGGATGCAGTCCGGCGGGACAATAGCGGAAAGCGCCCTCAGATATTCGATATTCCGCAGCACGGGCGCGCACAGAAAAATAAGATCCGCCGCAGAGAACGCGGAGAGGCTTTTTTCCACGCGGTCAAGGACGCCGTCCCGCAGCGCGGCGGAAAGGCCCGGAGATACGGTGTCCCGGTGATGGTCGTAGGCAAACAGGGTGAGAGAGGGCGAAGCCGACCGCAGGATTCTGGCGATCGAGCCGCCGATCAGCCCAAAGCCGATAAAGCCGATGGTTCTGATTTCTTTCATCGAAGATTTCCTTTTTTCCTTTCCGCCCGTTTAAAAATGCTTTCCGGCAAGCTGAATGTACGGTCTGAGATCCCGGCAGAGCTCGTCAAAGAGAGGGAAGGTGAGCGACTGCGGGCCGTCCGAAAGCGCTTTTTCCGGGCAAGGGTGCGTCTCAATCATCAGGCCGTCCGCACCGGCCGCCACCGCACATTTCGCGAGCGGGGCAATATAGCTTCGCACGCCGGTTGCGTGGCTCGGATCAACGATCACCGGCAGATGGCTTTTTTCGCGGATCACCGGGACGGCGCTGATATCCAGGGTGTTGCGCGTGGCAGTCTCAAAGGTGCGGATGCCGCGCTCACACAGGACAACATTCGGGTTGCCCTCCGCCATAATGTATTCTGCCGCATTCAGCCATTCGTCAATGGTTGCGGAAAGGCCGCGCTTGAGCAGGATCGGCAGCCCTGTTTTGCCCGCCTCCCGGAGCAGATAGAAATTCTGCATATTGCGCGCACCGATCTGCAGCATATCGACGTATTTGACGGCGGCCTCGACGGCGGCAAGACTCGTCACCTCGCAGACAACGGCCAGTCCGGTTTCCTCCCTCGCCTCCTTCATCAGGCGCAGCCCGTCCTCCTCAAGCCCCTGGAAGGAGTAAGGGGAGGTCCGCGGCTTGTATGCGCCGCCGCGGAGGATCTGCGCGCCGGCTTTTTTAATTGCCCGCGCAGTCTCGAGCACCTGTTCTTCACTTTCCACGGCGCACGGGCCGGACATAATAGCGAATTCATCCCCGCCGATGCTTGTCCTGCCGACCGGTACGACGGTTTTCTCCGGATGGAACTTTTTATTTGCAAGCTTGTAGCTTTCGGTGACGGAAACGATGCGGTCCACGCCGCCTGCAATTTCCAGATTCTGATTCATCAGCCGGGTTTTATCCCCGATCACACCGATAATTGTGACCTGCTGTCCGTCCGAAAGATGTGCTTCCAGTCCGTTTTCGCGGATCACGCCCAGAACATGTTCGATATTTTCCCTGGTAGCCTGCGGCTTCATAACAATAATCATAAATTACCGTTCCTTCTTTCTGTATTATTTAAATTTGAACTGCCCGGAATTGCAGCCGCTTTTCTGTTTGATTTCCGCAGCGGTCTGTTCGAGATTTTGTGTCTGTTCCGAAGCTTTGTGCCAGTTCGGAAGCTTATATAAAACAGGCCTTCCGATCCTTCGTCATTGTAGCGTAATTGCTTCGCTTTGTCAATACTACAGTACTTTAAAGCGCAACGGTTTAAAGCGAAAATAAAATCAGAAAATTGAAGATTTCGGTTGTAATTAAAATGATAATTTAGTAAAATAGAAATAAGTAGTTTGCGCAAATTCCGCTGTACCCGGATACGGGCGGCGCGGCTTCCGCTTCGGCGGCAGCGGATGCTTCTGCAAAAGGAGACTGCGGCGCAGGCTGCGGAAAGCAAAAGATAGGCCGCGCGGAAACGGAGATGTGTATTATGGAAGTTTACAAGTATGAAAAAATTCGGAATGTAGCAGTGCTGGGGCACGGCGGTGCGGGAAAGACAACGCTCGTCGAGGCGATGGCATATACGACAGGCATTACAACCAGACAGGGAAAGGTCGAGGAGGGCAATACCATCAGCGACTACGACAAGGAAGAGACGAAGCGTCTGTTCTCCGTCAACACATCGGTTGTGCCGATCCTGTGGGAGGATACCAAAATCAATTTCCTCGATACGCCGGGCTATTTCGATTTTGTCGGTGAGGTGGAAGAGGCAGTGAGTGCGTGCGACGCCGCCGTAATTGTTGTCTCCGGTAAAAAAGGCGTGGAGGTTGGCACGCGCAAAGCGTGGGATCTGTGCGAAAAATATAATATACCGCGCATTTTCTTTGTGACGGATATGGATGATGACAATGCCAGCTTCCGGCGCGTGATCGAGCGTCTGACGGAGCTCTACGGCAAACGTATTGCGCCGTTCCACTCTCCGATCCGCGAAAACGAAAAATTTGTCGGCTTTGTCAATGTCGTAAAGATGGCAGGCCGGAAATTCACTAAATTATCCGAGTATGAGGAATGTGCAATCCCGGATTATTCGATGGAATATGTCTCCAAATACCGCGAGGCCCTGATGGATGCCGTGGCCGAGACGAGCGAGGAGCTGATGGAAAAATATTTTGAGGGTGAGGAATTCACCGCGCAGGAGATTTCGACCGCTCTGCGCTCCAGCGTAATCGACTGCAGCGTCGTTCCGGTGCTGATGGGCTCCGGGCTGAACACGCAGGGCACCAACATGCTGCTGCAGGCAGTGGAGAAATATTTCCCGTCGCCGAACAAATGCGTTATCACCGGCATCAATGCAAAAACCGGCGAGACCTTTGCGGCAGATTACGATGCGAACAAGCCGATGACGGCAAAGGTATTCAAGACGATCGCCGATCCGTTTATCGGAAAATTTTCGCTGATCAAGGTATGCTCCGGCGTGCTGAAGGCCGATGATACCATATACAATGTCGATACCGGGACGGAGGAAAAGCTTTCCAGGCTCTATGTCCTGCGCGGCAAGGAGCAAATTGAAGTGAAGGAACTCTATGCGGGCGATATCGGTGCCATCGGAAGGCTCTCCAGCACAACAACGGGCGACAGCCTTGCCACGAAGGCCAATCCGGTGCAGTTCGACCGCCCGAAGGTATCCGTGCCGTACGAGTACAAGAGCTACCACGCGAAGAACAAGGGGGATGAGGACAAGGTTTCTCAGGCGCTTTCCCGGCTGATGGAGGAGGATCTGACGCTGCGCATCGTAAACGATAAGGAGAACCGCCAGTCCCTGCTGTACGGCATCGGTGAACAGCATCTGGAAGTGGCGGCAAGCAAGCTGGCGCAGCGCTTCAAGGTAGAGATCGAGCTGGCGAAGCCGCGCGTGGCATACCGTGAAACCATCCGCAAAAAATCGACCGCGGAGTACAAATATAAAAAGCAGTCCGGCGGACACGGACAGTACGGTCATGTTATCATTGATTTCGAGCCGTCCGGTGATATGGAAAAGCCGTATGAATTTGCGGAGAACGTATTCGGTGGCGCCGTTCCGAGAAACTTTTTCCCGGCCGTGGAAAAGGGCATTGCAGACAGCGTGGAGGCGGGACCTCTGGCGGGTTATCCGGTGGTCGGCATCAAGGCGACGCTCACCGGCGGCTCCTACCATGATGTAGATTCCTCGGAAATGGCGTTTAAAACGGCGACGATCCAGGCGTTCAAGCAGGGTGTTATGGATGCTACCCCGATTCTTCTCGAGCCGATCGCAACGATCAAGGTGGTTGCGCCGGAGCGTTTTACCGGCGATATTATGGGCGATCTGAACAAGCGCCGCGGCAGGGTGCTCGGCATGAATCCGCTCCACAACCGTCAGCAGGAGATTATGGCCGAAGTTCCAATGTCCGCACTGTGCGGATATTCGACAGATTTAAGGTCGATGACGGTCGGCATCGGTACATATTCGTATGAGTTTGCGCGGTACGAGCCGGCGCCGTCGGATGTACAGGCAAAGGTCTGCGATGAAAGTGCGAAAGCGGTGTAAAAAGATCGGATATTTTACAAAAAAGATATAAAGAGTAGGCATTTCTTGTAAAGGGCTGCTGCTTTACGATTGAAAAATCCTGAAGCGGCAGCTTCTTTACTGGAAAGCTGGAAATTTTTATGGAAAGTGGTTTTGCTGAGGAACTGAAAAAAACTTTTATGAAAAGCAGCTTCGCTGAAAAACAGAATAATTTTAGAATGGAGGAGATCTGCCGTGTTTATTTATGACAAGCAAAAAGAATTGGAGAAAATCGAGGCGTGCATCGCGGAGGGCGAATATAAGGATAGCTGGGATTCCCTGGCGCGGCATAAAACGCCGCAGTGGTTTCAGGACGCGAAATTCGGGATTTTTATCCACTGGGGAGTCTACAGTGTCCCGGCGTTTGGAAATGAGTGGTATTCGCGCAATATGTACATACAGGGGAGTCCGGAATTCGAGCATCACGTAAAAACCTACGGGGAGCACAGGAAGTTCGGCTATAAGGATTTTATCCCAATGTTTACGGCCGAAAAATTTGATGCCGCGGAATGGATTTCGCTTTTTAAGCGCGCAGGGGCAAAATATATCGTGCCGGTGGCGGAGCATCATGACGGTTTTCAGATGTATGATAGCGCGCTGTCCGAATGGAACGCGGCAAAGATGGGGCCGCGCCGCAACGTGCTTGGCGAGCTTGGCGAACAGGCAAAAAAAGAGGGGCTGGTCAACGGCGCGTCCACGCACCGCATCGAGCACTGGTTTTTTATGGGGCACGGGAAGGAGTTTGAGAGCGATATCACGGATGCCGAGGAGCCGGGAGATTTTTACTGGCCGGCGATGCCGGAGCGCGGGCACCATGACCTGTTCAGCGAGCCTGCACCGTCGAAGGAATTCCTGGAAGACTGGATGATCCGCACCTGCGAGCTGATTGACTGCTACCGCGTAAAGGAATTGTATTTTGACTGGTGGATACAGCATGCCGGGGCCAAGCCGTATTTAAAGAAAATCGCCGCTTATTATTACAATCGGGCGCTCGAGTGGGGCGAGGAGGTAATGATTGCCTACAAACACGATGCGTTTATGTTCGGTACGGCAGTTGTGGATATCGAGCGCGGACAGTTCGCGGAGGTAAAGCCGTTTGCATGGCAGACCGATACGGCGATTGCGAAAAATTCGTGGTGCTATACGAAAAATAATGATTTCAAAAAGGCAAAGGATCTCCTCTGCGATCTCGTGGACATTGTCAGCAAGAACGGCTGTCTGCTGCTGAATGTCGGGCCGAAGGCGGACGGTACGATCTCGGCGGAAGATACAGCGGTTTTGGAAGAAATGGGGGAATGGCTTGCCGTAAACGGCGAGGCGATTTACGGTACGCGCACCTGGCGTATTGCGTCGGAGGGGCCGACGGCCGTGGAGGAAGGACAGTTTACTGACGGGAAGGATAAAGTATTCACAAAGGAGGATTTCCGTTTTACGGTGAAGGGGGAGAATCTTTATGCGACCTGCCTGAACTATCCGGCGGACGGAAAGGTGCTGATCCGCGCACTGGGCGAGCAGGACGCCTCACATCTGCCGAAGTTCCACGGGATTATTGATAAAGTGAGCGTGCTTGGTTTTGATGAAGAGCCGGAGTGGGAGAGGACAGCGGAAGGGCTGGCGGTGAAGACGGAGAAAGTGGCGTCGGAGAAGCCGGTGGTGTTCCGGGTGACGCTGCGGTAGTCACCCGGAAAATACGGGAGGAAAGATTGTGAGAGACCATCGTTTGAAGCGGGCGTGCGCGAAGCAGCAGGACGGCGCTGCCGTCTGCCGCATGGAACTATTTTCGTTTCATTGCCTTGATCAGCTGCAGAAGCGCGGATATTTCCTCGTCCGTCAGGCCGGACAGGTCAATTTCCTGCCGCCGTTCCAGACCGAGCAGATAATCTGTGCTAACGCGGAAAATTCTTGAAATGTGTATTAAAATATCATAGGAAGGCAGGCGGAGCCCGTTCTCATAAGCGCTGATTACTGATTTTGTCACATCAAGCTTTTGAGCGAGCTCCGCCTGCGTCATATCTTCTTTTCTGCGCAACGCCCTTAAAGTATTCCCAAAGTCAACCATAAGAAAACCTCCTTCTCACATGATACTATGGATAGAGTGCTCGTAAGGTTGACAAAATATTTATATAGTTGACTTTTCGAAAAATTGGCGCTATAATGAAACCGCGGTGAAACCCGGTCTTTTAGCGTATTTTTTGTCGAAGAAGGCAATTTATGAGTCGTTTTTATGCTCATTTTTATGCTGAAGAGAGGACATTTGCGCGAAAAAAGTCAACAGATAGTTGACTTTTGGACAAAAATTTTAAACAAGGACAGAAGGCAGATTTTTTCAATCTCAAGCCGCAGCGGGAAAACGGTCAAAACAAAGCATGCAGCCGTCCCGGAAACAGAAAAAGCATGGAGATGATGTGGATTGAACGGCGCAGGAAAATCGGACAGCGGAAAAAAGAAGGCGCTGATCGTCACGACCGTCAGCGGCTTTGTACCGCAGTTTGAAATGAATAATGTGCGTATTCTGCAGGAGCTTGGCTATGAGGTCCACTATGCCAGCAATTTTCGGAATCCTGGCTATGGAAACGATAATTCCAGGCTGGCCGGAACCGGAATCCGCTGTCACCAGATTGACCTGGAGCGCTCGCCGTTCAGGTTCCATCCTGCCCTGCGCGCCTACCGGCAGCTGAAGGCTCTGCTGGAGAGGGAACATTTTGAGCTGATCCATTGCCATACGCCGATGGGGGGCGCAATCGGAAGACTGGCAGCTGCCGCAGTGAACAGAGGATATCAAAAATGCGCGGCGCAGAAGGAAAAGCAGTCAGGAAAATCGGCCGGGAAAAGGCGATGCGGAAAAACAACATTCTGTGTAAAAGATGAAAATAAACGAAATACAGAGGGAAGTACTTCAAAAAGGCAGATATCGCAGAGCAGGGTGATTTATACCGCCCACGGCTTCCATTTTTACAGAGGCGCTCCTCTGATCAACTGGCTGCTGTACTACCCGGCAGAGCGGTGGCTGGCGCGGTATACGGATGTGCTGATAACAATTAACGGCGAGGATTATAAGAGGGCGCGGAGATTTCGGCTGAGAAACAGCGGAGAGCAAAAGGAAAGACAGATATTCCGCGTTAACGGTGTCGGAATTGATCTGGAAAGATTCGGCGGCTTCACAAAAGGATGCGGGGCCGCTGCCGGAAATACTGCAGATGTGCCGGAATGTTCTGCCGAAAGGGCAGCGAAACGTCAGGAGCTTGGAATCGGAGTGAGCGAGTTTCTGCTGTTTTCCGTGGGAGAGCTGACGAGGGGAAAAAATCACCGGATTATTATCCGGGCGCTGGCGGAGCTTTTAAAGAACGAAAAGCGGAAAGAAGACCGCTTTTTACAGAATCCGTGCCGGCCGTCCCGGAGGATAATATATGCAATCGCTGGAGAAGGCAAAGAACGGCGGCGGCTGGAACATCTGATCCGCAGAAAATCGCTGGAGAAGGATGTGAAGCTGCTTGGATACCGCAGCGACATCCGAGAGCTGCTGCTGGCGGCAGATTGCTTTATATTCCCTTCCAGGAGGGAGGGGATGCCGGTGGCTCTGATGGAAGCGATCGCGTCGGGAGTACCGTGCATTGCAGCTGATATCCGGGGATGTCGGGAGCTTCTGGACAGGAATCAGCTGGTTAGGAAAAACCGGGTGCAGGAATACTGCAGAGCAATGGAGCGCTTATGCCTGGCAGAAAAACAGGAAAAAAAAGGAAAGCGCGGCAGCGCGGACAGAGCTTTGCAAAGCCTGGAGGAAATTTCTTCTGAAAAAATCAATCAAAAGATGAAGAGAATTTATATGCATGCTTCAAAATAGGCATATATAGTTCTGCAATATAAGAAAGAGTCCTGAAATAGATGATAATCCGAGAGCTGCCGGAATGGAAAACCAGGATATAAACGTAATAAGCGCATCGGAGGAAACAGGGAGAAATGCGGAACATGGCTGAGGAGGAAGAAAAAATAAAAGAGCAGCAAAGTTCCTCGGTTCTGGTGTTGTTATCCACGCACAACGGGGAGAAATATATCCGGGAGCAGCTGGATTCCATTTTACAGCAGAAGGGCTGCCGGACAACGCTGCTTGTCCGGGATGACGGCTCGACGGATACCACGAGAGAGATTCTGCGGGAGTATCAGCAAGGCGCCTTTGGAAATCAGTTTTACGCCGTGCTGGAGGAGGAAAATGTCGGGGTGGTGCGAAGTTTCTTTCGGCTGCTTTGTTCGGCAGCAGATCTATGCGCAGCACCCGGAAAATATGAAGATATCCCATTGGGCAGAGGTGAGCTTCACGGGGTACAGTCCGGTTGCAGCAGCCAGGATATTTCGTTTTACAGGGAAAAGAAAAAGAAACTCGCAGAAGAAAATTCGGTCGAAGGACAAAAATTTGATTATTACGCGCTGGCTGATCAGGATGATATCTGGCTTGAGGACAAGCTCTCAGCCGCGGTCGCAATGATCAGAGAAAAAGAAAGAAAAGCAAAAAGGAAAAAGGTTGCGGAAGGAAACACAGAAAAGACAGCGGAAGCATACGAATGCCTGCCCTGTCTGTATGCCGGAGCAGTACAGCCGGTCGATCAGCGTGGAAGGAACATTCCGGCGGGTATCCGGTACCCGAAAAGGCGGCCCTCGTTTGGAAACGCTCTTGTGGAAAATATATGTCCAGGATGTACCTGCGTCATGAACCGGCAGCTGCTGCTGATGGCTGGAGGTACGGCGGAAGCGATGGAAACAACGGTGCTGAGCCGTGTGTTGCTGCATGATTTCTGGCTGTATCTTCTCGCAGGTGCCTTCGGCAATGTGATTTTTGATGAACAGCCGCATATTCTGTACCGTCAGCATGGAAATAATTCGGTAGGGATGGCTTCTACGCTGCTGGAGAGCTATCTGCGGCGGGTGCGCAATTTCCGGAAAAACAGAGGAAAGCTGAAAGGGCAGGCGATAACCTTTGAGCGGCTGTACGGACTGCAGCTGCGGGAATGGGATGAGGAGAAAGCGGCGCTGCTTCGCGATTTTTCAGCCGGAAAACGAAGACTGTTCCTGGATCGGAGGCTTTACCGGCAGAGAAGAAGCGACAGCTTTATTGTCAAGGTGCTGCTGCTGCTGGGATGGCTGTAGAGAAAAACTGCTGCAGGACAGGTTATGAGCTGCCGGCGCTGGATAAATTGGGAAATATTGGTTTTCAGATATTTACTGGCGGCTGCGCGTAAGCCGACTGGCGAACGGCAGTTCATTGAAAGAAGCTGATTATAGAAGCATTATCGCAGGATATCCTGCGATATATTACGGGTAAGAATATGGGAAAAAGAAGCAAAACAGCAGTTATAATACTGTGTATGATACTGGCGGGACTTACCGGAGGCTTTATCCATCAAGGGCAGCTGACCCGGGATGCCGGGAGAATTCCCGGTTTTATTCTGCTCGGCGGGCTTGCAGGGCTGGGCATTACGGTAATCGCATCAGAAAGAAAAAATATTCGCGCCTATCTGGGAGCACTGAAAAAATACCGCTATCTGCTGGAGGATATGGTGCTGCGGGATATTAAGCTGAAATACCGCCGCTCGGTAATCGGCCTCTGCTGGAGCATTTTAAATCCGCTTCTGATGATGGGTGTGATCACAGCGGTGTTTCAGAATCTGTTCCGCCTGAACGTTGATAATTTTGCGGTCTACTACCTGACCGGCTGGTGTGTGTTCAACTTTGTCACTGAGGCGACGAGCGGGGCCATGACCTCGATTCTGAACGCGGGAACACTGATACGAAAAGTATATGTGCCAAAATATATTTTTCCGATGCAGAAATGCGTATTTTCCTTTGTAAATATGCTGTTTACGCTGGCAGCACTGCTTGCAGTTATGCTGGTGCTGCGGGTGGACTTTACCTGGAGAATGCTGCTGGTTCCGCTGCCGCTGTTTCTTGCACTGATATTTTCGATCGGGATCGGAATGATCCTGGCGACTGCGGCCGTCTTTTTCCGGGATGTCATACATCTCTATACCGTGTTTACCATGGTGTGGATGTATCTAACACCGATTATTTACCCGCTGGAGATTCTGTCAGATACTATGATTAGTATAGTAAAAATGAATCCAATGTATTATTATGTGGATTATTTCCGGCAGCTTATTTTATACCACAGCGTGCCGGACATGGCGGAGGTGGGGATTATGGTGGCCTGGGCGCTGGGAAGCCTGCTGGTTGGAACGGCTGTGTTCAAGAAAAAACAGGATCGTTTTATTCTGTTCATCTGACCGGACGGGACTGCCTGGGTTTAACACCGAAAATTTTACGGAGGGAAGCAGAAATGCCTGCGATAGCGATTGATCATGTGACAATGAAATTTAATATGTCAAAAGAGCGCATCGACAACATGAAAGAGTATCTGATCAAGCTGCTCAAGCGCCAGCTTTTCTATGAAGAATTCACGGCGCTGGAGGATGTGTCGGTGACGATCGACGCGGGCGAGGTATTCGGAATTGTGGGGCTGAACGGCTCAGGAAAAAGCACATTACTGAAGCTGGTTTCCGGGATATTAAAGCCAACCTGCGGGAGCGTGACGACAAATGGGACAATCTCGCCGCTGATTGAACTGGGTGCCGGTTTTGATTTTGAGATGACGGCGCGGGAAAATCTGTTTATGAACGGTTCGGTGCTAGGGTATTCGAGAGAATTTATGAGGAAAAGGTTCGACAAAATTATTGAATTTGCAGAATTGCAGGAGTTTGTGGATGTACCGCTGAAAAATTTTTCCTCCGGCATGGTGGCGAGGCTCGGTTTTTCCATTGCCACGCTGGTTAAGCCTGAAATCCTGATTGTGGATGAGATTCTGGCGGTGGGCGACTTTCTGTTTCAGCAGAAATGCGAGAACAGGATACAGGAGCTGATGAGCGGAGGAACGACAGTGCTGCTTGTGTCGCACTCGGTTGAGCAGATCGAAAGGCTCTGCGGACGTGTGATGTGGCTTGAAAGGGGCAGGGTGAAAATGGTGGGAGAGACAAAAAGGGTATGCGCGATGTTCAGAGGTTTGAACGGCTAAGCGCAGTTATTTCATGGAAACAGGGAAGCTTGAAAGAAAATCGCTTTTGAATTTCTTGTTCATGCGGTATCGCAGGCAGATTTAGGACATGCGCGGGGGATGATTATGAACCGGATATATAACGCAGGCTATTACGAAGATTATTTCAGCATCAGCAATGGAAATGGATACTTGGATAAAGAAAAATACTATCCGTTTTTTGATAAAATAGCGGAGCGGCTGATAAAGGATTACCGGCCGCAGACCGTACTGGATGCGGGCTGTGCTTACGGGTATTTGGTCGAAGCGCTGCGGGAAAGAGGTGTGGAAGCATGGGGCATAGACATATCGGAATATGCGGTCGGGCATGCGTCGGAAACCATCAAACCGTATATCCGGGTGAATTCTGCCGCTGAGCCTCTGCCGGAGAATTTTCCGGAGCATTTTGATCTGATTACTTCGATCGAGGTGCTGGAGCATATGACGGTTGAGGAAGGAGAGCGCGCACTGGAACAGCTCTGCCGTCGGACAGATATCTTTGTATTTTCATCGAGCGACAGCGATTTGGAAGATGTGACCCATATCAATGTCCAGAGAAAGGAATACTGGGCCAGAATTTTCGCAAAACAGGGATTTTACCGGGATGTACAGTCGCCGGCTGTATATATCAGCAACTGGGCGGACGTGTATCGGAGAAGAAGCGATATTTATAATATTATTCAGGAATACGAGGTAGTCCTGAGAACAGAAAGACTGAATGGGAACAGAAAAAGCTTTGACTGTCTGATTTATTATGATACCGGAAAGGGACTGAACGGCGAAGAAAAAATTGTAGCCTCCTGCAAAATGAACCGCAGCGGAGAAATTTTGATTTCCTTTGAGCTGCCGGAACATGTTTCCTCGTTTCGATATGATCCGGCACATAAGCCATGTATTCTTGCGGATTTGGAGGTGACGGCGGGAGAAAGCAGGGCGGAGGCTGTTCCGCTGAATGCGGAGATCCGGGGGGAGATATGGGTATTCCGGACCGACGGGCCGCAGGTGATGGTACAGCTGAAGGGAGAAAGAAAGATTACAATCCGAGGAAGGCTGTACTTTCTGAAGGATCTGCAGTGGATTTTTTACCGGCTGCAGGAGGAAAATACGCAGAATCTGTGCGGAAAAACAGAGAAAAGCAAGAATGTAATAGATGCCGGATTTTTAGAGCTTGGGCAGAAGCTGGAGCTGCTGATCCATGAAAAGGAGCAGACGGCAAAACAGTTATGTGCGGAAAAAGAAGGCCTCCGGGAGGAGCTTCAGGGGACGAGGGAGCATTACATAAGTCTGCTGCATCAGAAGGAGCTTGAATCGCAGCAGCTTTACAGCGAGAGAAATATCCTGATGGAAAAAATGCAGGAGGAAAAAGAAAACAGCAAAAGACTGCTGCAGGAAAAGGAACTGGAGCTGGAAGGGAGCCGCAGGGATTTTCAGTCAAAGGAGGAGCATTTCAGAGGAGAGCTGCAGGAAAAGGAACTGCGGATCGAAGCAATTATATCGGAGCAGGAGAGGCTCCGGAAAGAACTGCAGAAAGCAGAGAGCTCTTATGAAGAGCTGTTAAGGCAGCATCATGCCGCAGCAGGCGAGCTTGCTGTCAGCAGAGAAGTATGCAGAAGTTATGAGAATGCTTTTTTCTGGAAGTGTACCTGGCCTGCAAGGGCAGTTACTGATGGAGTAAAAAAACTTTTTCGCGCGTTCCGGAACCTGTCTGTTCTGCGTAATGCAGAAAAAACAGCGGTCAGTCTGAAAAAAAACGGGCTGAAAAAAACTGCAAAAAAAATAAAAAATTACTTTTCCAGAAAGAAGAAGGTTCGGATTTACGGAGAAAATTTTGAATTGCCGGAGGAGGAAAGAGAACGGCAGGAAAGAACGGTTTTTCAGAAAAAAATTAAATTCAGCATTCTTGTACCGCTGTACAATACCCCCCTCAATTTCCTGTCGGAGATGCTGGATTCCGTTGTCAGGCAGACGTATTCCGACTGGGAGCTTTGCCTGGCGGACGGGAGCGATGAAAAACATAAAAAGGTGGGAAGCTGCTGCAGAAAATATCAGAAAAAGGATGCAAGGATAAAATACAGAAAGCTGGATAAAAACGGGGGAATCTCGGAAAATACAAACGCCTGTATCGAAATGGCAGAGGGGGATTACATCGGTCTGTTTGATCACGATGACTTGCTCCATCCTACGGCGCTGTATGAGATGATGTGCGCGATTGAAAGAGAAAATCCGGATTTTCTGTATACAGACGAGGCAGTTTTCGAGGGGAACATAAAAAATATCATTACGGTACATTTAAAGCCGGACTACGGGATTGATACGCTGCGCGCCAATAATTATATCTGTCATTTTTCCGTGTTCCGCCGGAGTTTGCTGGAAAAAGCAGGGAGGTTCCGAGCGGAATACGACGGGAGTCAGGATCATGATTTGATTCTGCGTCTGACCGGCAGTGCAGATAAAGTATGGCATATTTCCAAAGTATTGTATTACTGGCGTTCTCATCCTGCGTCGGTGGCTTCGGATATTCGGTCAAAGCCTTATGCCAGCGATGCCGGACGCAGGGCGGTTCAGGCTGATCTGGAGGCCCGCGGGGAAAAAGGAAGTGTGGAGAACTCAGAATTTTTCCCGGCGATTTACCGGGTAAGCTATGAGATTGCGGGCAGTCCGCTGATCTCGATTATTATACCTTGCCGGGACAGCCGAAAAGAAGCAGAGCGCTGCATCGAAAGCATTGTAAACAAAAGCACTTATAAGAATTATGAAATTCTGCTGGCGGCCGATAACGGCGGCAGGCGCGAGCTTTTGGAGTATTACCGGCTGATTCAGAAGAAGCACGGGGATAAAATCAGGGTACTGCACCGAAAAGGGCCTTACAATTATGCTGCTCTGAATAATTATGCCGTACAGCAGGCACGGGGCGCCTATGTTGTTCTGATGCACAGTGACACAATTGTGATTACGCCGGAGTGGATGGAAGAGATGCTTATGTATGCACAGAGAAAGGATGTCGGTGCGGTAGGAGCAAAGTTGTACTATGAAAACGATTCCGTAAGGCACGCGGGAATGATCCTCGGCATGGGGAAGGACGGCTGTGCCGGGTATCCGCATGCCGGCCTGCCGAAGGATAATTTTGGCTATATGGGGCGGCTGTATTATGCCCAGAATATGAGCATTGTTTCCTCGGCCTGCCTGATGGTAAAGAAAGAAGTCTATCAGAAAGCAGGCGGGTTCGATGAGGCGTATCAGGTGAAATACAGCGATGCGGATTTCTGTATGAAGGTGAGAAGGGCGGGGTACCTGAATGTATTTAATCCTTATGCGGAGCTGTATCATTTTAAGCAGAGAGCAGATGTGGATGAGGACAGAACTTCAGCAGCCGGCGGATCAGATAAAGATAAGACGGTTGCTGAAAAAAAGATACAGGAAGATATTCGGAAGTTTCAGGGCCGGTGGAAAAAGGAGCTGAGGGAAGGAGATCCGTATTTTAATCCTCATTTTGATTTAACCAGAGAAGATTTTACTATTTTAATCAGTCAGAACATGACACAGAAAAGGTAGCGGGAGAAGAATCATCATGTTGAAATCAAGAAAAAATAAATGCGCGTTGATTTTCTATGCCATTGCAATTCTCTGTCTGCTGTTGGCGCATGCCTCACTGGATAAATTTTTGTCCGGTATTATTCGGAAAACAGAAGGAGCTCACATATCAAATTTTACTGAGGAAGCAGAGGTACTCGGGGAGCTTACCGCGGATGTTGTACTTCGGCAGGAAGTGAAATTGCCGGAGGGAGTTCTCAGACTCGGTGTTCTGCTTGATACATATATGCGTAAAAATGGTTCGAGCTACCAGATTATTCTTTATGATAATGAAGGTAATGTTGCCGCCAAAAGGACGGTTCAGGCAGGTTCTGTAGAAGATGGCCAGATGTGTTATATACAGCTGTACGGAAGAACGAGCAGTAAAATTTCCTATCTGCTCGAGATTACAAGCAGCGATGCCGCGCCGGGAGATGCCATTACAGCAGAAGCTGTACCGGTCAGGGAGGGCCATGCAAGTTGTACTTTGAATGGAAAGAGTACAGAAAAAGAACTGGTAATTGACCTGGCGTTGCAGAAAAATTTTCCTGTGGCATACGGTTTGGCAGGATTGTTTACGTTCGGGCTGCTATTGTTTCTGTGCAGAGAGAAAATACAAATAATTACTGGGCAATTTACATATAAAATAAGAATATTTTGGAAAAATCAGAAAAAAAAGATAATATATACTAATTTAATCCTGGCATCTTTAGGTATAATTATTATCATGGCTTTTCAGAAAGAGGGATACCGAGTTGTCCGCGGCAGTTCCGCAGCAGAGGATTCCACTGTTGTTTGCCCGTATGAGGGCAAGATGAGGCAGAACTTCCAAAGCGGAATAGCTTTTGATGCAATAGAAGTCCGGCTGGCTACCTATACGGTGAAGTATCAGCAGGGGACAATCCGCCTTGCACTACACGAGGAAGCAACGGGAAGCGTTTTAGCTGAAAAAACCATAGCCGCAGGAGTGATAGAAGATAACAGTTTTTTGCGTTTTGACCTTGCTGGCGTCTTGCCGGAGGGACAGACCGAGTATTATTTTGAATTGTGGACAGAGGATTTCGGGACTCAGCCGCTTGGAATTTACTATGCGGATAATGGAGAAAAGCTCCAGTATCGCCTGCTGAAAAAAGACAGAAGTTTTCGTGCGGCAGAGATGACGGTTTTTGCAGGATGGGGAATATTTTGGCTGCTGGTGTGTGTGTATACTATGATTCCAGTACAAAAGAAATACAGGCAGCTTGTGGTTGTTTCGGCAACAAGTATTTTCGCTGGTTTACTATTTTCTGCTTATGCAAACTATAAAAGTATACATCCGGAAGCTTTTGCTAAAAATTTAGGCATTACAGAACGGGGAGATGCTCTGCAGTATGACAAAGAGGAGATTGAAAATAATACAGAGAGGATATACCGCTATAACGCAGAGGGCAAAGTGTATGTGGTATTTGATCAGATTTCACTTTTTAATGTATGGACGAACATCGATACTATAGAATTGTATCTGGAACCTGTAAATTTTACTAAAAAAAATCTTTTTGCCGTTTATGTGGATTATGGAAATGATTTTGGCAGAAATGCAGCAGCCGAGCTTGAGTATATATACCGTGGACAGGAAAAAATTGTTATACCGATAACATGCAGCAAGAGAGCCGAGCGTATCAGAATAAGCTATAACATGATTAATGAAAATGGGATATCGGAAGAAACTCTGAAAAGTGATTTCCAATTTTATTCCCTTAAAAAAATCACACTGAATGAAAAAAGAGCAATCTGGTATGAGCAGTGGCAAGCTATTCTGGCCGGAATCCTTCTGATCTGGCTTGTGTACTTTTGGAAGAAATGTAACATAGAACAGCTGCTGGAGAACTGGCTGCACTCCGGGAAAAGCAGAGAAGCCAAAGTGTTTTTTGTAATCGCGCTTCTGTTCGGAACGGTTTTTTCTGTTTTGCTGCCCGTGTATCAGGTACCGGATGAGCCCGTTCATATAAAATGGGCGTTTCAGAGCATCGGGGCACAGGAAATATATACTCAAGTTGTGGATCTGGCCGATGAAGCAGTAGAAAAGGTAATGCAGAACGGTGCCAATATTGTAAATGCAGATCGGTATCGGGAGATCTGGAAGACAGTGCTGGAATCCTATCAGCTGCCGATGAAATTGAGTCTGGATGCTTTGAGATACCCGGGGCAGATAATCGGTATCGTGTTTGCGGCTATATTACATCTGCCAATGGGATGGATGTTGTTTTCAGCGGAATTTTTAGCGCTTCTGCTGTATTGTGTAATCGGGGCGGCGGCCATTCGTCTTGCTCCCGTAAAGAAAGAGCTGTTTATGATGGTTCTTCTTATGCCAATGGCAATACAGCAGGCCGGCTCCTTTTCATACGACAGCTTTAATAATGCAATGGCTGTGCTCACGATTGCCTATCTGTTGTATCTGGCTTTGGAAAAAGAAAAAACAGGAATCAGGGAATTGGGTAAAGCCGCTGCCGCGCTGTTTATTCTGTTGTGGATAAAAAAGGTTTATGTTGTCTGTGGTCTTTTGATTTTACTGATTCCAATAAAGAAATATGATATTTCTGTATTTGGGAAAAAGCTGGAACTGACCAGCAGGAAAGTGCAGCTGCTTCTCGCAGGGGGAGCATGCTTCTGCGGTGCAATATTTTTTATGATAATATCCAGGCATTCCGCTGTAGCCACAATGCTGGAGACCGTAAGCTATCCGGCTGAAATCGGAAAGCTTGTCCTGGAAACTGTTAATGCGCAGTTTCGTATCTGGCTGAAGCAGGGTACAGCGGAATTCGGCTGGATGGACGGAACTTTTTACAGCTGGATTATTGCAGTAGTTATTGTGGGACTTTTGTCAGCCGCTGTTTTGGCGGCAGAAACGTCGGCTTTATGGAACGGCAGAAAATATTTTCTCTGCTTATGTGCATTTCTGATCTGTACAACAGGAATTATTTTTTCAATGTTCGGCTGGACCGCACAGCTGCTGAATTCCTCTGGGAGTGTATTAAATCAGATGCTGCTTTTCCCATCCATCGAAGGCGTACAGGGAAGATATTTTCTTCCGATACTGGTCTTAATCTTTCTTTTTCCGGTAGCCAAATGGATGCAGAGACTGAGAAAGCATATACCTGTTTATCTTATTTTGATTTTGGTTACGGTTACAACAGTCGGCTACAGCATTTACATGCTGCTGCATCGATACTGGATAGCGTAAAATGCCGCAGTATCGCAAACAGTATGTGAACGGATGCCGCAATGAGAGAGAAGGGGATTTTATGAAAACACTTATCATCATCCCCGCCTACAACGAGGCGGAAAACATCAAAACCGTTGTGGACAACCTGATCCATAACTACCCGCAGTACGACTACATAGTGGTGAATGACGGTTCCCGCGACGAAACAAAAAAGATCTGCGAGGAAAATCATTACAATCTGCTTGACTGTCCGGTCAATCTCGGTCTGGCCGGAGCAGTTCAGACGGGCCTTCTCTACGCCTGTGAAAACGGCTACGATGCCGCGCTCCAGTTTGACGGGGACGGACAGCACCAGCCGCAGTATATCGCGGACATGCTGCCGGCGCTGCAGGAGGCGGACATTGTGATCGGTTCCCGTTTTGTGACGGAGAAAAAGCCGAAAACGATGCGGATGCTGGGCAGCAATGTGATTCAGCTCTGCATCCGGCTGACGACCCGGAAGAGAATCGCGGATCCGACTTCGGGAATGCGCCTGTTCAACCGCAGAATGATGGGAGCATTCGCTCACAACATGAATTACGGCCCGGAGCCGGATACAGTATCCTATCTGATGCGCTGCGGCGCGCGGGTGAGGGAGGTGCAGGTGGAGATGAAGGAGAGGGAGGCGGGGGAGAGCTATCTGAACCTGCGGCGCTCAATGGAGTATATGCTGCGCATGTGCCTGTCCATCATATTTATCTCGCGTTTCCGAAAGAAGGTGAAGATCGTATGACTTTTACATTTCGTGTTGTATTAATCGTGGTGTGCGGGCTTACCTGCTGGTATACCCTGCGAAAAATCCGGAAATCGCAGATGCAGATCGAGGATTCCCTGTTCTGGATTATTCTTTCGTTCGGACTGGCGGGAATCAGTATTTTCCCGCGGGCGGCGGAATATATGGCGGAGATGCTCGGGATATTATCTCCGGCCAATTTTGTTTTCCTCGCCGTGATTTTTCTCCTGCTGATGAAGGTTTTTACGCTGACTTTGAAATACTCGCAGCTGGAGGAAAAGCTGAAGCGGCTGGTACAGAGGCTTACGATTGAGGAGGGGAAACGGAGAGGAAGGGAAGGAAGCAGCGACGCAGTGAGGGAGGGAGAGAAGGAAAGTTCGGCAGCAGCTGCCCTGGACAGTACAAAAGTAAAAAATGAAGAAAGTACAGAAATGATATGTGGGGGGGGGGGGCGGCGCTTGACTGTTCTGAAAACGGGCCCTGGCCT
>ERZ808040.1069-NODE-1069-length-19999-cov-4.321403_pt1 | contig 19999 bp, 15 predicted proteins | sample MGYA00380191_ERZ808040 | MGnify/ENA primary metagenome ERZ808040 (study PRJEB31490, sample SAMN06133395) | mouse gut metagenome | isolation source: J6 | host: mice | place: China: Chengdu | collected 2015-05 ...
GGCAGACCCCTACGGTGCAGTTGCCGGCGCCTCCGCTGGAACTGTCCCTGGACCCCGAGGCCACACAGCAACCCTATTCCGAGTACAACCTTTTCGTCACAGCGGAAGGCTACGAGCCTGTCTATGTATCGGGTTCCGAGATTCTGGCAGACGAGGTTTCCATGCAACCCATCCGCATGAACCCGCTGGCTACCACGGAAGAGGAAGAAAAGCGGGTAAACATCCCCGTGCACACACTCTTCGGAGACTACCCGCCAAAGATTCCCGAGGATGAAATCAAACCCATGGATGAGACCGGCGAGATCGTCCTGAGCCGTGTGGTGATCCCCGAATACGTCATCGTCCACGACGGCGTCCCTAACGATCCCACCGCCCGCAATTATTGGGTCCGCTATCGGGATTATATTAAAAACGTGGCCTCCTGCGAAATCTATTCCACTTGGCCGGAAAACGCCATTTACGCCAATATCCTGGTGATACAGTCATTCACATTGAACAGAGTGTATACGGAATGGTATCGGAACCAAGGTTACAATTTCACCATTACCTCTTCCACCGCCTACGACCAGAAATGGGTGTATGGCCGGAATATTTTTAAGAATATTGATTACCTTGTGGATACTATTTTTGCTAATTACCTCTCCCGGCCCGGAGTACGCCAACCCATCTTTACTTCCTACTGTGACGGCCAGAGAGTGACCTGTTCGGGCCTGAGCCAGTGGGGGTCCAAATACCTGGGCGACCAGGGTTACTCGGCCATCGACATCATCCGCTACTATTACGGCAACGATATGTATATCAATTCCGCGGATGTCATCTCCGGCGTTCCCTCCTCCTGGCCGGGTTATGACCTGGGCATCGGCTCCTCCGGGGAAAAGGTCCGGCAGATGCAGAATCAGCTGAACCGCATTGCCCGCAACTATCCGGCTATCCCCACCATCACTGCCGACGGGATCTACGGTCCGGCCACGGCGGAGGCAGTGCGCACCTTCCAGCGTATCTTCAACCTGCCGGCCACAGGGGTCACCGATTATCCCACATGGTATGAGATATCGGAAATCTACGTGGGAGTTACAAGGATCTCCGAGCCTGGTTAAAGCAGGCTCGGCCCCCTCCCCTGAAAAGCGGCTGTCGGCCCCGTCAGCCAAGCCCCATCAATATCCGGCTCTCCAGCAGCGTATCGCTGGAATCATAGTCGTATTCAATGGTCTGGATGTTGATGCCGGGATAATGCTTCCTGAGGGTTTTTAAGATCCCCCTGGAGCTCACATGGCTGACCAGGCAGCCGAAGGGGTGCAGGATCAGCACATTCCCGCATCCCCGGTCTATGGCGGATGCCGCCTCCCCGGCCACAAGCCAGCCGTCCCCTGTGATACAATCCACCCCCACAGTGTCCTCTGCCCGCTTCTTTACCTCTGAAAAAGGATGGTCTATGTCAAACCGCCCATGCCTGGCCACTTCGCCGTAGAGCTCACCCTGTACGTGCTCCAGATAAGCTACCAAAAAGCCATATCCCTTCAGCAGGGTTTTCCCCCCGCAATTCATAAGGTGGATCCTGCGCTCGCTGTCCATACAATAGATGGCATAATTTACAAAACCCCCCATCACGCACTCACAGCCGCGTTCTTCCAGAAAGTGCTCCAATCCATGGTTTCCCAGGGAACAGAATTTCATATAGATTTCCCCGGTAACACCTACCCTCCGCTTCCTGCCCCCACGCACGGGGATATGGGCAAAGGCATCCAGGATATAGCGGTACATTTTCCTGCGTCCCTCCCCTGTCAGGTTCCGGTGGTGCCTGATCTGCTCTGCCAGCTCCTTTTCCAGCCGTTCCTTCAAACGCTCCGTATCCCCCTTCACACACTCGTAGGGCCTGACCTGCTGGCACAGGCTCATGACCAGGTCCCCGTAGCAAACCGCGGTGACGGCGGACAGAAGCAGGGGAAGGGTGATGCGGAACCCCGGGTGCTTCTCCTGGCCCTTATAGTTCAGGGAGATCACCGGGATCTGTGGCTGTCCGTACTTCTCCAGCGTGCGGATGATCGTGTAGTAATAATTTCCCGCCCTGCAGGCCCCGCCAGTCTGGGGTTCCATAAATGCTATCCTGTCCAGCGGGTAACGGCCGCTTTCCAGCTCATCCAGGACCTGCCCCAGGATCAGAATGCCCGGGTAACAGAAATCATTATTGATGTAGCGCAGAGCCTTCTGCTTCAGCTGCCTGTTCCCCTGCATGATGTCAAAGCGATAACCGCTTCCCTCAAACGCCGCTTTCAGGAAAGGGGACTGGTATTCCAGCATCCGGGGCAGCAATATGGTATGTGTTTTCTTCATCTTCCTGGTAAAAAGCGCTGTTTTTCCTTCTTTCATGCAGATATCCCATCTTCCTCCAAAATAGTTTTGCCATATAAGGATAAACAAAAAAGCAGGCGCCCATGCAGCATTCCCGCTTTTTCCCGTATATTTGCCCAGGGTACTTTTCAGTACACCGACTCTCCCTTATGGGCCACCAGAGATACGCTGGTGACGTTTTTTATCAGGTTCAGCTCTTTTAACAGTCCTTCGCTGTCCTTTACCCTGACCTCCAACAGGAAATCTACATTATCCAGGGTCAGGTTCCTGGATTTTACATGGTAATGTTTGTCGTATTTCTTTACCGTGGCATACACGGTGTCGGCACACTCGTTGTCCGAAGCGTTTACCACCAGGATCATGGACCGCCTTCCCTCCGGCAGATAATAAAACACCAGCACCAGCACTGTGGAACCTACACACAGGATTGCCGCAAGGCCCATCATTCCCGCGCCGCAGATGATTCCCACGCTGATGCTCCAGAACATGAAAATCAGGTCCAGCGGGTCTTTCACCGCCGTCCTGAACCTGACGATGGAGAGGGCGCCCACCATACCCAAAGATACCACCACGCTGCTCTGGATCGTGATAATGATGGCAGCCGTAATGACGCACATTAATATCAGGGAAACGTTAAAGCTTTTGGAATAAAAGGTATTGGCTGTCATCATTCTGTAGACCAGATAAATATATATCCCCAGAAGGCCTGCCACCAACAGGGTCAAAGCCAATGCCCGCATGGACATCTGGGTATTTTGGAACCCCTGTAAAAATGATTTCTTGATCACGTCCTGTACACTCATATTTCCTCTGTTCCTTTCAATGCATACTGTATTCCCTGCACAGATAATACTTGGAAAAACTGGTTCTCTTTAGATCCTGCCCTGTAGACAAAAGCTCCCTGATGGTACCCGGCAGCCCCTCGTCATACTTTACCTCCAGGATATGGCGGTCCTGTGCCATAATGCTCCTGCCGGAAACCTGGCGTTCCAGAAACCGGCCGGTCTCAGCGGAGGAACGGATGCATCTGTCAAAAGTGACCCTGACATTCCCTGCCACATAGACATAAGGCGTCCTGATATACTCCACGATCACCTTGGGGGTGAGCAGCTGTATGCTCCTGGCCACCAGAAATTCCCTCAACAGTTCCTGGCCGGGCATAAAATCCGTTACCGCCGCCCTGCCCATCAGCTGCCTGCACTGCTGCAATGTCAATACGCAGGTTGCCTTCCTTTTCAGGCCATGGAGCGTTTCCTTGCGTTCCAGGTGAATAAGATCCGTCTTCCCGTCGTAGATCCGTATCCGGTACTTTTCCCGCCGGTCTACCCCCGCTTCGTTTTCATAAAAGCAACGGTCGTCAACTGTGTCAAAGTACAGGCTCCTGACCGCATACCTGCCGCTTTCGCCCACATGTCCGTCCAGAACGCATATATGCCTGATACGCTCTTCCAACAGCCTCAGTTCTCCCTCGCCGCACACAAACTTCAATTCATGGCGGTACTGTTCTCCCATTCCGCTAACCACGCCTTTCCCCAGGCCCATTCTGCCTACTCCGCTTCCTCACCGGATGCAGCCTTCTGCATTTCACGGAGCATCTCGGCCATATTCTCCAAATCCTCAGGGTTCACCTGGGACAGATCCATATCCAGTTGGCCAATCCCGTTCTGCAGCAAGACGTCTATGCCGATCCAGTGGGACTCATAGGTCACATCCGTCAAAATAGGCAATCCCGAAATATATGGGATATTCTCCCCCTCCACATACCATCCGGCAAACAACGCCACATAGCTGCTGATCACAGGGACTTCCGAAAAGCATTCGCCCCTTTTCACCTGATATGTCTCATAGACATTCCCGTAATAGTCCAAAAAGGAAACCGTGCAGTAATCATCCTCCCCAAGCCATACGTCCTGCAGGTAATCCGTCTTTTCCTCCAGGAACCGGGCCAGGTAATCCACACTGGCATTCCTGTCCGTATAATAACCGCTGATTCCGCCCCACCTGGCCGTATCCATCCGGGCCGAAGCCTGGATCAGCTGGTTCAGCTCATAGATATCCGCCCTTACCTTATTCTCCACATAGGGTACCATTTCATCCGCAAACTTCTCATAAACCAGGGATGCCACTTCTTCAAACCCCATCATCTGGCTTACATAAATGCCGTAATTCCCGACCTGCCTGGCGCTGTCAATGGTATACATGTTCAAGCCGTAGCTGCCCATTGTACGGTCGTAATCCCACATGGGGCCGGAATAAATCAAAGGGTCTATGCTGTCACGTTCCTTGTACAGGAACATGCTTGCCGAAACGGCATCCGGGTCATGGAACACCTCTTCCATAACATACTTTGCCGCCCATGAATCCAGGTCCAGATACTCCGACAAAGGTTTTCCGGTATCGGGATTGACACCGTCCGGCTGTAACATCGCCGCCTCCATCTCATCAAAGAGACCGCAGATATACTCCGCCTGCTCCACGGTGGCCGGCGACGGGCTTATTATTTCATAACACCGTCCCGTGATGGTCTGAAAAGCATTCACCGACTCCTCGAATTCCCAGGACGGAATATGCTCCAGGAGATAACCGCCCGTGATATCGGCAGGGTTCTCCAACCCCTGGACAGCCTTGATCCTTCCGTCCTCCGAGACATAGGGGACCGATTCCTCATACCTGTTGTCAGGATTCACCGCCTCCGTGGCGGCCCCAAGGTCCGTCAGGTTCAGCCTGGACTGGCTGACCTCTATTTTCTCGCAGAGGTAATAGTTTCCGAGATAATCGCCGTTCACGTACAGATCCACATATTGCCCCTGGATGGAAGGGATGGTGGTATACCTTTCCGCATAGCGGTATACAATCTCATTCTTCATAAGGGTATCGTCGATGGCATTGGCAAGCAATATCCATTTCCTGGCCGCCGGCATATTCAAAAGGGAAACATCCCTGCCAAGCTTAATCTGATAAGCTTTTTTCTCATATGCCCAGGTGGAATTGCCGCGTGTTTTGATATATTCCATGTCGCCGGTATAACATCCGTTCCCGGCGCTGTCCACCAGCCGCATGGTTGCCGCCTCTTTCAGCTCCTTGTCCCCGTGGATCCCCTCCACCGAGCCGGAAGCCGTATCGATAAACATAGAAGCAATATTCTCGGAACAGAGAAATTTTAACCGGATCGCTTCCTTCCCGGACGCCCCTTCCAGCTCCACTTCCGCGTCCAATATCCGGTCCTGGGGCAGGCTTTCCAGGAGCGCCCTTATGTCGTCCTTGGGGCCAAACCTTGCCCCACCTGCAGACACGCTTCCGGAGCTGCCCAGGTTTCCAAAGGTAAGTTTACAATTGGGGGCCCCGGAAGGGAGGAAAAAACAAAAAACGCCTTCTTCGTCCTGCCAGACATTTACTTTCTCCGTGCCATAAGGAAAACTTATAAAAAGCTCCAGCTGCCCGCAGTCCTGCGCCGGCCGGACTGGCTCGGACATCTGCAGGAAGCAGATCCCAATCACCGCCGCCAGGATTACCAGACAGGCCAAGCAGGATATAAAAACACCTTTTTTCTGCTTCATCCGCTCATCCTCGACAATATTATTTACAGAATATCATTTTATACGAAAAAGGGAGGTTCGTCTACCCCTATTTTCCCTACGGGCCAAATACTTTGCCGCGTGCAGAAGGAATTGCCCCGCGGCATTGGCCAGGCGCCGTGCCGGCCCATTACTCCCGGGCGTAGAACCTTTTGTACTTTCCGGGGGACATGCCGAAACTCTCCCGGAAATTCCGCAGGTAGGAGGTGTAATCGGAAAATCCCGTGCCCTGCCAGCTCTCCGTCACGCTGCCGCCCTCCCGGAGGACTTCGCTGGCTCTGATCAGCCGCTTGTTGACCACAAAAGAATGGACCGTCATCCCGGTGAGCTCCTTGAATTTCCTCAGGAAATGATATTTACTCATATGCACATAATCTGCCAGACAGTCCAGTGAAATATTTTCTTCCATATGGCCGTCGATATAAGACGCCACATATTCTACCAGCGGATGGGCCACCAGTTCCTCCTGTGCAAACAGATACTCCGTGCCGGCGCAGAGCATATTCAGATAAGCAAAGAACAAAGTCAGGCACCCTCTGTCCAGCACCTGCTTTACACCCGGGCAATGTGCCTCCGGCTCCGCCATGGCCAGCTTTAAAAGGTAATCCTGCAGCAGCTCCTCATAATATGCCGGAAAGTGGTATGCACAAGAGCCGTTGCTGTGGAAGCAGGCGGACAGATCCATATCCCCGCCCGACAGTTCAGCCAGCATCTTCTGCGTCACCCACAGAATAACCCGCTTGGAGCTGTCGTGCTTCTTTTCAATATGATGGTATTTATGCATAACATTCTGGTCGATCAGGAGAAAATCACCCTTTTTCATGTGAAAGGTCTGATTCTCGATCATGGAGGAATACTCTCCTGCCAGCACGTATATGATTTCATAAAAATTATGGTAATGGAAGGTCATAGCTCCCACAGGCGCACCGTGCTTCTCATAGACTTCATAATTTTCATCTATCATATATTGTCGCTCATCCGCCGCGTCCAATACGCGGTACTTTTTGTCACTTTCACAAGCTTTTTTCATTGAGACATCCTTATCATTCAAAAATTCCTTTTTCACCCATATGCACTTTCATGGGCACATGCCGGTATGCACACTGACATAGGTATGCGCCCCTGATTTCAGATTACAGCAATTTTTGCACTATTTCAAGCAATATATGTACTTTTCATGCATACTTTTTTCCCCTATACTGGAAGTACCAATATGAATCAAAGGAGGTTTCCTTATGCAGATGACCATGCGCTGGTACGGCAGCAAGTACGACACCGTAACCCTGAAACAGATCCGGCAGATCCCCGGTGTCACCGGGGTCATTTCCACCCTCTACGGCACCAAACCCGGCGAGGTATGGGAAATGTCAGACATCCTGGCACTGAAAAAAGAGATTGAGGACGCGGGCCTTCAGCTTGCGGGCATTGAGAGCGTCAATATCCACGATGCCATCAAGGTGGGGACACCCGACCGCGAGCAGTACATCGACAATTATATCACCACCCTGGAGCGCCTGGGGCAGGCCGGCATCCATATGGTGTGCTATAATTTCATGCCCGTCTTCGACTGGACCCGCACGGAACTGGCAAGAGTGCGCCCCGACGGTTCCACGGTGCTGGCCTACACCCAGGAGGCTGTGGATGCCTTAAATCCCGAGGATATGTTCGCCTCCATCAGCGGCGACTCCAACGGCTCCATCCTTCCCGGCTGGGAACCTGAACGCATGGCACATATCAAGGAACTTTTTGAGATGTACAAGGACGTGGATGACGAGAAGCTCTTCGCCAACCTGAAATACTTCCTGGAGCGCATCATGCCCGTCTGCGACAAGTATGACATCAACATGGCCATCCATCCCGATGACCCCGCCTGGAGTGTATTCGGGTTGCCCCGCATTATCATCAACAAAGAAAACATCCAGCGGATGATGAAGATGGTAGACAATCCGCACAACGGCGTTACCTTCTGCTCCGGCTCTTACGGTACCAACCTGGCCAACGACTTGCCCGATATGATCCGTTCTTTAAAGGGAAGGATACACTTTGCCCATGTGAGGAACCTGAAATTCAACTCTCCCACCGATTTCGAAGAGTCCGCCCATCTCTCCAGCGACGGCACTTTCGATATGTATGAGATCATGCTGGCTTTGTACGACATCGGCTTTACCGGCCCCATCCGCCCCGACCATGGGCGCATGATCTGGGACGAGGTGGCAATGCCCGGTTACGGCCTCTATGACAGAGCGTTGGGGGCAACCTACTTAAACGGATTGTGGGAGGCCATCCACAAGCAGCACCAAAAGTAAAGCTTTGAGTGCCCGCCAAAGCGGGCAGATAGGAGTGATCATGAAACTGACTTTAAATGGGATACAGGCCGGAAAGGATTCCTATGAAGCGGCCGGCTACAGGCTTCCGTCCTTCGACTATGAAGCCGTAAAGGAGAACACTTATACGCGCCCCGTCTGGATCCACTTCGGCGCAGGCAATATCTTCCGCGCCTTCCAGGCCAATGTGGTGCAAAACCTGCTAAACGAGGGGGCCATGGACACGGGCCTCATCGCCGCCGAGGGTTATGACTATGAAATTATAGAAAAGAGCAACCGCCCCCATGACAACCTGTCCATCCTGGCCACTCTGAAGGCAGACAACACCGTGGAAAAAACGGTGGTGGCCAGCATTATGGAATCCCTGGTCCTGGACAGCGGGAACGAAAAGGAATTTTCCCGGTTAAAAGAGATCTTCGCCGCCCCTTCCCTGCAGATGGCAAGCTTCACCATCACAGAGAAAGGGTATGCCGTCACCGACGCCAAAGGCAATGTGCTGCCCGCCATTGCCGCGGACTATGAAAAAGGCCCCTCCAAGCCTGACAGCTATCTGGGCAAGGTGGTGTCCCTTCTGTACTGCCGCTATGAAAGCGGCCTTCCCATAGCCATGGTGAGCATGGACAACTGTTCCCACAACGGCGACAAGCTCCGGGCCGCAGTGCTGGCCTTCGCCAACGCATGGTGCGAAAAAGGACTGGCAGAAAAAGGGTTCCTGGAATACATAACGGATCCCTCCAAAGTATCCTTCCCCTGGACCATGATCGACAAGATTACCCCCAGGCCGGATGCCAAGGTGGCAGAAATGCTGAAGCAGGACGGCATAGAGGAACTGGATGCCGTCATCACCTCCAAAAACACCTATATCGCCCCCTTCGTCAACGCGGAAGAATGCGAATACCTGGTGATTGAGGACGCGTTTCCCAACGGCAGGCCCCCTTTGGAAAAGGGAGGCATCATCTACACGGACAGAGCCACCGTGGACAAAGTGGAGAAAATGAAGGTCTGCACCTGCTTAAACCCCCTCCATACCACCCTGGCCGTCTACGGCTGCCTGCTGGGTTACACTTTGATCTCCGAGGAGATGAAAAACCCCCTGTTGAAGAAACTGGTTGAAACCATCGGATACCGGGAAGGCCTGCCTGTGGTGGTAGATCCCGGGATCCTTGACCCCAGGGAATTTATCGACCAGGTGGTAAATGTGCGTATCCCCAATCCCTTTATGCCGGACACCCCCCAGAGGATCGCTACCGATACCTCCCAGAAGCTTGCCATCCGCTTCGGCGAGACCATCAAGGCTTATGAGAAATCTCCCGAACTTGATCCCGGGGACTTAAAGCTGATCCCCCTGGTCTTCGCAGGCTGGCTCCGCTACCTCATGGGTGTGGACGACAGGGGCAATGTGTTTACCTGCAGCCCCGACCCCCTGCTGGAGTCCGCCGGCGCTTATGTGAAGGGTTATGAACTGTCCAATGAGCCCAAGGATTTAAGCAGGCTGGATCCGCTGTTATCCAACGAAAAGGTTTTCGGCGTGGACCTGGCCAAAATCGGAATGGCCGAAACGGTAAAGAATTACTTTGCGGAACTCTCCGCAGGGACCGGCGCCGTGGAAGCCACCCTGGAAAAATATGTAAAATAAACCAAAGACCCCGCTGTGTCCACAAGGCGTAACATCTACAGCCTTGCATCACAGCAGGGTCTTATACTTTTCAAAAATGAGCATTCAAAAAAAGGCTTCGCCTTGCATATGAATGAATCATTCTGCAAGGCAGATTTCCCACGGCGTAGCGGTGGCTACATCTGGGAAATCCAACGCTGCAGATGGAAATTCAGGCAGGATATTCAGCGAAATACAATACGGTCAGTACACTGGATGTGGATCACAGGATAGTTTCCAGCAACCCCTGAATCCCATGTTCCTCATAGATCCCCTTGTAATAATTTACTTCGTCCATAATCAGGTCGTCGATTACCCGCATCCCCAGAAGCTCCACCGGCGCCTTATCGTCCGTCATCAGATAGCCTCCCGCCTGATAGGGCGTAAGATTGCCGGACACCCTTGCCATCATCTCCGCCAGCTCCCGGTTCTCCAGATCCCCCAGGCCTGCCGCCAGGTTTTCCGCCATAGCGCCGTTGTCGGAGGCAAAGAGTTCCCGGTTGGTGGATCCCTGGACGTCTATGGTATACACCTGCCCGAATACGGAGGCTATGGTATCCGCAAGGTATTGGTTGATGTTGCCCTCTTCCCGGCCCCGCATGTTCATATTCACCACCATCACGCCGCCTTCCGTCAGATGCTCCTTCACCAGAGTGAAAAATTCCACCGAGGACATCTGGAAGGGAATCGTAATATCCTGGTAGGCGTCCACCATGATCACATCATACTTTTCTTCCACCGCATTTAAATACGCCCTGCCGTCATAGGTGGTGACGGGCACCGATTCCGGCAGTTGAAAATACGTCCTCGCCAGTTCCGTGATCTTCCCGTCAATCTCCACGCCTTCCATATCCATCTCCCCGAAATAGCGGTTGCATTGGGTGGCGTAAGTCCCCGTGCCCATGCCGAGGATCAGCACGTTACATTGGCCGGGCTCCGGCTTCCCCGTCATCAGCGGCGCCGCCATGGCATAGTCATAGTACATGCCCGTCAGGGCCTGCTCCTTCACCAGCACGGACTGGACGCCAAAAAGGACATTGGTGGACAATACCACCCTCCGGCTGTCTTCCTTCACCTGCAGATAATTATAGACAGATTCCCCTTCGTAGGCCAAATCTTCTTCCCAGAAGGCAAAGCTGCCCGGCGCGCCCATAATGCAGCAAAGCACAAACAGGACGGAAGCAGTCACGCTTCCCGCAATGCCGCCTCGGGCGGCGCAGATTCTGCTGCTGACAAAATAAATGATGCACAGCCCCAGCAGGATTCCCGCGAAAATCAAAAAGGTCACGGAAGTCCCCACCGCCGGAATGGTGACAAAGGTGGGCACAAAGGTGCCGATAATGCTCCCGATGGTGTTGAAAGCGCCCAGCGTCCCCACCGTCTTCCCGCTGTCCTCCAGGCTTTCCACGGAGTACTTTGCCAGGGAGGGCGTCACCGTCCCCAACAGGAACAGGGGAAACACAAAAATCACCATACAGGCCGCAAAAGCTGCCCAGATCAGGAAATTACTGTTCACTGCAAAGATCAGCACTGCGGAGATCCCTAAAATGATATATTTCCCCACCACCGGTATGGCTGCGATCCAGACCGCAGCCACCAGGATCCGGCCGTAGAGCCTGTCAGGATCCGGTTTCCTGTCGGCGCTCCTGCCGCCGTAGAGGTTCCCCAGGGCCATGGCGATCATAATCGTACCGATGATAATGGTCCACACGATCTGGGAGGAACTGAAATATGGAGCCAGGAGCCTGCTGGCTCCCAGCTCCACCGCCATAACGGACATCCCTGCGAAAAATTCCGTGAGATACAGAAACAGTTTGTTATTTAATATAGGTTTTGCCATGTCTCAATGAGCCTCCTGTTCTCCTTCCTGGTGCGCACCGCGATCCTGAAATAGCGGTTGGAAAGATTTCTGAAATTGCCGCAGCTACGGATCATTATCCCCTCCTTCAGCAGGCATCTGGCAAGATCCGGCTTGGCCTGGAACAGGATAAAGTTTGCATGGGTAGGGTATACCTTGTCCGCCAGTCCGTCCCTGAGGGCGTCACACAGATAAGTCCGCTCCCTGGCAATCAAAAGCCTTGTCTTTTCCACGTAATCCCTGTCCTGTAACGCAGCCACCCCTGCAAGCTGTGCCGGCAGGGAAGTGTTCCAGGGCTGCATGCTGCCCCGCACCAGGCTCAAAATGGAGCTGTTGCCGCTGAGCATATAACCCAGCCTCATCCCCGGCATGCCGAACAGCTTGGTAAACGCCCGCAACACAATGAGCCTGGAAAACCTGCCCATCATGCGCTTCATACTGTAGTTTTCTTCATCCGGCAGAAAAGGCAGGAAGCATTCGTCCACGCAGAGCCATGTCCCTGTAGCTTCGCACTTTGCCGCAATGCGGAACAACAGGGACTGTTCCGTCATCTGCCCTGTGGGATTATTGGGGTTGCAGATAAAGACAATGTCCGTGTCCTCCTCAATGGCCGCCAGAATGGAATCCGGCGTGCGGAAACAGTCCCTCTCCCTCAGGTTCACAAATTCGGTCTGTCCCCCCACGGCCTGCACCGCCCTGGCATACTCCTGGAAAGTGGGCGCCAAAGTAAGGCATTTCTTAGGCTTTACGGCAAAGCAGAGGGCATAGATCAGTTCCGCGGACCCATTGCCCAAAAGCACATTCGAACTGTTTACCTTTTCCCATGCCGCCAACTCCCGACAGAGCTCCTCCCCCCGGTAATCGGGATACTGCCCCGACAGCTTGACTCCCCTGACTGCCTCTCCTATACTCCTTCTGGGCATGCCGAGAGGATTGCTGTTTACGGAAAAGTCAAGCTCCACCGAATTGTGATATACATCTCCGCCATGTACATATTCCGCTTTCTCTTTCATACCGTTTCCCTCCTGCCCTTTTTCTTCAGAACTGTTATAGAACCAGTATTTAAAATGCCAAAGCCTGCGCAGATTCAGCCGCAGAATGTTTCAAAGTCCAACAAAACGGACTATAGGAAGCGCCTTTTTTCGCGTGATATATCTCTGTTACTTCTATCATACACCATCTGCGGCCTGAAAGCAATTTAGGAATGCTTTTTCAAAAATCTTTTCACTGCCGCAGCCGCCAGGCTTACCGGCCTCCTTACCGGCCGCATAAGAAGCCATATGGAACAGGGGATCCGGTAGAACGGCGACCTCACATCAATCACCTTCCCTTTTCGGACCAGGGCCACCATCCTGCCCCTGATCTGGTCCGGCCTCAGAGGCCCTTCCACCTCCGTCTGGTTATCGCCTACCATATAAAACCCGGCGCCGTCCTTCCTGCAGATCCTGTGGATCACCAGGATACCGCCGTCGCGGCGGTACAGCACCACGTCTCCCCTCTTCAGCTTTTCCGGGTCTTCCTTCCGCAGGATCACTTCGTCCCTTCCCGGCAGGATCACAGGATACATGCTGTAACCCTGGGGGCTTATCTGCACCGTTTTCCCGGAGTCCAGTATCTCTTCTATATTCTGATTCCGTACATGCATTCCCTTTTCCATCCCGACTCCCGTCCCATTGCCATGCCGGCGGCCGATCGCGCCCCTAAATACGCGCCCTTCCTAACTGCCAAAAAAGCAGGACGGTACATCCTGCTTTTATTATATCTGTTCCCGGTTTCCGTATATTTCTCCCGGACAATCCTGTGCGGCAGCGCCGCCATCAGGAAAGCCTCCGCGCACATTCACAAGTCGATATCAAAAATGTATTTTTCATATGCATTGACAATCTGGGTCTCATTATAGCTGGACAGGCGCGGGAATTTCCTTCCGTAATTCATGTGCACATGGCCATGCAGGAAATAGGCCGGCTTGTACTTATCCATCAGTGCCCGGAATGCGTCGAAGCCTCTGTGGGGCAAATCCTCGCCGTCGTTTACCTGATAAGCGGGGGCATGGGTTACAAGGATATCAAATCCCTTGTGGCGCCACAGCTTCCACCAGAGCTTCCGTATACGGCGGTACATCTCCCGCTGGGTGTACTGATGTATGCCGGGTTTGTAACGCACGGAGCCTCCAAGCCCCAAGATCCTCACCCCGTCATGCACATAAATGTCGTCCTCAATACTGATACAGCCGTCCGGCGGAACCTTCTCATACCGGTCGTCATGATTCCCATGCACATATAAAACCGGGGCATGGGTAAAAGTCGCCAGGAAGGATAGATACTGGGGTTTCAAATCCCCGCAGGAAATAATCAGATCAATCCCCTCCAGGTAGCTCCTGTCAAAATAGTCCCACAATAATTCAGACTCATGGTCAGCAATAGCCATTATTCTCATCAAACGTTCCTACTTTTCTTATGATTTCTCTAGAGCGTGTACCATTTATTTTCAGCCAAATGACGCAGAATGAATTTTCAGCCTGCAAGGCAGATTTCCGACGGCGTAGCGGTGGCTACGTCCAGGATATCTAACGCTGCAGATGGGACGGCTCCTGGGTTTTGTCCAGTCCCTGCATCCGTGCCACCGCCTGGGCATTCTCGTTGAGGTCGGAAAGCTTGGGGATATTGCCCACCACATTGTCCAACAGCCAATCCATGGTGATAATCTCCTGGGGCGGAACGGCCAGGCCGGATGTGTTCATGGCCGTCCCGTCCTGGGCAATCAGCTCACCGGAAAACGGCATCAGGGTATCTGAGCAGATATCATTGCGCAGCAAATCTACCAGCCGTTTGGTCTGCCGGGGCAGGTCCTGGGAGCAGATCAGGTCAACCACTCCGGCGGATATCCCCCACCAATAGCTTGTTGCCCGGCTTCCCGCAGCCGCATCTTCTTTCCATGTACCGTTCAGCACGATACGGATAATCTTTTCATACAGCTTTCCCCAGTGCCAGGTAGTCATCGCCAGATTATCCGGCGTCCCCCCTCCGACACAGTACAGACCGAAATGCCGGGAAGCTTTATCCGGCGACGTCATATCCTGACCCATTATGTAATTGATCTCAGGGTCGTCCGTAACTTTCACCTCACGGTCTTTCAGAGTACTCCAATCCAGATAGACCTTCGCATGGGGATTCACCATCCTGGCCCCCAGCGCAAAGGCATTGATGTTCGCGGCCATACCGTAAATCGGGTAATCCGCAATATAACCGATTTTGTTTGTGGCGGTCAGGGACCCTGCGATAATACCCGCCAGGAACTTCGCCTCATACATCCTGGCATAATATGTGCGCAGCGTGGGATGGGAGGTATTCAGCGAACAGTTCAAAATCTTCACATCCGGGTAGTTTGCCGCGATCTTCAAGCTGGCGGGCATCATCACCGGAGATGTGGTAAAGAGCATATTGTAACCGTCCTGGATAACCTTCTCCATACACTCCTGGTCATTTTCACCGGCCACAATATTCTCAAACGCAGCAGTCTCTATCTGCCCCGGGAAAACATTTTCCAGGTACAGACGCCCAAGCTCATGGCTGTAGGTCCAGCCGGAAGTCCTGTGGGTCTTTTCGTATAAAAATGCAATCTTGACCTTATTCGCATTGTCCGGAAGGATCAGGTTCAGCAGATTTTTATAAAGGGTGGGGGAAGCGTCTTCCTTCGGCGGATCCATTCGCAGCTCTATGGACTGCTCTTCCGTCAGCACCACAAATTCATCCCATACTTTGGCCAGGTCACGCTTCATCTCCTGGGCGGATTTCTGTTTGGTCTCCTCATAGCCGAACACGGTGAGGAAGGCCAACAGCGCATCCCCCACTGTAATAGGGAGCTTGCCGCCGCCCTTTGACTCAAAAGCCTTCCGGAAACGGGTGTAGACCGCTTCAAATTCCTGGCGGTCATCGGAAGTCCACTTTTCTCCCTTGGGCGTGCCCACCTGCTCCAAAAACTGCGCAAACCGGCCTTTTTCACTGAAATAGATAGAATAAATCCCGGCCACCTCGTAAAAATCCATAAACTCGAAATAAATGGCGTTCTCTTTCGTTTCACTCCGCTTAGGCACCACGCGGATCACATTGCAGGGGACGCTGTAAGCATCCAGCGACTTCAGGACGCTGACGCGCTTGTTTCCTTCCAGCACGTAAAACCGGCCCATGAATTCATATGTTTTCACGGGGTCACGCAGGCCTTCCTCCAAAAGGTTGGTATGCAGGTTCATCCACTTGGACGCAAACTCCGTCCCAGTATCTAAAAGGGGCATAAAATTAGCGGCGAAAGAGTTGGTCCGCCCTTTCGTCTTGGTACCTACGATCAGCTCCAGGGGGATCTCACACAGGCCGATCTTCACCTCATACTCCACCTTGGTATAGGACAGGATCTCATCCAGGACAGGCAAGTACGGGTAATATCCTTTGGTGAGCCGGGCCCGGTATTCTTTCTGCCCGGATTTTAATGCATTTGTATATTGTTCATATGACATACGGAACTCTCCTTTCTGTCACAATCTAGCCGTTTTAAAATGATATGCGTCACTGTTATTTTTGCCGCTAAAATCATATCATATTTTCACAAAATTTACCACCCAAATCTTTATTCCGCCTGTCAAATTCCTTTTCCCGCTGCTGTTTACCTGCCGCCATCAGATGTTTTCACACTGTTTCTGCGTGACAAACCCGGGACAACATTCGCGAAATGGCTGTTTTTGCGATTTCTGTGCATCTGCTGCTGTGAACGGAGTGAACAATAACCTTTTCGCATATGGAAAAAAGCACTACAGAAAACGACCGTGACGCCTTAATCGCATCACGGTCGCAGGGACATAAAATCGTCCAAGTTATCCTTTTTTATCTTTCGGAAACACCGATTATAACTCTGCCTGCAAAACGCCCTAACGGGTCAGGTACAGTTCAAAGGCAGCGTCATCACCATGCAGCCAGGGAAGCAGGATACCCCCTTCCATAAGGGCCGCCCCTGTGTATACTTCTCCGCTGTCCGATACCTTATATTTTGCCTGCTTATCTAATCCGGACAGCTTAAGCCTCCTTCTCAGGGAGTTGGGAACCGCCCGGAACACGACGCCGTGTACCAGCACCCGGCTTCTGTCCTCCGATACCCATGACCAGGCCGACATCCCGTCCTCAAAGGGATTGCTCAGACGGTAATATTTACCGTCATAAATCAGCTCCTGATATTCCTTGTATTCCCGGACCTGCCGGGAAACTTCCTCTTTCTCCCCGTCCGTCAGGCAGTTCAGGTCCAGCTCGTACCCAAAGCTTCCGGCCATGGCCACGATCCCCCTGGTTTTCAGGGATGCGCTCCGGCCTGTCTGGTGGTTGGGCACTGCCGATACATGGGAACCCACCGCGGAGACCGGGTAGAAGAAGCTGGTCCCATACTGGATAAAAGTCCTCTCGTGGGCGTCCGTATCGTCACTGCACCATATCTGAGGGCAATAATATAGCATTCCGGCATCAAATCTCCCCCCGCCGCCGCTGCATCCCTCAAACAATATCTCCGGAAAATCCCGGGTCAGCCTCTCCAGCAACCCATACAGCCCAAGGATATACCTGTGAGGCGCCTCTCCCTGCCGTTCCCTCGGCAGCACTGCCGAATACCAGTCGCAGAAGCTTCTGTTCATGTCCCATTTCACGTACTCTATATGATTCTCCCCCAAAATTTTGCTCAGCACATGATACAGATAATCCACGACCTCAGGGTTTGAAAGGTCAAGGAGTAATTGATACCGCCCCCTCACAGGTTTCCTGCCGGGAATCCGGATCGCCCATTCCGGGTGCTCCCGGTACAGGCGGCTTTCTTCGGATACCGCTTCGGGTTCGAACCAGAGCCCGAACTTCATTCCCATGCCATTGACCTGTGCGATCAGGTTCTGCAGGCCGCCCTGCAATTTATTTTCATTTACAAACCAATCTCCCAGTCCCGAGCAGTCGGTGTCCCTCTCACCGAACCAGCCGTCGTCCAGCACCATCATGTCAATGCCCAGCTCAGATGCCTGTCTTGCAATGTCCAGGATCTTCTGCTGGTCAAAGTGGAAATAGGTTGCTTCCCAGTTATTGATCAGGACCGGCCTTGGCCACAGCTTGTACTTTCCTCTGCACACATGGTTCCGGATCACATGGTGGAACCTTTGTGACAATACGGCCATCCCTTCCCCTGAACAGGATAAAACAGCTTCCGGGGTATAAAAACTCTCCCCCGGGGCCAGCGTCCATGAAAAGGTCCCCGGATGGATCCCCATCACAAAACGCACCTGGTCCAGCTGGTCCTTCTCCGCCTGGGCCTGGAACCCGCCGCTGTACATCAGTACCGCCCCCATACAGAATCCGGTGTTCTCCCCACAGGACTTCTCACATAAGAGTACCCCGGGGTTCTGCTGATGGCTGGAAGTCCCTCTGCCGCTGCCGCTCTCCTGTATGCCATGAATCAGGGGCATGCGCTCCGCCTGGCGCTCCATATTATGCCTGCCGTGGAAATGCACCCATTCCCAGTCCCCGCCGGGGATATCCATGCAGAGGCTGTGGACTCTGTTGAGGACCACGGCGTCACTCCCCTTATTGGTCACAACCGCGCTCCTGGTGATCACGTCCGCCTCTTCCAGGATACCGTATTTCAAAATCACCTCTACATCGGATGCCTTGTCCTTTAAGACGATCTCCAAAGTCTCCGCCTCATCCTCACCGGCATATACTGCAGGCAGTCCGGGGATGGAGTACTTCCCTTTTGTCAGTCGGTATTCCCGGAACCTCAGGTCAAGGGCGGTGCTTCCGTCCCCGTGGGTGACGGATATGGCGGGGATCCTGAAATCCCCCGCCCCGCTGCCCGCATATTCCAACGGCAGTGTATCCAAAGAATAGTTTCTCCGGTTCCCCGCATCATAAGGGTTCCCGGAGAACCCCACATCCGGGTAGTCCAACAGATAGTCCATGCTGCAGCCTGTCTTCGCCCCATACCAGAGATGATACAGCACCCCAAATTCATCCGCTTTCATCTGATATAAGGTATTCCGTGTCTCTAACGAAAAAATATTGTCTTTCACACTAACTGCCATGGCCTGTTTCCTTTCCTTTTTCCTATATATGAGTCATATACTCCCCATTTCTGCGCCGCTCTGTTGCGCAAAGCCGGGCATTCTCTCCTATCTTACCAACTTCTCCCCCAAAAATCAATCTCAAAATCAATGGAAGCAGGCACCGGGAACCCCCTGCCGGCCCGACGCCGTCCTCCCGTTCGCCTTATCCTTTCACCGCACCGTTTGCCACGCCGCTCAATATCTGCTTCTGGCAAACGATATAGAAGATCAGGATGGGTATCAATGACAAAATATACGATGCAAATGCAAGGTTATAATTGGTGCCGAACTGCGTCTGGAAATTCAACTGTGCCAGAGGCAGCGTATTTTCGCCTGTCCCGGCCATGATCACAAGAGGCGTCATCACGTCGTTCCAGGTGCCCAGGGCAGTGAGCACCGCCACAGTGGCATGCATGGGCCCCATCATGGGGAAAATGATCTTCCAATAGGTTCTCCATGTATTTGCCCCGTCAATGCCGGCAGCTTCCTCCAGCACCACCGGTATATTTTTAAGATATCCCGTGTAAAGCAGGATATTCATAGGCATATAGAACACTAGGTACAGAAGGATCACTCCCAGCCTGTTGCCCAGCCCCATCTGGGAAGTCTGCTTCACAAGGGGCATCATCAGAATGGAAAACGGCACGAACATACCGCTCACGATATACAGGTAAATGATCCGAAAACTCTTTTTCTTCGCCATATTCCTGCCGATGGCATACCCTGCCACGGAATGGATCAGTATGGCAAGGCCGATGGTAGCCAACGTGATCAGAAGGCTGTTGCCCAGGGAACGCCAGAAATCCGTTACCTCCATTGCCAGCGTGAAATTTCCCAGGCTCCACTTCGACGGGAAAGCAAGCGCCCCGGCCACATCGTTAGTCATCTCGCTGGGCTGCTTAAAAGCGATGATAAACGCCATATACAGCGGGAAGAATACGGTAATCGTGCCTATGATCAATAAAATCGTCAAAACCCAGTTTATTCTCGTATCCTTTTTCATTATAACTGCTCCTCCTTTTTACCCAGAACGGTCATTTGGAAAATAGATATTGCCACGATCACCAGGAAGAAAATAACGGCGTTGGCGCTCTGGAAGCCAAACTGCCCGCCATCCATACC
>ERZ808040.1070-NODE-1070-length-19988-cov-6.003315_pt1 | contig 19988 bp, 20 predicted proteins | sample MGYA00380191_ERZ808040 | MGnify/ENA primary metagenome ERZ808040 (study PRJEB31490, sample SAMN06133395) | mouse gut metagenome | isolation source: J6 | host: mice | place: China: Chengdu | collected 2015-05 ...
ATGAAGATATCCTTGAAGATGATGGAATAGAGAATATCCTCAAATACTGGATTGCATGTTATAAAAAGCGATGCAGGGTTATGCTTGCGGAAAAGTAATAGAGTGGTCTCGGAAACAAATGAATAAAAGCTGAAATTTCAGGCAAAAAGTGTTGGCTTGCAAAAAGTGAGAGTTATGTGAGGAATCGTGCCGGAAGCTGATACGAATATTTTAGTGGAAGGTGAAGCTGAGCGAGATCATCGGATAGGGATAAGAGTATTTTTAATGGGATATTGGCTTACTTATGAATTGAGTCAACGTAAAAAGAATACCTGTAGTTCTGCACGCTGGCCAGCTTCCAGACAATGCTTGTATTAATTAAGTTGATAAGGCACATAGTAGTAAATACGATGACTGAGTATATGGTAAACGTGTATTCATCAAGGCTGATGTGAATAATATTCTATACTCAGTCATTGAATTTAGATGACTGAGGTGCTATAATATGGGAAAAGGAAGAGAATCAGAGAAAGGAGAAAAAGAAATGAATGCATGTGCAATGAAATCTGGTTTACCATTTGTTACTAATGCGGTATTGTCTAGAACTCCTGCATCGGAAGATAATAAGAAGATGACAGAGTTTATCAATTCTCATGAGTTCTCCTTTGATATTGATCCTGCCGGAAAATTAATTAGTGTTGTAACGAATAAAGGTAATTAGAATGGAAATTAAAAAATACACAAGAGAATTTGAAAATTTAAAGAATCATTTCGAATGTGGGAATATTATGATTGACAATTTTCTGAAAAATGGAGATGCTCTGGATGAAAACCAGGGCATTACTTATGTGATGCTGTCTGATAAAAAAGATTTTATAATCGGTTACTATAATATTGAAGTCGGCTGTGTGGATTAGATAGAAATAGTTGGTAATCATAGAATATATAAACCTATGGGTGGTACTGTTAATATTAATTATTTGGCTGTACATAGCAGATACCAGGGGACAAAGATTGCTGAAACAGGAGACGGGAAGATTTATCTGGGAGATATTCTTTTGAATGATTGTGAGAAAAGAATTTTGGAACTGAGAAAGCAAGTCGGAATTACTTTTGTTACGCTTTGTTCTACGGAGGAAGGATATCATTTATATAAAGTCAGAAACAGTTATGAAGATTTTGAAGAAGATATGAATACATTTGTGCAGGAAAGTGATCAGAAATGCTATAAGTTGTACAAATGTGTTGATGATATAATTGAGATATAGGGCATATGGAAAGAAGTTTGTTAAGAGGGCTTTGGCAGCCCACCGCGAGGGTCAAATCCCCCCGCAGCTTGCTGCGCTAGAATTTTGATGCCCCATCATTACTGCGGGGTATTTGACTTCAAAGCCCCCTGCCGATATTCCGTAGGGCTCACCCCCGTATATTTCTTAAAGATAGACGAAAAGTACGTGGCGTCATGGTATCCCACCAGATCCGCGACCTCATAGGCGAGGATATCCTGCCGGAGCAGATATTCCTTTGCTTTTTCAATCCGCACGTGATTGATGTATTCTGTCAGAGATTCCCCACATACCTTTTTAAACGTCCGGCTCAGGTGGGACGCGGAGATATGGAGATGGTCCGAGAGGACCTCCAGGGACAAGGGCTCTGAAAGATGGCTGTGGATGAATTTTACCGCATGGTCAAACAGCTTGTTCTGGGCGGCGGTCCCTACAAAATGATCCTTTGTATAAGCCATCAGTTCAAAGACCGTATGTTCCAGGGAAAAGATATCCGACGCCTGGGTGATCCTGGACAGGTATTCGCCGGGAGGGGCGGCATTTTCACGCTTGATGAGCACCCGGCAGCAGATGTAATACATCTGGGCGCAGATATTTTTGGCATCCGCGGAGTTGACAAAATTGGACTTAAACTTATTGAAGATCTTATGCAGAACCCCGCCGGCGTCCTCAAACAGCCAGTTGTGCAGGTGGTTCTCAAAGTGGAACAGATCCAGGGAGTTTTCCGCAGTCAGGTCATAGTCCGCGTCCTCCGGCGCGTCGGAGAAGAGGGCAATATTTTTTTCATAATAAAAATGAAATGTCAGGGCGTGGATCGCCTCGGACACGGCATAGCCAAAGTCCGAAGCGCTGCTGTGGTACCGGCTGATTCCGACCGACACCTCCCGGGAATCCAGCGTCCGGGCGATCACGGTGATCTCCCGGCAATTCTCCAGAACCGCATCCGGTACAGATTCACAGCGGCCCTCCAAAAAATAGACCGCAATGATCAGGTTGTTGTAGCGGTAGCAGCAGGCGTCCTTTTTTCCGTCGAGGATAATGCTCTTTAAAAAGGCGGTGTCATTTTCCAGGGGAACCATCTGGAATGCCGCTACATAATAGTGGTCCAGACGGATTCCCAGATTCGAAAGCCGCTCCTCAAAGGAGGGGAGGAAGGCGGAGCCGGTCATTTCCAGCAATAGCTGGTCTTTCAGAAATGCCAGTTCTTCTTCGGCGATGGAGGTCTGTTTTCTGGAGGTGACGATCTGCTTCTGCGCGTCCTGTATGGCTTCCATCAGCTCCTTTTTATTGGTCGGTTTCAGGATAAAAGCGGACACATTATATTTGATGGCTGTTTTTGCGTATTCAAAATCCGCGTATCCGGTCAGCAGGATGACTTTGATCTCCGGCTGATGCTCATAGATGAATTTTGCCACAGCCAGGCCGTCTGCCACAGGCATCTTGATATCGGTGATGACGATATCCACGGGACTGGCTTTGATAAATTCAATGGCTTCCATTCCATTTCCGGCCGTTCCGGCCACCTTACAGTCCAGAGAATCCCAGTCTATAAAATTGGCAATGCCTTTGCGCATGATGGCTTCATCGTCAACAACTAACAGTTTGAATGTCATGGTCTTCCTCCTTTGTGCGGATCGGAATCTGAAAGGAAATGGTGGTGCATTTTTCCGGGATGCTGTCGATGCGCAGGCGGGCATCCGGCCCGAAAAGCAGCTCCAGCCGTTTATCCAGGTTGCAAAGTCCTACATGGGTGTGGGCGTCCGCCCCGGAGGGCCGGATATTGCGTATATCCGGGATGGGGTCGAAGCCGATCCCGTTATCGATAATGGAAATCTCCATGAGCCGGCCGTCGGACGGGATGACCTGTACGATGAGCCGTCCCTTTCCGTCTTTTGGCTCCAGACCGTGTACGATCGCATTTTCCACCAGCGGCTGGATGCAGAACGTGGGAACCATACAGTCCATCAGCACGTCCGGAACCTGGAATACGCAGGAAATCTTGTCCTCAAAACGCATCTGCTGCAGGTAGACGTAAAACTTCACATACTCGATCTCCTGGGCAAGGCGCACATAGTCCGTTTCTTTGGACAGCGTATTTTTCTTGAGAAGCTCCCCCAGGGAAATGATCATCTGATAGATTTCCTCTTGATCGCTGATCTGTGCCTTCCATGCGATGGTGTTGAGCACGTTAAACAAAAAATGGGGGTTCATCTGCGACTGCAGCGCCCGGATTTCCGAACTTTTCAGCAGCAATTGTTTCTGAAAATTGTCGTTGTAGTAGATATCCAGCTGCTTCAGCATCTGGTTCAGGGCGTCCGCCCAGACCCGAAACTCCCGGTACATCTTCATGGGCGGCAGGCTGGCCTGCTCCCCCTTTGAGATCTGGTTGATGTGGTAGATCATCCGGTCAATGGGCCTGGTGACTGCCCGGCTGACGATCACGGCCAGGAGGAGCGCAGCCAATACCGTACATGCCAGCAGCAGGACGTAAGTCTTTAAAGTATCGTTGAGATCCTGGAACAGGATGCTTTTCGGCGCGGCCACGGCGGCGGTGAGCTGGATCTTGTCCAGCTTCTGCACGGCGGTAAAATATGCGTCGGAGCACAGCGTTAGCTCCTGGAAGGAGACAAAGGCCGTACTTCCCTGATCCAGCGCGGCCTGCAGCTCCAGGCTCTGGGGTTCCATGTCCCGGCTGGAACAGAGATTCATGTCCCGGTCATACAGGCAGATGAACCAGGAAGGAGCCAGTCCGTTTACACAGTAGGCAAGCCATTTTTCCAAGTCCACGGCGATGATGAAGGTTCCGCTGTAGCTTCCCGTATTGCCGCTGAAAAGATTTCGGATAAAATAAAGGTTTTTTCCGTCTGAGGGCAGCATCCGGCAGGTCAGCCGGTGTTCTTTTTGATCCAGATCCCGGAGGAGCTCATGGCTTCCGGAGAGGCTCCCGGCAGGGGAGGCGGAGGTGGATATGCGGAATACGTCCCCCTGCACGTTCAGGATGTAGATCCCGTTTGTAAAATTTTTTGCGGACAGGGGCGTGCTGTAATAGAGGTCCGTCATCTGTTTTTCTATATGGATCTTACGCTCCGAGCTCAGCGGCTTGTGGGCGGTATCCTCTAAAATCCCGGCAATGGAGGCGTTGGATACATAAAGGGGGATGACCGAGTCAATGGAATCCACCTGGTCGCTGATCTTCTGGTTGACCTGTCCAAACTGGCCGGTGACAGAGTGTTCATAACTGGTTGTAAGAATCCGGTCTGTCCTTATATAATAGAAGAAAAAGGAACAGAGCAGGATGAGGGTTACGATCAGGGAAACGGTAACGGTGATGAAGGAGCGCAGGGAGGGGATGTGTATCGTGTTGCTTCTGTTCATATCTGTTTTTTTCCATCCTTATCTGTATTCCATTTATTCCCGCGAAGCAACGAGCCAAGTAGCCATGCTTGCATGGATATTTGGCGACTGCCGCGAGGGTCAAATACCCCGCAGCTTGCTGCGCTAGAATTTTGATGCCCTGTCAGCTTGTTGCGGGGTCTTTGACTATCATTTGTCACCAATTTTCGCAAGAAAATTGATGACCTGCTTGCGCATCGGCGCAATTCTTATTACATATTATTATTACATAATCCGCCCCTGTCTTCAATCGGTTTTGGGGCGGAAGCAAAAAATTCCAAAGAAAGCAGCAAATAATTTAAAGCAATGCACAGCGTCGGGAGGGCGGGGGCCGATGAGAGGGTGTTCCGGCTATGAAATTCAAAGAACACAGCATATCCCTTTATTCAAATCCGGGCAGCAGGCGTACTATAATAGAACCAGCTTAAGGAAAGCCGAGACGTATGGGAGATGATTCCATACAGGCAGGCGGAGGATCTGTCTGCCCTACAAACCGGCGGCAAAAAATGTAGGAGGAACGAGCATGAAAAAGAACTATTTGAAGAGGGTACTTGCATCTGCGCTTATGGGTACGATGGTATTGGGGCTGGCAGCCTGCGGAAACGGCGGGGGACAGGGAACGGAAAGCAAGACGGAATCTGGCGGGGCATCGGAAGATACGGGTAAGACCGTATTGAATGTCATCAACTACCACGTAGGAACGGATTACGCGGCGGACTACTACGCCTACCTGTTCGAGGAATTTCAGAAAACCGAAGAAGGGAAGAACGTAGAGTTCAAATTTGAGGAGATTCCGACCACGGACGCTTACAACCAGAAGATCAAGCTGCTGATCTCCAGCGGGGATCTGCCGGATATCGTGTTCAACGGCGGGAACAACATCACCGAGCTGGCGGCTAAGTCAGGGAAGGTGGCGGATCTGACCCAGTATTTTGAGGAAGATCCGGAGTGGAAAGCGCTGTTTGATGAAACCTCGCTGGACTTCAATACGGTAGACGGGAAGATCTACGGAGTACCGGTTTCCAAGGAAATTTCTTACATCTATTACAACAAAGAGCTTTTTGAGAAGGCGAAGGTGGAAGTGCCGGAGGTAGGGTATGAGACCTGGGACGACTTCTTCGCGGCCTGCGATCAGCTGAAAGAAGCGGGAATCACGCCGGTGGGCATGGACACCGCAGATATGGGGTGGCTTACCAATCTGTGGGTGGGCGCCCTGATCGGCACAAGCGGGGAGGCCGGAAATGAATGGATGAATACCATGTATCCAGACGACTTTAATACGCCGGAGGTGGAAGCCGCGGCGGAGACGATCCAGAGGATGTTCCAGGAATACACCACAGACGATGCGGTGGGCGGGAAATACGACCCCATGGCGACCCACTTCTTCAACGGGGAGATCGCGATGATCCCCAACGGCCCCTGGATGATTCCGGATTTCTCCCAGACGGAAAAAGCGCCGGAAGGATTTTATGATAAGGTGGGTATTATGCTGATGCCGGGCCGGGGCATGGAAATGGTTCCCACACCCGGGGATATGGTAGGGGCATCGGATGAGGAGAAGATCAAAGCGGCTGTTGCGTTTTTGAAATTTGAGACCAGCCCGGAGAATCAGATCAAGGCGCTGGAAATGACAGGGCTGCAGCCGGTATCTAATGACCTGGATATCCCGGAGGACCTTACGGAGAGCGACCCGCTGATGGCGGAGGTACTGCAGATTCAGAACGAGGCCGAGGCCACCTATGGACAGAATCAGGCGTACTGGTATCAGAACACCATCGATACCTTCTCGACAGAGCTTCCGGAGCTGGCCTTCGGAAATATCACACCAGAAGAATTTTGCAGCAAACTGACGGAATCCGCGGCAAAGAATCAGGAGTAAGTCAGAGACAAACCGCAGGTCTGCAGGTAAGCAGTTCCAGTTTGCGGCCGATCAGGCCGTGAACTGCAACGGTGACGATACTTGCGGGCCTGCCCCTTTTTATTCTATAGGAAACTTCTCCGAATTTTCCTATAGAATAAAAACCCTTCGGGGGATGCGCAGCTACGCGCGCGGAACAAAAGCTGCGCTGCTAAAAATGTAACAACGCGGGAGTGTGCGAAGCGCACTTTTGTTCTACTGGGAGGATTTACACAATGAGAATCAAAAATAAAGGCTTGTGGATCGTGCTGTTTACCATGCCCTGCATGCTGTTGTTCGCCCTGGTGTACGCGGCTCCGATCGTTACGGTGCTTTATACGTCGCTCTGTGATTATACGACCTTTTCCGGGCCGGTATTCGCGGGGGTGAAAAATTTCGTGAACATATTCGGGGACGGGGATTTTCTGGAATCCATAAAAAATACCCTGGTGTGGGTGCTTCTGCAGTCTACCTTCCATGTGTCCCTGGGGCTTGTGATGGCGCTGGTCCTCAGACGCAAGCCCAAAGGTTGGAAGGTGGCGCGCACGGCCTATATGATCCCCAATATTGTACCCACGGCCGCCACGGGGGTGATGTTTACGCTGCTTCTGAACCCCACCTTCGGGATCGTAAAGCCGTTTCTGGAAATGATCGGGGTGGAGGTGAGCCAGGTGCCGAACCTGTTCGGAAATTCCAGATACGCGTTCTGGACCGTTACCGCTACGTGGATTTTCTACGCCGGATTCAATACGATCATCTTTCTGGCAGAGATGGGAGCGGTTGACAAGGAGATCTACGAGGCCGCCACGGTGGACGGGGCCAGCCCCTGGCAGCTGGACCGGTATATCACCCTGCCCCTGATGAAAAATATCTTCGGGACCTGTGTGACCCTTGCTTCGGTGGCCATGGTATCCCAGTTCGACATCATTTACATGACCACAAAAGGGGGGCCGGGGAATACGACGTTGAATCTGCCTATCTATCTGTACAAGGCGGCAACCCTTGAGAACAACTACGGAAAGGCAAATGCGGTGGGAACCGTACAGATTGCCATCGGGCTGATCCTGGTGCTTCTGATTCAGAGGATGTTCCAGGAAAAGAGAGAACAGGGGGAAAAAAAGAGATGAAATCCATTGCGAAATTATGCAAATATGTGTTCATGGCGGTGTTTACGGCCATCGCAGTCGGGCCGATCCTCTGGGCCTTTTTGAGTTCCTTCAAAACCTATGCGGAGATCAATTCCTCTGCGCTGTCCCTGCCGTCGTCCTTCAATCTGGACAATTATAAGGCGGCGTTTCAGTACGCGCCGATTGCGAAATATTTTTTCAACAGTATTGTGATCGTGGGCAGCAGCGTGCTTGTCACGGTGGCTCTGGTTGCCATGTGCGCCTACATTGTCTCCCGGTTTGATTTTAAGCTGAAAACGCTGGTGGTTCTTTTTATCTCTGCGTCTTTGATGCTTCCGGCCCAGGCGATCTCACAGCCGCTGTTTATGATTTTCCAGAAGCTGGGGATTTTTGATACCAAGCTGGGACTGGTCATCGTGTATTCCGCCATGGGGATTCCGATGTCGTTTTTCGTGATGGTCAGCTATTATAAAACCATTTCCACTGCCTTGGAAGAATCCGCCTATATTGACGGCGCGTCGTTTCTGCAGACCTTTGTCCATATCATCCTGCCTCTTGCGAAGCCAGGGCTGGTGACGATCGCGCTTCTGCAGTTTATCAATACTTGGAATGAGTTTTATTTTGCGCTGATGCTTACAAGCGGGGATACGGCGCGGACGGTTCCGATCGCGCTGAATTATTATATGGGAACCTTTGCCAACAATTATTCCGCATTGTTTGCGGCGGTGGTGATGACCGTGCTGCCGACGATCCTGGTGTTTATCGTCCTGCAGAGACAGGTGATGGAAAGCCTGACCGCAGGCGCAGTGAAAGGATGAGTGTGACCGGAAATGATGAATATGGAAATAAAGCCGATCTACCCTGTGGAGCCCTGGACCATTACGGAGACTTCCTTTGACCGGAAATATAATTATAGGAATGAGACGACGTTTTCCCTCTCCAACGGGTACATCGGAACCCGGGGGACGTTTGAGGAAGCCTATGATTTTGACATAGACACCGGGCTGGAAGGGAATTTTGTAAATGGATTCTATGAGAGTGAGCAGATCCGCTACGGGGAAGCGAATTTCGGATCGCCGCTGTTCAGCCAGTCCCTGCTGAACCTGCCGAATATGAAAGAGACAAGGGTGCTCCTGGAGGATGAATGGTTCACCATGGAGGAGGGGACGATAGAAAACTACTCCAGAATCCTGCATATGAAGGACGGGGTGCTGAAAAGGAGCCTGGTCTGGACTTCGCCCCGGGGAAGGAAGGCCGAGATCCGGTTCCAAAGGCTGGTGTCCTTTGAAATGAAAAATATCATGGCCATCCGCGTTCAGGTCACACCGCTGAATTTTTCCGGGAAGATCCAGTTCCGGTCAAGGCTGCAGGCGGATGTGGAAAACCATACGAGAAAGACGAATCCGATCGTGGATTACGGTCCCTTCGGCCGAAGGCTGGAACCTCTCAGGCTGGAGGGGGAAGGACACCGCCTGTATTATGAAGGGATTACGAAAAACAGCCGGCTCACCGCAGCCTGCGGGTGCAGCCACAGGGTATCCGGTAGCGGATGTGAGACGGGATGGGAGTTTTGTATAGAGGAACTGGAAGGGACGGCGGTTTTGACGGCAGAGGCGAAGGAGGGCTGTGCCGTGGTGTTGGAAAAAATGCTCTGCTATTCCACGGATCTGGATCTGCCGGCGGAGGATTTGAAGGGATATATTCTGGACGCCTTAGAAGAAGCGGAGCAGAAAACCTTCGGAGGACTGGAAAAGAGCCAGAAAGCCTATATGGGACGGTTCTGGGACACGGCGGATATCCGGATTCAGGGAAAGGACAGCCAGGCTTTGCAGCAGGGGCTTCGGTTCAACCTGTTTCATATCCTGCAGTCCGCGGGAAGGGACGGCAGGACCGGAATGGGGGCCAAGGGATTGTCGGGAGAGGGGTATGAGGGACACTATTTCTGGGATACGGAGATGTATGTGCTGCCGGTGTTTGTGTATACCGAGCCGGAGACTGCCAGGCGTCTTTTAGACTACCGGTACGGCACCCTGGAACAGGCCAGGGAAAGGGCCCGGATTCTGGGGCATGACAAAGGCGCTTTGTTCCCCTGGCGCACCATCAACGGGGAGGAGGCATCCACCTATTATCCGCTGGGAACCGCCCAGTACCATATCAACGCGGATATCGCCTATGCACTGTCCCTGTACCTGCAGGTGACGGGGGATGTGGACTACCTGAAAGAAAAGGGGGCGGAAATCCTCATCGAGACCGCCAGGGTCTGGGCGGATGTGGGCAGCTTTGCGGAGTGCAAAGGGGGCAGATATTGTATCTGCAGTGTGACCGGGCCGGACGAATACAATGTGCTTGTGGACAATAATTTTTACACAAACCTGATGGCCAGGGAGAATCTCCGGGACGCAAAGGGCGCGGTGGAATATCTGGCCCGGCACGACAGGGAAGCACTTGCACGCCTGAAAAAGAAACTGGATTTTTCGGAGGAGGAATTGAAGCTCTGGCAGAAGATCATAGATCACATGTATTTTCCATATGACGAAGCCCGGCAGGTCTACCCCCTTGACGATGGATTCATGATGCGCAGGCCCTGGGACGAATCGAGGATACCTGAGGAGAAACGGGCATGGCTGTATGAGAATTATCATCCGCTGTTTATTATGCGGCACCGGATGTCCAAGCAGGCCGACGCCATCCTGGGGATGTATCTGCACAGCCATCTTTTTACGAAGGAAGAGATCCGGCGGAATTACGACTTTTACCAGGAGGTGACTCTTCATCATTCCTCCCTGTCTACCTGTATTTTCGGGATTGTCGCAAGTGATATCGGGTATGATGACGAGGCTTACCGGTATTTTTCACAGTCGGCCAGGATGGATCTGGATGATTACCATCATAATTTTTATGCCGGTATCCATGGGGCAAACATGGCGGGCACATGGCAGGCGGTTGTAAACGGGTTTGCCGGGCTGCGGTGCCAGGAGACAAGGCTACGGTTTTCTCCGTCCCTTCCATCGGAGTGGGAAAGCTATTCCTTTAAGCTCCGGTACAAAAGGTCTCTTTTGAGGATCGGGGTTTCCCGGGGACAGGCGGAGTTTACCCTGGAAGAGGGGGAGAAGATCACATTTTATATCGGCGGAAAGGAAATTTGCATTCAGGAGAACGGAGGGAGACACGTTGAAAAAATATAAGGCGGTCTTTTTTGACTGGGACGGTACCGCAGTGACATCCAGGACGGCGCCGGCAGAGGCGGCAGTATCGGCAATGCGGCCGCTGCTGGAGAAGGGGGTGAAGCTGGCGGTGATCAGCGGGACCACCCTGGAAAATATCGCAGGCGGGCGCATAGAAGAGTATTTTACGAAAAAACAGCTTGAGAATCTATACCTGGGCCTGGGGCGGGGGGCTTATAATTATGAATTTCGGGATGGGACGCCCTATATCTTTGAAAACAAGATCCCGGATCAGAAAACGCTGCTGGATATCCACCGGATCTGTTTTGAGATCCATGTCCGGCTGAAAGAGCAGTACGGACTGGATACGGACATCGTTTTTTGCAGGCCCAACTACTGCAAGATTGACCTGATGGCGGACAATCTGAGGGGAGACCATTTGTTTATGCAGGAGGACGAACTCCATATGCTTCGGAGGAAGCTCAAAAACCATGGGATTCGCAGAGGGCTCATGGAGCTGCTGGAGCTGGCTGTCTCCATCGGGAAGGATTATGGGATCAAGGTGGTTCCTACCTGCGACGCGAAGTATCTGGAGGTGGGGGTGTCCAGCAAAAGTGACAACGTAGATGCGATCCTCGGCCGCATATCCCGGGAAAGCGGCATCCGGGCCGGGGACTGTGCGTTTTGGGGAGATGAATATGTGGGGATAGAAGAAAACATTTTCGGCAGCGACAGCTTTATGCGTACCGGGCGGACTTCGGCGGGGGATTTTTTTGATGTGTCGGAGGTAAGCGGGCAGCGGCCGGAAGGGGTGAAAATGGTGGGGGGAGGCGTGGGAAGGTTTTTGGAGTTTCTAAAGGGGCAGGGGTGTTAGATACGAATGCTGTTATGTTCGTAAGACCTTAGGAATACTTTTTTGTATCGATTATTTTGACATGTGGTATTGCAGCTTATAAAATTCCGTCTTTCACAGTTTAAAAAAAGAAAAAACTGCTATATCCCTTATATTTACTGGGGTATAGCAGTTTTTTTGTTGTCACGGACTATGGTAATTTATTCCCGTCCTTTCCTTTTTTTCTGAATTGTTTTCATCTTACTTTTTGCTATGAACTGATAATCTGTTCGAAAGCCACAGGCATCATGAAGGGCATAAGAAGGCTTTTCCAGAACAGGTTTTATGAGACCTGTAAGAACTTTTTCTATGATATGGCTGTCTGCCATATTGACAACTGTCTTTATATGTATTATACTGTATTTGTAGTAGTAATACAGTTAAAGAAGAAATGGTGGTGAGAATTTGGAAATAGTCGTAAGCAATAAAGCAAGCCGACCGCTGTATGAGCAAATTTCTTCACAGATTAAAGCGGCTATTATAAGTGGAGAACTGAAAGCTGGTGAAGCGATTCCGTCTGTGCGTTCATTGGCAAAATCGCTGCACATCAGTATTCTTACAGTACAAAAGGCTTATGCAACTTTGCAGGAAGATGGTTTTATTGAAACAACTGCTGGAAAAGGCTGCTATGTGTCGGCACAAAACCAGGACTTCTATCTTGAAGAACAACAAAAGAAGATAGAGGAAAAATTTGCAGAGGCAATCGAGATCGCACGCACAAGCGGAATATCTCTCAATAAGTTGACCGATTTACTAACCCTTATGTATCAGGAGGATGATGGAGAATGAATGATGCTTTAATTATTTCAGGTCTAACCAAGACATATAAAGATTTTATGTTGAATGGAGTTTCATTTTCTGTTCCATGTGGTTCTATTGTAGGGCTGATTGGTGAAAATGGAGCTGGAAAAAGTACAACTATCAATGCAGTGTTGGGACTTATTCAGAAAGAGGCTGGCAGCATTTGTGTTTTAGGTAAAGAGCAACCAGATAACGAAATCAAGGAACAGATTGGTGTCGTATTTGACGGCAACAACTATCCTGAAATCTTTTCTACCCGAAAACTCAACCGGGTTATGAAAGACATTTATCATTCATGGGAAGAACACACATTCCTGAACCTTTTGAAAAAATTTTCTTTACCTACCGATAAACCGATTAAGCAATTTTCAAAAGGAATGAAAATGAAATTGGCAATCGCAGTCGCCTTGTCCCATAATTCTAAACTACTGATTTTGGATGAAGCCACCAGTGGACTTGATCCCGTCATACGAGATGATATATTAGACATCTTATTGGACTTTGCACAGGACGAAACTCATTCTATTTTGATTTCTTCGCACATCACTACTGACCTTGAAAAAATTGCTGACTACATTGTTTTTATTCACGAGGGGCAAGTAGTATTCTCAAAGCTGAAGGATGAGCTGATAGAGCAGTATGGTATCATTAAGTGTGGAGCCGCACAGTTCGAGGCATTGGATAAATCGGACATCATCGTATACCGCAAGATGGATTATGAATGGCAGGTGTTGGTTGCTGATCGGGCTGCCATGAAGAAAAAATATCCAAAAACACTGATTGATTCTGTTTCGATTGACGAAATTATGCTTCTCTATGTAAAAGGAGAAAGGGGGAAATAAAATGAAAGGCTTATTACTTAAAGATTATTATTTAATCAAGTCTGTGCTATATATCATACTTGTAGTTTTTGCAGTGGTTGGAATAGGAATGTCTTTTTTGACTTCCACATGGGTTTTAACTGTAATTGCAACTGTTATGCTCGGAATGATCTCTGTAACGACGATAAATATGGACAGAAACTCTGGTTGGAAAAAAGTTTCGCTTGTTTTACCTGTATCCAGAACGGCTGTTTTAGACTGTAAATATATCTTGTATTTACTACTTAGTGGGATCGGTTTGCTTTTAGGTGTCATTCTGGGTGTTGTGGCATCCATTATAAAAGGTCAAATTGACTATCAATCTATGATGCTATTTGTTGGTATCAGCATTGCTATGGCATTATTTTCTGGAAGCATGACAATACCACTCACATTCCTGCTTAGTGAAGAAAAAAGTATGTTGGCTTTAATCATTGCGTACCCTCTTTCCGCTTTCGTATTTGTAGGAGCTGCGCTACTAATTGATAACAAGTTGCTCGCTTGTGGTCTTGTGACTATTGTAGGTGTATTACTTTATGCGATTTCGTGGCTGATTTCGAGAAAACAAATTATAAATAAGGATATGACTTAAAAAGGAGAATGAATATGGTAAACAAAGAAAAGCGGTTTGAAACGATTTATACACAAGGAACTTCGTGGAGCATAGTCATTGATAATGAAACAGGCGTTAATTATCTTGTCCATGATACAAGTATAACCCCCTTATTGAATAAAGATGGGAGTATCGTTATTACTGATGTCAATAAGTAACTAATCTGGGGTCATCCTAAAAGGGCAGCCTACGAGAAAACGCCGGGCGCGGAGGTGTCAAAATCTCTGCGTCCAGCTTTTTATACTCGGTTTTGAGGGCGTACAGGTTGGGGAGCTTTGTGGTTCCCGCCTCTTTGAGCGCCGCGTCGTTTGCCGCGCTAATCTCGGCCAGTCTGCTTTCCAAGCCCTCGGAAAAGCACTTTTTTGAAAAAATCTGTTTGTTGTAACATTTCGCGGACATTTGGGGTTTATAATGGCCCTATCAAATATGGAGGTGATACAACTATGACATGGCCTTTTGAAAATGACACCAGCGCCATTGTAAAAAAATTAGCAGATCGAAGCATGAAAGCGGATAAAAGACGCAATGCGTTTATCGTTATAACGATTGCTTTTGCAGTTAGTTTGATGATGATATTAGCATTATATAACCTCGGAACAGACCGTGAATACAGGCTTTATCTGCAAGGACGTTATCAAGGCAGCTTTATTAACAGTACCAGTGCCGTCTTTGAAAAACTGGAACATAACAACCAGATCGAAGTAGTCGGCAAAGAGGCTGCAATGGGAACGAGCCGTATCAATGACTATACTTTGGATGTGTATTATAGAGATCAAAATGCACTTGAACTGAAAGGCGTTACCGACTTGCTGGGAAAAATGCCGGAGGCAGAAAATGAAATCATTGTGGAACAGTCCTATTTGGAGCATTTAGGGCTGTCGGTTCAACTGGATCAGACCGTTACACTGGATATGCCTTTTGGAGAAAAGCAGACATATCATGTTTGCGGCATTATTCAAAGCAGTAATGCATCCCGCATTTATCAAATCATTGTATCGGATGGTTTGTATAGCCGGTATGGAGAAGCGAACTGTTACGATCTTTTGGTCCGCTTAAAAAATACCGAAAATATGGACAGCGAAACTTTGAAGCTGTCGATAGACGAAATTGCGGAACAAAGCGGTGTACCTGAACAGTATGTTATGTATAGCTCTACTTACTTTGGGTTGGCAGAAGAAAAATCTACGCAGGAGCTATTAGTGATTATCGGAGCAAGCAGTTTAATTGTACTGGCCTGTTCTTTGGTTATTTACAGCCTGTTCTACATTTCCGTTATTGGGAAAATACATGAATATGGCAGGCTGCGTGTGCTGGGGGCTACATCGGTTCAGATCAAGCGTATCGTACGAAAAGAAAGTTTTTTGTTATCCTGTGCCGCAATTCCTATCGGCGTTGTATTAGGAAGTGTTTTGGGCTATTGTTTCGTCCCGGACGGCTGGCATTGGATGACTACACTGAAATGCGCCGTTGTGATTGCCATTGTTACAGAAATTGCCTTAAAAATTGCTGTCCATACCCCTGTAAAGAAAGCCTCTATGGTATCGCCTATTGAGGCGCTGCGAATCAATACTGCTGATACACCGGCGACAGAAAAAACGCGGATCGAACATCGAAAAATCACGCCATCTTCGCTTGCCCGAATGAGCTTTGCCCGGAACAAGAAAAAAGCTATTCTAACCGTATTGTCTTTGGGATTTGCGGGAGTTTTACTGATGTGTGCAGCCACCTACCTTAATTCAAATGATGTAGAAAGCATGGCAAAACAGCAATTTACAAATGGCGACATTGCACTTTCCCTCGATCCCGCCAACACAAATGCGGAAGACCGTCCCGCCGGGATCAATGCACTTCAAACGGAAAATCCATTGGATGAAGTTTTGGAAGAAACAATTTCAGATATGGATGGCGTAAAGAATATTGAATTTATACAGGGCTGTGTTTCAAATATGGAATTTCCCACTCCTTTCAAGGATGGTAACAGCCATTTCTTTACCCAAATTGGAATTCCTGAAAATCAGTACGAGGACTTTTCACAAGGACTGATAGAGGGAACCGCAGACCACCAGAAACTTATCAATGGAAAAGGAGTTATCGTTGATAATTCAACCAGGCTGTTAAGCGACTATTATAATTACACCCCTCAAATTGGCGATATAGTCAAAGTGGAAACAACGGATGGACAATGGGAAGAATTTACTGTAATGGGGATTGGAAAAGCCCCTGATCTCGGTGGGGATTCAGCATTTTTCTATTTTCCGCAGGAACTCTTATCTATGATGAAAGAAAATGTTTCCAACTTCAATATGACCTGCATTGTAGATGTGGAAAGGGATCAGCTTACAGAAGTTGAGAATAAGATATTCCAGTTGGCAGAAAATCATGGAGGTATAGAAGTTTTCAGTATCAGCGATATTATTACTTATCTGCAAGAGGAAATGGATAACATAAAAATGCCGTTATATGGATTGGTATTTTTCATTGCTGTTTTTGGGCTAATCAGCCTTATCAATACGCTGATGACAAACATTATATCAAGGCAGCAGGAATTTGGTATTTTACAGTCTGTGGGATTGAGCAGTAGGCAATTCTCCAAAATGCTGCAAACCGAATGTTTTTATTATGTTGCTGGTACGGCTATTCTAACTTTAACGATTGGAACTTTAGCAGGATTTATACTCTGCAAAGTTTTCAATCAGGTTGGGACATTCGGGACATTGACTTATCATTTTCCAGTTTTAGAAATAAGTATATATTTTGCAGCGCTTTTCTTCATACTGGTAGTTTATTCCGTTTTCTCTGTACGATACAGCAAAAGGCATCCTGTGATTGAGCGTATTAAAACAATGGAGTAAATTTTCCTTTATCAGAAAATTATGTTTTCCGCAACATGGGATAATTTGCCTGTTATATCATCTGCAAAAAGCAAAGGAAGTGAGGATATGAAGCAGATTTTAATTGTCGAGGACGACAGTTTTTTAAGTAAGATGTTGGCCTATAACCTGACCGCAGACGGCTACGGCGTGACTTCTGCCCTAAATGCCAAAACCGCAGCCGCAGCCATCCGCCAGCGGGAATTTGATTTAGTGCTGCTGGACATCAATCTGCCGGACGGCAACGGTTTTGAGCTGTGCAAGCTGATCAAGCCCCAGCACCCGGACACTATCGTAATTTTCCTAACCGCCAACGATCAGGAGAGCGACCAGATACGGGGCTATGAGGTGGGTGCGGTGGACTACATCACAAAGCCCTTTGTGATCGGGGCCTTGCAGCGGAAAATCAAAGCCATGTTCGCCATGCTGGAACACCACAAACCGGCCAAGGACATTTACGACGACGGGCGGCTGTTTCTGGACTTCTCGGAGCAGACGGCTTCCTTAAACGGCAAGCCCCTGACCCTATCCCCGATGGAGTACAAAATGCTGAACCTGTTCCGTAAAAATCCCCGGCAAGTGCTGACCCGTGGGCAGCTTTTGGAAAAGCTGTGGGATATAGACGAAAGGTTTGTGGACGAACACACCCTGACAACCTCCATCAGCCGGATTCGCAGCAAGATCGAATCCGACGGCGGCGCGCCCTACATCAAGACCGTTTACGGCATGGGCTATCAATGGACGGGAGGCGAGGCAAAATGAAGGTTAAGAACCTCTCGGTAAAGCGGCTGTTTGGCCGGGTGGCAATGGGGCTTGTCCTCTCCATGTCCGGAATCACCATAGCCCTGTTTCTTGTGACAAAACAGATTGCGGTGCTGCTGACGGGCGGGGCGCTGCTGTTGTGCGCCCTTGTGGGGATTTTTGTACTGACGCAGGCGTTTGGAAAGCGGCTGTCGCAGTTTACCGCTGACCTGTGCCAGACTTTAGACCACATGATCGCCGGGAATGAAGCGCCCCAGCGCCCGGAGGACAGCGAAACCCAGCTTGCCAGAATCGGACACCGGCTGGCAAGGCTTTACCAGATCATGCAGGAGAACCGCCGTCTTGTGGACGAGGAACGGCAGGAGTTACAGACCCTTGTATCGGATATTTCCCATCAGGTGAAAACGCCGGTAAGCAATCTGAAAATGGCGACGGACACCCTGCTGGAAAAGCCCATGACCGAGGCGGAGCGCACTGACTTTATCCGGGGAATCCGCAGCCAGACGGATAAGCTGGATTTTCTCTTTCAGGCCCTTGTGAAAACCTCCCGGCTGGAAACGGGCGTGATCCAGTTGGATAAGAAACCTGGCCACCTTTTTGATACCGTGGCGCAGGCTATGAGTGGGATTGTATATGCAGCGGAGAAAAAAGAAATCGCCGTGTCTGTGGACTGCCCGGAGGATTTGGCCGTTTCCCATGACAGCAAATGGACATCCGAAGCCCTTTTTAACCTGCTGGACAATGCGGTGAAGTACACCCCGGCAGGCGGGAAAATCGCTGTGTCAGTGGTGCTGTGGGAAATGTATGTGGAGATCAAAGTAGCCGACACCGGCAAGGGCATTTCTGAAAGCAATCAGGCCGCCATCTTCCGGCGCTTCTATCGTGAGGAAGAAGTACACGAACAGCAGGGCGTTGGCATTGGCCTGTATCTGGCCCGCGAGATCATAACGCGGCAGGGCGGCTATATCAGAGTGGTTTCGGAGCCGGGCAGGGGTTCGGAATTTTCCATTATGCTGCCGACAAAATAGAATGCGGCGGATGGCCATTCCCGGCTAGAACGAAAAATCACTATAAATGAGCTTTTAGACTACCTCCTTATTGCGCTGGTTGTTTTAGTGGCTGCCGCCGTCGTTATATACAATATATTCCATATTTCTATCACACGAAAAGTTCAAGAGTATGGACAATTACGAACCATCGGTATGACTTCAAAACAAATGAAGCAGTTAATTATGCGAGAGGGTCGCCGAATTGCATTACCAAGCATTGTTGTAGGGATAATAGCAGGTGCGGTTTTGGGCTATATTATTCTGCCGGAGGGGTGGAATACTCTAAACTTTTTGAAAGCAGCTCTATTTTCCTTTGTATTTGGAATTTTGACAGTATCACTTAGCATACACTCACCTGCAAAAATAGCGAGTAAAACCTCGCCCATGAAGGCTTTGAGATTTTCAAGTTACTCAATAGACAAATCAAATAAAAGAAACCGTAGATACAGGATTACTCCTTTGAGATTAACTATTTTGAATTTAGGCAGAAGTAAAAAGAGAAGTTTTTTGACGGTTTTATCGCTGGGCTTGTGCGGAGTAATACTAATAGCCTGTGCAAGTGTTCAAAATTCACTTTCCGAAATCCATATGGCACGAGCAAATGAATTTCAATATGGTGGCTTTAAGTTTGCCCTTAGCCGAAATACAAAGATTGACTGGATATGATATAACAAGCGATTTGGAAATCGTTATAGGTGAAAAACAAACCGAAATGATTGAGGCTCAGTTGGAAAATATTCTTGCTGAGACACCAGCACTATCTCTATCTACCTTACACGAATATGTGGACGCACTATCAGGACAATATAAAAGCGGTATATTCTTAGTCGTATTGATTGTAATAGATATACTGTTAGAATTTATCTTGAATCGTTCCATGAAAAAACAATCTCTGATTGAACAAATGCGGGCGATGGAATAAGCGTATAAAATTGGGAGGATTTATCTATGGATAACGATAAAAGAAAATTAACAGAAAAAGAATTGAAGCGTAAAGATGGCTTTGAAAAAATAAGCTCTGAAAGAAAATCGAATTATCTGTTGTCGGAACTATTGACATGAGCGATACGGACTATAACGGAACATATTTCTTTGTCCCGGCAAATGTACTATCCGAGATATATCCAGAGAAGAAAAATTTTATCGCTGTATTTGTTATAAATGCACATGAAAATATTTCTATTATTCAAGGAAACGCCTTAGACTTGTCCGATTTCGTTACATGTCACACCCTGACCAATCACTACGCTGATTGGTCAGGAGGATGCACATAAAAGCTGGGATTCAGGCCGTCC
>ERZ808040.1071-NODE-1071-length-19981-cov-5.341439_pt1 | contig 19981 bp, 17 predicted proteins | sample MGYA00380191_ERZ808040 | MGnify/ENA primary metagenome ERZ808040 (study PRJEB31490, sample SAMN06133395) | mouse gut metagenome | isolation source: J6 | host: mice | place: China: Chengdu | collected 2015-05 ...
CAGTGGGATCTCGCTCGCCTGGCTCCGGCTGAATATTACCGATATCTTATGACTGGCGAGTATCCTCTCAGCGTCCCGCCGCCTAAAACAAACAGATAACTTTTTCATCCCCTTTTTATCGAAGGCAGAAAACTCTCCTTGTCCTTGACTTGGGGTACATTTCACTGGACAAAAGCAAACAATTCAAAATTAAAGGGCAAAACGTGTAATTATGGGGATTCGAACCCCTACTGACGTCACCAATATCAGCCTTATGCCTTGTAGCTCATGGTATTAAGCTTTTCAATGTACGATATGGACGGTGGTAATTGTAAAATTTTATTTACAAATCCACTCCGCCCCTGATGTCTTTCGCATATCTGGTAGAATTGATATAAAAAGAGCGTTGAAAACATTGTTGAATAACCTTATTCAATCTATTCAAAGTCTTACCGATTGTCCAATTTAGATAGAGCAATTTCGTGTCATCCATTTTCAAACAGGCTGATTTGACGCTTATCTCCAGAAAACTGTCAATACTGGCACCACCCATTACATCGCGTTGTTCTCCAAAGATAATTGATTTGTGCTTATATAGCCATTTTATATTTTTGCATAATAAATACAGCGGTTTCCATTGCAGATGCTCTATCAATTGATTTTGCTATTGCTTGATTGCTATACAAACCAGGAATATCGCCAGTCTTAATTCCGTCGATGCTAAGCAGACATATTTTTTCATCGTACCCAGTATTAATTAGTTCCAAAACAGCAGGCCATTCAATATGTCCGGTCCAATTTTTTTCTTTATAATCGGGTGAAAGCAGTACAACCACACAATCACAACAATTTGAGTATATTTCCCTAAGTGTGGTATCTCCGTGTGGCCCATTAATTAATGCCTCATGCCATTTGTCATAAAAAACATCTTCTTTAGAAAAACCTAATCTCAAAAGCTCATTGCAAAAAGGTTCAACATACTTGTCCCGATATTTTCCCGAAAAGGTGATGCCTACCTTAAAGTGAATTGTACCTTTTTTCATCTGATTTATTTCCTTTCTGTGATATAGTCCTTTTGATAGAGCATCAATAACATATTTCCTATGTTTAGTACAAAGATCAACCAGCTTTTGCGCAATGTGTGAATCACCCATAGCTCCATCTGATTTGTTCTCTTCCGGTGCTTTTTTACAACTTTTTACAAGACTCTCAATTTTTCCTTTAAGGTTATGGATTGAAACAGTATCAATGGCATCCGACAGAATTTCAAGAGCGCTAATGCCAGATGTCAGGTTGTTTGGCAGTAGCCAATCGCATTCCCTGGCGGATATATAGTTCTTTGCTGCTGAAAAAATCTTCGGCTCCCTAAACTCCATAGCAGACATACACATAATTGTTGTATCTAACACTGTGTTCCAAGTTCCGGTGCCTGCACACCAAATACAACATTCTTTTCCATCAAGGGTAAACTGATACGATACCGCTTTCAACCACCGTTCCATTTTGATCTTAAGCTTATTCGCTTCTGAATGATCTTTTCTGTGCAAAAAGGCACTGATTGCCAAGTACATTCTTCCTGTCACCCATGGAACACGTGCAGGATAGAAATAGCAGTAATTATCATCTGTTTCGGAATTATCCGAAGGGGTTTTGCTATATTGTGCGGTCTGAAACACCCGATCCAATAGTATTTCTAGTCGATCCGGTAGAGGATCAAAGTCGATCATGGTACTCTCAAATTCAAGCAGTAACGCTAATAAGTATGTTTGAAAAAATTTTCCATAATCATCGATATGTCTATGCTTCTTTTGAAGTTCCGTCAAATAATATGCAAACTGTTCTGTGTCTTCAGGTTCCGCGATTGCACAAGCTTCCTGAAAATGGTAGTTACCCATGAGGATATCTTGGAGTTCAACCTGAGCCCGAATTGAATCTTTATCTTTTTCCGTAAAAAAGTCTTCTACGGTTTTTTCCTTTTCTATATACTGATAATTTGTATTTGGAAGAGCCATCTCTTTGCTTATAAAATACATATTTCGCACAAGTGTCTTGATTTTGATGATGGCTCGCTGATCTTCCCAAGATCTTTCCTTAACACCAATAATTGTTTCTAAAGCAAACAGTATCCGCCCCAGATGATTCCCCAATATATTATCTTGTAGGGACGAATTAATCTCTGCAACAATTTCCCTTTTTCTATCAATACAATATTCAGTCAAATATAAATAATCTTGAAAAAATGTATCATTTAGGGGAGCAGAGAAAAATATGTTAGATTTCTTTTTCAGCAAAGGTACTAATGAACCAATATCGTAATGTTCCGATAAATATTGAATGCAAATTTCTTGTTTATCACAACCTTCAAACTGTTTGCTAAATTCATATTCTATGAAATCCAACATAAACTTGGCAGTATTAAATTTAAAAAATGAAACAATACAAGAATTTTGACTAAAAACATCCTTATATATGGTTAGACCATAAATTTTTGTAAATAAACCACCGTCCTCCAACAAAATATTTTTTTCTCCGTTGTCAAGGATAACATAAAATCCGGCAGAAGACAGGGTCAGAATTTTATGGAAAAGTTTGATTTCATTGGGACTGAGTCCATCGCCACGTGCCACTTTTTTAAAAAGCTTTTCTCCTATCACTAAGGAATCCTCTACCAAGTCTAAAGGTGCCAAAGTGCATTGTATAATCAATATATCTGTATCATAGGGTGATACAATCTTGCGACCATTCGGCAATTTTGCCGGGAGCTCCAACAAAATCGTATTGTCACTTGCTGATTTACTGAAAATAGTTTCTGGCGTTTCAGCTACAATTACCTTGAGCGAAATGTTAGATTTTTTTAATGCTCCAACCAAGTCGCAAAAAAACTCTAGTATTTTTTCAGCTGTCTCCACATCGCAACAATACAGATTGTCAAGAAAAATCACATATTTTTTAGTCCTATCCATAGGTAATGCGGAAAATTCGTTAACAAAGTCACAAAAATCAAAGTACCCTCGATTAAAATCCAGAAAGTAGGCAATATCTCCATGTCGACTATAGAACTGAGAGCAATAGGCATATGCAACGGTCGTTTTTCCTATTTTCTCTCTCCCATTAACAAAGACCACAGGGGTACGAATCTCCTCTATACGTTTTATCTGTTCTTGAAGTAGCTCTGCCTTTATATAAGGCTCCAATTTCCCCCATTTAATCCTTTTTGTGGGGAAAGGCGTTTCAAAATCTATTTTATAGCTATTCTTCAATAGCTGACGAATAGAGTAGCTATATAGAGCATCCTTAACAACACCATACTTGCTGATTTCGGCGATGGAAAGTGATACTTTTCCTATATCTGATATCATCGTGTACCCATTTTCATGAAGTGTAAAACTAATTGGGACAAGGCTTCTTGCTCTTTCGAAATTGATAATTGTTTTATCGTAGGCAATACCATCACTCCACATTTTCCATAAAAATTCCTTTTTTTGCGATTCTATTGATGCATCCATACTCAAGTCTCCTTTCTCAATACATAATGACCATAATCTGTAGGTGACAACTCGCCTGGTGTCATCCGAATGTCTGCATTTACAATGTTAAAGCATTGCTTCATCATATTCTCAATTTCATTTGCATCTCCCAAAGAATGACTAGTCATCTTCACAGCATAGACATATGCTTTATATTTAATTTGGGATAGGCTTAGACCAATATAGTCGCTGCATTGAGTATATTTGTCGAGAACCTTTTTTACAAAACTAAATATTTGAACATATCTTTTATTTAATGAGAGTGGTGGTTCTGTGTGGAGTCGAACAGTTGTGATCACTTGTCCTGAATCTTTTAGCAACCCTTTCCAATGTTGCAAAAGCGATATGGCTGAGTCTTTTTGAAATCGCGTTAAAAACGCATCAGTCACTATTAAATCAAAACTGCAGCCAGAATAAGTAAATATGTTCTTTTCAACTGTTGTAAACTCTACTTTTTGAAATATTCTGCTGTAATTATCGTGCTTTCCATAGCTTTTCTCTTTTTCAGCGTTCCACCAATTCCGACAGATTATCAGAGGGGTATTGCAAAGATCAATTGCCACGATTCTGCCCCTCAAATCTGGTCTCTCCGCTATGATTTCGGAAAGTGCAGATGTAATAACATAAAGCATACTATTATCTGCACACCCAGATATCAATATGTCGACACTGCTTGAATCATTTTCTTGGATAAACTCTTTTATTGACGCAGTGTAAAAATCTGTATGCCAGTCTGGAGATGACACACAGTCCAGCAGGCGTAAATATTGCCAGATAGAATGATACCAAAAGCATGAATCTTCGTCTACAAAGTCGGCCTTACAGTGTTCTAATGCTATTTTATACATAATATTACATGTGTTCGCTAGATGACTTTCCAGTGGTTCCATTTCTTCATCTCCTATGTTGATCATGAATTGAGTTCCAAATTATCTTTCTAATTATTTTACTATAATCAATTGCATTTGTCACTACCTTTATGAACGTCCTACCTGATCTGAACAAGTTTGTGGGACTTGTAGATTGAGTAGGGTCATTTTATATCTTAAACCATTGTAACGCAAGGCTTTACTCTACTCTCTGCAAAAAGTGGAGTGAGACACAAATCTTCAAACCATTTAAATCTCAACTGCAAATAGCCTAATTTTCTAAATCTAAATCCCTGTGTTTCATTGCTATATGCAGCCATATCTATGTCACCCTGGAGACTCGAATTGCGTCACCTGCTTTTCGAAAAATGCACAAGTGAGAAGTTAAGAAATCTCGTAACCGCTACGCTGCAACAGTTACGAGCAATGTCAATAACCTAACAAGCAAGAGCTAAGAATTATCGTGAAATAGAGGGAAATCACTGATGAGAACTGCCAGATGGGGCAGAAAATAGGCATGGCAAAGAGGCAGACCAAACATCTGCAAAAGGATCATAATCTGAGAATTCCTTAATAACCATGAAACAGCGCTGACGGAACGAATCGCACTATACAGAGTTTCTCGTATACAGATTGCTTTACTTGACATAGAAGAGCCTCCTTGTAATTGATTCGGCACAACACCTTTCAATTACAACGGTGCTTTTTCGCCGAAGCGAAAAAGCACCCACAGTTTTTCTCGTTTGTCAAGTGTTTTGAACCATTCCTATCATATTTTATCCAGATATCCCTCCATGTGCTTAGGTTATTGACATTGCAGTTCCGAAAGTGCATCTTTTTTGTCAACGAAAGACATGCGGAGTGTCCTTATGGGATTTGAGTTTCCCACGAAGGACACTCCGCATTTTTATTGCCCAAAACTATATCAAGCGGTTTTGTCCGGGGAGTAGCTGACGGCTACTCCCTTTCTCGTCCCCATGGTGATCTGCGTGGCCGGGATGTTCCGGCGGTCAGGGACGGAAAAAGCGCCGATACAGTTGTAATAAATCGTGATATGCTGGGTGGTGACGCCATCCTTCTTCTCGGCGTGGTACACGTCGATGTGGTCGATTAGCTCCGCCACCATGCGCCGGGTGATCTGCGTGGCGCTGGTGTACCGCCGGACAGTCTCAAGAAATGTATCAATGCCCATCCGCTGACCCTCGCTCTTTTTCAACTCCAGCCGGAGGGCTTTGATTCGTTTGGCGTTCTCCCCCTGCTCCTGTTCATACCGTTGGGACATTTTAGCGAACCGGGCGTCACTTATCTTTTGATTCACATTGTCCTCATAAATTTTCTCGAACAGCACCTCAAGCTCCCTGTCACGCGCCAGAAGGCCATCCAGCTCCCGCTGCTTCCTGGCCCGGTCATTGTCCGCCACCTTTGCGGACTGGCCCATGACGGCCCGGAGAAAATCATCCTCGTACTCGTTGGCGAAAGAAACCAGACGGTTGACCTCATACAGCACCACCTGTTCCAGAAACTCCACCCGGATGTAATGGGTCTTGGAGCACTTGCGCAGGCCGGAATTGTGGTTTTGGCAACTGAAAAACTTAATGTCGTGGTTGCCCTGGTTGAAGTGGAAATTGAGGTTTCCGCCGCACTCCGGGCATTTCAGATAGCCGGAAAACACGCTGGGCTCCTGGGTGACGGTGGGCCGCCTCCGGCGGGTCCCCTTTTTCATGCTCTGCACCTTTTCCCAGGTGGGCCGGTCAATGATGGCCTCGTGGACGTTGAGGAAGATCGCCCGGTTCTCCTCCGGGTTCTCGATCCGCTTCTTTACCTTGGAGGACTTGGAGTAGGATTTGAAGTTAATTACATCACCGCAATACTCCTGCAAGGTGAGGATTTTATTAATGGTGGTATGTCCCCATTTGGTGGGCTCCACGGTGCTCTTGGACCCGCCCCGGCTTGTCCCCTTGCTCCGCCAGTAATAGGTTGGGTTGAACACCCCATCCTTCTCCAGTGCGGCGGCGGTTTCGGCCAGCCCGTAGCCGTCCAGGGCCATTTGATAAATGCGGCGCACCACGGCGGCGGCCTCCGGGTCGATCACCCAAAAGCGGGGATCGTCCGGGTTCTTGATGTACCCATAGGGCGGCGGGGGCAGCGGCACCCCGGAATTGCCTTTCATCTTGTTTACGATCCGGCGTTTCTTGGATATATCGCGGGCGTAGTATTCGTTAGAGTATTTTCCATAAAGAATGATGCTCTTACAGTTCCACAAATCCGACAAAATTGTAGTAGATTTTAATGTCACGCTCATCGTGTCCGTTGACTGTCTTACGCTCCCCGACCTCGATGCGCTTCACCACAGCCGCAAAAGCGTCGGACGGTCCAGTTCCTCCAGCTTGGAGTAGTCTCAGATGAGGGCCAGCCAATCGTCAGCGGCTTTTTCATCCTCTTGGCAGGTTTCCAACTGAGTGGACAGTTTCGTCCGCTGTTCCAGCTTCTCTGTGCGTTCATCTTCATACCGCTTCAGCAACTGGACACATACCGCCTCCGGGATCGCGCCCTTCACCTTGTCCTCGTAGGCCGCAACCACCAACTTCTCCAACTCCGTCAGCCGTTTATCCAGTGCGTCCATGGTTGCTTGAAGCGTTTTCCTCTGCTCCAGCCCGGCCCCGGCAGCGTTCCGTTGGGCCATAATCTTCTCTTTGAGGGTGTCAGGCTGGTTCTGTGCCAGCGCCGCTTTGAAACGGATGTCGATTAACAGCAGTTCGATCAGTACCCTCTGGTTGATGATGTGGCCTGAGCAGACAGTCTTTCCACCAGTGACATAGCGGTTACAGGCGTAACTCTGATAGGTGGAGGGGCTTCCGTCCTTGTGCTTCCGGCCATCCCTATAGTGCCGCATGGGGGATTGCAGTTCATGCAGAAAAGGACGCCTGTGAATAACGCTGTCTCTCCGGTCTTGCTGCTCCGAAATTTTGCTTTCCGGGCATCTAGCTCCCGCACCAAATCCCATGTCTCCTGCGAAATCAACGGCTCATGAGTGTTTTTCACCCTGATCCACTCGCTCTCCGGCTTGGCAATCTGCTTGTGAATCTTGTAGGACAGGTTACCCGTTTTATTCTGCACCATGTGGCCAAGATAAACCTCGTTGCGGAGAATGGATTTGACTGTGGGTGGCGTCCAGAAATCACCGTCCTTACGGATATTGGGCTTGTCCCGCCTCATGTAGTAGAAGATTGTGGGCGTTGGTACATTTTCTGCGTTCAGCGTGGTGGTGATTTTGCGGTAGCTGTACCCCTGGCAGCGTAAATCAAAAATGCATTTCACCACGGGAGCGGTCACTGGGTCAATGATAAGAACGTGTTTATCCTCCGGGCTTTTCAGATAGCCGATGGGTGCGTAGCAGCCGACATATTTTCCAGCCTTGAACGTGGACTGTTTGACGGCCCTGATTTTATTGCTGGTGTCTCGGGTATACAGATCATTCATCACATTTTTCAGAATAACCAGCATCTCATTGTTCTTGTGAATCGTATCCACACCGTCATTGAGGGCGATAAACCGGCAGCCCAAGGAGGGGAACACAACGTCCGTGTATTTGCCCGCCTCAATGTAATCCCGCCCCAACCGGGAGAGATCCTTACACGGCACCAGATTGATCTTTCCGGCGGTAGCATCCGCAATCAGGCGGTTGAAGCTCGGTCTGTCGAATGTCGTGCCGGAAACGCCGTCATCACAGTATGTGTCATACAAATTCCAGCCCTGCTCCCGCACATAGCGGCTGAGCATCTCGCGCTGAGATGAGATTTGTCAAGGATAAATTTTGCGAGGAAACATCTATTTGTGGCAAAAAATAGGATTGCCTATATTGGCGAGAATAGCTAATTCTAACTTATCGGTGCAGTATTCTGTCAATAGTACGCTTGAGTCTGCTTGTAATTACATAAAGAGGCTCTTTAGATGCGATAAGTCTTTCAACTATTCTGTCAACCGTGGATTCTCTTACAATACGTACCGCGCGATGGTTACTAGCAAGGTAATTCAGCATATTACTTATTGCAATTCCAAATATGCCTGGAAATATGATTGTTGAAATCGGAGATAATAAAGTTGTGCTACCTACGCCAAAAGGCACACTAAACAAAAAACCTTTTATCCATTCCATTCTCTTCTGAACATCTTGTTCTCTCTTGATAAATTCATTAAAGACAAAGGCCTCATCATATAGAATAGAAAATAAATCTTGAAAATCCTCCCATGCTTTATGCTTTCGAATAGTGTCAACGTCTTTGCTTGAAAGATACTTAATATCGTCAGAATCATTTATGATGTTAAGATTAATTAATACATTCATAAAAAATGTAGGATCATATGCACGGGTAGAACGGTATCCAATCTGGCTTGAAATTTCGTCAAATCGAATTTCATCAAAGTATGGGTTAAAGGCAGTTATAGCCGAATTTGCCAATGAACCACAGTAGTAATAAGCGCCAATCTGATTACTTACGAAAAAGGGATAGTATTTTTCTTTTATTTGTCCAGATTCTACTAAATCGAAGATTGCTTGGTTTATCTCTGGTAGGGTTAAATATGTAGCTTTCTGATCCTTCCTTTTATAAATCTCATCGCGAAGCTCAAATGCTGAGTGAATGAGCCATGTATTGCCCGTCTGCCGCGCTTTATTTAGGTTTGTGTCAACATATACATTATGAAATTGTGCGCGCTCCTGTTCATTATCCACGGAAATGAAATCGTTCTTATTGTGGAAAATCTGTGTTGCAATGTAGTCTGCTTTCCTTTGGTATTCCATGCGTAAAGGTTGACTCGTTATGGCTTCCGTCTTGTGATATAAATAATCTTCTAATGTATGATATCCGTTGTATAAGACAGTTTCTATTTTTCCATCTGCAATAAAACTGGAAAGGCCGTTTTTTATCATGTAAAGAGAATCTGCTTTAGCATCTAACAGATGAGAGGAAAGAACCAATACACGATCTGCCATCAACGTCAACAATTTAATATTTACAACATGATCTGTCGTAATTTTAAGTAATCCTCTGTTTTCCAAATCCAAATGTGGATAATATATTGTCGCCATCGCATTTCTTTCCTAACATAATAAAGATTTTCTGTTATGAACAGCCTTCTTGGCACGTCCGAATAATTTCACAGTAATTCTTTCATAATTTCTGTAAATTGATCTAATCTATAGGCCCCATCAATACCAAAATCCTTATTTCTGAATACCATAAAATAGCGATAGTTCGGCCCTGCCTGGGCTTGCCACTGACGGCCAAGTTCCAGCTTCATCCTGCTATCGCTGTTATCCCGGTCATCACCCTTGAACTCAATTAGCACCAGTTTTCCGGCCTTTGTCATGACCATAAAATCAGGATAATGGTTGATGTTCCCATTGAGCCAGAAACCCTTGCGGTCAATAATGCGGTGCCACCACTTAATGTTTCCGAGCCCCACCACAATGTCGATCAGGGTCCGCTCCTCCTGGTTCATATCGTTCTTTTCGGCATCATATAGGGAATACGGGATCGTATCTATCGTATCGGCAGGGGCAATGACCGGCGGCAAGGCATAGGACTCCCTGCATATCACCTTCCCGCTGTCCAGCCACTTCTTGAACTGAACCGCACGATACGCCTGTTCCAACCTGTCGATCTTGTCCTGGATTTTTCGCGCATAAGTGGGAATAGCAGTTTCCATCGCCGCCAACTCGTCCTCCGTCATGTTCTCTACCACGCGATGGACGTATGCACTGATCTCCTGGGCGGCATAGCGGTCGTTCCGGTTGAGGTGTCCGCAAATCAAAGAAACACATTGCTGCACCTTCTTCTCCGGCGGTAACTTAGCCAATCGTTCCCGGATATACTCGCTTTCCTCTTTGGAAGCCCGCATATATTTGGGGATTGCTTCCCCCTTCTCCTGAATATCCACCCGGTACATCTCGCCGGTGGCCAGCTCAAAGCTGATCTGCGCATCCTGTCCGCTGAGAGAAAAACCCTCCGACAGGTTCTCCGCCTCCAGCAGCTCATATTCTCCGCCAAACAGATCGGGCGTACCCTTGAGGAAAAACTGCGGAATACGCAAAGCAGACGCTTCCGCAACAAACTGAGGCTGCATAGCGTTCTGGTTCAACATTTCTCCCAGTTCCCCTCCCCAAAAGCCGGAATTGCCGCTGTTCTTCATCTCCGTATCGTAGCTGTCCGCCTGGCGTTGCGCGTCCTGGAGCATATCGCCAAGGGGAGAATCCGCTTGCCCTGTTTTGTTCTCCAGCGCCTGCTTTACTGCCTCTGTGTCAACATCGTCAAACGAATCCGTCTCCGAAGCAGGCGCATTTCCACCTAATTCCATCTGCTCTGTTTCATTCTGCTTGGGCGCGGGAGCAGGCTCAGGTACTTCGCCTATCCGAAAATCCTTCCGGCTGAATCCCGCCATGTTTAGGCCGCTCACGATACTGTCCAAGGTATTTCGGAAATCATTGGAGCAGGTCAACACGTAAGAGGTATTCAGCAGCGGGGAGCTGTGCCGCTTTGCGTAGGGCTGGCGGAGGATACGGCCTAAAATCTGCTCCACATCCACTTTGGAGGTTTTATTGGCCAGCGAGGCCAGAATGTACGCAAAGGGACAGTCCCACCCTTCCTTGAGGGCATTGACCGTGATAATGTACCGGATGGGGCAATCCCGGCTCATGAGGTCCGTTTTCCCAAGCTCGTCCACCTTGGAGGTCTTGACCGCGATTTCCTCTTTCGGAATCCCCATATCTACCAGCATGGCCTTGATCTTGTCAAAGGTTTCGCTGTCCTCACTGACCTTGGGCTGGGCCTGGAACAAGACAATGGGCCGGATGTACGCCCCGCCCGCCTGTTCCTCCGCGATTGCCTGTTGCTCAATGCTACCACGGAGCTGGATGGCGTCCTGGATCACGCTTTGGCGGGAGGTGCGATTGTACACCACCACTGGGAGCTTCACCATGTTCTCCTTTTTCAACTCCCGCGCGTCCACATAAGAGAGGATATTGCTGTTTTTCCTGGGGGTTGCGGTGAGGTCCAGCACAAAGGACGGATTCAGATTATTCAGCATCTCCACGCTTAAATCCGACCCAGCGTTATGGCTCTCGTCTACTACTGCCACGGGGGACAAATGCCGCAGTACCTGAATCAAGGCCGTGTCCGGCGTGTCGGCCAGCAGTACGGAGTCATCCTTGAAATACTGAGCAAATTTCAGAAGATTCCCGTTCTCCTGATAGACCTTGCGCACATCCTTTTTCTTGCTGTCGATCCGCAGGGAAGCGTAGCTCAGCACACAGACCGTCAGCATTTCCCGGACGGTATCCGGGGAGAACTGCTGGCCGCTCAGGAGCATTTCTTTCGTGTATACGCCCACCCGCCCGGAAAAATCCGAATTCAGCCGCAGGCGGTATTCGTGATCCGGGTTGGACAGGTTTCGGATAGTCTGTGTGAGAATGGAGTCCGACGGCACAAGCCACACGACAACCTGGTGCTTGTCCATGGGCATGGTGTCGAAAATGCGTTTGAGGGCGGCACAGGCCATGAAGGTCTTTCCGCCGCCGGTGGGAACTTTTGTGCAGACATGGGGAACGCCGGGAATGGCGGACTTGTAGGCCGGTACGCCACCCAATCCCACGGCGATGTCTTTATCCATCCAGTAGCTTTTCCAGGCGGCGAACATATCGCCGTCCCGGTTCAGATGGCCCAGATAGGAGGTCAGATCGTCCATAACCTGCTTTTGGTAGGTTTTCAGCTCCATAACGCCGCCTCCTTACAGTTTCGAGATGTCCCGTGGGATTTTTTTGAACGTGATATGCCACCGCTCCAGTTCCGCTTGGCTCAGTGTGCATTGGTCGGCGTAAATGGTATACCGCCCCGCTTTGGTTTTGATGCTCCCCAGGAAGTCGCGGCTTAACGTGGTGAGGCTGTCCCGCTCATAAAAGAAATAGTAGGCGCTGTCCAGATGAACGCCCATGTAATATGGCTCGTCCTCCTTGGCTGGTTCAATGGCGGATTTTGTCTCCATGAAATAGACGTACTCCCGGATTTTCTCCGCGCCAACGTCCTCATTCAGATTGCCGTTAGGCAGGAGGAGAACAGGGCCGAGATCGTAGAAGGTGAAGTCACCGCAAGTCCCCTCCACGGCGTTTTTGCCCTCGCCATAACCGTCAATGACCCGTTTGACCCGTTCGGCGGTAATGCTCTCGGCGTAGTCCATCATTTCCACCAAAATGAATTTACGGTGTCCGCCGTCAGCCTTGTTCATGTTGAGGACAGCATGGGCGGTGGTACCGGAACCGGAGAAAGAGTCGAGAATAAGCAGATTCTTATCCCCAGCAATCTGCAAAATCCGCTCGATAAGGCGCGAGGGCTTTGGCGTTTCGATTGGAGCAATGCCATTAAAAATGGCTTTCAATTCTTTTTTTGCTTCATCTGTATGTCCCACTTCGTTATACGGCCATAAATTGGTTGCAAGTTTCCCAGAGTTGTCTTTTTTGTGGTTTTTGAATCGAATACCGCCCCTTCCTTTAGATGTGAAATAATATGCCGGCCAATTGCCTGCATCGTATCGGTGTTGTGCCGATTCTTGGGCTTCTTCTAACGGTTGTGCAAGCATCACAGCCTTTACATCAACCCTAACTTCGTCAACACTAATGTTACACAGCCTTGCACGTTTGTCTACGTCATTAATGTCACGTAATTCGTACTTTGCCCACTCGTTCATTCTTGACAATACTTGAAGCTGTTCGTCTTTCCAATGACGGCCAGCAGCAGGGTAGAGCAGTTTTCCAGTAATCGGGTGCTGAATAGCGTAGACCATACCTTGATGGTCAGATGCACCGGCAGCTGAGACATCACCAGACTGCCAAGGGATAGGATCATTGTCAGGGCTATCGTGTCGTGCATCCATTTCAGATGTTCGTTCTAATTTGGAGGGGGTCCAACTCCCAGCTTTTTTGGCATATACCAAAATACTATCGGTTTCGTATGGAATTCCCAGTGTATCGTTGCGTGGTGAATATGTCTTTTGCCATATGATATTTGCAACAAAATTGAGGCCCCCAAAGATTTCATCGCACACACATTTCAAGCTGTAAAGTTCATTGTCATCAATGCTGATAAAAATGGCACCGTCCTCCGCCAACAGCCGTTGGAGCAGCTTCAGCCGGGGATACATCATGCACAGCCATTTGTCATGGCGGCTCAGGTCCTCGCCTTCCTTGCCTACTACCTCGCCCAGCCACTTTTTAATCCTGGGGTCGTTTACGTTGTCGTTATACACCCAGCCCTCGTTGCCCGTGTTGTAGGGCGGATCAATATAGATGCACTTGACCCTCCCCTCATACCGGGGCAGCAGGGCCTTGAGCGCCTCCAGATTGTCTCCACGGATAATCATGTTGTCGCTCGTCGTAGCGTTGTATGTATACTGCTCATCCAAAACCCGGTAGGGGACCTCCAGGTGGTGGTTGACTACTTTGTCTTTGCCGATCCATTCAAGCGTTGGCATTATGTTATCCTCCTGCAAACTTGCAGTTATATCTGTGCCTGATGAACTTTGGATGGCTACATTCGCGTAGTCATCCAAAGTATGCACGGTTTTATCAACTAATCAGGCGAGAAATTATGTACCTAGAAATAACACTAATTTCACCCATATTAGCAGAATGCCTGGCTAATAACTGTTGCAAATCAGAAACACTCGAGAAACTGCTTCCGATTATTTGTATTATTCGATCAATGTCTCCTTCATATATGCCCATATCTTTCAACATCTTTTTGCTAGGGGAGTTTAAGTAATAAAGCATCTCTATATTTTTCATGAGCCGATTATGCACTGTAGATATTAATACAGAGGAAACATGATCACACTCCATGAAGTAACAGATAAGATCAACCTTGCTATAAAAATCGAATTCAATATAACTCGACTTGTAACGTATCGTGGTGTTAATCAATTTAGAAACATTCTCATTCGGGTAAGCACTTAGTGTAGCATCTACGACTTCTCGGACTGTTTGACGGTATTTGTATGTAAGTCTATTTATAATAAAAGTATTTAGCCTAAAATCACGCTTTTTCATTCCGATAATTTCGCACAGTATACGAATAAGCTCTATCTTACTTTGCGCGGGGTCTACGGTCTGCCTATGCAGAACGTCAAGTAATTGGGCTTTATATCTATAATAATTAGAAAGCAAGAATTGAACTGTAGAAAAGCGATGTTTCCTAGCAATCTTCTCCTTGTATTCATCATAAGTAATTGCAAGCTGTTTCAATACATTTACAAATTCGGGGTGGGCGGTATAATTTCCAAAGTTAATATCCATGTCAATGCTATTATCGGTTAACTCAAATTCTATCGATTTTACTGCTTGATTTTTTTCATATGAAGGGTCGCTTGGCGTTTTAATGTAGTGAGCAATTCCCAGATAGTGTTGATAAAGACGCCCGGTTCTTCCAACGAGATTGTAAAAATCAAAAGCGTCAAACACTTTATCATAGCTTCTATATGGCTTTGTAATAATAATATTCTTCGCAGTAGTATTGACTCCCTCGAGTAAAGTGGATGTGCATATTAATCGAGAATAATTAGATTGAAGGTTGTTGAACAATCCCAATTCTAGCATTCTAATCCCAAGAGGTAATTGCCCATGATGGACAAGAAACCCCTTTTCAAGCGCCTTTATAATCGACCATTGCGGATGTATTTCTCTCCTTCCCCAAGAGATAAATTCACTTAATATAGGGTTTTCGTCTAACTCTAATGCGGAATACTCAAGCGATGTTTGATTAATAAACTGATCAATCTGAACAACGGTGGGAAAATAGATTAATGTATTATCTTTTAACGGGATGGATTCTAAAATTTTGTCTGTATATATCACACGTTCAGGCTCACTGAGAATATCATACACTTTTACATCGTTTACTACAGGAGAGTAATTGGTTGAATAAAAAGCCGGGACATCATCAAGCCTCTCTAAATGTTCCACGCCACTAATAAATGGTGCCAATAAGACGTATTTGCTACTTCTTTTTACCATATTATAGTAAGCAATATTCAATATCAAAACGCGCTCATTAGATGTATCTTTCTGTAACTTGTATACTTCATCAATAACCAAGAAATCTATCGACTCAAACAAAGAAACCGTATTTTCATCAATAACTCTATCGTGTGTCACAATGAAAATATTATTTTGTGAAAAATCATATATTTTATCAGGATCAATGGACAAGTAGATATTATAATTAGAAAACTTTTCTTTATATTGACGTATAATTTTCTGTTTATACTCATCTATTAACGCTAATGTTGGTACGACCATAACCACATTTTGAGGCCGCTCGCGACAAATATATTCAAAAACAACAAATGTCTTTCCAAAACTGGTCGGTGCACTGAATATTAAACCTCGGTTCTGTGCAATTAATGACAATATCTTCCGTTGTTCCGGGTGGAGTGCAATTTTATCATCCAGAGCAGATGTAGCGAAGGCACTATAAACTAAAGAGTCAAATGAATACTGACGCGAATACATTGTTAAACCCAACGCATATAACGATTCTGCATTATTTATCGCAAACTCGGTTTTATCCATTCTCTTATCTAATTCCCGGATATATTTTTCACGATATACTTGAATGTCATCAAATGACAGCTCGTTTCGCTCGGTATCCATTAGACTTATCCACCGCTTTCCGCATAATTATATCCATCATTTTTGCCTTATCAATAATAGGAAGTGATATAAGCAGGTACTCAGTCTCCAGTCCAAAATAATTTTGGTGAACAATGCCTGTATTCATCTTCTTTAAATACGTCTCAATGTTATTATCTTTTTCGCTGTTTCCGTGTGCAATAAATACTGGAACACATATTTTTTTAATACTCGCAGATTTCACAAATTCCCCGAACGTCATGCAAATATCAGTATGTTCTTTAAATATGTTTAGAAATTCATCTGATAGGTTAAAAGCGTCATTATTAGAAAGTACCAATTTATATTCTTCAGAAATTTGTTGTTCATAGTCCAAAAGTGAACGGTTTATTAGTGCAATGGCATTGTCAATATTTTTGCAAACTTTAGATTCACCAAATAAAATAGTATTACTTACAGGATCAAAGAAAAGTGCATCTATCCCAAATACGCTCATATTTCTGTCTGTCGTACATCGAAATTTAGGAATAATGCAATGTACTTTATAGTAGCTAGACAACAAAACATGAAATGTGTATTCACCGATTTTGCCAATTTTATCTTTTTGAACCAAAGTCCGTCCATCTATATCAACAAATTTAAATTCTGCGCCAAGAATATCCCGAACTTCATTGGAAACATTATCGAAGGTTAGCAATTCCAATTCATTGTTTAGGAAGGAGCCAATTGTCGAATATAGCTTTTTATATATTTGCGGGGTTGGTGAAAATGGAATTTGAGTCATAGTATTTGCGTAATTCAGAAGATTTGTCTCGCTCAAGATATAGTCAGCCAGCCCATTCATAAAAGCATCTGCATGGGTACAGTTCGCATATAAGAAAGAATTTGCATCAGCATATTTATAGACAGTAAATTGGTCAAACGTTTCTGATGTAATCATAATCGTATCCCCAAGCAATATTTCCTTCATCCAAAAGTCACAGCTACTTTGTATCTTGCTCTTCCAATAGATTCAGGAGTCGAACTCACCTACATCTGTTCATCGCAAAGAGTGCTGCAAATGAATAATTTTATCTATATATTCGTGGTCCGATGTGACAGTGACTTAATTATTGTTTGAACCATCAACTTTTCCCATATAAAATTGTTTCCCCAAAATCTTATCACAGACTGCTTTCAAGTTTTGTGTTTCTATGACATCAATACTAATAAAAATAACTCCATCCCCTGTCAGTAGCCGCTGAAGCAATTTCGGTCGGGGATAATCATGCGCAGCCATTTATCATAGCGACTCAAATCTTCGCTTTCTTTACCTACTACCTCACCCAGCCACCTCTTGATTCTTAGGTCATTTACGCTGTCGTTATGCACTCAACCCTCGTTGCCCGAGTTATAGGGCGGATCAATATAGATGCAATTGACCTTCCCATTTATACCGGGGCAACAACACCTTGAGCGCCTCCAGATTGTCCCCACGGATAATCATGTTCTCGCTTGCCTTGGCGTTGCATATATACTGTTCCTCCAAAACCCGGTAGGGGACCTCCAGGTGATGGTTGACTTCTTTATCTTTCCCAATCCTTTCAAGTGTGGGCATAAATCTCTCTCCCGTTCCGCATTATAAAAAAGCCAAATCAGAATCAGTAAACTCGCCGCTTCTCTTCAAGAGCTTTTTCAGGCACGCCTTGAATGTTGCTTTCGCTGCGCTGCCCATCGCTTCACGGGCATAAACGAATCCGACAATGATACGGAGCTGCCTTCCTGTATCCTCAACTGTAATTTGATCATAAAATTCATGGTCAACAGGATATATACACAAACCGGTAATAAGTGCCGTTTTGTTAATAAAATCAGAATATTCCCGCAGATATTCCTGGAGTGTATTCCACATAGTTGCTTTGTTATGAGTGCCAATGGCATCAAGCGCTTTTTGACTCTTGATTCCTGCTGTTATAACAGTATGCGTCAATTCTGCCGCAGTTTTTGCAAGCTCCGCAGCTTTTAAGGCAATACCGCACAATCCCCCCAAAAGGAAGGGAACAACCGAAAAGTAGGGAAGAACTGAAATATTCTCCAGGAAGAGGGGGTGCAGGCAGACTGAATCAAGCCGCCAGGCAGGGCCTGTCAGCCAAAATCAGATTTGCCAGAGCAAACACCATATTCAGTTTGGCGGTCTGCTTTTGCAGACCCCGATACCGTGTCTTCCGGTATCGGAATCTGCCCTTGACTACCGCGAAAATATGCTCGACTTTAGCTCTGACAGAGGACTTCTCCCGCTCGCGGCGCTTCACCTGAGCCTTGGAACGAGTGGGCAGGTTCTTTGCCTGTGAAGGACGCCGGTTGATTTTGTAACGGATCTTTTTGCCTTTCCTGTTCCGCAGTACAGCGCCTTCCCGCTTTTCTGCCCCAAGGTATCCGCTGTCGCCATAGACGGTATCTTCCTCACCGGTTACCAGTTCCGCCATCATCATTACATCGTGGACATTGGCAGCGGTAACCTTCAAGGTGTGCACCAGCCCGGTGTCTCCATCTACGCCAACATGCGCCTTGTAGCCAAAGTGCCAGGTGTTCCCCTTCTTCGTGGAATGGGCCTCCGTGTCCCGTTTCTTCTCCCTGTTTTTGGTACTGGTGGGTGCGGAGATCAGCGTGGAATCCACGATCGTTCCCTTTTTCAGCAGCAGTCCTCGCTCCTGCAGCAGTACGGCCACTTGGGCAAACAGCTTTTCCTGTATCCCATTGCGGATCAGCAGGTTCCGGAATCGCCCCAGCGTGTCTCCGTCCGGTACCTGATTGCTGGAATCCACCCCGCAGAAATCGGAAAACGCCCGGCTGTCGATCACTTCCGCCACCGTTCCCTCATCTGACAGCGTGTACAGATTTTGCAGCACATACAGCCGCAGCATCAACTCAATCCCGTAGGGCTTGTTCCCGCGCTCTCCTTTATAATAGCACGGCCTGATTTCTCCTACCCATTCTCCCCACGGTATCAGTCGATCCATCTGCTCCAAAAATTCTTTCTTCTTTGTCCGTGCCTGCGACAGCTCGTCCATCAGGCCGGATAGGCTTATCTGTTTATCCATGTCCCTATTCTACCATATTTTTTCCCCGGCGTATTTGGTTTGTGCGGTGTTGCCTTAATGACTTTTCCTTGTATTGAATTTGAAATTCTTGAAGAGTGCTTTCCATTTTCAATTCTCACTTACATGTAAAGCTTGTATGTAAATCTTGGGAAAATTATAGCACAACAGCCTCCGATTATCAATTCATTTGTGATATTTTCACTATTTTACGCTTTGCTTGTTACGTGAGGCAAAATTGAGATCCGAATTGCCCCCTGGCGTTCTCGTTTTTTCGCATACTCCACCAAATCCCGCGCATTACCCGAATGCCATACATAAGCAATCAGATAATCGCTGTTCTCCACCATATACCGGTTGGCCCGGACAATAGCGGCCCGCTTGGGGACCGTTTCCATCCCAGGCGGGTAGAACGTACCGTCAAAGCCGGGTGGTGTTGGAGTGGGTCGGTCATAGGGATGGTAGGGCAGCAGCAGAGTGAGCGTCACCTCCGGGTGGCGCTTCTTTGCTGCTTTGACGCACTTTGCCGCCATGCTATCAAAACGTCCATACCGTCCTACAACAAAATCGGTCACGCCGTATTCGGTTACGTGGCGTTCAACCTCGGCAGTCAGTTCACCCATTAGTGTCTCAGGGGCCTCACGGTGTCCAATAAAGAAACAGCTCGACATAGTATCTCTCCTCATCATCTGCGATATATCGTAAGTTCATTATAGCATAGATTTTGCGTTTGGGATATATCCTACACGATAAATCGCAAATTTGGCTAAAATAGGAGCATCACACGGGAGGGAGTGATGCCGCAATGAATGCCAAGACAGCGGTTGCTCGCCGCATCCATGCGCTATGCAT
>ERZ808040.1075-NODE-1075-length-19908-cov-10.030004_pt1 | contig 19908 bp, 21 predicted proteins | sample MGYA00380191_ERZ808040 | MGnify/ENA primary metagenome ERZ808040 (study PRJEB31490, sample SAMN06133395) | mouse gut metagenome | isolation source: J6 | host: mice | place: China: Chengdu | collected 2015-05 ...
GAGCATCTTGTGAAAAAGACACGAACAAATGCCGGACGCGAGGAGAGTCCAAGCTACGCGATCATTGATTCCCAGAGTGTGAAAACAGTAGCAGCCAGCGAAGAACGCGGAATTGACGGAGGGAAAAAACGAAGGGCAGGAAACGGCACATTGTAGTGGATGTGCTGGGTTGCTTGTTGTCTGTTGTGGTTCATGCTGCCAATATTCATGATACAAAAGGTGGAATATCTACCGCCAGACGAGCGTATGAGCGGTATTCGTCTATTCAGAAGTTCTGTGCGGACGCTGGATATCGAGGTACTTTTGTTTCTGATTTGAGGGAACAGCTTGACCTCGACGTTGATATTTCAGAGAAAATCAAACCCCATCAGTGGGAAAAACTCCCTTGGCGATGGGTGGTGGAACGCACCCTCTCTTGGCTCAATCATTCCAGACGCCTCAGCAAAGATTATGAAATCTCCGTTTCCTCTGCTGAGGCTATGCTCATAATTTCTCATTTCCACACGCTGCTCAAACGCTTATGAATACAGCTTCTAACTTTTATGCCATAAACAATATAACAGAGACAGAAAGGAAGTGAGGACGTGTGGGGGGGGCACCTTGATGAATTTCTTACATACCTATATAAAAATCAGTATGAAAAAATGTTGAAATTCTCTTATCGTATGGTTGGAACCACGGAAACTGCCCAGGATTTGGTACAGGAAACTTTCTTGCTAGCCTTATTTAATAAAGATAAGCTAGCCAGTCATCCAAATCCGGAAGGGTGGTTAATGAAAACATTACGAAATCTGACTCTGAATGAGCAAAGGCGGATTACAGCCCACGAGACAGTTCCATTAGATTCAATTGCCAGTATTACTGGAGAGCAGGACAATATTTCATTAGAATTGCTGTTGCCCAAACAGCTATCTAAAGAGGAGCAGGAAATATTGATTTGGCGTTTTGAGCAACAAATGGAATATAAAGATATTTCAGACCGGCTTGGAATTTCAGAGACCGGCTGCCGAAGTCGAGTCTCCCGCGCAATCGCTCATTGTAAAGAATTTTTAGATGATTTTTAATGGTTAAATTATGTATTGTTCGTACAAGCGGGCCAACCTCTTACAAATATATATCGACACAAATAATAAATTCCTAGCAACAAAATGACTACTTGAAAACATATTTATTTATGGAGGGGCAAGAAAGGGGGCTACCATGGACTTTAATATTAGCAATTCTTCAGATCTGCCAGCATGTTTTGATATATCCCCAGCGAAACTAAATTCCATGTCTCCTTCTGAGCTGGTAGACGCCATGGAACAGGCCATAGACTTCATGACGGAGGAAACATACGACCCTGCTGTTATTGATGCTTATCTGGATGCGCTGGACCGGAAGTCTCCCATATCAGAACAATTGAATTTGCAAACAGCTCATACTGATTTTGCAAATAGAGTACTATCCTTAACCACTATAGCAGAGCCGCAACAGCGAGCCAAACCTTCTAAACGCATCCAACATACACTTCGCGGTGGTTTGGTCGCGGCTCTCATTGCGGCCTGCTTATTTGGAAGTATCGTTATTGCACAGGCATCTGGGATAGATGTGTTTGGCGCAATTGCCCATTGGACTGAAAGCTTATTTACTTTCGGGCCTCTTCTAAACGACGATATGCCGAATACCCCCTCTAGTACTACACACACCGAAAACGGGAACGTGCAAATTGATTCGGACATTCCGGAAGAATTCAAAGAACTCCAGCATGTATTAGCTGAGCGTAATTTATCCCTATATTTTCCTAGAATGACAGAAGGATTTGAGGTTGTAGATTCGCAGCTGTATATTAACCCCGCAACTGACAATGTGGAATTTTCCATTTTATATGTTCAGGGGGCAGATTATATTGGCTTTGATTTGGTCCAATCAGTTAATCCCACTACAATATACGAAAAAGATGCCACGGACGTTGAAAAATATCAATACTCTGGAGTTACCCATTATATTTTCAACAATATAACTAATCCAGTTGCAGTCTGGAATGTAGACAGCATAACGTATAGCGTTACCACAAATATGGCCTCTATCAACATGGAGGAATTGATTCAATCCATATACAAGGAGTAAATTATTATGAAAAAAAAACACTTTCTTTCCATTCTTATGACCGTGGCATTTATGTTTTTGTTCGCTATCCCAACATTTGCAGGAACTATGGCCAGTCGCCAAATCAATCAATATGATATGACTGTTACCCCGGTTACAAATACATTAAGTATAAGTTTTTCAGTTTCCGGAACCGGCTTGATGAATAAGATTGGTTGCGAAAGTATCTATGTATATGAGAAGTCTGGTTCTCGTTGGGTTTTGACCAACAGTTGGGATGAAGATGATTCTGGAATGAGTCGTAGCAACGCCTACTCCAACAAAAACACGATTTATAGTGATAGCGACGCTGGAATTGAGTACAAGGTGGTTATCACTATTTATGCGGAAGATAGTAGCGACCGCGATACTCGCTCCAAAACTGTTTTTGTTACAGGTAAGTAAAATAAACAGACGTTCCATTATCTAACGGTAAGGTATAATTTGAATGATGTTAGGCAGGCCGAAACTTACGGCCTGCCTTCTTTGTTGGCAAAACGCTGACACTCAATCTTCTACTCGATGCCGTATAAGCTTTTGTATTTCCAACATTTCTTCAATATATCGATCCACATCTTCCTTTGAGGAAAGGATTGGGCGATACGTTGAGCGAAGGTCTACCCCGGCTGCTTCGCTTCTCTGCACTAGATACTCCATTAGCTCGACCGTTTTGGATTTCCTCTTCGGGTCAGCAACGCAGGCTTTGCACCGTCCGCCGCACTGCCGTTCGTAGTCAGGGAGAACCTCACCATTGAAGGCGATTTCGGAATTCGTCTGACAGTCATAGTGCTCCCCACAATCGTCCGTCCAAGTGATGGAGCCATCCTCCACATCGAAATATCCAATGATGGTTTCAAGACACTGATCACAGTGAATAGGAAATGGGGGTTCCCGGAATGGGTCGTTTTTGTCAACCTTGCGATATGGGGTACCGATATCGTGGGCTAACGCCTCCAGAATCTTTCCAGAAGGCCGTCGGCTATGAACATTATGCTCCTCCAAGAAAAAGTGGCCATCCATCTCAGTAATGCGGGCAAAACCGCCGTAGCCGGAACTGATAGAGAGGATGTCGCCAACGAACAAAGGGTCGGTGCCACATTTGAAGCCAGTGGGAATAGTTTGATTGGTATCCATGGATACTCCTCCCTTCTATTGCTGCCATTATACCATTTTTCTCCGATTGCAGCAAACGATGTACCATTTCGAGATGGGCCTATGGGGCTATGGATTTTTATAAGAAGTCAACTACCCCCCCATCTGCGTGCCGGCGGGTTCACGCTCCATCCCTTCGTATCCCCCACCCCCTCATATTCTCTCAAAATCGTTCTCTTGTAAATTGCATACGATACAGACATCACTCAATTAGGGAGGAAATACATAATGGCAAAGATAAAACAAGTAAAACTGGGAAGTATTCATGAAGGGGACACTATCCTGCCTGTAGGCTCCAAATATACGATGCCCTTTTCTATTGGGGCCAGTGATTCCCAGAAGCTCATCACCTGGAACCGTGCCAACAAGCTGCTTATTGCGGCGGAACCCGTTCTGGTCGATATCTCCTATAAGCAAATCGATGAGGTTGGGTATATCAAGGGCAAGGTTATCAACATTGACGGCCACTACTACATCTGCCGCTCTCTAAAGCTTGGGAAAACCGAAGGTGCTGACAGCGAGTGGAAAGAAGCCCTTCGGGTTACTGACACAAGCGACAAGACCTGGAATTGGAGCAAAAACTATTTCTGGGGTCAGGAGGAGCCCGATCTCTACCCTGGTGAACGGGTATGCTCCGGATTTATAAGCCACGACTTATGGGGCGTTACCACCCCTGAAAAATTTGTCGGGTTGGGATTCCGCCCTGTCCTGGAGGAGCTCCCTGACAGTGTCCAGATTTCTGATGACCTGATTGGAGCATCCATCAATGTGTATGGCACCAACGGCCATGTCGTCGGAACACTGTTGGATTATACCGAGTATGACATGATTCTCCGCACAAATATTGCAGATGTCCACTTTCCCAAGTACGGCGCATGGGTCCAGCAGGTGGCTGATGGGGAAATCATTGTCGATCGGCAGTCCGTGAACTATATTCAGATTGCCTGAGAGGTGGGATATGGAACGAATCAAGTTAGGGACTCTCTACCTTGACAAAAGCCCGTTCCCGCCGGGCAGCAAGTTTCTATGGGCTTCGGACATGAAAATCGGCAACACCCAACCAGGATTTGAACTTTCCTGGTTCCAACTCGACAGATTTCTGTTGGCAGATCATCTTGTCTGTACCAAAATTAATTGGGACGAGTTGGACCGCCTTGGCTACACTGGTGGCTGCATTACAAATATTGATGGCCGAACCTATCTGTGCCGGCTTATTGACGTGGGAACTGGAGTAGGCCGTTCGGAATGGGATGATATTGCAGATGCCGTTGCAGGGCTCAATGAGTGGGATTTTCTCACCCAGTGGAATAACCTGAAGTTCTGGGGACGCTTTCCATATCGCCACGATACTGCTGCAATTATTGGCGGAGCAGGGTTTAGCCATGTTAAGTTTCTGAGGAGAAATGCTTTGTTTTACTCAACAGGATTTCTACCTATTTTGATTCCTGTGACCGTCATATCCGAGGTTGGCCGCACTTTTATCGGCCAGAAGCTCATGGTTGTGGGAAATAGCGGAGATGTTTCCGGAACACTCATTGATTTCACCGACTACGACTTAATTCTTGATACCAAAGAGCCTTTTCCGCTTTCAAGAATAGACGGCCGTCGGGCTGGAAAGTTAGCAGCTATTGTAGATAATGGGAAAATTGCTGTAGCTCGGAATGCTATAACAGGAATTATGCAACATAAAAGCCTGTGAAAAGAGCCAGAGGGAATTCCCTCTGGCTTCTGTTCTTGTTCGGCTTAATAATTCGGGTAGACATCGCTCTTTTTGGGCATGATGTAAACCAAGATAAAATCTACGATTCAACAACTTCTCTTCGGTAGTCTCCTATCAAAAGGCCGTTTATCACCATCGTGGCACTGGGAATGGGTTGAAATCCGTTTTTGAGACACCAATTTGCCATCTCGGAAGTTTCGACCATCTGGACCACGATTTCTGAAACCCCTTCTCTCCGGCAAAAATCCTCCAGAAATGAAAGAACCTTTGTCATAGTTCCCTGCCGACGGTGAACAAAGCATACCCGAGAAACTGTCAGCCTGAATCCCATTAACAGCAAAAGGCGAAGCTCAGTCTCTCTTGTATCGCTTGTTAGCCAGATCCCGCTTATTTCTTGATTGCAGGAAATAGAGATTCCCTCGCTCTCTTCAAGCAGTCTTTTGAGAGCAGCAATATCGGAATCCGAAAAGGAAACTGGATGCAATATATTCACAGCGGGTCCTCCTCCTCAAATTCAGTTCCACATTCGCAGCAGTGTCTAATTTCAACCTCGTCGTCCACATCAAATCGTCTAACCTTCTGGCATTTACTGCTTTCCTTCTTTCCGTTGAATATTATATCCTATATTATGCGAAATTGAAAGGCATTATTTCAAGGGGAGCCGGCTGAGGGCTTTGCGAAATATGATATTAGAGATACGGTCGAGGTCGGAACCCTTTCCTCGGTGCATTTGAAAGACTGTTGAAATAGGCACGATTCGTCTTCTTGTGGATACAGAGGGATGTGGCGGGTTTGTATTTTTAAGGTGCTGGCCCATATGTTTTGAGTCGCCACACCGATCAATGGTATTTGGACAGCATTTCTCCTCTCCATTGTTTTACAGGGCGACTATTTTCGTAGAGGCTATCAACTTGGAACAGTCATCATAGCCCCACTCCTATTTGAATGGCTTTGCTCCTTTCTGCATATCATCCGAGTATAAATCAATCAGGAAGGTTGTTATACATATGGAAATTAAAAAATTCGGAACAATTTATTTGGATGGATGGCCATATAAGCCTGGCACTCAATATAACGGAGAAGCCCTATCTATTCGGGATTCCGTCCCTGATAGGAGTATTCCTTTTGTTAAGTGGAAGAATCTATGGGTAGCCTCCCAGTGTGCCTGTTTTAATACCACCTGGCTCGCATTAGACCACTTCGATTTCATCTATGGGCATCCCGTTAAAATCGATGGAAAATCCTATCTTTGCCGCTCTCTTAAAGTGGGTAGCGAGGAAGGGGTTCCTAATGAATGGGATAACATTATAGACGAGTTTGGAGAGGATAACGAGCTATGGAATTGGAAAGAGAGTGCTTTCTGGGGCCAGGAACACATCACACAAAATGGGAAACCTGTACCATATATCTATGCATCTCGCGGATTTAGCTCCGCCCGATCTTGGTATAACGGACCTCCGGATGAAAAAGCGTCCTTCATTGGCTTTCGTCCTGTTCTGGAGCCTCTTCCACGTGGGGTAAAAGTTTCCCGTTCTCTCACTGGGTCCACAGTCAGGGTATATGGGCCAGTTGGAAGTCTCTATGGCAGACTATTGGACTACAACGAATACGACCTCTTTCTGGAGTCACCAGATGGGGATAATCTGCCCTCAGACTTCAACTGGGCGATAACGGATGGTCCAAGAATCACTATTGACCGTTCATCTGTTGTTTGGATGAGAAAGTGGGCGTGATAGTATGGCTGAGATTATCAACTTCGGTCTTCTGTCAATTGAATGAAGAAAAACGACTAACGCTTACAAAGCCAATCGGGATTTGCTTCCCGACTGGCTTTCTTTGTTGTCTTCAAGCTGATGTAGTAAGTTAAATGCAGAAAAGGTTATTTGACCCTTCTCTCCCCGTGGCAACCGGACCGTGGGACGAAGAATTTCACCGGGCGTTCTGCGTTGACTGCGAGCGGGAGAACTGTGACGAGAAGCGCTGTCCACATCAGGACAAGCCTTCGCGGAGTGGAAGCCGTGATACTCCATGTTGTGGTCCTCCATTTTGGATTTGGGTCTTGGGGTATACCCATGAGCGCCCGCCCGTTGCCGGGCGGCTGAGCTTGCACCAGCGGCGGCGGGGAGCCGTCGGCCTTGCGGGCTTTGTTATGCCAGAGGCATGAGGACTTGACCATCAGGAGCGGTTTGGATTTCGGCTGCTCCATCCTCGGCGCTGGGGGTTGCCGGAGGCGCGGCCTGCTGGGCGGTGCCGCCCTCGTCGTCGGCGGTGGCCTGCTTTGTGTCAGTGATGCCCAAAATGCGCTTGGCATCATAGATGGCGTTTCGGGTAAGCTGGCGCTGCCACGCCTCGTTTTTGCGGGACCACTTAAAACCGTGGGATTTCAGGGCGGTGCGCAGATCGTCGGCAGGAATTTCGTCAAAGAGGATTTGAAGGCGGTTTTGCTCTACGTTGCGGACGATGCGCCCGCCGTCAAACTCAATGTCAGTGTTGGTTCCACGCTGGGCCTGCAATTTGTCGTACTCTTCCAGGCGGGCCGCATAGCTTCTGATGTCGGCGGTATCCCTTTGTAAGCTGTAGGAAGGAAACGGGACGCCATAGAGGGCAAGCGGAGAGCCGTCGCCCTTTGCAAAGACGCCGGGACGGGTCAACCATTCGCGGTATTCTTCTGTAATGCCGGGGCAGCCGTCGAGGGTTTTGTGCTTGCGGTAATAGGCGTTGGCCTGCTTTTTGGATTCATGCAGGGCCTTGGCGCTCTCCAGGCGCTCGACCAGCATTTTACGGGCGTTGGGGTCGGAAAAGTCGATAGGGCCGGTGCCCACGCTTTTGATCTTGGAGAGAATACCCTGGATTTCCTTGTACTCCCTCCATAGCGTATCCTTGCGGGCGTTCTGCTTCTCCTTTTTGCGGGTGGGGAAATTGGCTCGCCCGCTGACAAGGATAGAGGGACAGCTTGCGCCGTTGCGGTTGTGGTCGTTGGTCCACTGGGCAAGGCGGCGGGCGTAGCGGTCCAGAAGGGCGTCCAGCTTGTCATGGTAGAAAGGGCTGACCTTCTGCTTCTGGCGCTCCACCAGGGCGGCGGCTTTGTCTACGGCGGCGCGGTATTCTTCTGTGGCGCTGCCGGTTTTGTAGTCCCGCATGGACATCATTTGATGGGATAAGCGGGCCATGTTCTCGTCTATCGGATAATACATAGAATTTCCTCCCGTTTTGTGGTTTTGGGTTTGTGGCCCATGAGCGCCCGCCGGATTGCTCTGGCGGCTGGACTTGCACCAGCGGCGGCGGATACCGTCGGCCTTGCGGGCTTGCTTAGAACAGGGACAGGTTGCCGCCGTCCTGGGCCGCTTTTATCATGTCGGCGTAGGCTTGCAGGCGGGCGTCCTTCTTGGCCTCCATCAAGGAGCACAACAACGACCCGGACGCTTACCCGAAGCTGAGCGGAAGAGTTGTGAGGGAACACAATGAGGACGCAGCCGCGCACCCGGCCATGAGCGCCCACGTCCGCAGTGTGGAACTGGCACTGAATGGCAGCGAAACCCTCACCGGAGCGGAAGACCCGACCAGGGAAACGGCGGGAGAAAGGGACCAGCGGTACATCAACCTGACCACCGGGGCGGAATTTGTATGCACCGCCGTGGAGGAGGACGGCTGTGTCTGGACGAAGCAGGAGGGAAAAACCTCTCTGCGCAAGGCCCTGGAGCAGGCACAGAAAACAGCCACGGAGGCGGCCAGCGCAGCGGCGGCGGCGAAGGAGGTAGCGGACGGCGCAGCCCAGGCCATTGCAGCGGTGCAAAACACGGTGTCTGTAGTGCCATCCCAGTCGGGAAGCCTGACCTATAACAGGGGCGCACAGACCCCGAGCTGGAATAACGTTTCTACGGAGATGCTGGAGGTTACCTACGGTGAGGACCGGACGCCTGCGGCGGAGTTTAAAGGTGAAACCAATGCGGGGAACCTATCGGGCCTACTTCACCCCGAAGGGCGATTACACCTGGGGAGACAAGAGCAAGGAGCCCAGGGAGGTGCTTTGGAGCATCCAAAGGGCTGTGATCTCCACCACGCCAAGCGTGGGCGGGCAGCTGGTCTATACGGGGCAGGAGCAGTCGCCGGAATGGAGGAACCTGGATGAAGAACAGTTGACCAAGACGGAGACGGCGCAGACCGACGCAGGGAACTACTCGACCTCGTTCGCACCGACAGAAAACTATCAGTGGAGCGGCGGGGATACGTCGGCCAGGACGGTACAGTGGACCATCGAGCGGGCGGCGATTGCCAGCGAAAGAGTTTTGATACTTTGCCGGACATGATTTGCCACTCCCCGATTTATGAAATCCTCACGACCATATGATTCTAATGTCAATATGTCCTAGTAATAGAATCACACACGCGCCAAGCGAAGCCTGTCGATTCTTGGCTTTTTCAACAGAATGTGTGATATTACCACAAGTGGGATATTGCCACAATAATACTCGCGTAATGTGGTAATGTCAAACAAAATTTTGTAATACAACACAAAAATTTGGAGGTGGAAGTGTGAAAGCGTTTAGCTACAACGGACAGAGGAACGTGTCGGGAGAGAGAATCCGGCAGGAACGGACGCGGCAGAGGTGTACACAATCCGACTTGGCGGCGAGGATACAGGTATGCGGAGTGATCTTGGAGCGGGACTGCATATCCCGAATTGAAAACGGTCTGCGCATGGTGCAGGACTTTGAACTGAGAGCGATTGCCGGGGCACTGGGGGTAACGACGGACTGGCTGCTGGAAGTGGACGAAAAATAATTTTGCCGTAGGCTTTTAGCCTACGGCAATTCTTTTGTCTGAGCAGGTGAGCTATTGACGTTCTGCGTTATTATGCGGTAATATCCCACAAAAAAGCAAGGTGGTATTCCAAAATGAGCAGCGAAAAGGGACGGATATTTTCACACCTGCAATGGAAAGATCGGCTTAGGATTGAAAAAATGCTAAAGGCGAAGAAGAGCAAGACGGAGATAGCGCGTACTCTCTGGGTGGACTATACAACGATAATGCGGGAAGTCAAGCGGGGACAGACCATCCAGCGGGATACAAACCTTGTGGACAGGATGGTGTACTGTGCGGAGACGGCGGAGCGGAAGTACCAGGAGAACTTGCGGGCCAAGGGGCCGGACATCAAACTGGGAAATGACCACGAACTGGCGCAGTACATAGAGGGAAAAATTGCGGATGATGGATACTCCCCGGAAGCGGCCCTGCACAAAATCAAGGAGGACGGCCTGGCGTTCACTGTGACCCTCTCCAAGTGGACTGTGTATAAGTATATCAATGACGGGGTATTTCTGCGAGTGACTAACAAGAGCCTGCCAATGGGTGGGAAGAAAAAGACGGAGTACAAGAAAGTGCAGGCGGCAAGGGCACCGAAGGGTGAGAGCATCGAGGACAGGCCGGTGGAAGTGGAAACGAGAGAAAAGCCGTTTCACTGGGAAATGGATTCCGTGTTGTCTGCCAAAGAGGGCGGGAGCAAGAAACGGTTTCTGACCATGACAGAAAGAACGTCGCGGGCAGACCTTATGTTTCTTATGCCGGATGGGACGATGGCAAGCGTGGTGGCCGTCTTGGATATGCTGGAAGAAAAGCTGGGGAGCTTCAATTTCCGGCGGATATTCCAGACGATCACTGTGGATAATGGGAGCGAGTTTCAGGACTGGGAGGGAATGACGCGGGCCGTGACCGGAGATGGGGCACGGACCCATATATACTACTGCCATCCATACAGCGCATTTGAGCGAGGGAGCAACGAGAATGGAAACCGTATGATTCGGCGGAAGATTCCGAAGGGAACCGACTTCACCGGGATAACGGAGGCCGACACGCTGGCCGTCCAGCGGTGGGTAAATGAATACCCACGCGGCATCCTTGGAGGAAGGTGTGCCGGGCGGGTGCTGATGGAGCTTGCCCAGGAAGCGGGGGTTGAGGGGGTGGAGCTACTATTGTAAATAATGCACAAAAAACAATTTTAGATTTTTCTGCATTTAGCCCTTGACATTTTCCTTTGTTGTTTTCAACACAGAAGTTCTTGGCGACACAGTGACATAGGAGAGTTGTCTCAAATACCATCGATCGGTAGTGTCATACAGTTCCATTACACCAGCAAGTCAGAAAATCCAAAAGCACCGCATCTTCTTGTATCCACGAAAAAGGGGATATATCTGCGTTGCCATATCCCCCGATTGCATCCTGAGATGAAAAGTTTTGCCCCACTTTCTGCCCCAAAAATCAAAAGTAGTATATCCGCATACCATATAGCATCCAAAAATCTGAGAAATTTCGAAATCTAACAGAAGGGAGTAGAAGTGAAGGATGTCAGAACTCATTCATTTGGGCAGCATCTATTTCGACGAACACCCAGTCCCTATTGGCAGTCCATATGGAGACGAACTTATATCCATCGAAGACACGATTCGTGGGTATGAGATTCCATGGATCGAGATAGGCGACATGCTGGTAGCAACAAAACTTGTATGTACCCACATCTCTTGGACCCAGCTAGATACCTTCGGTCTCATTTTTGGCACAGAAGTTCTAATTGATGGGTATCGATATATGTGCCGCAGCCTTAAAGTTGGGAGTGAGGACCATCTCCCCAACGAATGGGATGCCATTTTGGACCGTCTTGGAGCCAATGCCTTGGTATTTGATATGCCCAGGTACACCTTCTTTTGGGGGCAAGAGACATCGCATTCTTCGGATGCTTACCGTGTCTGTCGAGGCGGAGCCCACATTCGAAATTGGAGTGAAAGCTATGCGACAAACCACAAAGATGCAGGACTTCTACCTGTGTTAGAGCGCCTGCCCATTGTGGACTATGACTTTGAGAAACACCTTGGGCAGAAATTGCATCTTCGTATGCCTATGTCAGGGCAATTTAAAGGAATCCTGAAGGGCACCTCTGAGTACGACTTGTTCTTCGAGCCCACCACCAAATGCTTTGAGTTGCGGAACTGGGGAATCTTGACCCCAGATGGTTCGGTGGCTATCGACCGAAAAAGGGTCCTTGATATTGTCGGCATCAAGGTTGTTTGAATTCCGAACCATAGAAAAGAGAGCAGATTGAGCTTTGAATGCCCAGTCTGCTCTCTATTTACGTAGGGAACTTCTCCTATTCTTCCGTCATTTTCTCCTTCAGCGCATCAATCGCCATGTCGATGGCCTCGCAGATCTCCTCATACTCAAAGCCATCACCAGGAATCGTGGTCTTGCGCTCCAGAGCCAGGATTGCTTTCTCAATTGTCAGCATCTTTTCCTTCTCCTCTCTTTTCGTCATCTTCTGGCTGAGCAACAGACCGGCCCAGCCACTTGTCCAGGCAGTTGTTGCAGTTGCCATCGCCGTTCATTTTGCAGTGGTGGTCACACCACGGTTCGCCGCCAATCGACACCATGCGAACGAAGTCAGCCAGCTGGGCGTCATTCATCTTGCGTATCTGTTCTGCATGTGTTAGCGGGTCAAAATCCACCCCATGCTTGTACCGCCTGGCTGAGCAAATAGAACCCCGATAGGGACCACCGCACATTTCTTTTGCAGGGCAGTTTTTGCAGCCGCCGCCAGCGTAGTGAACTTCCATCTTGTTATTCCCCTTTCTGTCGTTTTCAAGAATTTGCCGGACACGAGCAATACCCTCTTTTGACGCAGCCATATTATTTCTCCTTTACTTTCTTTCCTGCATTTTTGGTTGCAGGTGGATGTTGTGGGTCATCGGTTGCACTTAGGTAGGTAATTGCTGCCCGATTTATTACGATCTTTTTCTTGCCACATTTGCATGCTAACCCCTTGAAAGCTGGACAGTCGATATCAAATCCAGATACAAGAATTAGATCATAATCTGTATAGTCGACCAAGATCCCTCCCAGCGCCTGACCTTGCCCATACACTGTAAGTACGGAACCACGCAGCTCATCAGAAATTTTTGGTTCAGCTGGAAGCTCCTCTAAAACAGGCCGAAAGCCAATGTATATGTTTGTATCACGAACGCTGTATCTACTAGAAGCTCTTGGACTTATCATTCCTCGAATCACACATGTCTTTTCTTTCCCTTCTCCCATACATTCCTGACCAACAAAATATTTCCCATTCCAACGCCATAATTCATCATCAGAGCAGGTTGCATCAAGGGCCGCATCCCACTCATTTGGCACATCTCTTTCTTCGCCAACTTTGAGACTGCGGCAAAGGTAAGGTTTCCCATCAATACGAACTGGTCGCCCAAAAATATAACCCATACGGTTGAGATCTACCCATGTTACACCTAGGGCATATACAGCTCCAGCAATCCATGTATCGTTGACCCATATCCATGGAATGGAACGGTCAGCTACAGTATCCTCAAAAGCGATTTGACCATCGTTAGAAGGATAGGGTGTATTAGGGGCTGCAAACCACCCATTAATATACATGCTACCAAAGCGTTTTTGTTTTATATTGCCATCAATCAAATTTTATCCCTCCCTGAATAAAACCTCAAAATTGGTTTTGCTTTATCTTATGCGGATTTTATAATTTATATTTCAGGATATTTGAATCATGGGCTCCTTCCGATGACATCTATCTCTTTTACATACAATGGGTCTGTGGTCTAGTCAAGGGCAGACCATCTCTTTTGGGTGGATACGAAGAAATATAGCTGTTAAGAGCCAATGCTGTATCCCCGTGCCTAAAGGCCGCGGCTTTACGGCGGTTTCAGCAAAGCACATCTTTGGAATATCTTTTTTGAGATGTGCATATAACTACGACATCAATCAATTTGGGAGGCTAACACACGAGAACTTTTGGTAGAACATTTGAATGGTCAGCAAATTTGTTGTGAACTATCCAGATGCCAAAACCCCTATAGAAGAAATAAAAGACATAATTGGAGGAAAGTAAAATGAAAAATGTAAGCACTTTCGAGCAATTTCTTCAGGGCAGCGACGATGTCCACAACATCCCAGTTTCTGCCGCTAATGCTCTTCGCAAGGTAGTCGGTCCGACGCCGTTGAAAGAACGGATTTTTGTGGTAGACACCAGCTCTTCCATGAGCTCCACTATTCCGTGCAGCCCGGAGTGGGATTTGTTTTTCGCTCGCGCCTAACGGATTCACCCCAAAGACCTGTTCTCCTCGTGAGACAGGTCTTTCCCTTTGTTCCCAACTTGACATATGGGCTTGCCATTCAGGCAGGCCTATTTACGATTTTTGCTGTCCATTCCAAAATAGAAAACTAAAGAAGCGCATATAATATAAGCGAAAGATTTGCTTTTCTTCCTTTTTTTGTGTATAATTTTGGCAATCAGATGGGAGTTGACTATATATGCCGCCTAAGAAAGACCAAGGAAATGAATCTATTACCGCCCTTAAGGGTGCTGACAGAGTCCGCAAACGCCCCAGCGTGATTTTCGGCTCCGATGGACTAGAGGGCTGCGAACATGCAGTCTTTGAGATCATGTCCAACTCCATTGACGAAGCCCGGGCGGGCCATGGCTCTAAGATCCTGGTTACCCGCTACCTTGATGGGTCCCTCCAGGTTGATGACTTTGGCCGAGGCTGCCCTGTAGACTGGAATGAGAAAGAGCAGCGATTCAATTGGGAACTTGTCTTCTGCGAGCTGTATGCCGGCGGCAAGTATGACCGTGAGGGCAGCTATGAGTATGCCCTTGGTCTCAATGGTCTGGGTTCCTGTGCTACCCAGTATGCCAGCGAGTATATGGATGTCACCGTATGGCGTGATGGCTTCAAATATTCCCTCCACTTTGAGAAGGGAGAGAATGTGGGCGGACTTAAAAAGGAGAAGACTAAAGAGAAACGGACTGGGACCTCCATCCGTTGGAAACCCGACCTGGAGGTATTCATGGAGACCGACATCCCCGTTGACTATTTCCTGGACACCATGAAGCGGCAGGCTGTAGTAAATGCTGGTCTGGATTTCCAGTTTATGAATGAGACCGAACCCGGTAAATTTGAGACAACTGAGTTCTTTTATGAGCATGGCATCATCGACTACGTCTCTGAGGTAGTTGGAGATAATGCCCTCACCATCCCTGTCTTCTGGCAATCCACCGAGAGGAAAGGTAAGGACCGGGCAGATATGGAAGACTATAAGGTCAAACTCTCTGTAGCCTTCTGCTTCTCCAACAAGGTGCAGTTCATTGAACATTACCACAACTCCTCCTGGCTGGAGCATGGGGGCTCCCCTGACCGGGCTATCCGCTCCGCCTTTGTTTCCGCTATTGACGCCTACTTGAAGCAGCAGGGAAAGTATAACAAAAATGAATCCAAGATCACATTCCAGGATGTTCAGGACGCTTTGGTCCTTGTCAGCAACGACTTCTCCACCCAGACCTCTTACGAAAATCAGACCAAGAAGGCTATCAACAATAAGTTTGTTCAGGAGGCTATGACGGAGTTTCTGCGCTCCCAGATGGAGATCTACTTCATCGAGAATCCAATGGATGCTCAGAAGATTGGAGAGCAGGTCTTAATCAACAAGCGGTCCCGGGAAAATGCGGAGCGGACCCGGTTGAACATCAAGAAGAAGCTGACGGGCTCTATGGACCTGGCAAACCGCGTTCAGAAGTTTGTGGACTGCCGTAGTAAGGACCCCTCTAAACGAGAACTGTATATCGTGGAGGGCGACTCTGCTATGGGGGCTGTAAAAATGAGCCGGGACGGTGAGTTTCAGGGCATCATGCCTGTTCGTGGCAAAATCCTTAACTGCCTCAAGGCTGACTATCCAAAAATCTTCAAGAGTGAGATTATTACTGACTTGCTCCGCGTCCTGGGCTGCGGCATTGAGGTAAAAGATAAGCATGCCAAAGATCTGGCTGCCTTTGACCTGTCAAACCTGCGCTGGAATAAGGTCGTTATCTGTACTGACGCCGATGTAGATGGGTTCCAGATCCGGACCCTTATCCTCACCATGCTATATCGCCTGACTCCCACCCTCATCCAGGAAGGCTACGTCTACATCGCCGAGTCTCCCCTGTTTGAGATAACCTGTAAGGAGAAGACCTGGTTTGCCTATTCCAATACGGAAAAGGATACCATAGTCGCCAAGCTGCAGGGTAAGAAATATGACGTTCAGCGGTCTAAGGGCTTGGGTGAAAACGACCCAGAGATGATGTGGCTCACCACCATGTCTCCTGAGACCCGCCGACTCATCAAGGTGATGCCCGAGGACGTGGATAAGACTGCCCAAATCTTCGATTTGCTTCTTGGCGATGATTTGTCTGGGCGCAAAGATTATATCGCAAACGACGGCCACCTGTTCCTTGAACTGGCCGATATTTCCTGAAAGGAGGGATTGTCTTGGCTCCCAGAAAAAAGAAAGAGCCGGTTGAAAAGAACCGGCCCAGTGCCTCAGATCTGCATGTTATGGGGCTGCGCTCTGATGTCCTGGAGCAACCTATCACAGATACGCTGAAGGTAAACTATATGCCCTATGCCATGTCGGTTATCATCTCTCGGGCCATCCCGGAAATCGACGGATTCAAGCCCTCCCATCGGAAGCTGCTCTATACTATGTACCAGATGAAGCTGTTGGGTGGGGTTCGCACCAAGTCCGCCAACATTGTTGGTCAGACCATGAAGCTGAATCCACATGGTGATGCCGCTATCTATGACACTATGGTGCGTCTCTCTAAGGGCTATGGAGCCCTCCTACACCCCTTTGTAGACTCCAAGGGCAACTTCGGTAAGGTGTTCTCCCGAGACATGGCCTGGGCCGCCAGCCGGTACACAGAGGCTCGCCTGGACCCTGTCTGTGCGGAGCTGTTCCGGGACATCGATCAGGATACCGTTGACTTCCAAGATAACTATGACGGGAAGATGAAGGAGCCCACTCTTCTTCCCACTACGTTCCCTAACATCTTGGTCTCTGCTAATAAGGGTATTGCTGTTGGTATGGCCAGCGACCTGTGCGGGTTCAATTTGGGCGAAGTATGCGACACTACGATCGCCTTGATGAAGGATCCCAAGCACAACATCGCCTCCACCCTGCTGGCACCTGATCTGCCCACTGGCGGCGAGCTCCTGTATGATGCCAAAGTCATTGCGGACATCTACAGCACCGGCCGCGGTTCCTTTAAAGTCCGGGCCAAGTGGCGGTATGTCAAGGCCCAGAATCTGATCGAAATCTATGAGATCCCCTACTCCACTACCAGTGAGGCCATTTTGGATAAGGTCGTAGAATTGGTAAAGCTGGGGAAAATCAAAGAGATTGCCGATATACGCGATGAGACGGATTTGTCCGGTCTAAAACTGACCATCGACCTGAAGCGTGGCGCTGATCCGGATAAGCTGATGGCTAGGCTATTCAGACTGACCCCTCTGATGGATAGTCAGTCCTGCAATTTCAACATCCTCATTCATGGGATGCCCAAGGTGATGGGTGTCCAAGAAATCCTGAACGAGTGGATCGATTGGCGGATGGAGTGTGTTCGACGGCGGTTGCAGTGGTCTATCAACAAAAAGTCCGATAAGCTGCACCTGCTCCAGGGCCTAGAGAAAATCCTGCTCAATATCAACAAAGCAATTAAGATTATCCGGGATACGGAACGGGATGACGATGTTGTGCCCAATCTGATGAAAGGATTCAAAATTGACCAGATTCAAGCGGAGTATGTGGCCGACATTCGGCTTAGGAACATCAATAAGGAATACATCCTCAAGCGCACCAAGGAAATTGAGACCTTGGAGAAAGAAATCAAGAGCCTGGAAACGACCCTGAAATCTCCCAGGCGGATCAAGACTGTTATTTCCAAGGAGTTGGAGGATGTCAAGAAGAAATATGGGGCACCCCGGCGTACATCTATCATCTATGACCATCAGATCAATGCTGATGCCACATCAGAAGATGATACCCCGGACTATCCCGTTAATCTGTTCCTGTCTCAAGAGGGCTATCTGAAGAAGATCACACCCCAGTCTCTGAGGATGGCCAGTGACCAGAAATTCAAAGATGGGGATTCGTTGGCTCAGCAGTGGGAGGCTAACAACCGTGATGAGCTGATGATATTTACCGACCAGCAGCAGTGCTATAAGACCCACCTGAGTGAGTTTGATGATACAAAAGCCAGCGCACTGGGCGATTACTTGCCCACTAAGTTGGGTATGGGCCCCGGCGAAAAGGTCGTGTGGGCCTGTCTCCCTGGGGACTACTCTGGAACCCTCATCTTCTTCTTCGAGAATGGCAAGGCAACCCGTGTTGGCCTGGCTGGGTATCAAACACAAGCCAGGCGTAAGAAGCTGACTGGAGCCTATTCAGATCGCTCCCCTCTCGTCGCGGTACTCCTGCTGCGTGAGGACCAAGATATCGCTGTTACAACCACCGACGGCCGATGCCTTGTGTTTGATTCTTCTCTGTTGACCGTTAAAGGGTCGAGGACAGCACAGGGAGTAGCTGTGGTCAATTTGAAACCCAAAAAGCTAGTAGCTGGAGCATCTCTGTTATCAGCAACAAACATTCAGAAGGTTGCCCGGTATCGGGCCAAGAATATACCGGCAGCAGGAGCCAATCTCCTTTCGGCCGATAAGTAGGAACACAAAATGCCGCCCTGAAAAGGGTGGCATTCCCTATTGTATCATTTGAGGATAGCCGGTCAATAACCCCACGCCTAAAGGCGGGGGCTTGTGGAAACAACTCTGCAAGCCCAGATTGACTACCCTAAGTGGGCCTGGTAAGTCTATGGATACTGCCAAGAGCCCACTACGTTACCCAAGAATGGGAATAATCCTAAATAGGCACCGGCGGACATTTGCCCGAATCTGCCGCTCTGCGGCGTATGGTTAAACAGTCCTGAGAGGTAGGGACAGTGCTGTGCGCAACAAACCTTGGGATAACATTGGGGACGGGTACCTAACGCCTGGCAGGCAGTCCTTCGGGGCTCCTGCCAGGTGAGCGGCTGACCATTAGCCGCATTATTTACAGAGAGGAGGGCATCCAGGGATGCAGGTATATATACTCAATAAACATGGGCAGCCTCTGATGCCCTGCTCACCAGCGAAAGCCCGCCGGCTACTTGAAGCTGGCAAGGCGAAAGTGTCTAAGCGTACCCCATTTACCATCCAACTGCTATTTGGCAGCACGGGATACAAGCAGCCAGTCATTCTGGGCGTGGATGCCGGAAGCAAAACTATCGGTTTGTCGGCATCTACAGAATCCGAGGAAGTATTTGCTGCTGAAGTAACCCCCCGCAACGATGTGGTCAAAAATCTGTCTACCCGCCGGGAATTCCGGCGGGCCAGGCGGAACCGGAAGACTCGATATCGCAAGCCGCGCCTCGACAACAGGGTCCGCAGCAAGCATAAAGGCTGGCTGGCCCCGTCTGTGGAGGTCAAGATCCAAGAGCATATCACCTCGATCCAGAGGGTCTGCTCTATCTTACCCATCAGCAAGGTAGTTGTTGAGACTGCAGAGTTCGATCTCCAACTTTTGAAGGCCATTGCCGACGGGAAACCTGTTCCTGAAGGTGAGGACTACCAAAAAGGCGAGATGTATGGTCAGTACAATGTACGCCAATACGTCCTCTGGAGGGATGGATATACCTGTCAGTGCTGCGGTGTCCATGGAGATGGTGTCAAGCTGCATGTCCACCATAGGGAGAGCCGCAAGGTTGGCGGGAACGCGCCTGATAATCTGGTTGCCCTGTGCGACAAATGCCACAAAGGATTCCACAAGGGCACGATCTCATTGACCAAGCTGATTAAGCGTGGTAGGAAATCTACTCGCGATGCCGCTTTCATGGGAATCATGCGCAAGACGCTTATAGAGCGCCTGAGAGCCGTACTTCCAGTTCCTGTAGTTGAAACCAAAGGATACATCACTAAAGGGACCAGGTCTGAGCTGCTGAAGCTGCCTAAGAGCCACATCAACGATGCCCTGGCTATCGCTCAGGGGAAACA
>ERZ808040.1077-NODE-1077-length-19857-cov-6.506522_pt1 | contig 19857 bp, 19 predicted proteins | sample MGYA00380191_ERZ808040 | MGnify/ENA primary metagenome ERZ808040 (study PRJEB31490, sample SAMN06133395) | mouse gut metagenome | isolation source: J6 | host: mice | place: China: Chengdu | collected 2015-05 ...
TTGAAAAACTCCGAGCTGAAGCCGTTTTATGACATCTACCCGGAAAAGTTCAACAACAAGACCAACGGCGTCACCTTCCGCCGGTGGCTGGAGGCCTGCGACCCGGAGCTGGCCGCCCTCATCGACAGCTGCATCGGGGCCGACTGGCGGCAGGACGCCAAAAAGCTGGAGAAGCTGCTGGAGTTCCAGGAGGACGAGGCCGTTCTGGACCGGCTGCTGGCGGTGAAGCAGCACAGCAAGGACCAGCTGTGCCGGGTGCTCTGGGCCAGGCAGCACATTGAGATCGACCCCCAGTCGGTTTTCGATATCCAGGTGAAGCGCCTCCACGAGTATAAGCGGCAACAGATGAATGCCCTGTATATCATCCACAAGTATCTGGAGATCAAGGCGGGCAGGCTGCCGGAGCGGCCGGTGACCGCCCTCTTTGGAGCCAAGGCCGCCCCCGCCTATGTGATGGCCAAGCACATCATCCACCTGATTCTCTGCCTGCAAAAGCTTATCGACAGCGATCCCCAGGTCCGGCCCTGGCTGCGGGTGGCCATGGTGGAGAACTACAACGTCACCTGGGCCGAGCGGCTGATTCCCGCCTGCGATATCTCCGAGCAGATCTCCCTGGCCTCCAAGGAGGCCAGCGGTACCGGCAACATGAAGTTCATGGCCAACGGCGCGGTCACGCTGGGCACCCTGGACGGCGCCAATGTGGAGATTGCCCAGCTGGTGGGGGAGGACAATATCTACACCTTCGGCGCCCACAGCGACACGGTAATCGGCCTGTACAAGGGGGATGAGCCCGACGGCCGGGCCTACCGCCCCCTGGACTACTACCACCGTCCGGCGGTGGAGCGGCTGGTAGACTTTATTGTATCCCCCGAACTGCTGGCCATCGGTGACCCGGCGGAGCTGTCCGCCCTCTGGAAGGACATGAAGAACAAGGATTGGTTTATGGCCCTGCTGGATGTGGAGGACTACATCGCAGCTAAGGACCGGTGCCTGCGGGACTATGGCGACCGCCGCGCCTGGGCCAGGAGAATGCTGGTTAATATCGCTAAGTCGGGGTATTTCTCCTCCGACCGGACGATTGCCCAGTACAATCAGGATATCTGGAAGCTGAAATAGAGGTCTGTTTGAAAGGGCGCATCCCAAATCATCGGGGTGCGCCCTCAAGCCGTAGATAAAGCGGAACACCGCACGCCGGGGAAGGGAAAAAGTCCGTTTTATGGGACATAAGCCCCGCTATACTGGGGCGTGAAACCCGGAAAGGAGGAGACCACCTGTGTCAAAAAGTACCAATCAGAAGACCAAGCTGCTCCATCTGTGCCGCATCCTTCTGCTGCGGACCGATGAGGAGCACCCCCTCACCGTCCCGCAGCTCATTGAGGAGCTGGCCCGGCAGGACATCAAGGCCGAGCGCAAAAGCATCTATGACGACCTGGAGGCCCTGCGCCTGTTCGGGCTGGACATCCAGTCCCGGAAGGGAAAGACCCCCGGCTGGTTTGTGGGGGGGCGGGAGTTTCAACTGCCCGAGGTGAAGCTGCTCATGGACGCGGTGCAGTCCTCCCGTTTCATCACCCAGAAAAAGAGCGACGCCCTGATCCGCAAGCTGGAGGGGCTGGCCAGCATACACCAGGCGGGCCAGCTCCAGCGGCAGGTCTATGTGTCGGGCCGAATCAAGGTGATGAATGAGAGCATCTACTACAATGTGGACAAGCTTCACGCCGCCATTGCCGGCCAGAAGGCGATTTCCTTTAAATATTTCGACTACGATATCGGCCGGAAAAAGGTCTTTCATCACGACGGAAAGCGGTATGTGGTCTCGCCCTACGGCCTGATCTGGAACAGCGAGAACTACTACCTGGTGGCCTTTGACCACTGCCATCAGGAGCTGCGCCACTACCGGGTGGACAAGATGACCGAGATTGTCGTCACCAGCCTGGACCGGGAGGGGCGGGAGCAGTATCCCGATTTTCAGCTGGCTGAGTACGGCCAGAAGCACTTTGGCATGTACGGCGGCCAGGAGGTGAAGGTCACCCTTCGGGGCCGGCGGGACAAGGCCGGCCTGGTGTGGGACCGGTTTGGCCAGGACGTGATTTTGGTGCCCGACGGGGCGGAGCACTTTACTGTCACCCTGCCGGTGGTCATCAGCCCTCAGTTTTTCGGCTGGCTGCTGGGGCTGGACGGCAGCATTACGCTGATCGGGCCGAAAGAGGCGGTGGCTGCCTACCGCCGCCGGCTGTCCGCCACCCTGGAGGAGCTGTCTCAGCCCCCCTGTTGACATATAGATTAAAATCCGCTTAAAAAATCTGCCAACATAGTGGTAATTTTCACGATGCTGTGATATGATAAGCGTGAGGAACTGTAACCACCCATTTGAAAGGAGGAATTGCTATGACGATTTTTTGGCTGGCCGCATTCATTGTCTTTGCCATCGGCGAGGCGGTGACAGTGGGGTTGGTCTCCGTTTGGTTTGCTGTGGGGGCACTGGCAGCGCTGTTTGCTACCGCTCTTGGAGCGGGACTCTGGCTGCAAATCACGGTATTTTTGGGGGTGTCGGCCCTGGCGTTAGCTCTGTTTAAGCCGCTGAGCAGCAAATTCCTCAAGCCCAGGGTGTCCGCCACCAATGCCGACCGGGTGATCGGCTCTGCCGCTCTGGTCACTGAGACCATCGACAACACCCAGGCCAAAGGCCAGGTGAAGGTCAATGGGCAGGTCTGGTCGGCCCGCTCCGCCCAGGATATCGTGATCCCCGCCGGGACCGATGTGAAGGTGCTGCGCATTGAGGGCGTAAAGGTTATTGTGGAGACCGCGTAAGAGAGAGTACACATTGTAATAAATGAAGGAGGAATCAACAAAATGGAATATCTTATCCCCACCCTGATCGTTATTGTCATTGCCATCGTTGTCTTTTCCCTGCTTGCCAGCATTGTGCGCATTGTGCCCCAGTCCCGGGCCTATGTGCTGGAGCGGCTGGGCGTATTCAGCACCGTTTGGAACGAGGGGCTGAAGTTTAAAATGCCCTTCATTGAGCGGGTAGTCAAGAACGTATCCCTGAAGGAGCAGGTGGTAGACTTTGCCCCTCAGCCCGTTATTACCAAGGATAACGTCACCATGCAGATCGACTCGGTGGTCTATTTCCAGATCACTGACCCCAAACTTTACACCTATGGCATTGAAAATCCCATGTCCGCCATTGAGAACTACACCGCCACCACCCTGCGCAACATCATCGGCGACCTGGAGCTGGACCAGACCCTCACCAGCCGGGACCACATCAACACCAAGATGCGGGCCCTGCTGGACGAGGCCACCGATCCCTGGGGCATCAAGGTCAACCGGGTGGAGCTGAAAAACATCATGCCCCCCCGGGACATTCAGGAGTCCATGGAGAAGCAGATGCGGGCGGAGCGTGAGCGCCGCGAGGCCATCCTCCAGGCCGAGGGCCAGAAGCAGTCCCAGATCCTGGTGGCCGAGGGCGAGAAGCAGTCCGCCATCCTCCGGGCCGACGCCGCCAAGCAGGCCAAGATCATGGAGGCCGAGGCGGAAAAGACCGCCAAGATCCTGGCCGCCGAGGCCGAATCCGAGGCCATCATGAAGGTGCAGCAGGCCACCGCCGACGCCATCAAGCTCATCAACGCGGCCGACCCCGGCGACGGCGTCATCAAGATCCGGGCGCTGGAGGCCTTCGCCAAGGCCGCCGACGGCCGGGCCACCAAGATCATCATCCCCAGCGAGCTCCAGGGGCTGGCGGGGCTGTGCGCCACCGCCAAGAGCGTGTTCGACACCGTGGAGCCCAACCAGCCCAAGAAGTAAGCCGTGTACCAGTATAAATACGTCTCGGTGGAGCGGGAGGGCTGGATCTTCGCCGGATTCCAGGGCTACCGGGAGGTCATCGACCGGGAGGCCGCCCAGGGCTGGCGGTTTGTGAGCTGGATGCCCCTGGACGTCACCAGCGGCGCGATGACGCGCATCGACCTGATTTTTGAGCGGGAAGTATGAACGGAGGAGCGGCCCCGCCGGGGCCGCTCCTTTTCGCTCCAACGCGGCGGGAAGGAGGCATTCGCTGTGAAAAGCATCAAACCGGGCCGGGGGCCCTCCGGCATGAATTTTGTGGGCACAATCGGAGCCATCGCCTTTGGCGTGCTCTGGACCATCTGCGCCTTCGCTATGACGGCCGACGGCGGGTTCGGCTTCATCGGCGTGATTTTTCCCCTGTTCGGCGTGATATTTGTGGTTGTGGGCATTGTCCAGGCGGTCTACCACTACCAAAACGCCACTGGGAAGGACCGCTACTCTGCCTTCGACATCACCGAGGACGGGGAGGAGGGCGACCCGGGCCAACGGTGGGTAAAGGGCGGGGAGCCCTGGGACCAGTCCGGCCGGCCCCAGCCCCCGAAGGGCGGCGCGGGGTTCTGCCCCTACTGCGGGGCGAAGCTCCAGGGGGATTTCCGCTTCTGCCCCAAGTGCGGGCGGGAGCTCCCGTCCAACTAAAAAGAGAGCGGCTTTCCCGGAGGAAAGCCGCTCTTTTGCGTCAGATTACAGGGTGCTGCCGAAATCGGAGACGATGGCCTGGCCGGTGATGGCCCGGGACTCGTCGCTGGCCAGGAACAGGATGATGTTGGCCACATCCTCCGGCATACACACGCCCACCCGCATATCGGAGTGCTTGGCCATCTGGCCGAACATATCCGGGTCCTGATTGTCGGGGCGGGCGTTGGCTACCATGGGGGTGACGATGGAGCCGGGGCACACCGCGTTGCAGCGGATGCCGGTGCCCGCGAAGCGCAGGGCGGTGTGGCGGGTGACGCCCACGATGGCCGCCTTGGAGGACACGTAGGCCGCGCCGCCGCAGCCCATGACCCCCGCTACGGAGGCCACGTTGACGATGGAGCCGCAATTGGCCTTCTTCATTTCGGCCAGGGCCTCCCGCATACAGTACATGGTACCCTTGGTATTGATGCCCAGGATGCGGTCCATGTCCTCGTCGGTCACCTTGTCGATGGGCTTCAGGCCCTCCTCCAGCACGCCGGCGTTGTTTACCAGCACGTCCACCTTGCCGTAGGCCTCCACCGTCTTGGACACCAGGTTCCTGGCGTCCTCCGGCTTGGAGATGTCGGTGACCACGGGGAGCACTTCGCCGCCCGCCTCGCGGATCTTGGCGGCCACCTCGTCCAGCTGGGCCTGACGGCGGGCGCTGATGACCACCTTGGCCCCCTCCTTGGCAAAGAGCATGGCGGTGGCCGCGCCCACGCCGGAGTTGCCGCCGGTGACGATGACGACCTTACCCTCTAAACGTCCCATGTAGAACCATTCCTTTCTGTTGTCAAGTATGCTTGAGCGGCGCGCCTCCGGGCGGAGCCGCGCCCAAACTCACTGCCTGGTGACCTTCAGCACCTCGTCCCCCACCTGAACGGGGCCGGTTGCCGCCAGCTCCACCTTGGCGAAGTCGTCGGAGTTGGTGACGGCGGTGATGATGGTGGTGGGGTGGCCCGCCGCCCGGATGACCTCCAGGTCCATTACCATAATGGGGTCGCCCTTTTTCACCTGCTGGCCCTCTTTCACCAGCATGGTGAAGCCCTGGCCCTTCATGTCCACCGTGTCCACCCCGCAGTGGACCAGCAGCTCCATCCCCGCGCTCTCCATGCCCACGGCGTGGAGGGTGTCGGGCACCTGGCTGACGACGCCGTCCGCCGGGGCGTACACCTTGCCGTCCTCCGGCTCGATGCCGCAGCAGAAGCCCACAAAGCCCTGGCTGAACGCCGGGTCGGGGATGTCCGCCATGGGGATGGCATTCCCCTTGGCTACCGCGCCCACCACCGGCGCGGCGGGGGCGGCGGGGGCGTCCTCCTCGCCCAGCAGGCCCTTTTTCAGCTTGTCCAGAAATCCCATAAAAATCCTTCCTTTCGCAAGTATAAGGGCCGTGGGCGGACTTGAGGCCCGCCCACGGCAGTTTGAACCGATGGAAAAAGATCAGTGCGCGGGGCCGCCTTACAGCATTTTCTTCAGCTCGTCGTACACAAACTGGACCTTCGGGCCGATGATGACCTGACAGGCGGTCTTGCTGGGACGGATGACGCCCGCGGCGCCCGCGGCCTTGACGGCCTTCTCGTTGACGGCGGTGTAGTCCTTGATCTCGAAGCGCAGGCGGGTGGTGCAGTAGTCCACGTTGGACACGTTCTCCTTGCCGCCGATGGCCTTCAGCACGCCGGAGGCGATGGCGGTGAAGTCGTTGTTGGCCAGCACGATCTTGGCCTCCTCGGCCTCGGCGTCCTCGTCCTCGTTGCCGGGGGTCTTGAGGTCAAACTTCTTGATGGCGAAGTAGAACACCAGGTAGAACACCACCAGGGCCACCAGGCCGATGGGGAGGATCAGCAGGGTGTTCTGGGCGGCGGGCAGGGAGGCGGAGAAGAACAGGTCCGTGGCGCCGGCGGAGAAGCAGAAGCCCGCCCGGAAGCCCAGAGCCACGGTGACCATGGCGAAGATGGCGTACAGCAGGGCGTAGACCACGTACAGCGGGAAGGCCAGGAACATGAAGGAGAACTCGAAGGGCTCGGTGACGCCGCACAGGAACGCGCAGATGGCGGCGGAGAGCACGATGCCCAGAGCGACCTTCTTGTTTTTGGCGGCGCGGACCATGGCCGCGGCCGCGCCCGCGATGCCGAACATCATGCAGGGGAAGAAGCCGGCCATGTACATGCCCACGCTCCAGGTGACCTCGGCGGGGTTGCCCTGGGTGTGGCCCGCCCAGAAGTGCTGCAGGTCGCCGATGCCCACGGTGTCAAACCAGAACACGTTGTTCAGGGCGTGGTGCAGGCCGGTGGGGATGAGCAGGCGGTTCAGGAAGGTGTAGATGCCCACGCCCACGATGTCCAGGCCCAGGATGGCCTCGCCCACGGCATACAGGGCGCCGAAGATGATGGGCCACACGAACAGCAGGATGACAGCGGCGCCGATGGACACCACGCCGGTGACGATGGCCACGCAGCGCTTGCCGCTGAAGAAAGCCAGCCAGTCGGGCAGCTTGGCGTTCTTGAACCGGTTGTAGCAGAACGCGCCGATCAGGCCCGCGATGATGGCGGGGAACACGTTCTCAAACTTCTCGAAGGCCAGCAGCTTGACGCGGTCGTCGGCGACGGCGGGCATGATGGTGGTGACCACGGCTGGGGCCAGCAGGGACTTCATCATCAGGAAGCTGACCAGGCCGGCCAGGGCGGAGGTGCCGTCCTTGTCGTCGGCCATACCCACGGCCACGCCGATGACAAACAGCCACGCCATATTGTCGATGAGGGCGCCGCCCGCCTTGATGAGCAGGAAGCCCACGATGTAAGCCGCGCCCTCGGTGGGCGCGTCCGGCACGCCCATGACGGCGGGGGCCAGGGCGTAGCCCAGGCCCATCAGAATACCGCAGATGGGAAGGGCCGCTACGGGCAGCATCAAAGATTTGCCCAGCTTTTGCAGGAACTTGTACATAACTCAATTCCTCCCTCTAAAAAATTGGGTTTTGCAAGGGGCGCGGCCCCGCTGGCGCTGTGGACCGTACCCCTTGTTAACAGTATGTTAACATACTTGGGAGGAAATGAAAAGAGTTTTCAGGAAGCCGTAAAAAAGATTTCTTTTTCCACCAATTTTTTTAAGGTGGTTTTGTGCATATCTTCCAAATTTTTGTCGAAGCTCAGGAAAAACAGGGGCGCACCGCCGCCCAGATCCGCCGGGCCACCTCCTCCGGGGGGCCGGAGCCGTCCACCACCGCCACCTTCTCCGTGTCCCGCAGCCGCTCAAAGGCCTGGAAATACAGCTCCCGGGTTTTGCGCAGCCGCTGCTCCCCGTCAAAAATCTCCTCCACAAAACGGTTCCGGTGGATGCGCTCCAGGGCGGTCTCCACCGGCACATCCAGAAACACGGTGAGGGTGGGCCGCAGCAGCTGGGCGCTGAGGGCGTTGGCCTGGATCACCCAGTCCATGTCCACGTCCACGCTGTGGTAGGCGTAGGAGGAGAAATAGTAGCGGTCGCTCACCACGGTGGTCCCCTGGCTGATGGCGGCGCACAGGCCGTCCACCTCATTGACCAGGTGGTCGATGCGGTCGGCGGCGTACAGCGCGGCGATGACCCGGTTGTCGGCGGTGACCCGCCCGGTGAAGATTTGACGGATCAGGGAGCCCACGGGGCCGCCGGTGGGTTCCCGGGTCTCCCGGCAGGGGACGTCCAGCGCCTCCAGCCGCTTGACCAGAGGGCCGATCTGGCTGCTCTTGCCGGAGCCGTCGATGCCCTCCAGGACAATGAATTTCCCCTGCTCCATGTCACAGCACCTTGCCGCTGCCGTTGAGAAACAGCAGGTACATCACGTAGCCCACCACCATGACCAGACCGGAGATACCGTTCACCAGCGCGGCGGCGATGTTGATGATGGGGATGATGCCCAGCACCCCGCACACGATGGAGATGGCGGTACAGGCGGTGTAAATTTTGATGACTGTGCCACCCCGCTGGGACAGCTCCTCCTGCCCGATGGAGTGGAGCAGGTTGGAGGTGGTGTTGCACACGCTGAACACCACCATAAGATTGAGGACCTCAGAGACCATGTCCAGGATGGAGCCCAAAAAGCCCTCGCCCTTAAAGCCTGAGATGAAATTCACCATCAGCACAAGGGCGACGAACACCAGGGTGCCGCGGTAGTTTTCGTCGTCGGCCCCGGCCTTGTAGACGCCCACCAGCTCCACGATGGGAGCGGCGATGATGAGCAGAGCGCCCACGAGGGGCACCCAGGCCAGCAGGACGCCCACGATCATCAAGATTTGTCCGATGAACATCAGCCGCAGGCCGCTTGCCGCGTTTGGATATCTCATGAAAATTCCTCCTTTAAGCTATTTATCCTCTATCATATGCACGTTGACGTGGGGATAGGTCATCTCGATGCCCGCGCTGTCAAAGGCGGGCTTGAAGCCGTCCATCAGGTCGTAGTACACCGTCCAGTAATCGGCGTTGGCGCACCAGATCCGCATGACGTAGACCACGGCGTTGTCGCCGTACTCATCCACATGGACGGCGGGCTCCGGGTCGTCCAGCACCAGGGGATGGTCCGCCGCCAGCCTGGCCAGCAGGGCGGCCACTCGCTCTGTGGGCGCGTCGTAGCTGGCCGACACCCGCAGCTCCACCCGGCGGGTGGACTGGGCGGAGAAGTTGATGATGTTGGCGGACACTATGGTGCTGTTGGGCAGCTGGACCAGCTTGTTGTCCGGGGTGGTGAGCTTGGTGTAGAACATCCCGATCTCGGCCACCGTGCCGGAGCAGCCCCCGGCGTCCACGAAGTCGCCCAGGGCGAAGGGGTGGGAGGCCAGAATCTGCATCCCGCCCGCCAGGTTGGACAGGAAGTTCTGCAAAGCCAGGGAGAAGGCCAGGCCCACCACCGACAGCACCGCCACCAGGGATGTGACCTCAATGCCCAGGCAGCCCAGCACGATGATGGCCGCCACCGCCCACAGCGCGCCCCGGAGCAGGCTGCGGATCATCCGCTGGAGGGGCAGGTCCAGCTTGGAGCGGCCCAGGGCCCGGTCCAGCACCTTGGTCAGCACCTTGATGAGAATCAGGCTGATTACGACGGATAAAACCGCGCTGAAAATATTACTGGCTGTAACGTTCCGGATGCTGTTCCACAGGCTCTGCGCCGTCTCACCGTCCGGCAGGCCGGCCGTGAGGACCAAAGGAATGGGCATAGGTCCGCCTCCTTTTCTCTGTGTCAAAAATTCGTTTCTTGTCTAAGCGCGTCAAAAGCGGAACCAGCCCCGCTTGAGGCCCGCGGCGGTCCGTCCCGCAGACGCCCCGTCAAGGCGTTCCCCTCCGCGCCGGTGATCTCCACGTCCAGCAGCCGGTTGTGAAGGGCTTCCCCTTGCACCCGCACCAGGGCATAGTGGGCGGTGTGGCCCTGCCAGAGGCCATCCTTCTCCTCCTCAAAGAGGACGGGCAGGACGCGGCCCCGCTGGCCCTCCAGCCAGCGGCGCTCCAGCTCCGCCCCCAGGGCGATGGCCCGGCGGGCCCGGTCCTCTTTTTCGGCGGCGGGTATTTGGCCGGGCATATCCGCCGCCGGGGTGCCGGGGCGGCGGGAGTAGGGGAACACGTGCATGGCGGTGAAGGCGCACCGCTCCACAAAGGCCAGGGTCCGGGCGAACTCCTCCTCCGTCTCTCCGGGGAAGCCGGTGATGAGGTCGGTGGTGATCCCCGGGTCCCGGAAGTGGTCCCGGAGTAATTTCACACTCTCATAATACCGTGCGGTATCATATCTGCGGTTCATGCGGGCCAGGGTGGCGTCGCACCCGGACTGGAGGGACAGGTGGAAGTGGGGGCACAGGTTGGGCAGGGCGGCGGCCCGGCGGCAGAAGTCCTCCGTGATGGTCCTGGGCTCCAGGGAGCCCAGCCGCACCCGCAGCGTCCCCGCAGCCCCGCACACCGCCTCGATCAGGTCGATGAGGCCCTCTCCGGTTTTCAGGTCCCGCCCCCAGGAGGAGATCTCGATGCCGGTGAGCACCACCTCCCGGTAGCCCTCCTCCGCCAGCCGGCGGGCCTCCTCCTCCGCCTCGGCCAGGGGCAGGGAGCGCACCGGCCCCCGGGCATAGGGGATGATACAGTAGGAGCAGAAGTTGACACAGCCGTCCTCCACCTTGAGCATGGCCCGGGTGCGGCCCGCCGCCCCCCCGGCGGGGAGGCGCTCGAAGCCCCTGCGGGGCGAACCCCTGCGGGGCGAGTCCCCGCGGGCCAGGGCGCTGTCAACGGTGATCACTTGCGCGCCCCTGGTCTGGAGCAGCTCCTCCAGCCGGTCTAAAAAGGCCATCCGGCCCGTCGAGCCGGAGATCAGGTCCGCCCCCAGCGCCGCCACGGCGTCCGGGTCGGTCTGGGCGTAGCAGCCGCACACCGCCAGCACGGAGCTGGGGGCGGCCTTTCGGGCCCGGCGGATGAGGTTGCGGCACTTCTTGTCGCTGACGGCGGTGACGGTGCAGGTGTTGACGATGCAGGCGTCCGCCGGGCCGCCGAAGGGGACCATAGTGTGGCCCCGGCGGAGCAGCTCCCGCTCCATGGCCTGGGACTCCACCTGGTTCACCTTGCAGCCCAGGGTGTAAATGGCGATGTTCAAACCGGGTACTCTCCTCCTGGCATGTTTCCTGATATTATATCATTCCTCGGGAGAAATAGCAATTTACTTTTTCGCCCGGACGTGGTACAATGGCATGACAGCTTTGGAAAGGGCGGCGTTTACCATGGCCCACAGCTTTTTCGCCTACATATTCCGCATGCGCCACATCGCCCGCTGGGCGCTGATGCGCAACACCCGCACGGAAAACGTGGAGGAGCACTCCTACGAGGCCGCAGTGCTGGCCCACGCCCTGGCGGTCATCGGCCGGGACGTGTTCGGCAAGGATTTGAACCCGGACGCCATCTCCGCGGCGGCCCTGTTCCACGACGCGCCGGAGATCATCACCGGCGACATGCCCACCCCCGTCAAGTACCACAACCCCTCTCTGCAAAACGCCTACAAGCAGGTGGAGGCGGCGGCCCAGGACAAGCTGCTGTCCATGCTGCCCCCCCAGCTGGTCCCCGCCTACGAGCCCCTGGTGCGGGAGAGCGACCCTCAGATCCGCCGGTACGTGAAGGCGGCGGACAAGCTGTCCGCCTACATCAAGTGCGCGGAGGAGCTGAAGGCGGGCAACGCCGAGTTCAGGAAGGCGGCGGAGCAGACCCTGGCGGCGCTGCGGGGAATGGAGATGGAGGAGCTGGAGTGGTTCATGGAGAAGTTCCTCCCGGCGTTCAGTTTGACGCTGGACGAATTACAATAAAAAGGAGATCGCACTATGAGAGCCATTGTCACCGTCATCGGGAAGGACCAGGTGGGCATCATCGCCGCCGTGTGCGCCCTGCTCAGCGAGAAAAACGTCAATGTGCTGGACATCAGCCAGACCGTCCTCCAGGAGTATTTTACCATGATCATGCTGGTGGACGCCAGTGCGGCCACGGTGCCCTTCGCCCGGCTGCGGGAGGACCTGGCGGAGGCCGGGAAGGAGCGGGGCCTGGATATCCGGGTCCAGCGGGAGGATATTTTCGACGCGATGCATCGAATCTGAGCGTGAGCGTAGGTGCGCCGCCCCGGATGGACCGGAGCGAGGACAAAAACCCAGGGTCGCGAAGCGGGCCGGATTTCGTCCGAGACGGAGGGAAGCCGGGGCGAACAGCGCACCCAACGCGAACGTGACAACATCGGAGGAACCATACAACATGATCAACACCAACGACATTTTACAGACCATCCGGATGATCGACCACCAGCACCTGGATGTGCGCACCATCACCATGGGCGTCAGCCTGCTGGACTGCTGCGACCCGGACCCCCACGCCGCCTGCCGGAAGATCTACGACAAGATCACCACCTCGGCGGAAAAGCTGGTGAAAACCGGCGAGGACATCGAGACGGAGTTCGGCATCCCCATCGTCAACAAGCGGATCTCCGTCACCCCCATGGCCCTGGTGGCCGGGGCGTCCCGCACCGCGGACTACGTCCCCTTCGCCGCCGCCATGGACAGGGCGGCCAAGGCGGTGGGGGTGAACTTCATCGGCGGCTTCTCCGCCCTGGTGCACAAGGGCATGACCGAGGGGGACAAAAAGCTCATCGCCGCCATCCCCGAGGCCCTGGCCGCCACCGACGTGGTGTGCTCCTCCGTCAACGTGGGCTCCACCAAGGCGGGCATCAACATGGACGCGGTACGCCTGATGGGCGAGACCATCAAAGCCTGCGCGGAGCGCACCGCCGACAAGGGGGGCTTCGGCTGCGCCAAGCTGGTGGTGTTCTGCAACGCGGTGGAGGACAACCCCTTTATGGCCGGGGCCTTCCACGGCGTGGGGGAGGCCGAGCGGGTCATCAACGTGGGGGTGTCCGGCCCCGGGGTGGTCCACCACGCCCTCCAGTCCGTGAAGGGCAAGCCCTTCGACGTGGTGGCGGAGACGGTCAAAAAGACGGCGTTCCAGGTGACCCGCATGGGTCAGCTGGTGGCCCGGGAGGCCAGCGCCCGGCTGGGGGTGCCCTTCGGCATTGTGGACCTGTCCCTGGCTCCCACCCCCGCCATTGGGGACAGCGTGGCCCGGATTCTGGAGGAGATGGGGCTGGAGGTGTGCGGCACCCACGGCACCACCGCCGCCCTGGCCCTGCTGAACGACGCGGTGAAAAAGGGCGGCGTCATGGCCAGCTCGTCGGTGGGCGGGCTGTCGGGGGCCTTTATCCCGGTGAGCGAGGACGAGGGCATGATCGCCGCCGCCCAGGCGGGGGCGCTGACCCTGGACAAGCTGGAGGCCATGACCTGCGTGTGCTCGGTGGGGCTGGATATGATCGCCGTCCCCGGCGGCACCACCGCCGCCACCCTGTCCGCCATCATCGCCGACGAGGCGGCCATCGGCATGGTGAACCAGAAAACCACCGCCGTCCGCCTGATTCCCGCGCCGGGGAAGAAGGTGGGGGACGTGGTGGAGTTCGGCGGACTGCTGGGCTCCGCGCCGGTGATGCCCTGCCACACCGGCAGCGCGGAGGACTTCGTGGCCCGGGGCGGGCGGATTCCCGCGCCGCTGCACAGCTTGAAGAACTGAGCGCCCGGGCCGTGGTGAGCGGCGCAAACCGTTCCGCATACATATAAGCAGTCCCCCCGGCGAGAGCCGGGGGGACTGCTTTATCCAGATTGTTTTGGGTCCTGGTCCGCCCAGAGGGTGGAAAAATAGTCGTAGTACGGCATCAGAAAGGAGAAGCCCTCCACCAGCCGGTCCGCCAGCCCGGGGCCGTAGAGAAATTCGCTGAGAGCCTCCTCGTGGCCCAGGCTGAGGGATTTCTTGTTGTACCAATCCGCCAGCTTGGGCTGGGCGCAGGGCTTTTTCCGGCTGTACTCCGGCCCCTCCAGCACAAATTCCTCCTGCCGTGCCAGCCGGTTGTGGAGCTTCAGCAGAGGCTTGGGGTCCCGGTCGATGCGGGCGCGGTGTTTTTCCATCACCGACGCCTGGGCGCACCAGAAGCCCATCCCATAGCTCCAGTTTTCCGGGGCCAGCTCAAACCAGAACACCGGGTGATCCCCGCCGGACTCGCTGCCGAAGCGGAACAGGGACAGCCACAGGTGGTCCTTGTACGGCCCCCGGCCGAACAGCCGCCGGGCGTCCCGGTAGATGCGGGAGACCTTCAGGTTCAGGCCGCACTTCGGGTAGCGGTCCAGCAGCTCCCGCTGGACCTGGCTCCCCAGCTCCTTCATAGGGGCCAGGAAACAGGCCTGATAGTCCGCCTTGTGGGCCTCGAACCAGCTCCGTTCATTGTTGAAGCGGATTCCCCACATGAAATCCACGGTTTTCTGGGAAAAACCCTGAAACATGAGATCACGCGCCTCCCTCGCCGCCGGTTCCCAGCCAGCCCGGCTTGGGGATGTCCGCAATGGGAGTGGGGGTGGGCTCAGGCTGATCCGCCGGGTCCTGGGTGGGCTGAACCACCGGGTCCTGAGTGGGCTGAACCGCCGGGTCCTGAGTGGGCTGAACCGCCGGGTCCTGGGTGGGCTGGACCACCGGGTCCTGGGTGGGCTGAACCACCGGGTCCTGAGTGGGCTGAACCACCGGGTCCTGGCTGGGCGAGGGCTCCGTGCCCGCCCCCTCGCCCCAGGGGCCCTCGTCGGCGGGGTTGTAGAGGATCACCTTGTCCCGCTTGGCGTAACGGCTGTGGTTTTCGTAGGTGCGGCTGATCTGATTGCCCTGGGCGTCGTATACGCAGCGGTACACGTCCACCTCATAGCCGGTGTAGGGGGTCACGTCCACCTTGGTGGTGCCCCGCTCAATGGTCTCGTCGGGCTTGTACACAGTGGTCCAGGGGGTGGAGCCCAGCAGGTAGCGGTCCGTCTTGACGGTGATGCCGTCGGGGTTGCTGCCGTAGAACTGGACCGTCAGCTTACCCCAGGGCCCGCCCTCCGTATAGGCCACAATCTTGATGGGGAAGCCGGTGCTGTTGCGGAACTTGAAGTCCAGGCTGGGGTAGTACACCGTGGCGTCCAGCCCGTTGGGGATATAGCCGGTGGCAAAGGCGTGGCACGCCCGGCGGACGATCTCCAGGTTGGCATACACCGCGCAGTAGTACAGGGAGGAGGACACCTGACACACGCCGCCGCCGTCCATGGCCACGGTCTGGCCGTTCTGATAGCCGGTGCTGGGCTTATAGCCGTTGCGGGCGCTGGGGTCGCCGATAGTGCCCAGGTAGGAGAACTCCTCCCCGGGCCAGATGACGGTGCCGTTGCAGAAGTCGGCGGCCCGGCCCACGTTGAAGGAGCGGGTGGCCACCCCGTCCAGGCTGGTTGTCACCTCGGACAGCAGGTCCTTGTAGTACATGGACTCGTCGGCGGGGGTGTCCGGCGGGGTGTATTCCAGGGGGATGGAGCAGGTCTCGCCGGGGGCGGTCTGGTCCAGGATGCTCTGGGCCTCCTCCGGGTTGACGGACAGGCCGATTACCGCCGGGGACAGCTTCCCGCTCTCGTCCAGACCGGCGGCCTTGGGCTCCACGTATACCAGCTGGTTGAGGATCTCGCCGGACAGCTCCGCGCCGGGGATTGGGGTGGGCTCCACCACCAGCTCCTCGGCGCCCTGGGCCAGGGCCTCCTCCACCGCCTCCAGCAGGCCGGCGGCGTTGAGCTCCCGGCCGTCGGAGCCGGGGGTGACCTCCACGGCGTCCTCCCCCACGGTGTAGGTGAAGTCCACCGGGGGGGTGTATACCTCGTCCACAATGGCCTGAATCACCTGCTTGGCCTTGTCCTCCCCCTCCGGAGTGAAGGCGGCGGCGGACAGGGGCAGGTCGGCGGGGTCCCGGGCCAGGCCCAGCCACAGGGCGCCCAGCTTCCAGAGGGGCTGTTCCTCCTTGGCGGCGAAGCCCGCCGCCACGGTGTCCTCGGGGGAGCAGGTCATGAGCTCTCCGGTGAACTCCGCCCGCCGCCCCTCGCCGTAGTACAGGGTGAGCTTCCGGCTGTCCAGACGCCGGTCCATTTCCTCTGTGACGGCGGCCAGGGCATCCTCCCGGCCCAGCTTGCCCAGATCGACCGACGTGCCGTCTCCGTCCCGGGCCGCCGCGCCGGGCAGCAGCCGCCCGTTGCCCTGCACCCAGGTGCACAGGCCGAAATAGCCGCCTACCAGCACCGCCGCCAGCGCGGCCGCGGCCAGGCCGGCGATCAGCCCCGTCGGAATGCGTTTTTTCGGAGTGGACTCTTCCATATGCAGCAGACCTCCTACGAACACAAGTAAAAACATTGTACCACTATATATTGAAATGGGCAAGAAAAAGTATGCGGAAAAAAGGTTACAATTTGGTATCAAAGCGATGGAAAAGTGTGGTATAAAACGGACTTTAATGAAAAACCCGCCTTCCAGACCGGAGGAAGGCGGGTTTTGTTCCTTTTTGGCGGTCAGGACTTGTGGCTCTCCACGATGGCGCCGCTGCGGAAGGCGGTCACCAGGTCCATCAGCTCGTCGATCTGGCCCTGGAGCTTCCGGCCGATGTCGGTCTGGAGGATCATGGCCCGGCTCTCCAGCCGCTCGAACACCTGGGTGGTGGAGGCGATGTCGTAGTTTTTATGGATGGCGGCGGCCTTGCCCACGAAGGGCTCATGGGCCACCAGCCGGAAGCAGGCGGAGTTGTAGATGAGGGTGTATCCGGCGATGCCGGTGGTCTTTTGGTACGCCTTGCAGAACCCGCCGTCGATGACGATCAGCTTGCCGCCCCCCTTGACCGGGCTCTCGCCCCTCTTGGACTTGACGGGGATGTGGCCGTTGATGATGTGGCAGTGGGGGCCCTCCAGGCCGAACTCCTTCAGGATGCCCTCGCACACCAGCCGGTCGTTGTACAGGGTGTAATAGGCGTTTTTGGCCTCCGTATGGGTGGACTCGTCGGCGATGAACCGCCGCTCAAAGGTGGTCATGCGGTCCCGGCCGAAAATGGGGCTGTTCCGGCCCGCCCACAGCCACCACAGGAAGTCCATGCCCTGCTGCCGCTCCGGGGAGCCCATTTTGTTGTAGTAGGCCCGCCGGGCCACCCGGTCGGCGTAGTCCAGGAAGGCCCGGCCGGACAGGTCGTGGCAGCCCATGAGGGAGAAGCGCATGAGGGAGCCGTCCGAATGCATGGGGATGCAGCCGTGGAAGAGCAGGTTGCCGTTGTAAATCTGGTACAGGCTGCCCTTGGAGTAGAGGAAGCGGACGTGGCGCTGGAGCTTTTCGCTGTGCCGGAAGGACCGGGTGAGGGTGTTGATGAGGGCGTCCTCCTCCGGGGTGAGGGCGTAGGGGTCCGCCGGGTCCACGGTGGGGAAGTCGGTGTCCAGCAGGGGGTGGACCACGCCGTCAATGGTGATGGTCTTGGCGTCGTAGTCGATTTTGTCCAGCAGCAGCCGGTCGTCCATGTGGAAGTCGGGGTTGCGCTTGATCTTCTGTCCCTCCAGCTTGAACAGGATCATGGAGATGGCCTTGTGCATCCGGGCGCACAGCAGCTTGTCCCGGTCGGTGACGCTGTCCTCGTCCTCCTTGGCTATCTTCACCTCGAAGCGGCTCACGTCGCAGTGGCGGTAGAACTCGTCGGCAAAGACGGACAGGGGCCGCAGGGAGATGCCGTAGCCCGTCTCGATGACCTCCAGGTTGTTGTACCGCAGGGAGTTGACCAGCACCGTGGCCACCAGGGTGCGGGAGCCGGAGGCCGCCCCCATCCACAGGATATCGTGGTTGCCCCACTGGATGTCCACGCTGTGGTAGGCCATCAGGCTGTCCATAATGACGTCGGCGCCGGGGCCCCGGTCGAAGATGTCGCCCACCAGGTGGAGGTGGTCCACAGACAGCTTCTTGATGAGCTCACACAGCTGGATGAGGAAGTTGGACGCCCGGTCCAGGTCGATGATGGTGTTGATGATGTTCTCGTAGTAATCCCGCTTGTCCGCCTCGTTCTTCTCGTAGTGGGTGTGGATCAGCTCGTCGATGATGTAGGCGTACTCCGGGGGCATGGCCTTGCGGACCTTGGAGCGGGTGTACTTGGCGCTGACCAGGCAGCACAGGTCGATGAGCCGGTGGAAGGTGATGCGGTACCACTCCCGCATGTCGTCGCACTCCCGCTCGATCTCCTCCAGCTTCTCCTCAGGGTAGTAGATGAGGGTGGCCAGCTGGTCCCGGTCGGACCGGGGGACGGTGGCGCCCAGCAGCTCGTCGATCTTCACCCGGACCACGCCGGAGGCGGAGTTGAGGATGTGCTGGAAGGCCTCGTACTCCCCGTGGACGTCGGACAGGAAGTGCTCGGTGCCCTTGGGCAGGTTCTGGATGGCCCGCAGGTTGATGATCTCGGTGCAGGCGGACTGGACGTTGGGATATTGCCGGGCCAGCAGCTTCAGGTAGTCCAGGCGCTCCGGGGAAAAGGTCACGTTGGGCTTCATGGGGCGGTCCTCCTTTGGCGGTAATTTTTGTATGGCCCTATTATGCCATAGATTGATAAAAAAGGGAAGAGGAAAAGCGCAGAAACGGAAAATTTTCCATTTCTGCGCCGGATTTTTGTTAAAAAAGTGTCAAGTCATGGCGGGGCGGCGCTTGCCGGAGCGGCGCCGGGGAAGGGGTCCCCCTCCTCCTGTGCAGCGGTTCATATCTCCCGCCGCCCCTCCAGGGCGCGCATTAACGTGGCGTCGTCGGCGAACTCCAGATGGCTGCCCACCGGGATGCCGTAGGCCAGCCGGGTGGTGCGCACCCCGAAGGGCTTCAGCAGCCGGGAGAGATACATGGCGGTGGTCTCCCCCTCGGTGTCCGGATTGGTGGCCATGATGACCTCCTCCACGCCGCCCGCCGACACCCGCTCCACCAGCTGGGCGATGCGCAGGTCGTCGGGGCCCACGTGGTTCATGGGGGAGATCACCCCGTGGAGCACGTGGTACACCCCGCCGTACTCCCGGGAGCGCTCCATGGCCATGACGTCCTTGGGGTCGGCCACCACGCAGACGGTGGCGTGGTCCCGCTTGGAGGAGGCGCAGATGGCGCACTCGCCGTCCCCGTCGGTGAGGTTCTGGCACACGGGGCAGCAGCCGATGCTCTTTTTCGCGTCCAGCAGGGCGGCGGCGAAGTCTTGCGCCGTCTGTTCCGGCTGGTCCAGAATGTAGAAGGCCAGCCGCTGGGCGCTCTTGCGGCCCACGCCGGGGAGCTTGGCAAACTGCTCCACTAAGTTTTCAAGAGCCGCGGGGAAATAGTCCATGGCGTTACGCTCCTATCAGATCGTTTCCTTCGTGTGGATCAGGATCATCCGCCGTGCCGCGTCTCCTCGGCGATGCGTCTATGGCGTTCGATCAAAGCCTCTCTCATTTCCTCTTGTGTGATCTCGCCGTTTGCCCAGCGAACGGACAGCTGTCTGGCATAGTCCGATATGGGGGCGCCCCCAATGGCGTTGATGGCTTCGGCGCCTTGTATCGCGCGGATGCGGCGCTGTCGCTCCTGTTCAGAAATGGGTGCGGCGGCAGTTTGACGCAGGGCCGCGATGGCCGCCGCCGGGTCGTCCGCGCCGTACACCGCCGACCCGGCCACCAGCACCGTTGCCCCGGCCTCGATGACCCGTTCCGCCGTGCCGGGGGCGATGCCGCCGTCCACCTCCAGCTCGCAGGCCGGGTTGTATTGGTCGATCAGCGCCCGCACCTCCCGGATGGCGGAGAGCTGCTCTTCCATGAACTTCTGACCGCCGAAGCCGGGCTCCACCGTCATCACCAGCACCATGTCCAGCCGTTCCAGGTAGGGCAGCACCGCCCTGGCCGACGTGATGGGCCGCAGGGCCACCGCCTTTTTCACCCCGTTGGCCTCCATGGCCCGGAGGGCGTCGGC
>ERZ808040.1079-NODE-1079-length-19831-cov-6.094715_pt1 | contig 19831 bp, 15 predicted proteins | sample MGYA00380191_ERZ808040 | MGnify/ENA primary metagenome ERZ808040 (study PRJEB31490, sample SAMN06133395) | mouse gut metagenome | isolation source: J6 | host: mice | place: China: Chengdu | collected 2015-05 ...
ATTTCCGGCAAGCCCTTTGCCTGTCTATAGCATTGACCCGATAGGAGGTTTTTATTCATCGTTTTATTCGTAAATAGCGACCTTGATATCGCCGTAAAAGTACTTGAGCACTGCATAGAAATCCATGCCTGAAACCGCCAGCTCATAGGCGTAATTCAGCGAAAAACCGTCGCCGCTTCCAACCTCTGAGACAAGCATGTCAGACGGGGAAGTGGTAAAAAAAGGAGCTGTCATTACTGTCCCGTTTCTCGTAATCACAACCCCTTTTGTGGCATCGACTGCCCTTCTGATCTCATTTAATTTCACCTGCCTGCCCTCCTGCGGCGGTGTCTGTAAAATTCTGTAAAATTTGTCTGCGTCCATCGCCATACATTCATACAGGAGCAATTCCGGGCACTGCTCCTGCTCCCACGCCGCGGCAATATTGCTGCGGCAGACGATGGCAAGCGCCTTGAGGTACTCCTGTTCCGGGTCATACGCCGCGTCCTCGCGGACAATATAGTCCTCCGAGCTGCTAAAGATCGTATCCTCTGGAATCACGCGGTACATCAACAGCCCTGTCAGCATTTCAGGCTGGTAATAAAAGGTTCCTATTTCCTCCTCCACCACAATCTGAAAGCTCTCATCAAGCACGCTCACCTCCTCTTCCTCCTGTGTCCACGGCTCCCGCACTGGCTTGATAAAAATCGTCCCAATCAGGGGAACACACACGATAAAGGTCAGCACTCCGGTCAGTTTTCTCACAGGCTTCTCACCCGGCAGTCTGTCATTACTATATCTTATGCAGTTTTATCCTTTTTGATACCCGCGCTTAGCCAGACGGGATGTCATTTTATCAAAAAGCACATTGCACACAATGACAACGGTGTTGTCAAACAATAGCGCCATCCCAAGACACACGGCAAAGGTCGCTGCCACGCTCGCCGCAATCCCGCCAAAACACCCAAAGCGCAGCGCCGTAATATGGAGCTTTCCCTGCACCACGACAAAGAGCGCATACCAGTGTATCAGGATAATGGAATAGCTGTATTTTGAGCACATCCGCACCAAAAGATTGGATTTGTCCTGAAACCAGTTTTTGTATTTCAAAAACAATACAAAGATGCCGCTGGAAGCAAGGACAATCGGCGGCGTGCTGCCATACACCAGATTCATCTTGGCAGAATCCATAAAGACCACTGCTGCCATCACGAGATAAGACCCTGCCGCCGCAGGCAGAATCCATCGGGTTCTGCGCGGTGCGTCCGCCCGTCTGCCCTGCCTTGTCAGGATATAGCCCAGCAAAAAGACGCCTTCCCAGCCTGCCAGAAATGTCGAAGCGCCAAACGCCATACCAAAAAGAGGAAGATACGTCGTCAGCGTGTTCAGCACCAAGATCACTGCCGCCAGCGCACCCAGCAGCCTGTCACTCATATGCTGCACCATCACGCGGAAAAACGGTGTCACAAGATACAGCGCGACGATCGTATAAATCAGCCACAGATGCGGTCCCACATCCGGCGCCCCTGTCATGACGCGCTTCAGGGCAGCGCCGATCTGCCTTGGCGGCAGAAAAGCGACCTCATGGTTTAATCGCAGCAGCAGTAAATAATAAGCAATCAGCGGTATAATCACCTTCGACGCCCTTCTGATATAGAAGGAAAGCACGCCCTCCCTGTCAGGACTGCCGCCTAACAGCAGCGTGCCTGAGAGCATGACATACAGAATATTACAGCAAAGCCCCAGACTCAAGCCTAGGACAAGCACCAGCCTTTTCCAGTCTGCGTCAGCCGCATCGACCATTGGGGAACAGGTGTGTGCCAGTATCACAAGCACCGCGGCAAGCACGCGCAGATAGTCCAGATACACCGCGCGGTCTCCCTCTGGCTCTGGACCTGCAAAAATACTTTTAAGATATGCCCGCCCGGTGTAGCCGCCCTGTCTTTTGCGGACGCCATGTGCCCAGTAAATCAGGCTGAATCCAATGATGACTGCCGGAAAATACCACAGGCACCTCTCTAGCGTCTCTCCTGAGACATAGGCCTGCGCTGCCATCGGCGCAGCACAGCTTCGTATCGCTGCAAGCCCGAAATCTCCGTCAATGTCAAAGCGCAATAAGCCATACTGCCCAAGCGGCACCGGAAGCAGCAAAGTCTTTTGTCCTGCCTTCAGCGCGCCCTTTACAGAATGCTTTTCGGAGAACGTCTCTCCCTCCTTCGCATAAAATACCTGCACTGGAAGCGGCTCCTGCGCCATCCAGATTTCGCCAAATGTCAGTTCGATTCCGCCGATGCCTTTTTGTGGTATTTCCAATAAAAACTGCGGGTCCTCCCCGGTCACGGTGAAGCTTCTGACCGTTTTGCCGCCTGCCTGCACCACCTCATAACCGCTGCTTTTGACCGGCAGCCCGGACAAATCCGCCACCTCGCCCTGCATCTCATAGTGCCATGACAGGCTGTAATAGAACAAAATGCCAAGCGCTGTGATGATGGCCGCCAGCAGCAGAACCTGACTTCCTTTTACTCTGTGTTTCATCTTCGTATTTTCCTTTTATTATTCCTTTACCATAATGTCCATCGCCTGCTTTTCATTGATGAGCGTCACCTCTTTGTGCTTTCCGCCAAACTCTCCGTCCAGCGTCCATGCGACCTCCTCCTTCGACTCGATAAGGAGCCTGCTTGATTTGAAGCTGTACATATATTCGGTGTCGATATTCTGGATTGCAAGCGCTGCCAATATGGAATTTAACTCCATTGGATTCTTTGGCATCTTGATGAGCGTCACCTCAAAAAGTCCGTCATTTAATGCGATTTTCCCCTTAAAAACGTTTCCTGCAATGCTCTTAAAGCCGCCCACAGAATACGAATTGGTAATCATTCCGTAGATAAATTCGTCCTCGATCACCGTGGTCTCGCCAGTTTCTGACACGTTTGTCACTTTCATATGATAGGACTTGATATTCTGCAAGTGCTTGACGCCCTCAAGAATATACGCCATATGCCCCAGCATATTCTTCATCTCCTGCCGCGTCCCATAGGAAACTTCTGTAAATAGCCCAAACGCCGCGATATACACAAAAATATCCTCGTTGAATCTGCCCACATCACAGGGAAATACGGTGCCGCTCACCACCGCCTCCGCCGCAGTGCTCATGCTCGAAGAGAGCCTGAGACTGTTCGCAAAGTCGTTGGTGCTCCCCGCTGGAATATAGCCGATGGTCGTCTTGAAGCCAGACTGCATCATCCCCGTCACAATCTCGTCAAGCGTCCCATCACCGCCGCTGCACACCACCAGCTCATAGCTCCTATCCCGCTCACGCATCGCGCGGCTTGCGTCCCCGCGCCCCTGCGTGGGATAGACCGTCACTTCGCATCCGTTCTTTACCAGTATATCCACGATACCCAGCAGATGATTCTTGATAAGCCCCTTGCCAGAATGTGGATTAATTATAAATAATGCTTTTTTCATACTAATTCGCCTCTTAATTTTTCTGCCAATTCACATAATTTCCTAAGTCTGTGATTCACACCGGATTTCCCGACTGCGGGCGTTGCATATCCGCCCAGTTCCTTGAGCGATGCATCTGGGTACTCTAAGCGCAGCTCTGCCATCATCCGCAGATTGTCCGCCAGATTGTCAAATCCATAGTGCTCTTTGATATACAGGATATCGTCAATCTGCTTGGACGCCGCGTTGACGGTCTTGGTGATGTTGGCCGTCTCGCAGTTGACACGCCGGTTGACCGCATTGCGCATATCTTTTAGTATCCGCAGATTTTCAAGATTCATCAAAGAGATATGCGCGCCGATGACATTCAAGAGCTCGACGATCTCCTCGCTCTCCTTGATATAGACCACATGATACTTTTTGCGCACAACAATTTTGGCCCGAATCTCATAAAACAGGAGTGTCTCCACCAACTGCTCTGCCTGCGCGGCATCACTGCACACAAATTCCAGATGATAGCCCTTCTCTGGATTGCTGATCGACCCGACACTCAAAAAAGCGCCGCGCAGAAACGCGCGCTTACAGCAGAGACTTTTGATCACAAGCGGATGGACGAGCCTGTCGCCCTCCTTGTATTTGATTGCCTCCAGCGCTTTCTTAATGACACAGATGTCATTTTTTGACAGGGACAGGCTGCTGCCGTTTGGCCCCGCAGGCAGGGCAGTGTGAAACAGTCTGTCAAAGAGCATCCCGCACCGTGACGCCACATAGGGCGCATCGGACTGCAATTCAATATACGGTCTGCCAGAAGCGTCTGTTTTGATGGCGCCCGCATAGACCAGTATCACCGCAAGCTCCGCGATCTGGCAGTGCCTTGCATCATTTTCAAGCCTCACTAACTCCTCTTTCACTTCTCCTGAAAAAGACATACTTCACCTACTTCGTATCCCGGTGGCGCAGCGTGAGTCCATAGTCTCCCCGGTCTTTGAGCCGTTTATACAGCTCTCCCGCAAGTGTCACACTCCGGTGCTGGCCGCCTGTACAGCCAATCGCAATCACCAGCTGGTATTTGCCTTCATTGATATAATTCGGAATCAAAAAATCCACCATATCCGTCAGTTTGTCCACAAACGTATGCGCCTCTGGAAAACTCATCACATAATCCTGCACTTCGCGGTCCAGCCCGGTTTTCTGCTTGAGCTCATCAATATAAAACGGATTGGGCAGGAAACGCACGTCAAACACCAGATCGGCATCCTGCGGAATCCCATGTTTAAAGCCAAAGGACATGACATTGACCATCAGGCTGTTGTACGCCTGATTGCTGACAAAAATGCGGTCGAGCTCCGCCTTGAGCTCCCGTGTCAGCAGATTGGTCGTGTCGATCACATAGTCCGCCGCCTGCTTGATGCTCGCAAGCAGCGCCCGCTCTCTGGTGATGCCGCTCATCAGATCTCCGTCCACCGAGAGCGGATGGACGCGCCGTGATTCCTTATAGCGCTTGAGCAGCACGGAATCTGCCGCCTCAAGAAACAGTATCTCAAATGTATAGGTCTCCCGCAGTCTGGCAATGAGCTGGTTGACATCCTCAAAGGACTGGTCCGCCCTGACATCCAGTCCAAGAGCCACCTTCAAAATCCCGTTGTCCGGCATCGCCAGAAGCTCCATAAACTTTTCAATTAAGGGCACTGGCATATTGTCTGCACAGTAATACCCTGCATCCTCAAGCATCTTCATGGCAGTAGACTTTCCGCCGCCGCTCATTCCCGTCACGATTACAAATCTCATCCCTGTCACCCTTTCTTTCGTAAGACTAAGAATCAAACCCGAGCATAATGACCTCCGGCTCAATTGCAACCTGCGCGGATGCCTTCACGCGCTGCTGTATCTGTGTGATCAGTTCGCGGACATCGCCTGCGGTGGCACCGCCCTTATTCACCACAAAACCGCAGTGCTTCTCAGAAACCTGCGCACCGCCGACAGCAAAGCCCCGAAGCCCTGCATCCTCTATTAACTTCGCCGCAAAACATCCCTCGGGGCGCTTGAAGGTCGAGCCTGCGCTTGGATATTCCAAGGGCTGTTTCTCGCGCCGTCTAGCTGCCAGCTCCTCCATTTTCCCACGGATTTCCTGTTTGCTGCCGCGCGCGAGCGCAAGTGTGGCCTGCGTCACGATCAGCGGCTCTTCTTTTATGAGGCTGTGCCTGTAGCCAAAGTGCATCTCCTCCGCGCTTTTTTCCACAACATCCCCATCCAGAGTCATCAGGCGCACGCACTGTACCACATGGCGCATCTCACCGCCGTATGCCCCGGCGTTCATGACAATCGCACCGCCGAGACTGCCGGGGATGCCCGATGCAAACTCAAAACCAGTCAGGCCGTTCTCATACGCCTCGTGCGCAATGGCGGCAAGCGTGGCACCTGCTTCACAGACAAGACGGGTGCCCTCCACTTGTATCCTGCCATAGGTCTTGGTCAAATGGAGCACCACGCCGCGGATGCCGCGGTCGCTCACCAGCACATTGCTGCCGTTTCCCAGCAGATAAAAATCCTCATTCAGCCTTGTGAGTCCCTCCTCACGCAGCACGCCAAGCACTTTCTGAAGCGCACTCTCATGATTGATTTCTACAAAGATGTCAGCTCCACCACCCACGCGGAAGGTGGTGTGAGCTGACATGTTTTCATTTGCAAGTATTTGCTCCGGCTGTAGGATGCCGGACAGTCTTTGGTAGAGTTTTTGTTTTAACTGCTCATCAAACTCTGCTCTCAATCGTTCTATCCTCTTTCTTCGAAATTTTTATTTATCCGATCACCAGTTTTGCCGCGCCGTAGATGCCGGCATCATTGCCCAGTGTCGCAAGCTTGAACTGTGCGCCACCGCAGCCGTGGAACACGTACTTTTGGTAATATTTAGAAACATACTCACACAGAATCTCGCCCGCCTTGGACACGCCGCCGCCGAGAACAAAGACCTCTGGATTGACCACGCCGGCGATCGCTGCAAACCCCTTGCCAAGATAATCGCCAAACTGCTCTGCGATCTCACAGGCAAGTTCATCCCCCGCCTTCACTGCGTCAAACACTGCCTTCGCACTGAGTCTGCCGTTTGCCTTTGCGGTGCGCAGCACACTGTCCTTCTCCGATGATGCCAGCCTGCGCTCTGCCAGCCGCACGACGCCTGTCGCAGAAGCATACTGCTCTAGGCAGCCATGATTCCCGCAGCCGCACGCATCTGGCTCATTGTCCTCAATATGGATATGTCCGATCTCCCCGCCGGCACCCGTCGCGCCCGTCACCATCTCACCATTGATAATGATGCCGCCGCCGACGCCTGTACCAAGTGTGGCAAGCACCATATTGGTATACCCTTTGCCGCCGCCGCACCACATCTCGCCGAGCGCTGCCACATTGGCGTCATTTCCTGCCTTGACAGGCATCCCGAGCAGCCCGCCGAGCGTCTCATTGATATTCATCACATCCCAGCCAAGGTTAACCGCCCTATGTACAACGCCCTTGCCGTCTACAGGACCGGGAACGCCGATGCCCACACCTGCCACATCTTCCTTGGCAATATTTTTTTCTGCCGCCTTATCCAGTATCGCCTTTGCGATGTCTGGCAGGATTTTGCTGCCGTTCTCCTCTTTTCTGGTGGGAATCTCCCACTTCTCAAGCACCGTTCCCTCCGGGTCAAACAATCCAAGCTTCACCGAGGTACCACCTAAGTCTACGCCAAAACAATACTCCGCCATTTTTCCATCTCCTTATCATCTTTATCGTTTTTATATTGGTTGTTTATTTACTCCTCGTCATCCTCACGCGGCTTTGACAGCGAGTTCTGCACGCGCTGGTACAGCTCCTGCGCAGCGTTGTAGCCCATCTTTTTCTGACGGTAGTTGACAGCCGCCGACTCACAGATAATTGCCAGATTCCGCCCCGGACGAATCGGGATATTGTGACAGACAATCTTATTGCCAAGATACTCTGTAAAATTCTCCTCTAGTCCTAACCGGTCGTACTTCTTTTCCTTGTCCCAGTCCTCGAGACGAATCACGAGATTGATGTTTGTGGTATCCATAACGCTCTGCACACCGTACAGCGTCTTGACATCAATGATTCCGATGCCGCGCAGCTCGATAAAGTGCCGCGTGATGTCCGGCGCTGAGCCAATCAGTGTCTCGTCGCTCACTTTTCTGATCTCCACCACATCATCCGACACGAGACGGTGTCCGCGCTTTATGAGTTCCAGTGCCGCCTCGCTCTTGCCAATACCGCTCTCGCCTGTGATGAGCACCCCCTCACCATAGACATCCACCAGCACACCATGAACAGAAATACAGGGCGCCAGCTTTACATTGAGCCATCGGATGATCTCCGCCATAAACGCCGAGGTCGGCTTCTCTGTCATCAAAAGAGGCACGTTGTTTTTGAGTGCTGTCTCCATAAACATCTCGTCAGGATGCAGGTCACGGCAGAAGATAATACAGGGCGTTTTCTCCGAGATGACTCTGGGGTACACCTCCTTCTTGCGCTCCTCTGGAAGATTCTTCATGTAAGAAAACTCGACAAATCCGATGATCTGGGGTCTGGTTTCCTCAAAGTGCTCAAAGTAGCCCGCCAGCTGCAACGCTGGACGGTTGATGTCTGGCTGGTGAATCTTCACGCTCTCCACGTCAATCTGCGGCGTGAGGTTTGTGAGCTTGAACTGTTCTATTACTGTTTTGATGCTTACACTTGCCATTTTCTTTTCCCTTTCCCATAAATATATTCATTTACATCTTATCATATATCATGAAGAGTTTCCACGAAAATTTTTATTCAATATCAAAGATCTTCACCACGGTTCTGATTGCATCCCAACTATCCATATGCTATAATAGGACCTGTATAATTGACAAGAAAGCTGGATGCGATTTTCTGATATGATATGCCCTCTAGTCTTACGAAAGAGGGTGATGCCCTATGAATACCTTAGAAGTGCTTACGCTTATATTGGTAATCTTTGCGGCTCTGTCATATATTGACAAAAAGAAATAGCATCCCTACCGCCTAAAGTTTGGATGCTATTCTTTGTAGTTTCTGATTATTACTGAGGGCAATCGGAAAATCAATTCCGATCAACCTTTCTAAGTAGATTATACACGGACTGTTTGCAGAGTGCAAGCAGTCTTTTAAATTTTTAGACGATAATTTAAGAAAGCACCACCCAAATCACAATGCAAGTTCAGGCGGTGCTTTCCGCATCCATTATCTAAGGAATTGTCAAGAAATAACATGTTAATTTGACGCCGTATAAATGTTCAGCTGCAAAAAAGATAATCTTGACGTAGCGGGCTACGTCAAGATTATCTGATGCCGCAGATGGACATTTAGCCATGTCAGTACCTGACAAGTCAAATTGATGAGTTATTTATTGACAGTTCCTAACTGGTTGGCGCACTGAAAGGCAGCGTCACGATAAAGATTGTGCACTCATTTGCGCTCGCCGCGGTGATGGTGCCGCCGTGCAGCTCTACAATCTCCTTTGCGATGGCAAGTCCCAGCCCCGCGCCGCCGGTCGCTGACGAGCGCGACGCATCCGCCCTGTAAAACTGCTCAAAGATATGCGCAATCTTCTCCGGCGCGATGGTTTTTCCATGATTTTTGATCATGATTTTCACCGTGTCTGCCTCTGTCTTTGCATACAGGTCAATCTCTGTCGAGGCATAGCTGTAGCTGGCTGCATTTCGTATCAGATTGTCAAGCGCCCGCGCCAACTTATCCGCATCACCCACGAGCGTGATGTCCGGCTCGATTTCAAGATGCCAGCGAAGCGCCCGCTCCGCCAGAATCGGATGAAATTCACTCGCGAGCTGCTCGAGCATCCGGCTCAGATGAATCTGCTCCTTTTCGAGTACCAGCGCCGTCAGATTAAAGCGCGTAATGTCAAAAAATTCGTTGATAAGCTCCTCGAGCCGCTCCGCCTTCTCGAGTGCAATGTCTGTGTACCGGCAGCGCAGCTCCTGTGAAATCTGCGGCTCATCGCGCAGCAGCGTCAGATATCCGATCACGCTGGTAAGCGGCGTTTTGAGGTCGTGTGCCAGATAGACAATCAGGTCGTTTTTGCGCTGCTCGGCAAGCTGGGCATCACTCTTTCGCTTTTCTAATGTATGCTTGATCGAATTAATTTTGCGCTCGGTCGCGGCAAGCTCCTGCGAGAGAATCACATCGCCCGCGTTCTCTGTGATCAGTGCGTCAATGCCGCGGTTGATCTCTGTAAAATATCTGACAAAGCAATGAATATAGATCATCTGGGCAATCACAAACAAAAACAAAATGCCGCCCCCAAAATACCAGTCCAGATAATTGCGTATCACATGCTGGTATGTCTGCCGTGCGCGCTCGTATGCATCCGTCTCCCCTGCATAGACGATATGGTGCAAAAATCCAACCACAACATTTGCAAACCGTCCGCGAAAGACAAAATTATATAAAAACACCGCACCTGCTACAGAAAAAAACATCGTGAGAACCGTCACCAGAAACAGCTTGGTCTTTAACTGCCTGTAACCGCTGTCCTGCCGCTTTATCCGTTTCATCCCAAACCATTTACTCAATTGTATACCCCACTCCCCAGATGGTCTTGATATATTTGGGCCGCCGCGCAGGCTCTTTCATCTTCTCGCGCAGCCTCGCGATGTGCGTCATGACCGTATTGTTATTGTCGAGATACTGTTCGCCCCAGACCGCCTCAAAGAGCTCCTCTGACGAGACGACCGTGCCGCGCCTGCTGCACAGATACCACAGAATCTCAAACTCGATCGGCGTCAATGCAACTGCTTTGCCGTTTAACAGGCATTTATGTGTCTGTCTCGAGATCTGTAATCCTCTGATATCCAGCTCGTCGTGCGGCGCTGGCGTCTCCCTGCCGACATTGTAGCGGGTGTAGCGCCTAAGCTGTGTCTTGACCCTTGCCGCCACTTCAAGCGGATTGAACGGCTTTGTGATGTAATCGTCGGCACCCAGCGTCAGCCCCATGATTTTATCGCCATCCTCCACCTTTGCCGTCAGCATAATGACCGGATAAAAATACTTTTCCCGTATTTTCTGGCAGATGTGAAAGCCGTCAATGTCCGGCAGCATAATGTCCAGTATTGCCAAATCCAGTTCCGTTTCTTCGATGCAGCGGAGGGCGTCGGTGCCATTGTAATATTTGTAGACGGTATAGCCGTCATTTTTCAAGTAGACCTCAATTAAATCCGCGATCTCTTTCTCGTCATCAACCACTAAAATCTTCTCGCCCACGATACCGCCTCCGAACTGTGTTTTATCCTCTCATGCTTCGTATGGCTTGCAGTGCACAACGCATTCCTTGCCACAGAAAGCGATTCCAAAATAGCTTACGTACTTGTAGCCGTCATTTCTGAGATCCCTGTCATAGTTTTTATCCTCTATCTGCTGGATTGCCTCGTCTGCTTTTTTGTCCATATCATCAATGTCTTTTGCGACTTTGAACTCTACAACGAATGCTTCGCGGCTTCTGCGGATTGGTTTGATGAGCAGGTCGCTGCGTCCTTTTCCACCTTCTCTGTTGGAGAGCACGATATAACCTTTGATGCCTGTCAGCAGTCCTGCTGTCATGCCATGGTAATAGTATTCATTTTGATCCATATAGCTTATTGTTTCCTCGAAAATATCGTTGAGTTCTTCTTGCATTGTGATGCAGTCCTTGGACAGGACAGCGTTGTGGAGGGACTGCATGTCTCTGCCCTTTAACCGTTCGCGGAACCATTTCTGTATTTTCTGTCTGAAAATGTATTTTACTTCTTTGTTCGGGATTGCAAGCTCTGCATAAATGATTTCATCATCTATCCATTCCCTTACTTTGCGAAAATACCCTGTGAAAAACATAAAGTTCCAAAGATTGTCGCCCTCGTCGTAGATTTCATTGTAGGTAATGTCCTCGTGGATTTGCACTTCGATGGTTCCGCCTGCCAGCAGTCGTTCTATTTTTGCCTTATCCTCATCGTCGGCTCGGTCAATCAGTGTTTTTACGATACTGTTTGAGGACGTGTTTGCCCAATAAGACATTGGGAGCCAGTTTTTGTTTGGGAGCGCGTCATTCATGTATGTGATGACGCTCCATGGGTTGTAAATGTCGGTTTGTCCGAACGTATAGCCATTGTACCAGTCCTTAACGGTTTCGTATTGATCGTCCATGTCATAGTAGTGGCACATTTTTTCTACTTCATCTACCTTAAAGCCGAAATATTCGTCAAAATTTTCACTTCTGATGGACACGATGCTAAGGTTATTTAAGCCGGTAAAGATACTCTCCTTTGAAATCCGCAGGCAGCCTGTAATCGCCGCAAATTCGAGGCTGGTGTTGTCCTTTAATCCGCTCTCAAAAAGCGCCTTGATAAAGTGAATCATTTCCTTATAAAACCCACAGGTAAACGAATTTTCCAAGGGGACATCATACTCATCAATAATAACAACTGCTTTTTTTCCATAGTATGTCTCAAGGCACTGCGATAGGAACAGAATGGATTTTGCAAAATCCCGTTCTGCTGCCTTTTCCGTCATAATTTCTTTGTATTTTTCCTTTTTTTCAGATAATTCAGGGCAATCCAGCACAAACGCATGGCGTTCAAATTCATACGCAATTACATCGGCAATCTGCAAATAGGACGTTTTGTAATCCTGTCTTTTTGCGTCCTTGAATGTCAGATAGATTACAGGGTATTGCCCCATGTGGCTTAAAATCGCCTCCCCTGCATCCATGATTTTCAGCCCTTTAAATAGATACGACCAGTCCCGCCTGTTTCCCTGTCTGTCCCTGTCGTCCTCAAAATAGTATTTGAGCATACTCATGTTGAGCGTCTTGCCGAATCGGCGCGGGCGCGTAAAAAGCGTGACTTTTGACTTGATTTGTAATAAGTCGCGTATCATGAGGGTTTTGTCTGCGTAGTAATATTCCTTCTTTATCATCTCAGCAAAATCACTGATTCCGATTGGTAATGCTCTGTAATTCATATTGGTTTACTCCTTTTTCGAAACTGTAATACCGACAGTTTACAACCATTATATCTGTATTCAAGAAAACCCGCAACAAAAACATCCATACTGGTCAAATGTCTGTCAGCCGCTCTATCTCATCAATGATCTCCCCGATATACGCGATGGTATCCACAAGGGGCGCGTCGGTGGTGATGTCAATGCCTGCGAGCTTTGCGAGTCCTACAGGGTCAAGTGTGCTGCCGGCAGCGAGCACTTTTTTCCAGTCATCCACTGCGCACTGCCCTTCTTTTTCGATGCGTTTGCACACCTGCGTGGCAACGGTAAGCCCTGCGCTGTAGGTGTAAGAATAGAGTCCCATATAATAATGCGGCTGGCGCATCCAGGTGTGGGCGGCGTCATCCGAGATCTCCACGTCATCACCCCAAAATGCCTGTAACGTCTCCTTCATCAGACGGGTCAGCGTCTCAGCGTTGACACTGCCGCCGGCATCTACAATCTTATAAACCTCTCTCTGGTATGCCGCCTCCATCAGATGGGTGACGAAATTATGATAATAGGTATTTCGAATCATGCAGGACAGCACCCAGCGGCGAAAGCGCGGGTCAGGATTTGTCCGCAATAAATAATGCGCCATCAAAAGCTCGTTCATCGTCGAAGGCGCCTCCACAAAATAGGTGGAAACGTCGGTGTCAAAGATGGACTGGCTGCTGTTGCAGGACTTGAAATGCCCGGCGTGCCCCAGCTCATGCGCGAGCGTAAAGACATCCGACATGCGCTCATTCCAAGAGAGTAAAATAAATGAGTTTTTTCCGTACGGACTTGCACAGAACCCGCCTGTCGATTTTCCCTGATTCTGCGCAAAGTCAATCCAGCGGTCACGGTACGCCGCCTGTATCATTGCTACATAATCTTCACCGAGAACCGCGAGTCCCTTTTCGATATATGCTCTTGATTCCTCGATCGTAACCTTGGGGTCATATTCTGGATCGACGGCGATTTTCAGGTCTGCGAAGGTCATGCGGTCAAGCTTGTGTATCTTTTTTAACAGGCGGGCATACCGGCGCATATGCGGCGCGAGCTTTTCAGTGATAAGATCAATCTGGCGGTCATACAGTTCTCTGGTCACTTTCTGTCTGAATAAAAGGCTGTCAAATACAGAATCAAAGCCGCGCAGCGTGGCGATCGTCTTCTCTGTCTGTACCTGTGTGTTGTAAGCGGTTGCGGTCACATTTTCGTATTGGCGTATTTTCGCCGAAAAAGCGTCAAACGCGGCGCGGCGCACTGCGGTATTTATTTCATATGCGTAGTTGTCTTCAAACAGAGAATATCCCAGCGGATACTCCCTGCCCTCCGCCGTAAAAGCGTCAAATTTCATGTCGGCAAGCTTTGCCATATTGTAAATCTGATCGGGCGCCTGAATCGTGCGGGACAGTGCTGCCAGCACACGCTCTGCCTCAGGGTGAAGCAGGTGCGGCTTTGTGCGCAGGATATTTTTCAGATAGTGTCCGTTCTCCGCGGACAGTGTGACCGCCTCCTGAATGACGGCGTCCTCCTGCTCTGCGATCTCATTGTCGATAAAGCTCAGATGGCTTGAAATTTCCGCCGTCATGCTGGCGATTGCCTCATTGCGCTCCTGATTGTGGGTATCATAGTAATCAACAGAGACTGCCAGATCACAATAATATCCAACCAGAAGAAGCAGGCGGCTCATCTCCCGAAATTCATCGAGACAGGCGTTGATGGCCTGCGGCGTGTCCAGCTTTCCTTTGTAGGTTTCCTCGATATGATTACAGAGCGTTTTGACTTTCTCTGCGTCCTGATACATTTCCTCCTCCGTCGCATAGATCAGGGACAAATCCCATGTCAGCACTGGTGGAATGTCCTTTCGTGATTTTAATTCATTTTTCGTTGTTTCGTTCATGCTTGTTCTCCTTCTTTTTTTATTTTTTCTATTACACAGCTATGCGGCTTATTGATATTATTCTTGTCATAATTGATGCCGACAAGCAAAATTTCCCCCGTATAATTGCGAAATGCCTGTGTATACTGTCTGTCTTTGATTTGCTGAATCGCTGTATTGGCAGTCTTGTCATATTTCAGTTCTACGACAAGTGCCGGTTTCCCTGCGTGCGGCAGCGTCAGGAACACAATGTCTGCAAATCCACGCCCCATTGGCAGCTCCCGTATCAGCATATAGTCTTTTCTCGCACTGTAGTATGCAAGCCCGATCGCACACCCCAGTGAATTTTCATCATTATACGTCAATATGGACGCTACCTCCATATGCGCTCTGTCCAGTCCCTCAGCGACACGGTTTTCGTCACATGCCAGGGTATCTTCAAGAAGTTTTTCAGAAGCCTTTACAACCCGCATAACTTCTGTCCATCCTTTCACACTCATTGCCGTTTCAAATTCCTCGACAATCTCTTTATTTGGGATAAACACTTCCTTTGCCTCAAAATCATACGCCAGATAGCCCAGATGTATCAGAAGCGTCAGCACATCATCCTTCACCTCAAGACTGCGCATATCATTCCGAAAACTGCGTGTATTCACCCTGACGCGCCCACCGCCAAGCATCTGTACAATATCCGCACGAAGTCCATCAAAATCCATATTAATATAGGTTTTCAATGCATCGTAAACCTCTGTTGAAGTCCAGTAATTCGAAAATTTGCGGCAGTTCATCGCCTCCACAACCGATCTTGGATTATAAATGTGCTGAAAATGCGTAAACTGATATCCATCATACCAGCTGCTTGTCTCATCAAAATCCATGTCGAACTGTCTACACAGCGATTTTACCTCCTCCTCTGTAAAACCTGTGTATTCCTCCAAGGTCTTCTGGTCTGTCATCGAATACTCCGTGAACATATTCAGCGCTGAATGTTCCCCATATTTCTTTACCGGCAAAATTCCTGTCATATATGCAAGCGCAACATAGGACTGATCTTTTAGCAAATCTCTCAAAAAATCAAGATACTGCTTTTGCAGCATCTCCGACTCCTGCCGTTCTCGCATCACACAGTCCCACTCATCCACCAGAAAGATAAACTGTCTGCCTGTTTCACTATGAATCTGCTCTAACGCTGCCGCAAGAATTGTTTCCTCCGCTGAAAAGACTTCCCCATACACCCTTCGGATATCCGCAAGAACAACTCGCTCCAAATATTCTGTCACACACTGGTTCTTTGCCCTGATCAAAAACTGCTGCATATTCAGATAAATCACATCATATTGATTCAGATGCTCCTGATAACTTTCGTACTGCTCAATCCTGCGCCCTCTGAACAAATCCGCCGAATCGCATCCGCTGCTATAGTAAGCTGCAAGCATTTTCAACGCCATGGATTTTCCAAAACGCCGCGGTCTGCTGACGCAGATAAACTGTTGCTCTGTATTGATCAGCTCATTGGTGTACGCGATCAACCCAGTCTTATCTACATAGATTTTAGAACGAACCGCCTTCCAAAAACCATCATTTCCCGGATTTAAATAAACGCCCATAGCACCTGCCTCCTTTTTGTGAGAATCAAGATTTCCTCTGCAAGGGACTGAAATAAAAGAGTGTGACAAACCATTGCTTAAAGTCTATCACACTCCTTTATATTTCTCAATATCGCAAACTATTTTATCACAAACAATTCATGCAGCGCCCGCGTGGCTGCTACATACAGGAGCTTTGCGAGCTTGGGATTCTCCTTATAGCCCTTCATATCCGGCTTCCACAGAAGCACACAGTCAAACTCAAGTCCCTTGGTCTCTGGCACCGTGAGCACCATCACGCCTTTGCTGAATCCGCTCTTGTCCGAATCTGTCAGCGGTATCTGATGGCTGAGACGCTGGATAACACTCTCTTTTTCCTCATCGGAAAAACAGATCACCGCCATCGTCTCATACCCCTTCTGCTGCATTTTCGCCAAAATCTCTGCCGACAAGCCTGCTGCCTCCTCCTTGGAGATACTTTCGATCAGATGCACAGGTTCGCCGTGCCGGATGACAGGCTCTATCTTATACTGCCCCCTTGAGGCGCTGGTCAGAATTTTTCCCGCAAACTCCGAGATTTCGATCGTATTCCGATAGCTCTTCGCAAGCACCCGGAACTGGTCTGTGCTGCTGTCAAAGATCTTCTGGCGCATGTCATTCCACTCATTCATGCCGCACTCGTAATTGACATTCTGCGACACATCCCCCATGATTGTAAAATAGCATGCCGGCAGCACTGTACGCAGCGCATAGTAGACGATGGCGCCAAAATCCTGTGCCTCATCAATGAAAATCTGCCCAAACTCTTCATCTGGCTTTCTTTGCAGTGCCCTGTAATAAATCAGAAGCATCGCGGCAATGTCATACACGTCAAATCTTCCGTGTGCAATCTGCTCTAAGACAGGCGCCATATTGATATAATAGGATTTGCCATAAACCTCCAAAAATTGGAGATACAGATTCACCACACTTCCCTTATAACAATAGTTTGTAAAATAATTTTTATACTGCGCGCACTTTTTCTTAAAAATCCCGATCTCCTCGCGCCCCTGACATTGCAGCTTGATGCGGGCGCGAAGCCGTTCATCGAGCGTCACCAGCAGGCGGTTTATTGAATAGTCTGGATTGCCCTTGATAAAATCATCATTGCTTTGCTGTGACAGCAGCATACCAAGCTCCTCATCATACACCACACAATTTCCAAGGATATGTTCTCTCAGCCGCTGCATATGCTGCTCTAACTCCGATGCAAACAGCATCTTGCTCTTCCAAGCATTGCTTGGCGATGGAGGGATTACCTGATACTTTTTCTTCCATTCTTTCTGTAATAAGTGCGTCAGCAGCTCATCCATGCGCATATGCTTCACATCATACACATCGAGCTCTGGAAGCCCGCCCGTAATGTAGTCAATCAGGATATCACTCCCGCCCACGATACAAAATTCATTCGAGGTAAAGCGCTCTTTGTAATTGTACATAATATAGGAAATCCGATGCATTGCCACGGTCGTCTTGCCGCTTCCCGCGACCCCCTGCACAATGATGTTGTGAAACGGGCTCTCCCGTATGATCTCATTCTGTTCTTTTTGAATCGTAGCGATAATATCTCCCAGCACGGCATCCCGGTTTTTGCTCAGATACTTCACCAAGAGCTCATCATTTGCCGCCACATCACTGTCATAAAAGCCCTGAATACGCCCCTCTTCAATGTCATAGGTCCGCTTCAGACTCAAGTCGATCTGATACTCGCGCCCCTTGCCGTCACTGTGGCTGTCAGGTATGCTATAGGTCCCCTCTCCCAATTCATTCTCATAGTACACCTTGGAGATCGGCGCGCGCCAGTCCACAATCTCCACATCCGTCTTGCCCCGCAGGACACCATGCTTTCCTATATAGATGGACTCAAACAACCGCTCGTCCAAATTGCGGTAATCTATCCTGCCAAAAAAAGGCTTCTCATACGCTGCCTGATTCTTTTGGAGCTGATTCAGACTGTGTTCCTCGAGGCTGCGTGAGGTCATCATCTGGTCATACAGCTCCACATTGCCGCTCTGCACCTCATCGAACAACGCCTTTGTCTCCTTGCGCCGCTCCTCATACTGTCGCTCATACGCTGCCATATTCGCCGCGATCACCGCCCTGCATTCCTTGAAATGCGCCTCCTCCTTCTGCCATTCTTTTTGCTGTGTCATTTTGTTCTCCGACATATCGTACCCTTCCCTTTCCAAGAACTTCTGTTCTTTCCCTTTGCCGGGTTTGCACACGTACTTCCCTTGGCGGGGTTGCGTGTTCTGATTTGTTACAAGATTTATTATATATTTAAATAAAAAAAATACTAGACTTATATTTTTGATTATGTTATAGTGTTGTATAGAGTAGTAATAAAAAAGCACTTTAGCGAACTAAAGTGTTTTTTTATTACCCTCTTAGATGCAAAACGCCGCATACAAAGGCACTGCATCTATATTTCCTTCCGTGCCAAAGTTTTTCTCTGACAACCTGATTATCTTCTCTGGCATGTACATGTTTGAAAAATGTTTCAGACTTTTCGACCTGACATTTTCACCGGATTTCACCTCAATCGGCACGACGCATCCTTTTTTCTGTATCACAAAATCCACCTCCGCAGGCGGCGAATCACTCGTCCAGTAGTAAAGCTCATATCCGCCTGACACAAGTGTCTGTGCCACATAATTTTCTGTAAGGCTGCCTCTGTACAGCTCTGACAGCTCATGCCTGATAATTCCTTCCGGCGTTATTCCGCTAAAGGCAGACAGCAGACCTACATCTGACAAATACAATTTAAACGCAGAAACATCCCTGAATGCAATTAATGGTACATTCCCACGGCTGACCCTGTCGCACCGCAGCACTACGCCCGAAAAGACAAGCCATGCTATTGAATCGCCAAAAATCCCCGCTGTTGCTCCCTTCCGAATCAGTTTATACTGAAATTTCTTATTCTCCTTCGCAAGCTGCGCCGGCATTGAACCATATGCATTTTTGATGCGCGTGCTCTCGCTGTCCGTAGTATATTTTGCCATATCAGCAGTGTAAGAATTCAAGATGAGTCCCTGCACCTCGGGTACATTTACCAGCGATTCTCTGTTCAAATATTCGTTAATTGCAGCAGGCATACCGCCAATATACAAATACCTGTAATACCATTCCAAAATCTCCTGATGGATATCAGCAGGCATCGCCGCCATACCAGCAAAATGTTCCAGTATGAGATCTATAAAATATGCCTTCCCCACTGCCCGTAGAAACTCGTCAAATCTCAAAGGATAAAGTGTCTTCATGATAACCTTGCCTACAGGAAATGAATATTTTTCCCTGTTTATGGCAACCCCCAGAAGACTGCCTGCCGCTGCAATATGGTACTCCGGCGCTTCCTCACAAAAATATTTCAGCGAAGTCAGCGCCCTCTCACACGCCTGAATTTCATCAAAAATAATCAATGTCCTTCCCGGTACAATCTTCTGGCCAAAATACTCCTCCAACAGTCTGATAATCCTGTCCGGTGACAGTTCTCCCTGAAAATATTCTGCAACTACATTCATCCTCTCAAAATTCACATAAATCGTGTTTCCAAAAAAACGATCGCCGAGCTCCTGCAAAATATACGTTTTTCCAACCTGACGCACCCCATACAAAACGAGCGGCATCCTGTTGGCTGTCATATCCTTCCACCGTATCAAATCCTGCATGATATTTCTTTCCATAACCTTTGCAACTCCCTTTTTCACGGTTCAACTTATTTGTTTGATATTATTATAGCATAAGAATATATAAAAAACCAAGGAAAAATCATTTTGAAATGATTTTTCCTTGGTTTTTTATCAATAATCCCGAATTATTCACGGCAGTATAAACTCACATAAAATCCGCCGTAGTTACCATTACAACCACTCCTGATACCTCA
>ERZ808040.1083-NODE-1083-length-19779-cov-4.022993_pt1 | contig 19779 bp, 21 predicted proteins | sample MGYA00380191_ERZ808040 | MGnify/ENA primary metagenome ERZ808040 (study PRJEB31490, sample SAMN06133395) | mouse gut metagenome | isolation source: J6 | host: mice | place: China: Chengdu | collected 2015-05 ...
GGAGGAACAAAATCGTATTTTTGATGTGCTCGATGTTATGCTGGGACATAAGAGCAACTAGAAATATTTACATTAAGAAGTGAACTATAGGTCATACTCTTCATAGGGTCAGCCATGATACAATATTGAAGGGTAATATTACATATACCATTTGCGGCTGCTTTCCCCCTGCCCGAAAGAGCCGCCGTGGAATGTGGGTACCCAGCCAAAGCAGGATATAGGGCAGCCAACGAGTGTAAAAGGGGAGGAACGGACACAGGCTGCTCTATACCTGTAGCAGGGAGGACTCACATTAGAAGAAGGAGAATGGTATGTGTGAAGAACTTTACGGAGTGATCGGAGTACTTAGGTACAGGCATGCACAAAAGCGGTTTGAAAAACGGAAAGTAAAGAAATATGTTCAGCTGGGTATGGACAAGATACCAGTGCATAGGGAACGCATCCTTGATGGATGCTGTTCTATTTTATTGCCTGAAATTTTTGTCGATATGGAATTAACGAGTGATATGGTGGGGTATAGAAGTCTGTGGACGCCGCAGAGCATCAAGACCACGGCTGCGGAGGATGCAGTACTTTCCTTTGGATTGATTCCGATGGCAGAATCGGGAACGGAAGAGATGCCAGTTTCGGATAAACTTGAAAAGCTGCGGCAGGACATGAAAAGGAAATGGACACAGGATGTATATTATGGAACAGGTCAAGTGCAGGCGGACGGAAGAAAAGCTGCATGGATGGATCTGAAATCCTTCTCCGCAAGGGGGAGTATGTACAGTTTTATTTTCCTTTTTGAGATAAAAGGAGAGACCGTATTTGGAAATTTCTACTGTAGTTTCGAACAGTATCTTATTTGGAAGCCTGTTATGCAAAAATTGATTGCCACGATAGAGTTTCAAGGATAAAGGTCCCAGGCAGTGCTGGCAAAGGAGGACTATCCATGAAATACCAGCATTGGAACAGTTGAAAAAGAACGTAAGTTCTGGTAAAATGTCTCCATAGAAGAAACAATTCTAAGTGGAGGCAGCAGGTATGGCACAGGAAAATCATGTGTATATTGCAATCGATCTGAAATCATTTTACGCTTCGGTGGAATGCGCAGAGCGTGGTCTTGATCCCCTGACCACAAATCTAGTGGTCGCTGATGCGTCGCGCACAGAAAAAACCATCTGTCTTGCAGTATCCCCCTCTTTAAAAGAATATGGAATCCCCGGAAGGGCAAGGCTGTTTGAGGTAGTGCAGAAGGTAAAGGAAGTCAATGCACTGCGCCGCCAGAAGGCGCCAAGGAATAGGTTTACAGGAACTTCCTATGATGACACGCAGCTTAAGGCTTCTTCTGCGCTTTCAGTGTCTTATTTGGCGGCGCCGCCCAGAATGGCGCTTTATATGGAATACAGTACGAAGATTTATCATATTTATTTGAAGTATATCGCGCCTGAGGATATTCATGTCTATTCGATAGACGAGGTGTTCATGGACGTGACAGATTATCTGGACACCTACCACATGAGTGCCAAGGAACTGGCAAAGGTCATGATGCAGGACGTCTTTCAGGAGACGGGAGTCACGGCAACGGCGGGAATCGGCGCTAATCTTTATCTTTGTAAGGTGGCGCTGGACATTGTGGCGAAACATGTCTCACCGGATGAAGACGGGGTGAGGATCGCGCAGCTTGATGAAATGGATTACCGAAGGCTCCTCTGGAACCATCAACCGATTACGGATTTTTGGCGAGTGGGCAGAGGGTATGCCCGTAAGTTAGAAGAAAACGGAATCTTTACCATGGGAGAGGTGGCAAGGTGTTCGTTAGGAAAGCCGGCAGACTATTATAATGAGGAACTGCTTTATCAGTTATTCGGCGTCAACGCGGAACTTCTCATCGACCATGCGTGGGGATGGGAACCCTGTACGATTGCAGATGTCAAGGCGTATAAGCCGGACAATAGCAGCATAGGTTCCGGTCAGGTGCTCCAGTGTCCTTACAGCTTTGAAAAAGGAAAGCTAATCGTGCGGGAAATGACGGATTTGCTGGTGCTTGATCTGGTGGACAAAGGTTTGGTGACGGATCAGATGGTTCTGACCGTTGGCTACGACATAGAAAATCTGTCGAATCCGCAGATACGGAAACATTATAAAGGTCCTGTCACCACGGATCATTATGGGCGGAAGGTGCCAAAGCATGCCCACGGAAGCGTGAATCTGGAACGACACACTTCTTCCACAAAGCGGATTCTGGAAGCGGTCACAGAGCTGTATGAACAGATTGTAGACAGGCATCTGCTGGTCAGAAGAGTTACGGTAGCGGCAAATCACGTGGTAGAGGAAAGTGCGGTCACGGAGAAAGGCACTTTTGAACAGCTGGATCTTTTTACGGATTACGAGGCAGTGCAGAAACAGAAAAAGGAGGAAGAGGCGGACCTTTTGCGGGAGCGGAAGCTGCAGATGGCGATGCTGGATATTAAGAAGAAGTATGGGAAAAATGCCATACTCAGAGGAATGAATCTTGAGGAAGGAGCCAGGACGCAAGAGAGAAACAGGCAGATTGGCGGACACAAGGCATAAAGGAGAAAGGCAGAGAAGATGACGAGGAAATATGATTTTAACAGCGGCTGTTATGATGATATCATCACCCTTCCCCACCATAAATCCAAGACCCATCCGCAGATGGCAATAGGGAACCGGGCGGCACAGTTTTCCCCTTTTGCCGCGCTTGGCGGATATGAGGATGCACTGGAGGAAACAGGACGTCTTACCGATACACGGGCGGTGCTTGAAGAAGATGCGAAGGCAGCGCTGGATGAAAAACTGCGGATGATTCAGGAGAAAATCGAGGCGCATCCTCAGGTGACAGTCAAATATTTTGTGCCGGATGAAAGAAAAGAGGGCGGCGCATATAAGTCCGTCTCGGGGAGCGTCAAAAAGATAGACGGATATGGGAATGTTTTGGTGATGGAGGAAGGTGTTAAAATACCGTTGGGAGAAATTGCAGAAATAGAAGGGACAATATTTGGTACTTGACAAGAAGATTTTAAGTGATATCATAAAAACGGTTAAAAGGTAAGAGTAAAAAGGGAGGAAAATTATGAAAAAGAGAGTTTTGGCACTGACTTTGGCGATGATGATGACATTGTCCGTGACTGCATGCGGCGGAAAGGATACCAGCACATCTGCCGAAAGCAATGAGGTACAAACACAGGAAGAGGAGACATCTTCCGAAGAGGAAACGCCGGCAGAGGCAGAAGAGACAACAGAAGATGTGGCAGAGGAAGCAGAGTCAGAGATAGAAGCGCCGGAAGAGACGGATGCGTTTGCAGCCGCGCTTGAGAATATGAAATCTGTGACGAATCTGGAAGGACTGATGGTAATGGAGATGAACATGGAAGTTTCCGCAGATGGACAGACAGAGTCGGTAGAATCTGTTACCACCATGGATATGGCATTTTTCAGCGATCCCAGAAAACTTAAAGTGGAAATGAATTCTGATATGGGGGCAGCAGGAAGCGTACACCAGAGCATCTATGGAGAGGTTTTGGAGGATGGCACAGCAATGATGTATCAGTATGACGGCGCCAACTGGCACAGTCAGCAGGTAGGCGCGGCAGACATGATGCAATATGACGCAGGCAGCAGTATGCTTTCTTTTATCAATGATGGCGCTAATTATACATTAGAAGGAATGGAAGAGATTGACGGAGTTAATGCCTATAAATATGCTTGCGTGACATCAGGCGAAGATGCCAAGCAGCAGCTTCTCTCAGCAGGTGCACTGGATTCTCTCACTTCTCTTGGAATGGATATGAATCAGTTAGAATCTCTCATGGATGATGTTGGGGAACTCACAGAATATGTATGGATTGAGGAGTCTAGCCTGTATCCTGTAAAATATGAGTCAGATATGACACAGATCATGAATAAGCTGCTGTCTAGTATCGTTGAAAGTATGGGAGAACAGGCAGCGGGACTTACCATGAGCACCAGCAAAATGAAAATCAGTATGACCTGCTTCAACTTCAATAATGCTGCGGATTTTACAATCCCGGAAGAAGCGAAGGCTGAATAAAAGCACAGAAATTTCATAAGAAACGAAGACAAGATTGGCTATGGTTAAAAACAATAGCTGATCTTGTTTTACTTTATAGGAAAGATTTCAACAGATTGCGAAGTAGAGCGTTTGCCGTGGGGATGGCGGACGAGTCGGATGTTGACATCTATTGCAGAAATGCTATGATAAAAGAAGTGAAGAAATCTTGCTATATATGTAACAGGAGGGCTGAGAATGAAGTATGTGATTTTAGGCGGCGTTGCTGCCGGAACGAAAGCGGCGGCAAAGCTAAAGCGCCTTGACCGTCAGGCAGAGGTGAAGATTTTTACCAAAAGTACGGATATTTCCTATGCGGGCTGTGGGCTGCCGTATTATATCGGCGGTGATATCCCTTCCCGGGAGGGTTTGATCGTAAATTCGCCGGAAAAGTATGCGGGGCTTACGGGCGCACAGGTACAGACCGGATGTGAAGCAATCGGACTGGACAGTGCAGAAAAGAAGGTGTCTATACGGCGTGCAGATGGAACGGAATTTACGGAAGACTATGATAAGCTGATTATTGCCACTGGAGCGGCGCCCTTTGTTCCCCCGGTGGAGGGTGTCAGCCTTCCCGGTGTTTTCTGTGTCCGCACACCGGATGATGCAGTGCAGATCCGCGCATATGTTGAAGAGAATAAGTGCCGCAGGGCTGTAGTGTGCGGCGCCGGTTTTATCGGACTGGAAGTGGCGGAGAACCTTGCCGCTCTACATATGGAAGTTACGGTAATCGATGCGGCGCCTCAGATTATGCCCAACGCTTTTGATAGAGAGATGGCAGATTATGCGAAACGCCGGCTAAAGGCAAGCGGGATGCGCGTCCTGACCGCTGTAAGTCTTAAGGGAATACAGGGAAGTGAGCGTGCGCAGAGCGTTACCACAGACAGCGGCGTGCTGCCGGCAGATGTAGTGATTCTGGCAATCGGTGTCCGTCCTGCAACAGGCTTTTTGACAGATTCAGGAATTGAAATGGTGAAGGGCACCATCGTGGTGGATGAAGAACTAAAAACGAATCTGCCGGATATCTATGCAGTGGGCGACTGTGCTCTTGTGAAAAATTCTATGACGGGGCAGCAGCAGTGGTCCGCCATGGGATCCACTGCAAATCTTGCAGCAAGGGCAATGGCAAGGAAATGCTATGATGCAGGAAATGGCTATGGCGGCTGTCTTGGAACAGGCGTGGTCCGGCTGCTTCCTTCGCTGAACGGCGGAAGAACGGGGCTTACACAGGCACAGGCTGCGGCGGCAGGGTATGATGCCGTATCCGTGGTATGTATTCTGGACGACAAGGCACATTATTACCCCGGCGCATCTTCTTTTATGGTGAAACTTACCGCTGATGCGAAGAGCCGGAGGCTTTTGGGCATTCAGGTGCTGGGAGCCGGCGCCGTGGATAAAATGGTCGACATTGCGGTGACAGGAATCTCGCAGGGAATGAAGCTGGACGACTTTGATACGCTGGACTTTGCCTATGCGCCCCCGTTTTCAACAGCCATCCACCCTTTCGTGACAGCATGTTACATATTGGAAAACAAAATAGATGGGATATTTGAAAGCATGAGTCCAGCAGAATACGCAGCCGGTGCCGCTAGGGACTATACGGTCTTGGATGTGCAGCCGGCGCCCGGCATTCCCAATGCCCGCTGGATCAATCTTTCTGCGGTCACGCAGCCCATAGAAGGTCTTGCGAAAGATGCAAAACTTCTGCTGGTCTGCACCAAGGGAAAGAGGGGATATTTCCTTCAGAACCGTCTGAAAGCTCTTGGATATACCAACACGCTGGTACTTGAAGGCGGAGTGATGTTCAATGAGGTGAAGGTTCCCCGCAACGGACAAAAGCTTTCCCCTGCAGATATCAAGCGGGTGAAGGCGCTTGGATGCCTGCAGGATAAGCGTTACGAGGATGTATTCAACGTGCGCGTGATTACACGCAATGGCAAGATCACTGCCGAAGAACAGAAAAAGGTTGCGGAAGCGGCGGAACGTTTTGGCTCAGGGGAGGTGACCATGACCACCCGTCTGACGCTGGAGATTCAAGGCGTTTCCTATGATGATTTGGAGGAACTGATGGCATTCCTTGCCGAAGCTGGTTTGGAAACAGGAGGAACAGGTTCTAAGGTCCGTCCTGTGGTGTCCTGTAAGGGAACTACCTGCCAGTATGGTTTAATCGATACCTTTGCGCTGTCACAGAAACTCCATGATTTATATTACAAAGGGTACCATGATGTGTCACTTCCCCACAAATTTAAGATTGCGGTTGGAGGCTGCCCGAACAATTGTGTGAAACCGGATTTGAATGATCTGGGGATCATCGGTCAGCGGGTGCCGGAGATCGACTTATCCAAGTGCCGTGGCTGCAAGAATTGTCAGGTGGAGAACAATTGCCCGATTCACGTGGCAAAGCTGGAGGATGGCAAAATCAGAATCGATGATGATGCATGCAACCATTGCGGACGCTGCATTGCGAAATGTCCTTTCGGTGCAGTAAATGAATCCGCAGTCGGCTATAAGGTATATATCGGCGGACGCTGGGGCAAGAAGGTAGCAGAGGGACGTCCTCTGGACAAGATTTTTACTTCCGAGGAAGAGGTCATCGAAGTGACCGAGCGGGCGATTCTTTTCTTCCGGGATGAAGGACTTTCGGGAGAAAGATTTGCAGACACTATTGCCCGGCTTGGCTTTGACTATGTGCAGGATAAACTGCTCAACAGCCAGATAGACCGTGAGGAAATCTTAAAGAAGACCGTAATTGGCGGGGCAACCTGCTGATCCATAAAGGACCGGATGTTTTACATTCCGGTCCTTTAAAGGTGCGCCTTGCGGCGCACGTCGCTAACGGATGAAAGTTCCTAATCCGCCCTAGTAGTGGGAAGGATACAGCTGAACACCAAGGGTGTCCATCGCGAGGTGGAATCTGAAGGAAGGTGCAGGCAAATCTCTGGTCTGACGAACAGAAATCACATCAGGCTATAGTTAGGGATAAGGTTGCCTTACAAACTAAAGTCCAATAACTACTCGGAACTAACTGTAGTAAATGTGGCAGATATATGGAGAGAAAGTGACGTGTGGTACCAAGGGAGGTCTTGTCAGCGGATGGAAACAGAGTATGAAATCCGTGAGTAACAACGAATGGCAAGAAGTCAGCAGAAGCCATAGTAAACCGATGGTCGCAAACATCGGCGAAGGGCTGAACTTTAGGAGACACAAGCAGTGAATGTAACTGAAAGTAGATTTAAGGACAGACAACTTCATATAGAGGACTATCTGCAAATGGTATCTGCGGAACAGAAAGAGTATGCAGAAGTGTTCGACTACTCAAAGATTACTGAAAAGAGCGGTGTCATCACAGACTACTGGACGGACAATCTTTTGGAATTGATTCTGCGGAAAGAAAACCTCAACAAGGCATATCAGCAGGTAAAATCAAACAAGGGAAGCGGTGGAATCGACGGAATGCAGGTGGATGAACTTCTGCCCTACCTAAGAGAAAACCAGGAAACCCTGATCCAAAAGTTAAGGGAGGGTAGAAATACCCAAGGAAACAAAAGGCGAGTTTAGAAAGCTTGGAGTTCCCACTGTGGTTGACCGAGTGATACAACAGGCAATGGCACAGGAACTCACACCAATCTATGAGGAACAATTCTCAAAGAACAGCTTTGGTTTTCGACCGAAACGAGGGACGCACGACGCCCTCAGACAATGCCAAAAGAACGTGAACGATGGCTATGTATATGTGGTGGATATGGATTTGGAAAAATTCTTTGACACAGTATGCCAGAGTAAACTGATTGAGGTATTGTCACGAACCATCGAGGATGGCAGAGTTATTTCACTGATACACAAATACCTGAATGCTGGAGTTATAGCGAATGGGATGTTTGGGCGTACAGAAATAGGAATGCCCCAAGGAGGTCCGCTTAGTCCGATACTTAGCAATGTCATGCTAAATGAGTTGGACAAGGAATTAGAACGCAGAGGACATAGATTTGTCCGTTATGCCGATGACTGTATGATTTTCTGCAAGAGCAGGAAAAGCGCAGAAAGAACCTTGAAAAACATTATTCCGTTTATTGAAGGAAAACTATTTCTCAAAGTAAACCGGAAGAAAACAGAGGTGGCTCACATCAGCAGGGTCAAATACCTTGGTTACAGCTTTTACAAATACAAGGGGAAATGCAGATTTAGAGTTCAACCGAAGTCAGTTACAAAGATGAAGAATAAAATCAGGGAACTGACAGACAGAAACAATGGCATGAGCAATACGAAAAGAGAAGAGAAATATCAGCAATTCGTGCGGGGATGGATAAATTACTTCAAACTTGCAGACATGAAGAGTCTTCTCAAAGAAACGGATGAATGGGCAAGACGCAGAATCAGGGCGGTCTACTGGAAACAATGGAAGAAAATCAAAACAAAGTACCGAATGCTGAAAGCACTGGGAATGGAACATTGGAGGGCAAAAGAACTTGCATGTAGCAGAAAAGGTTACTGGCGTATGGCGCAAGTCCTAAACCAAATCTTTTCAAATAAAATAATAGCCAAGCTGGGATATACATCCATGCTTGACTATTATCTGGTAGTTTGTGAAAACTAAGGAACCGCCGTGTACGGAACCGTACGCACGGTGGTGTGAGAGGTCGGCTAATCAATTAATGATTAGCCTCCTACTCGATTAAGAATTAAGAAGGGATTGCGAAGCGATGCGTATTATTTGACAGCGTTTTCTGCAAACTGTGTGGTAACCAGGTCTTGATAAGGAACACGCTTTGGCAGTTCGCCTGCTTCTTCCAGAATATTCTGAAGCAGGGTGAAGGATTCCTCCTCAAAAATCAGATCTTCCTTCCAGGTGTCCTGCTCATAGTAACGGGTGATGATGGTGGTGAGAGTCTCTAAGTCTGTCTCCTCGAATTGTGGCTGGATGACCTTGGCAATCTCCTCTGGGGTGTGGGATGCCACATAATTCATTCCCTTTTGAAGGGCGTTGGTGAAGGACTGGATGACCTCAGGATTGGCTTCAATGTAGCTTTGCTTTGCTGAAAAAGCAGTGTAGGGAACGTAGCCGGAGTCTTCCCCGAGGGAAGCAACCACGTAGCCGTCGCCTTTGGCTTCAAGAGAGGTGGCGTGGGGTTCGAATTCTACTGTGAAGATGTTTTACTACTCCAATTTTGTGATAAAATTAAAGCCGCTGATCTTGTGGGTTTCTTTGTCTATCTGGATATCCCTTATGGTACTTTTCCAGAAAGCCTGCTTATGGGCTTTATCCAGCGTAAGATATAATTCCTGCCAGTTGCCGCTGAAAGCGTCCAGAAGGTCTTTGTAGAGCTCCATGGGCACACAGTTGCGGTCACGGGTGTATTCGGAAAGTTTCTTATCTAAGATTTCGTATTGTTCATCATAATAGGCTTCCGTGATCCGTCCTTTCTGGAAGAGAAGATTGAGGCGGTTCATTTCCCTGCGGACTGTTTCCGACTGATCCGGTTTCTGGGCTTTCTGCTTCCTGAACTCGATATCCGCCATTTCCCTTTCAAGACGGGCGGACACATGGGTCAGCATATATTCTTCAATCTTATATTCCGTAAAGTGGGCGCAGCTGTGCCGATTAAATTTGTTTCCGCAGCGGTACTTCACATAGATGCTCTCGCCGCCGTTTTTCAGCTTCTGTTTCTTGCGGTAGCCGGTGTAATTATTACCGCACCACGGGCACTTGATCAGGGAACTGAATATATATGGCTCATAGTTCCCGGTAGTGTAGACCTTGCTCACGGCAATCTGCCGGATTTTATGAAACTGCTCAAGGGATATGTACGGTTCGCAGTAATTCAGATTGCTGCCATCCTTGCCGGCATAGGTCTCATTCTTAAAGAAACGGTCTACCTGATTGTCAGAAGGGGCTGCGTCGCCGTATCTGCCATTTAAGTATTTGATGGTGGAACGGATGGAATAGCAGGAGAAATAGTGCTGGTAGGCATCCTCCACAATGTGGGAGACGGCTTCATCCTTGATCAGGCGATTGTCCTTTACCTTGTAGCCGTAGCAGGCGCACCGTCCGCTGGTCACTTCCCCGATGGAACGCTTATAATCCAGAACCGCCTTGATACGCTCTGACGTGCGGTCACATTCCGCCTGATTGACGGAGAGCATGATGTTGATGACCATCTGCCCGTTGGCGGTGGAAGAGTCATAGTTTTCAAATATGGTCTTCCAGTAACAGTTATGCGCTTTGAGGATTTCTTCTGTGATGTTGTAGTCCTTGATGTTGCGGAACCAGCGGTCCAGCTTGGTGACCAGGATCATATCAATCTTGTCTTTCTTTACGTCTTCTAAGAGCCGGAGAAGGTCCTTGCGGTGCTTCATGGGCTTTCGGGCGGAAATGCCTTCGTCGGCATAATAGCCTACAATTGTGTAGTCGTTTGCCTGCGCGAACTCCGTGAGCGCTTTCCGCTGGGCAGGGAGGGAAAGACCGTTCAGATTCTGTTCTTCTGTGCTGACACGGATGTAGATGGCACAGCGTAACACTTTTCCCATAACATCATCCTCCTTGTGTATATCATATCTGGTTTTGGGTATAAAAATGCTGATGTTCTTAAAAGATGCTTTGCAGTAAAAAGAACCCCCGGAAGTATTCGCCGTACTTTCGGGGGTTCGTTCTCTTTGTGTCACATATGCTGCAACCCTATCTTCTTTTGCCTGCTGGAATTATAGCATATGCGGATATGGTTTACAATATTCTTTCGAGAGCAAATAATCAAAGGAATCAAATTATTGCTATAGTAATTCAGAAATACAGACATTTAGGTCTTCATAAATGCATACAGGGATTGAGTCGTCAAAGCTATATTGGTTTGATGCCTGCTCATGTTCAAAATCAAAGACATTTACAGTGCGTGTCTTTGGGTTTACGATCCAGTATTCTCTGACGCCTGAAGACCGGTACTTAAAAAGTTTTAGCCCATAGTCTCTTTGTGCGTCAGAGGGGGATATTATTTCAATAATCCAGTCAGGCGCACCGCTGCATCCTTTGTCGGTCAGCTTATGCTTGTCGCATATCACGGAAACATCCGGTTCAATGTAATTTCGGTCATCCTCATTCAAAAAAACTGCGAATGGGGCAGGATATACTTCACAATCGCCGTGTTTTGCATCAATGTAGTTCCCGATAATTTTAGTGAACTGGGAAACTAATTTTTGGTGGATTCGGGATGGCGGCGCCATCATATACATTTGTCCGTCAATCAGTTCAGCCCTTTGTCCATCAGGAAGGGCGTAGATATCTTCGATGGTATGAGATTTTTCTTGGTGCAGTGCCATAGGATCTCCTTTCAGTTTTGGTTGTAGTATTGGGTTTTTATATTAAATATTATGTGCCTCTGTTTCTATTTCTTGGACATCCTCTTTTTCAAAATCATGTTGCTTGATATGCGTTAACGCATGGTAATAAGACTTAAGTCGTTTTTCTTGTGATAGTTTCGCATTTAGAAATATCGTATAACTATCATCAGCATTTTTAACTAGTTGTTCTGGAATTTTAGTATCCATATCTAGAAGTCGTACATTAATTTCTTCCATTGTGAATCACCTCTTTTTTATAATAACAAATCATATGTACGTTAAAACGGACTATAAATGAGTTCCGTTTTCTTGATTGTATAAATTTTTCATAAATTCCATATGGGCTTTGAATCTTTCCGGCGGCATATTGCGTTTCATATCAAAAAGGGAGCGCATATCTTCATCGTCAAACATTTCTTGGGCAAGTTTAGCAGTTTCTTCGTTGAGATAGTAGGCAGCATGCGGACTTGACATAGCTTTATCTGTTCTGCCTAAGAGATAGTCTGTATCTACATGAAAGAAATCTGCAATTATTTCAAGGGTTTCAAAATCAGGTTCTCTAGCTCCGGTCTCATACATACCAATTCTGCTTCTGGAAATCCCAAGAATGTCAGCAAGTTCAGCCTGTGTATATCCGCTTGATAAACGTAGTTTTTTAAAAACGGTTTGAAAATCTCCCATAACTATTACCTCCATATACATAGAATATCACGAAAGGTGATAAAAGTAAAATGATTTTGTCACGTTTTGTGATTGACAAAAGAAATGTGGAGGTGTATCATATGCGTGTCACATATGGTGACAATAATTAAGCGCTTATACATAAATATATGATTTTTACTCATGAAAGTCACATAATGAGACAAATGTAAAGAAAAAAAGAAGATTCATACAGAGTTGTGACAGTCATTGGAAAGATGTACAAACAGCCAATCATAGTATTTTACAGAGAGGTGGTGTTTGCATGTCGGAATTTGATATGGAAGTAACAGATGAACGCTTTGAGTATATGAAGAATCTTCTTGTAAGACTGTATGCCGATCAAATTGGAATGGAAGTTCAAAATATCAGAGTCAGACCTGTAAATGAAACAAAAGAGGAACCGGTATGAGCCGGTTAGAAAGGACAAGCAATGAAAGATAAGCGTGAAGAAAATAAACTGGAAGGACATGAGCAGCCTACAGAAATAGAACTTAAAAAGGAATACTTAAGAGAATATGAGAAGGCGGTCCGCCAGATGGAGCGAAGCGAACTTAAAATGCAGGAGATACGTTTAAACAAAATATGTCTCTCTGTAATCATTGACGGAATGCCTCATGCATCAAATCATAAAGACTTATCAGGGTACGCTGCGCTGATTGATCAGGAAGAAAAAAGATATATGGAATATAGATATCAGAGAATCAAAAAGTGCAAGGAGATAACAGACAGAATAGAACTGCTTGAGGATGAAGACGAAAAGGATATTCTGATGTACAGATACATAAAACTCATGAAATGGGAGGATATCTGCATGAAAATAGGACTTAGCTGGAAGCAGGCGCACAGAATACATACAAGGGCGCTGGCAAATTTTTAGCAAAACCAATTAAAAAAATGAAAGATGACATAGAATGACACACAAGACCTATGATATAGTGTAATCAGTTAAAAAAGAGATAACCCAATATTCCTCTAAGATATTTTGAAAATACCTGGTCATGTATATGGCTGGGTATTTTTATATGCATAATTGCAAAGAGGTAACTTGGGGAAATCTGAAGGGAGGCGAAAAAAATGGGATAGAATACAGGGCGCAGGTATATAGGAATGGAAAAGTACGTAAGGAGGTGTATGGATGATAGGTGAGATTGTGGATGCAGTAGGTCTTGCCCTGAAGGAAGCATTTGGGAATAATTATAAGGTTTATACGGAAGAAACAGGGAAGGGTATGGATGACCCCTGTTTTTTTGTTTTTTGCAGCGCCCCGAGAAATACCCGTATTTCCAACCAAAAGTATTTCCGGTCAAATACCTTCTGCATCCAGTATATTCCATCTACGGTAAATATCCGGGCAGAATGCAACGAGGTAATCGAGCGTCTGTTTGAGTGTCTGGAGTATATCAAGGTGGACTCTTTTTTACTCAGAGGAAGGAAGATGGAATCGGAGATTAAGGATGGCGTTTTGTATTTCTTTCTTAACTATGACTTTTTTGTTTATAAGAAAGAAGAAACGGAAGCTATGGGAACGCTTACAAGGAGCATTGAAGTGAAAGGACAGGTGAATGATGGCTGTAAAGAAAAAAACTGCGGTGAATGAAGAAAGGAAGGAAGAACTGTTTACTCTTGAACAACTGATTGCCGCAGAAAAGTTCGGCAATAGGAAGGACATGTTAAAGGCAATTCTTTCTGATAGGGAAGAGTATACAATCAGTGAAGTTGAAAAAAGAATTGAAAAATTTATGAAAGGAAAGGTGAAGTAAAATGGCATTAGGAGGAGGCACGTTCAGCGTGCAGAACAAGACAATCCCGGGAGCATATATCAATTTTGTTTCAGCGGCTTCCGCGGATATATCCTTATCAGGAAGGGGGATTGCAACAATGCCCCTTAATCTGGAATGGGGAGAGGAAGGCAAGGTCATAGAGGTGACCAGTGAGGACTTTAAAACCAACAGTCAGAAAATTTTTGGATATCATTATACACATCCGAAAATGAAGGGGCTGCGTGATTTGTTCAGAAATGTAGAGCTATTATATGCCTACAGACTCAACGGCGGTGGCATAAAGGCAGGAAATACATATGCCGAAGCAGTCTGCAGTGGTACCAGAGGAAATGACCTGAAAATCATTATTCATAAGAATGTAGATGATGATACGTTGTTTGATGTGAAGACCATGCTTGATACGATGCTGGTGGACGAGCAGACTGTAAAGACAGCAGCAGAGCTGCACACCAATGGATATGTGGCGTTCAAGGCAGACGCCGAACTTGCAGCGACAGCAGCGACGCCGCTTACCGGGGGGACAAACGGTGAGGCAGATGGTGCTTCTCACCAAGAGTATCTGGATAAGATTGAAGGCTATCGATTTAATGCCTTAGGCGTGGAAACGACAGAAGATACGGTTAAATCCTTATATGCCGCCTTTACGGAGAGAATGCGCGAGGAGATGGGAGTCAAGTTCCAGACGGTACTGTATCAGAAGGCTGCTGATTATTATGGCGTTGTCAATGTGGCAAATAAAGCCGCAGATGGCGGCGAGGCGTCTTTGGTCTATTGGGTGACGGGAGTTATTGCAGGCTGCCAGGTAAACAAATCGAATCAGAACAGAATCTATGACGGTGAGTTCAAGGTTGAGACGGAAGCAACCCAGTCTGAGCTGGCAAATGCGTTGAAGGAAGGAAAATTTATCTTCCATAGGGTAGGGAGCGCAGTGCGTGTGCTTGCAGATATCAACAGTATGGTGACACAGACACAGGATAAGGGACCGGTCTTTAAGGAGAACCAGACCGTCAGGGTGATCGATCAGATTGCAAATGATATAGCAGTACTGTTTAATACCAAGTATCTTGGGGTCGTGCCTAACGACAATGCAGGAAGAGTGTCACTTTGGTCTGATATTGTGCAGCATCATAAAAAGCTGAGCGATATCCGCGCGATTGAAGACTTTGAGGATACGGATATCACAGTGTCCCAGGGTGATTCCAAGAAAGCGGTGGTGGTATCAGATGCGGTTACTGTTGTGAATGCTATGGACAAATTGTATATGACCGTGACAGTGTCATAAGGAGGGAGAATAAATTATGTTGAGAAATGTTACGATGAATGCCAGCGATACCTTGAGTGCAGCGCTGGCAGAGTGCTATGCGACGATTAACGGAAGACGCTACAATTTCATGCAGGCAATTAATCTGGAGGCAAAATTTGACAAGACAAAGGTTAAGGTGCCTATCTTAGGAAAGACAGGAAAAGGAAACAAAGCAACCGGGTGGAGCGGCAGCGGAAGCGCCAAGTTCCACTTTAACACCAGTGTGTTCAGGCAGATGATGCTGGAATATAAGAATACGGGAAGAGATACCTATTTTGAGATGCAGATCACCAATGAGGATCCGACTACTGTCGTGGGAAGGCAGACAATCGTTCTTATGGGATGCAATATTGACGGAGGCATTCTGGCTAAATTTGATGCCGATGGGGATTATCTGGAGGAAGAAATGAACTTCACCTTTGAAGACTTCTCCATGCCGGAGTCTTTTGCAGCAATGAACGGGTTTGTAACAAATTAATATTAACGGTAAACAAAGGCGAAGGGCTGACGGTGTCAGCCCTTTTGCATGGATAGAAAAGGAGAATAAAAATGTCAAAATTTTCAAAGTTTATGAAAGCAAATAAGGCAGTAAAGGAAAATGAAAAATATGCAGCGACAAGTTCCCTGCGTGACGAGGCAGGCAAACCATTGCTATGGGAAATCCGGCATATTTCTTCAAAGGAAAATGAAGATATAAGGGAAAGCTGCATGATGGAAGTGCAGGTAACCGGAAAGCCGGGCGTTTATCGGCAGAAATTTAAGACCAATGAATACATCAGAAAGTTGGTGACGGAATCAGTAGCCTATCCGGATCTGTATGACGCAGAACTTCAGGATTCCTATGGTGTAAAGACACCGGAAGACCTTCTCATGGCGATGGTAGACGATCCGGGAGAATACAGCGAATTTGTTGCGTATGTGCAGAGGTTCCAAGGATTTGATGTTTCCTTTAGCGATAAGGTGGATGAAGCAAAAAACTGATTGACGAGGGCGACTGGGAGGCGAATTTCGCATACTACGCCCTCATAAAACTTCACATCCTGCCATCTGTTTTTCTGGAAATGGATGAGCAGGAAAAGGCGTTTGTGGTGGCAGCAATTGAGACAAAGTGTAAGAGTGATAAAAAGGAAAAGCAAAGGATAGATGGATTGAAAGCAGGAAGGAGGTAGATAGTGTGGCATCCATTATGACGAGTATTGATTTTCAGGAGAGATTCAACTCAGTCGTTTATGAAATGATTTATGCAGCAGAATTGAATACAACTGCTATCTATAATATGCGTGAGGCTGTAGGGATGGATATTGATACAGGCGCCCTGGAAGGGGCAAAAGAACAGCTTGACCAGGCAGCGGTGGCAGCAAGACAGCTGGATGCCATTTTGAGGGAACAGGATGGATTCAATGAGCCAGTTTGGATTCCGGTGAAATGGGAGGCAGATGATTTGCCGGTATTTGCGCAAAAGGCAGTAAATCAATCGCAGGGGAAGGATAGAAAGACTACGGAACAGGAACAGACACATGCCAGTCAATGGATGAAGACGGTAAGTAAAATAGCCGGAAAATTTATCAATATGCAGGAAATCATGAATGCAATTGATATTTCGGATCAGCTGGCATCCTCGAAAGTAAAACTGGACTTAATGAATGATGGCATGCGGACCACGGAGGAGCTGCAGAATTTAATTTTTGTGGCGGCAGAAAGATCGAGAGGGTCTTATCTGGACATGACAAATTCCGTAGCCAAGCTTGGAACGCTTGCCAAAGGTACTTTCAATTCTACGGAAGAGGTGGTTGCTTTTTCGGAACAGTTGAATAAACAATTTATCCTTTCCGGCGCTTCTACGGCTGAAATGCGGGATGTAACGTCTCAGCTGGCAAAGGCGCTTGCATCAGGGACGCTCACGGGAACGGAACTGAACAGTATTTATGAAAAAACGCCTGTCGTTATTTCGTCTATTGCAGATTATATGAATGTGCCGGTAGAAAAGATAGGAAAATTGGCATCAGAAGGACAGATTACAGCTGATGTCGTGAAGAATGCAATGTTTGCAGCAGCAGGTGAAACGAATGCCAAGTTTGAGGGGATACCGAAGACATTTGAGCAGATTGGGCAGTCTATTCAGAATCAAGTAATTGTGACGTTTGAGCCGGTTTTTACTAGGTTAAATGAGATGGCAAACAGTGAAGCGTTTCAGCAAATGGCAAATCGATTCATACAGGCGCTTGGAGTAGTGGCAGGCGTTACAGTTTATATTTTGGAGCTGCTTGTATCTGTGGCTGGATTCGTGGCAGACCATTGGGCAGTTTTAGGTCCTGTCATTGCAGGCGTGGCGGCAGAATTGGCAGTCTATTATGGATGGCAGATGGCGGTAAAAGCAATTGAGGCAGTCAATAATGGTCTCCACCTTGCGATGGGAGCTGCTTTGATGTTGAAAGCGGCAGTAATGGGAGCTTTGAATAAAGAAACGGCGGCGCAAATTGCAGCGCAGCTGGAACTGAATGCCGCCATGTATGCTTGTCCTGTGATGTGGATCATTATGCTGATTCTGGCATTGATTGCGGTGATTGCTGTGTTGATTGTGCATATGAACCGTTTTGGAGATGAGTCTACTACGGCAATCCAGAAAGTGTGCGGGACTTTTGCAGTAGCCGCTGCTTTTATAGGTAATTTATTTATTTCACTGGTAAATTTCATTATTGATGATTTTGCCCTTTTATGGAATTATATAGCGTTGTTCGCAAATTTTCTTGCAAATGTTTTTACAGACCCAATAGGAGCGGCTGCAAGGCTGTTTGTAGGATTTATTGACCTTGCGCTTGCAGGACTTGAAGGTCTGGCATCTGGAATTGATATGCTTTTTGGCACGAACCTTGCTGAATCTGTGGCTGGATGGCGGACGGGGCTTGACAGCTGGGTAACAGATAAATTTGGCGAGGGCGAGGTAGTCATGGAAAAAATGGATGCCAGAGACTACTATATTCAGGGATTCGATTATGAAGATGCGTGGAATAAAGGTACAAAGTTAGGCGGGCAGATAGAAGGCGTTTCCAGTATCCCTGACTTGAATCAGTATGACGACTTTGATTATAGCAATTATTTGTCTGATATTCTGGACAGTACAGAAGAGATTGAAAATGGATTGGAAGTCTCTGAGGAAGATTTGAAATTCATGAGGGATATTGCGGAACAGGAGGCAGTCAACAGATTTACTACGGCGGCGATTACGATTGAGCAGACGAACCATAACAGCGTTTCAGGCGCAATGGATTTAGACGGCGTAATAACGGGGCTGACAGATGCCGTGAGTGAGGCGGCAGATATCATTACGGAAGGAGTGCATTGAGATGACGGGATATGATTTTTATCTGGATAAATGTCTGCTGCCCATTGCGCCGGGCAGACTGCAGTTAAGCATCAAAAATGAGAATAAGACAATTAAATTGATGAATGAAGGGCAGGTGAACCTGCTCAAGACGGCAGGGCTGACAGATATTGAATTTGAATGTATCATTCCGCAGATAGAATATCCGTTTGCAGTCTACACGTCAGGGTTTTGCGGTGCAGAATATTATCTTGCATATTTTGAGCGTCTTAAGACGCGGCAGAGACCGTTTCAGTTCATCGTGACGCGGAGGATGCCTGATGGTGGGGCGCTGTTTGGGACAAACATGAAAGTATCTATGGAGGATTACCGTATTACCGAGAATGCGGAAGAGGGGTTTGATTTGTCCGTTAAGATTAATTTGAAACAGTACAGGGAATATGGGACGAAGAGTGTTTCAATAAAGGGAGCGGCAGTGAACACGGCGGGAAACGTAAGCGCATCCTATACCGTAAGCGTGGAACAGACCAGATCCCGTGAAAGCGCTCCTTCAACCAGCAAAATCAGAAGCTATACCGTCAAACCAGGCGATACCATCTTTGGAATTGCCAAGGAAATGTATGGGGACGGTTCGAGGTATCAGGATATTTACAACAATAATAGAGAGGTCATAAGGGGCGGTCCCTGTGATCTGAAAGCCGGGCAGGTTTTACGCCTGCCTGGGGTATGAAGGAGGATGCATGAAGGCAGAACTTTTTATTGCAGGAGAGAGCGGAACAGAAATCTATATCCCGGCGGTAGAAGAGGGAATCGAATGGTCAACGGAACGGTGGGGCGTGCCGGGGAAACTTACTTTTAAAGTGATTGGGGATCGTTTTTTGGATTTTTCAGAAGGTTCAGCAGTGCAGTTACGGTTAAATGGAGCAAAAGTTTTCTTTGGTTTTGTGTTTACACAAAAGAGAGATAAGGAAAATCGGATATCTGTTACCGCATATGATCAGCTTAGGTATCTCAAAAATAAGGATACCTATATGTATGAGAATCGGACGGCATCAGAAGTGATAAGGATGATCGCGGCAGATTTTGCATTGAATGCCGGAGAAATTGTAGATACCGGTTATGTGATTGCCGAAAGATCGGAGGTGGATACATCACTGTTCGATATCATTCAGAATGCGCTGGATCTCACTTTGGTGAATACGAGGCAGATGTTTGTTCTATATGATGATTTTGGAAGCCTTACCGTGAAAAATATAACAGACATGTATGT
>ERZ808040.1084-NODE-1084-length-19767-cov-3.660538_pt1 | contig 19767 bp, 18 predicted proteins | sample MGYA00380191_ERZ808040 | MGnify/ENA primary metagenome ERZ808040 (study PRJEB31490, sample SAMN06133395) | mouse gut metagenome | isolation source: J6 | host: mice | place: China: Chengdu | collected 2015-05 ...
AATCATATAATCCTAAAACCCTTGCAGTTATTCGATTTTTAGCACATTTTCACCTTTTGGGTTCACGGATTCAGGTTGATATAAAAACAGGCCCCGTCAGATCCACTTTCTCTGAAGCAATCCCTGTGTTTTTTCCCTCCCCCATAGAAATTTTCCCCATCCTCTGTTATAATGAATAAAAAAAACGGAGGACAACACCATGAAATTTACTTTTGCCCACAACAATCTGAACGTATACGACCTGCAGAAGTCCCTGGATTTCTACAAGGAAGCCTTAGGGCTCACCGTACAGCGTACCAAGGACGCCGATGACGGCAGCTTCACCCTCGCCTTTTTAGGCGACCAGACCACGCCCCATCTGCTGGAGCTGACCTGGCTCCGTGACATGAACCGCCCCTACGAGCTGGGCGACAATGAGATCCACCTGGCCTTCACGGTAGACGATTTTGACGCCGCCCTCGCCAAACACCGGGAGATGGGCTGCGTCTGCTTCGAAAACGCCGACATGGGAGTCTATTTTATCGAAGATCCCGACGGCTACTGGCTGGAGATCATCCCCGCAAAGTAGCCGCCGGCAAACTGCATACTGCGGCCGAACAAAAGTGTGCGTCTTAACGTACACTCACGCCGAAGCGCAGAACAAAAAACGCTCATGCAGATGACCGGCAAATCTACTGTCCTGCATGGGCGTTCCCTTTCATGTTTCTCACATAATATTCATTTTTCTGCTTCTCCACAGACATTTTTCAAACAGGATTTCCATGGACTAAATCCCTGCTCTTCTGCAGATACATCCTCCTGTAATAAGCCCCCACCAGTATCACACAAGCTCCCGTCCAGGCCAATATCTCCGCGTAAAAGATCCCTTCCTGCCCCAGAAGCCCCGGTAGCAGCATCGCCGCCGACACACGCATGACAAATTCCGCGATCCCGGACACCATGGGGATGATCGTATCCCCCAGCCCCTGCAGCGCGCACCGGTATACATGCAGCGCATACAGGATCACTAAAAACACGCTCATGATCATCAGATAATGATGGGCAATCCCGAGCACCTGCTCCGCCTGGGATTTTTCCGCGGAAATAAACATGGACAGCATATCCTTCCCCCACAGAAACATAGCCCCCGAAATCAGCAGCGACGTGGCAAACGCCATCACGATCCCGCTGCGCATCCCTCTCTGAATCCGGCGGATATCCCCGGCCCCCCGGTTCTGGGCCACATAGGTTGTGATCGCATATCCGTAGGAAATGGCCGCCGTTTCCAGCACACCGTACAATTTATTGGTGGCCGTAAATCCCGCCACAAACAAAAATCCAAATCCGTTGATCACCGACTGCAGCACCATCCCGCCGATACTGATGACCGCATTCTGAAACATCACCGGGATTCCCAGCCACAGCAGCTTCCTCACCAGCACAAGATCCGGTTCAAAATCCGACCGTCTCAGCCGCAGCAGCGAGATCTTCCGGATCACCAGGCTGCAGTACACGCAGGAGACTCCCTGGGCGATCAGCGTTGCGGCCGCAGCCCCTGCGATCCCCCAGTGAAATACCATGACAAACAGCAGATCCAGCCCAATATTGGTACACGCCGCAGCCACCATGGCCACCAACGGGGACCGTCCGTCCCCCAGCGCCCGGAGCAGGGATGCCTCCAGATTGTACAGAAGGATGATCCCGATTCCGCCGAACATGATCCGCAGATACATAAGCGCCCCGCCGAAGATATTTTCCGGGGTTCTCAAAAGCCGTAACACCGGCGCCGCAGCCGCCTCCCCTGCCGCCGTCAGCAAAACTACCGACACCGCAGCCAGAAGCAGAGCGTTTCCCACCGATTTTCTGAGAGACTCCTCATTTTTCGCCCCGTAAAACTGGGCAAACAAGATGGAAAAGCCCTGCGTCATCCCGGACGCCAGCCACATGAACAGCCAGTTCAACCAGTCCGACGCCCCGATGGAAGCCAGCGCCTGCACGCCCACGCCCTGCCCCACAATCACCGTATCCACGACGGTATAAAGCTGCTGAAAAATATTCCCCAGCATCAAAGGCATGGAAAACCCAAACAGCAGCCTGATTGGACTCCCCTTCGTCATATCTTTTGTCGCCTGCATCACAATCCCCGTTCCTTTCTATATATACAAACGCCCCAAAGCTATACCGTCCATTCTAAATCATATTCCCCCTTTCGTCAATACGCCAATACTCTCAAACCTTTTACAATATGTTTACATCTCCAAATTGAAAATCCCCCTCAATTGTTATAAAATAATCCTATATCCACACATCCCAAGGAGGCGTCAGTATGAATACCATCACCCGAAAATCCCATACAAAAACCCTGCTCTTTCTCGTCATCCTGCTGTCCGTTTTTCTCATAGCCGCGGGAGCCATCCTGGCCCGGACGATTCTCGGCGCCGCTTTTCACACGGCTCCCCCCGCATTCTGCACACATGCCCCCGAACTGACCGAGGCAGCCGGCGGTTTCTCCCTCCCGGACTACTACATCACCAACAAGGTCACCGCTCTGAACAGATACTACATAGACGACCAGTCCGACCTCTGGGGCTACGGCAGCAATGAATACGGCCAGCTCGGAAACGGCATGGTCCTGGAGCCGGGTGAAACTACCGGCACCCCCGTGAAAATCGCCTCCGGCGTGGTATCCGTGGACTGCTCCGTAAACGGCTATTTCTGCATCTATCTGACTGCGGACGGCGAATTGTACGGCATGGGCTCCAACATGCTGGGACTGCTGGGCCAGGATTTCGACAGTACGAATTACTACTGCCGGCACGACAACAAAGTGACCAGCCCCGTCCTCCTGATGGACCAGGTTGCCTATGCACAGGCCGGCATGGAATCCATCACAGCATTGAAAAAAGACGGCAGCGTATGGTGGTGGGGCCAGTACATGAGTACCTATGGGACAACGGTTTCTGACTCAGAAGATTTCGAAAAAACAACCGAGGACGAATCCAATCCCTGCAAAATGCTATACAACTCTCCCCGCAAAATCCTGGACAACTGCGTCTATGCAGCCACCGGTGACTGGACCGGCGCCGCCATCAGCGAAAACGGCGACCTGTACACATAGGGATTCAATATTTTCGGCGAATGCGGAACTCCCGTTACCGAAGACGACTTCATCCGTACCCCCTGCAAGGTTCTCGAAGACGTGGCGATGGTCTGGCCGGAGCAAATTGAAGTGAACAGCCCTCTGGAAGAAATACCGGAACAAATGCTTTACGAGACCGTTTATCATTTCAACACCTTTGTCCGGTTAAAAGACGGAACCATCCTGGCCGCCGGACGCAGGCTCGGTGATCAGGAAAAAACCATTTCCCTGACAGGAGATCTGATCGCAGAATCCAGCCATACCTATTCAGACACCTTTGTTCCTGTGGAGATTCGAAAATATTCCGCCGAAAATATAAAAAATCTGATCCGCAGGATTGAAATCGGAACCGACAGAGAAGCGGTTGAACAATATCTTACAGCCAACGGAATCCAATATTTCTATGTAACGAATTATAGCGAAGACACAAGAGAACACACTGAAAATCCATATGAAATGCTCACTGAGGATCAAACTTATTTTTTCTTTTTTGATTCTGAAAATAAACTGACAGAAAAAGGAACCAATCTCCATGCCCTGTAAAATACTTGTAATCGAAGACGAAGAACATATCAACGAACTGATCTGCATCAACCTGGAAACCGCAGGCTACGAACCCGTCCCCTTTTTCGACGGTGCCGCTCTTTTCAGCCATCTCCAGGAGATCCCCGCCCCGTCCTACGACTTGGCGCTCCTGGACGTGATGCTCCCCGGAAAGGACGGCTTTGAACTCCTTCCCGAACTGCAGGCTCAACAGATTCCGGTCATTTTCCTGACCGCCAGGGGAGACCTCCACAGCAAGGTCAAGGGGCTCACCGACGGCGCCGAGGACTACATCGTCAAGCCCTTCGAAATGCTGGAGCTCCTGGTAAGGGTGGAAAAGGTATTAAGCCGTTTTCAGAAAAAAGTCGAGGACTGCTACCGTATACGGGATGTGGAAATCTTCCCGAAGGAGCGGATCGTGCAGAAAGCCGGAACCGTCATCCCCTTCAAGCCCATGGAGTTTGACTGCCTGCTGCTCCTGGTCCGGTATAAAAATATCGCCCTCAGCCGGGAGCAGCTCCTGCAAATGCTCTGGGGCGTGGAATTTGACGGCGAGACCCGAACCATCGACGTCCACGTCGGAAGGATTCGGAAAAAACTGGGCTTCCAGGATGTCATAAAGACCGTCCCCCGCATCGGATACCGCCTGGAAGACCGCCCGGAGGAGGAACTGCCGTCCCCGGCAGCCAGTCACATGACAGACCGGGCGGCAGCCCCGTCAACGAATACCCCGGAGGAATCAACATGAAGCTGAAAACAAAGATCACCCTCACCTCGGTGTGCCTGCTTCTTCTCCTGTCCCAGGCTTTTTCCATCTGGAACCTGTCCAGAACCCAGGAGCAGATCATTGAGAATATCCGCAGCTACGAATACGACAGGCTGTCGTCGGATGTTTGGCGTTTCAACAAAGCCCTGGCAGCGATGGAATTTCACGATATCCGCAGCGCAAAGTATGCTGCCCGGATCACATTCTCCTCCGGCTACAGTGAAAATGCCGTCCTCTACTATGACAATGAAGAACTGTACAATCTCAGTCCCTATCTGTTCGACATGACAGAGCTGGCAGACTCTCCGAATGAGCCGGCACAGGATATGCCTCTCTCTGATTCCGGGAAGCCAGTCGTCACGGCCCCGCAGCAAAACGTCTTTCTGGAAGAGGCAGGCAGCCGGCGTCTGCTGATTCTTTTTCAGGATCTGGATGTATCAGACACAGATTACTCACCAAATTCACTGGGCACTCTGCGCCTCCTCCACTACCGTGATATCACCTCTGTCTACCAGTCCGGAAGGCTGCTCTTTTTCCAGGGCATGATTGTGGCCCTGCTCTTGTCCGTCCTTCTGGCCGTGCTGCTCACCTGCGTTCTCCGGCGAATCCTGGCCCCCTTCTATCTTCTGCGCGATGCGGCAAATAGGATTGCAGAGGGGGACTATGAGAAGCGTGTGGAGCGTCCGGGAACCGATGAGGTGGGTGAAGTCTCCCAGAGCTTCAACCAGATGGCGGAGCGGATCGAGGAACATATCCGCGCCCTGGCGGAAATGAACGAAACCCAGCGTCAGCTTATCGGCTCCCTTGCCCACGAACTGAAAACTCCCATGACCGGCATCCAGGGCTATGCAGAGCTGCTGCAGCGTGTTTCGCTTCCCCCGGTCAAACAGGCCGACGCCCTCCACTATATAGAAGAGGAATGCATCCGTCTCTCCCGCCTTTCCGCAAAAATGCTCCTGCTCACCGACCTGTCCCGGGAAGAAACGATCGAAAAAAAGCCCTGCCCGGTATCCGCACTCTTTTCCCAGGCAAAAGAAGTCACCCATTACCGCCTGAAAGAAAAAGACATCCGACTGCAGACAGACCTGGAACAGGATTTTTCCATCCAGGGAGATGCCGACCTTTTGCTCAGCTTCCTCACCAACTTAATCGACAATGCCTGCAAGGCCAGCCCTCCCGGTTCCTCGATCCGCCTGATCGGGACAGGCTCCGGGATCTTTGTAAAGGATGAAGGGATCGGCATCCCCCCGGACGAGATCGCCCGGATCACAGAGCCTTTCTATATGGTAAATAAATCCCGCTCCCGCAAACAGGGCGGCGCCGGCCTCGGCCTCTCCCTGTGCCACCAGATCGCCCGTCTCCACGGCGGATGCCTGGAGATCAAAAGCACTCCGGAAGAAGGAACCCGCATCGGAATGCAGATCGATTTCGGCGGCTGAGGTCACTGTCGATTTCATCAAATACCGCAAAGCAACGCGGCGAGTCATGAAAAAGCGCTTGCATCCAGCGGAATCTTGATATAACATAGAGGAGGACTACCAATGAAAAAAACTGTCCTGCTGCTTTTACTCACCGTACTGTCGGCCTGTATCACGCTCGGCTGCAGTGACGGCTCCAAAAAGCACATTATCGTACGGGAAAAAAACGAGCTGAATACAGACAGCTACCGCCAAACCTCCGGCACGCCGGACACCCTTGCCGGCCAGCTCCAGGTTCCGGAAAAGAATCTGTATTCCGGACAATATATAGATGATCCATTCCAGCTCATCTGCAGTGCTGAGGTTGTTGTCCCTGAGACGGACCAGGTTCCTGTCTTCAAGGTTGGCCAAAAACCCTTTAATCAGACATGGATCAATCAGGTCACAGATGTCTTCTTTGGGAATCATCCCGTGTATGACTACGAAAAATATAACCAGCCCACCAGAGAATGGATCTCCGAAAAGCTCCGTCAACTGAGATCTTACCAGGCTGAAGGCAATCTTGACCCATATGGGTATATTGCCTCCGCACAGGCAGCGGGCTACGAAAATCCGGAATCCTTTTATAACCTGCAGTCAGAGATCCAGCGATGGGAGCAGATTTACGAAGCTTCTCCCGAAGCGGTTGAAAAAGTTGAGGTCATCCCTGGTTTTGGCCCCGGCGCACCGGATAACTGTTTTTACAGAGAACCATCCGCAGCGGAATCGTCTTCCGCAGAAACAGCCTCTTCGGATGATCCTTTTTTCGGAATTGTTGAAATGGATGGCGGAATTTTCCTGTACAAATTAAAAAGGAGCGGTTCCTTCCACATGGATATCGGCATCGTAAGAGGAGATACAGAGATTTCAGACAAGAAATGGTCCGGATCCTCCTGGTTTCAGCCGTATTGGCTTCAGGACTCTTCTGACGCCCCCAAAGGGAATCTCCCATCCAGGGAGGCTGTAGAAAAACTGGCAGGAATCACCCCTGCTCAGGCCGCTGCAATGACCGATCAGTATATGGAAAAGCTGGACCTTTCTGATTTTACTCCAAAGCGCATAGAGCTGAGCCTAAGCAGCCGTTACAACACAGATCCGATCGGATTGGGTTCCGAAGAATACCTGGATTACCAGGATGCCGCCTATCAGATCATCTATACCAGAGATCTCCGTGGATTTCCGATCACGCCTGACAACAGCAATGGCGGTGTTTTGGAATATACGGACGATTCCGGGAGCGCATGGGGTTATGAAAAAGTGGAATTTTATGTGAATCAGGAAGGACTGCAAAAGGCTTCCATCCAAAATCTGTACGAAATACAGAAACCGATGATCGACAATGTAGAACTGATGAGTTTTTCGGATATCACAGAAATATTCTGGAAGATTATGCCGGTCCGTTTTCAAAACAATACAGATAAAATAAATATCAACCGGATCACACTGGGGTATATGAAAATCTATGATCCGGGCCTGAGCAGCACTACAGGACTTCTGGTACCTGTCTGGGATTTTTTCGGAACACGTGAAATATACGATCCTGACACCGGAGAACCCTATGCAATGGCATATCCCACCACCAGCTTTCTGACGATTAATGCCGCTGACGGTACAGTGATCAACCGAAATTACGGATATTAAAATCAGACAGAGCCTTGTTGGCAAGTGCCTGACGTCAAAATTCATATTACAGTGCAGAACAGCCTTCCGCGTTTATCATGCAGGTCAACATCCTGCTCTTGATATATGAACACATATTTTTAGAAGGAGAACAACTCATGAACCCAACGGACACGCCACTCACAGACCATCCGCAGAACACCCCGCAGGAGACTCCGGTGCCCAATTCCCAGGGCAAACCACAGGAGCGTCCCCAGAACCATTTGGAGAGCCGCTCTCAGGCTGATTCAGATGCTTCTCAGGAAATCCAGCAGAATCTTTCCGACGAAAGTTCTCTGCACAGTTCGGCAGATTCCGCACCGAATCCTTCCACGGAGCCTCTACAGAGCAGCTCCACAGATTCCGCACCGAATCCTTCCACGGAGTCTCTACAGAGCAGCTCCGCAGATTCCCAGCAGCCCCCTGCGCAGGTTTCTTCCCAGGAAGCTGCGCCTTCTGCCGCGGAACCAGCGAAAACGCTGCCATACAAAAAAATCGCCGCATGGACCGCGGCCGTCCTCGCCGCAGTCCTGCTGCTCACATACCTGGGCGTGTCCATCTACTTCCGAAGCCATTACCTTTTTAACACTACGATCAACGGCCAGGATTTTTCCAAGCAAACCGTAGAGGATGCCCGAGCCTTTTTTGCAGGCCAGGCAGACGCCTATGCCTTGAAGATCACAGAAAGCGGCGGCAAGACCGAGGACATCACCGGCAGTGAGATCGATATGTCCTGGAATGACAGCCAGGCTCTGGACCAGATACTAAAAGACCAGAACGCTTTCGCATGGCCGATGGAATATTTCAAAGAAACATCCAAAGAGATCACGTTTGATATCTCCTACGATAAAGCGGCCCTGGAAAAAAAGGTCAGTTCCCTGAAAGCCGTAACTGCGGAACCGATCCAGCCCCAGTCCGCCTACCCGGAATTTGACGGAAATTCCTACGTCATAAAACCGGAAGTATACGGAACCGACCTGGATTCGAAAAAACTGTTAAAGCAGATCCATGAGTCCGTTGCCCGGTTGGATAAAGAGATTGATCTCCAGAAAGAGGGCTTTTACAAATCCCCGGAATACACCGCCGAATCGCCGAAGCTGAAAGAACTCTGCCAGACTCTGAACCAATACTGCAAGGCAAGCATCACCTACGAAATGGACATTCCCATCGTGGTAGATAAGACATTGATCTCCACCTGGCTGTCCTATGACGCAGATTTTCACGTCACACTGGACGAGGCCGCGATCCGAAACTGGATGACCGAATTTGGCAGACGTTACGACACCGTAGGCACTACCAGGCCGCTCACCACCCCGACCGGTAAAGCCACGGAGGTTTCCGGCGGTACCTACGGCTGGATCATCAATGAAGAGGCGGAATTTCCCGCTCTGGTAAGCAGCATCCGAAACGGCGAGGTCGTGACAAAAGCCCCGGCCTGTGATCAGACCGCTGCCTCCCATGCCCCCCAGGACTGGGGCGGCACATTCGTGGAAGTGGATCTGACTGCCCAGCATATGTGGTATCTGGAAAACGGCACCGTCGTTTTTGAGTCCGACGTGGTCACCGGAAAAAACAGCACACCCACTCCTCCCGGAGTATACAATATCCTGGAAAAGCTGTCCCCCACCGTTTTGGTCGGAAATATAGTCCCGGAAACCAATGAGCCGGAATACCGTACCCCCGTAGATTTCTGGATGCGCGTCACCTGGAGCGGCATCGGCTTCCACGACGCCACCTGGCAGCCCGCGTTCGGAGGAGACGTCTACCTCTGGAACGGCTCCCACGGCTGCATCAACATGCCCTACTACAATGCCCAGGAATTATATTCCATATTGCAGCTCGGGACGCCGGTAGTGGTACATTACTAACTTCACCGATACCGGAAATTAAAATTTCCCCACCTGTACGGTTGCAATCCGAAATCACATTTTTATGCAATTTATTGCAATAAATGCATTTTTTTGATTGAGGCAGCCCCATCAAAGGGACTGCCTCAATTTTTACAAATCCATCATATCATATGCGCATCTCCTACGCTTCCTTAAATCCTTCCCCCACCACTTCATTGGATTCCATGATCACAATAAAGCACTTCGGGTCAATCTCTTTCACCATTTTTCGGATAGAATACATCTGCTTATTGTTGCAGGCGCACATCACCACTTCCTTCTTCGCCCCGGTATAGCTTCCCTTCCCGGTCAGGATCGTAGCGCCCCTGCCGATATATTCATCAATCTTACCTGCACCCTCCTGCCCCTTATCCGTCACGATCAGAGTCATCTTTCCGGAGTCAATACCGTACATGATCTTATCAATGACCACCGTCAGCAGGTAGGAAATGATCAGTCCGTAGATGGTCGCGTCCACATCCCGGAAGATCACCCCGCCCAGCAGTACGATTGCGCAGTCCAAGGCGAACACGATTCGTCCCAGGGAAATATGCGGCTTCTTCACCCGGATCGCCATGGACACAAAATCCATTCCCCCGGTGGATGAGCTGTTCATGAAGATCAGCGCATAGCCCAGCCCCGAAAAAATCCCGGTGCAGATGGCCGCCAGCATCCTTTCCCCGGAATACACCGGAAACAGCGGCACAATATAGTCCGTGATCAGAGAGGTGATAATGACCGAGCGCACCGAACGCACAAAAAACTCCCGCCCCAGCGTCCGATAACATCCAACCGCGATCGGGACATTCAGGAGAATGGTGGCAAGTCCGATCGGCACTCCCCACAGCCGGAACAGTATCAACGCGATACCCGACACCCCGGCCAGCGGGAATTCCGCATTTGCCGCAAAATTATAAATTCCGGCCCCGATCAGAATCCCGCCGAATACATCAATAAAAAGATCGTACCACAGCCTTTTCCAGTCCAGTTTTATCATATCCTCTTTCCTCTCTGTATTCTTCTGAATTGATTCCCAAAAGTCACCCCTTTATGCCCAGACAGTTGCTTCACAAGGTATAGCATTCGCAGATCCGCTGATTTTATCCAAAGAAATTGTCCGAAAAGAGTCTAACCTTCAATCAGAAATTCCTTCTCCCGCAGCATGTCCTCGATCATATCCAGCGTTTTTTCACAGTCCGCCTCGACCACGTGGTAGTGATAATCCGAAGTAATGTTTTTCAGCGGGCTCGATTTTCCCTTTTGGATATCCTGTAGAAATTCCATCACATTTCTCCGGGAGCGGATCCCAAGCTCCGCCTTCATCCGCCCGTACACCCGATGGTTGACCATCACATTGACCACACAGCCGCCCAGATCCACGATGGAGCACAGCTCCTCCTCCATCCGCTCGTCCGTGTGCCGCACCTTGAACGTCCGGTTCACCGTATGGGGAGCATTCAGGAGATACCCGCGGTGTGTAGATATGATATCATATCCTGCGGCGCGGATCAACGCAATATCCTGCACGATCACCTGACGGCTCACCTCACAGCTCTCCGCCAGTGAGCTGCCCGAAACCGGTGTCCTGCTGGTCCTGATTTTTTCTATGATTTTATCCCTGCGCTCTGTTCCCGTCATCATACCCGATTCCTCCTTTCTGCCCCCATCTTCGATTTATCATGGTCCGCTCTTTCATATTCCCTATCATAATCAGCATTACATACCACGGCCGCCTTCCACCCCAGATCTTGTTGTACTAGGAAACAGCATGCAGGTTTTTCAACGAAATGTCAAGTATCGGAGCGGAATGCGTCAGCGCGCCGCTGGAAATATAATCCACTCCCAGAGCCGTCAGCCGCCCGATATTCTCTTTCGTCACGTTTCCGGAGCACTCCGTCTCTGCCCTGCCGTCAATGATACGGATCGCCTCCCGCATTTCCTCCGCGGACATGTTATCCAGCATGATGATGTCAGCCCCGGCTTCCACCGCCTCTTTCACCATATCCAGATTCTCCACCTCCAGTTCGATCTTCCGCACAAACGGCGCATACTCCTTTGCCATCCGGACCGCCTTTGTCACGCTTCCTGCTGCCCCGATGTGATTATCCTTGAGAAGCACCCCGTCAGAAAGGTTGTACCGATGGTTATAGCCGCCTCCCACCCGGACCGCGTATTTCTCAAAAATCCGCATATTCGGCGTGGTCTTCCTCGTATCCAGAAGTTTCGTTTTGCTGCCCGCAAGCAGATCCGCCACCGAACGGGTATAGGTGGCAATGCCGCTCATCCGCTGCAGGTAATTCAGCGCCACACGCTCACCGGAGAGCAGGACACGGATGTCGCCGGTCACCTTTCCCAACAGTTCTCCGGCTTTCACCGCATCGCCGTCCTTGCAGAAAAACTCCGCCTTCGTCTCCCCATCCAGTAGCTGAAAAACCCGTTCAAACACCTGCAGCCCGGCAATGACTCCGTCCTGCTTGCAGATCAGCTCCACTTCCCCTTCCACGGCCTCCTTCATCACCGAGTTAGTGGTCACATCCTCACTGGAAATATCCTCCCGCAAAGCCTCCATAATCAAATGATCCATCTGCAATGTTTCCGTAATTTTATTCATCTTTTTTCTCCTCACTTCATTTATTCTATATCATCCGAATCATCCCTGCGCCGGCACTCCATTTCCTCCCGGATCTTCATCGCCGCCCGCTTCGCGAACACCAAGCTTTCCAGCAGGGAATTGCTTGCCAGCCGGTTTGCCCCGTGAACCCCGTTGCAGCTGGTCTCTCCCACCGCAAATAAACGCGGCATAGAGGTCCGGCTGTCCGAATCCACCCACACGCCGCCCATAAAATAATGCTGCGCCGGAACCACCGGAATGCATTCCTTCAATACATCATATCCCTCTTCCAGACACCGCAGGTAAATGTTTGGAAAATGCCGCAGGATCGTCTCTTTCTCAATATGCTCCATGGACAGGTACACAAAATCCGTCCCGTCCTTTTCCATTTGTTCCCGGATCGCGGCGGCCACTACATCCCTGGGAAGCAGTTCATCCACAAACCGTTCTTTCTTCTTATTATACAGCACCGCGCCTTCCCCGCGCACAGATTCCGAGATCAAGAACCGCCTCCCCGGCTTTTTCGAATACAGCGTGGTCGGATGGAACTGCACATAATCCAAATGCTCCAGCCGGATGCCGTGCTTCTTTGAAATTTCAATCGCATCCCCCGTCAAATGCGGAAAATTCGTGGAATGGGTATACTGTCCCCCGATCCCGCCTGTGGCAAATATGGTATAGCCGGCGCGGATCTCTATCTGTTCCCCGCACGTATCCTCTCCCGGAGCTTCTGCCTTCTCCCGCTCTCTGTGCGTATCCTCTCCCGGAGCTTCTGCCTTCTCCCGCTCTCTGCATGCATCCTCTCCCGGAGCTTCTGCCTTCTCCCGCTCTCTGCGCGCATCCTCTCCCCGCAAAATACCATCTTCCGCATGACATTCTCTCAGATCCGCAGCTTCCGGATCCATCACCGCCTGCCCGTCGCTCTTTACACGTTCCGCCAGTATCCCGACGCACGCTCCGTTTTCCACGATAATATCCGTCATTGCGGTATACTCGTACAGCATCACATTTTCCAGCCTCTTCACCTGCTCCAGCAGCCTGCTGGTGATCTCTTTTCCGGTAATGTCCTTGTGATACAGGATCCGCGGCTTCGAATGCGCCCCTTCCCGCGTGTAGAGAAATTCCCCATCCTCAGCCTGCTCATGTTCAAATTCTACTCCGAATCCTACCAGCTTGTCAATGACATCTCTCGATCCCCGGATCATAATATCCACGGACTCCTTCCGGTTCTCATAATGTCCGGCCCGCATCGTATCCTCAAAATAGCTGTCATAATCCTCATCATCCCGCAGCACCGAGATTCCCCCCTGTGCCAGAAAGGAATCACTGCTTTCCAGATCCGATTTCGTGATCATAATGATCTTTTTATCTCCCGGCAGGTTCAGGGCACTGAACAGCCCCGCGGCGCCTGTCCCCACAATTACCACATCAGCTTCCATTTTCATAACTTCTTCTCCTGTTTTGCCAGCTCCAGCATTCTTTCCAGCGGCTTCTTCGACAGCTCCCGCAGCTCCTGATCCACTTCCACCGCGTTTTCCCCGGTTTTCAGCACATGCAGGAGCTTTTCCAGAGTATTCAATTTCATATCCCGGCACACCGGCTCTGTCTTCGTAAAATAAAACTTCTTTCCCGGATTGTCCTTTTCCAGCTTCCACCGCACCCCTTTTTCCGTACAGACGATAAACTCCCTGCCGGCACTCCTGGCGGCATACTGGATGATCCCCGACGTACTGCCTATGTAATCCGACTGTTTCAGCACCTCTTCCCGGCATTCCGGGTGAGACAGGACCTCCGCGTCCGGGTGCATGGCCTTTGCCTCCGCCAGCTCCCGAAGCTGCAGCTCTTCATGGACCGGACAGTACCCTTCATTGAATACAAAATGCTTCTCTGGCACCTGCTCCGCCACATAATGGGCCAGATTCTTATCCGGAATGAAAAAAATGTTCCGGTTCGGCAGGGCCTTCACGATCTCCACCGCATTTGCCGAGGTCACGCATACGTCAGAATATTTCTTCAATTCCGCCGTGGAATTGATATAGCATACCACCGCCAGATCCTCATACTTCTCCCGCATCCGCCGGATCGTCCCGGCGTCCGCCATATGCGCCATCGGACAGTCCGCGCGCAGATCCGGCATCAGCACCGTTTTCCCCGGATTCAATATTTTCGCGCTCTCCCCCATAAAAGACACTCCGCAGAACACGATCGTCTGCTCCGCAAGCCCCACGGCCACCCTGCTCAGATAAAAGGAATCCCCCACATAGTCCGCAACCGCCTGCACCTCAGGCTCCGCGTAATAGTGGGCGAGTATGACCGCATCCTTTTCCTTTTTCAGCCTGTTGATTTCCTCTGTCAATGTCATCTTCCATTTCCTCCAATGCTTCATTCACTACCGCAAACAGCAATCATTATAGCATATAGTTTTACATATGACAAGACAGTTGAATTTACATTAAATACACATTTTTTACCATCGCAGAATCCATATATCTGTACCACGAAGTTCCCACTAAATAAAAATATGCAGCCGTCCCGCAAGTTACTGCCAAACAGCTGCATACTTTATGTTTCCTTTTTTCACTGATAAAAAAATCTGTCCTTCCCGCCGCAGAGATGCTCCCGGCAAAAGCAGAGTGGATTCCCCGTCTCTGCTCTGCTGACTCCTGATCACGGACGGAGTATCTCCAGAATCCTGTCCTGCAGCTCTTCCGCCCCGATTCCCGTAATAAACGGCATCCCGCTGACCAGCGGCACACCATATTCTTTTTTTGCCCTGGCAGTCGTCACGATCAGAACCGTACCCTCCAGGTTCTCTTCCACCTCTGAGATTCTCATCTGGCAGATCTCCGCCTCAATCCCGTACTGCCGGCACAGCTCCTCCACCTTTTTTGCCGCGATCGTCGAAGTCGCCACTGCTCCGCCGCAGGCTACGATTATTTTTTTCTTCATACCGAAAACCTCCCGCATAATTACCCTTTCGCGCTGATCATCATCTTCACATTCGGAACTGAAATTTAACCGGCCGGCTTACAGATTCTCTCCATAAGCCGGCCGATGATTTCATCTCGCCTGAACGTCACCAGAAATGATACCCTTTTGCCGCCTGCGCAATACTCACCGCAAATTTCATTTGCCATGAGTATAATTGTCAAAATACCCCTGCACCAGAATCACCGGAGTCCCCTTGTCCCCCGACCCGCTGGTCAGGTCGCAGAGCGAGCCGATCAAATCCGTGATCCTCCGCGGAGTCGTCCCCTGGGATACCATATCTCCCACCAGATTCTCCTTTTTCTCCTGGATCCTCTTTGAGATCGCATCCTGCAGCTCTTTTCCCGACAGCTCCTTAAAGTCATTGTCCGCCAGATATTTCAGCTTCAATTCATTCGGCGTGCCTTCCAGCCCCTTCGTGTTAGCTACCGATACACACGGATCCGCCAGTTCCCAGATCTTGCCTACCGGATCCTTGAACGCGCCATCCCCATATACCATGACTTCCACATGCTTCCCTGTCTTTTCCAGGATCTGCTTCTGAACCTCTTCCACCAGACCCGTACACTCTCTCGGGAACAGCTTGACCGATTCCTCCGTGGATTTATTCGAACCCAGCAGCCCGAAACGCTCGTTGCATCCGCTGCCGTCCACCGGGCTTGTCAAAATGTCGTCCATCCCAAGCACCACCTCTGCGCCCGCAGATTTCAAGATCCGCTTCGTCCTTGCCCGGGTATGGATGTCGCAGGCCAGCACATGCTTCGTATACTTCAGGATCTCCCGCGGATTATTTGCAAAGATCACCTCTGCCTCCGCTCCCTGCTCCCGGATCAGCTCACTGTAATAAGCCACATAATCCACGCCTGTGAAGCGGTGCTTATTCTCGCCGAACAGTTCTCTGTAACGCGCCACATCCAGCACGTCGCTGTAGGGGTTGATCCCTGCCTCATCCACCTGGTCCAGAGAGACCAGTTCATTTCCCACTTCATCGCTTGGGTAGCTCAGCATCAGCACGATCTTCTTCGCGCCTCTTGCGATCCCTTTCAGACACACGGAAAACCGGTTGCGGGACAGGATCGGGAAGATCACTCCCACGGTCTCTCCTCCCAGCTTTTCTCTCACGTCCTTCGCGATTGCGTCAATCGACGCATAATTTCCCTGCGCCCTTGCCACGATGGACTCTGTTGCCGCGATCACATCCCTGTCATGAAGGGAAAAGCCTTCGCTTTCCGCTGCTTCCAGCACGCTCGTTACAATAATATCCGCCAGATGGTCGCCTTCCCTGATGATCGGGCATCGGATTCCTCTTGAAACAGTACCTACTTTTCTTTCCATGTTCCATTCCCCTTGTATAATAAATGTAATCAGATCTGCCCAGTCAAGCCGCACACCGGCTGCCGTAAACAGCCGATCGGCATGCCTCACACACCGCTCCTGAACAGGTGCTCATGATCCTATATCCTTACTTTATCATACCTGCCGGGATTTCACAATCCACTTTTTACAAAATTCGCGTCAGGCCAGGTGCAGCGTTACAGGTCACACCTTGGCCAGGCGTGCCCTGTAACTCAGGCCGCCATTTAAAATTGCCTACGGCAATGGACGGCCTGAATCCCAGCTTTTATGTGCATCCTCCTGACCAATCAGCGTGGTGATTGGTCAATGTGTGACATGTAACGGTGCAGCCGATATTTTACTGGACGGATGCCTTGCGGCAGAGTGCAAGGCACTGTGAACAGTAACGCACAGTCTCCGTCTTCCATGCCCTCTCATCTGATATGTGACAAATTCCACATGCCTGTCCATCCAGCCGTCCATGCGTCCGATCACCTTCCCCATGGTCAGCGCGCTGAGCAACGTCCCGATCCCAAGTCCGCTGATCCCGCCAAGGCACACAAGGGTCAGCACAGCCGTAACGACCACACAGATCAGATCGAAAGAAACCTTAATCCTGGAAAATGCCGTTCCCGTAATATCCGACAATTCCTTTGGGAACAGATCCGTCGGAATGATCGGCATCTTACACCGGTTGGACAACGCAACCCCCATACAGATGATCAGGTAGCTCGCCGCGAAGTAGAAGACCCGAAACGGAGCTGCCAGCGGAAGCACCTGCATCCATTCCTTGTGTACATCCATCATCAGCCCGAATGCGAATCCCACTCCAAAGCTCAAAAGATACTGCAGAACAAATCTTTTTCTCAGAATCATCAGGCTGAGCACCAGCGCGCTCTGGAAAATGTACGTCCACGTTCCCAGTGAAAATACAGGGAGTACCTCACTCAGCGCATAAGTCATACTGGAGATCGCCGAGATCCCGGTTCCCGAATACAGCATCAGTACCACCCCGAAGCTGTTCATCACAATAATGACCGGAAGAACCAGTTCCCCTCTGACCATTGTTTTCTTTGTATCCATTAGATATCCCTCCATCTTTCATATCGTCACTGAACTTTCAGATTTCTTCTGTTCGTTTCTGCACATACTAAGTTATCACACATCCATATATAAAACAAATGAATAATTTCTATTTATTCATAGACAGCATCTATGGATTGGTTTATACTATGTAAAACGAACGATAAATGAAAAGAGGGATTTCTATGAACCTGTACCAGTTAAGATATTTCGCAGAGCTCGCCCAGGAGCAGCACTATACCAATGCCGCCCAGCACCTGAATATCTCCCAGCCCAGCTTAAGCCACGCCATTTCACAATTGGAGGAAGAGCTTGGAGTAAAGCTGTTTGAAAAAGCCGGGAGGGGGACCAGGCTGACCGGATACGGACAGGAATTTCTGCAATGCGTCACACATTCCCTGTCCATCCTGGACAATGGCATTGAAAATATGCATCGCTACGCAAAAGGCGAGGGACTGATCCGCCTGGGCTTTCTCACCCAGCTGGGCGTCCAGTTCATCCCCAGACTGGCCTCCCGTTTTCTCTCCCTGAACTCAGACTGCAAGATCGATTTTACCTTCCACGGAGACCGGACACCGGAGCTCTTAGATGGCCTGAGACTTCGAAAATATGACCTGATCTTCTGCGTGCGCCCTGTAGAATCCGACGACCTCTCCTGCGTCCCCATCGACCGCCAGGAGCTTGTCCTGATCGTGCCGAAGGACCATCCGCTGGCAGAAAACAAGTCCGTTTCCCTGGAGGACACACTGCAGTACCCTTACATTTATTTCAATAATAAAACCGGACTGCGTTTCGTGATCGACGAACTGTTCGAAGCAGTCGGCCGCCGCCCGGAGATCGCCTACGAAACGGACGAGGAGCAGATCATCTTCGGCCTTGTCGCTTACGGCTTCGGGATTGCCGTCACCCCTTACCGTGAGATCCTCTTAAAGCTGAATGTAAAGATCCTCCCCATCGTCCGCCCCGCCTGGGAAGGCAACATTTACATGGTCTCCAACAAGCAGGTATACCTGACTCCCGCAGTCACGAACTTCCGGGACTTTATACTCCGGCAGCTTCTCGAACAGCAGGAGTCACCGTGGCCTCGTAATCTTAATACACCACAGCCCCAAACGGCATCAATGCCAGCTTCGCCAGTTTAAAGTGCTGCAGCCCAAATGGAATCCCGATCACCGTAATGCACATCACCCCTCCGATCACCAGATGTTCCAGAGCCAGCGGAAGCCCCGAGATCAGAAGCCATATCACATTCAATAAAAATGATCCTGCCCCGCCGCCGTACTGCACTTCCTTCCCAAACGGGAAGAAGCTGAGCCGCGCAAACTTAAAGCACTGCAGACCCACCGGAATCCCAACGATCGAAATACACCACAGGCAGCCCGCCAGACACCAGCTCAAGCCCGTCACCAGACCGCCGAATACAAACCACAGCAAATTTCCCAAACATCCCATAATCATTCATCCTTTCTTTTGGTTACGATTCACGGCCTGACCGGCCGCTCATAGTAACTTTCTTTTTTCTAAATTATATGCGCTTCTCCATGTTCCGTCATACGATCTGCTTCAATTCCGCCATCAGACTTTCAACATAGCCGATCGCTTCCTCCACTTGTTCCCTGGCCTCCGCGATCCTTTTCTGCACCAGATAATCCGCCACAAGACCGTCAAAGAAAAAGTCCGCAAATGAAAGAAATGTGCTGATCTCCATCCGCAGCTCCATGGGAACGTCCACATCTCCCAGCTCCTTCTGGAACCTCTGCAGATCCCTTTTCGCTGTCTCCATGCAGTTTACCGCGTCTCCCATTCTTGAATGCTTGATCATATCGATGACAACCCCGCCTCCAAGCAGATCGACGATGCCCCATTTTCTCGCGCTTTCCAGTTTTTCCTGTGCTTCTCTCAGGCTTGTAAGAGCCCGTGCGCCCGCGCCCAGCGCTTCTCTGATTTCCTGTTTCCTTTGTTCCTCTGCCATTTCCATTTCCTCACTTTCTTAAGCTTAAACAATCGCAGCCTTTACCAGTCAGCAAGTTGATGCGGCTGTATCCAACAGGATGAAAAAAAGACTCCTATCATGACATCAGCCACAATAAAAGTCTTGCTTTCTCATTTGATACGGATATCTCTCGATATCGGTTGACGGTTTCAAACCCACCCGATTCCGGGTGTTCAGCTACTCCCTTTCAATTGCTTGACAAAAATATATCACTCTTCGCCTCCGCTGTCAAGCATCTTAAGAAAACCTTTAGTTTTTCCGTTGCTGTCGCGTTACATGTCACACACTGACCAATCACTACGCTGATTGGTCAGGAGGATGCACA
>ERZ808040.1086-NODE-1086-length-19708-cov-7.149763_pt1 | contig 19708 bp, 16 predicted proteins | sample MGYA00380191_ERZ808040 | MGnify/ENA primary metagenome ERZ808040 (study PRJEB31490, sample SAMN06133395) | mouse gut metagenome | isolation source: J6 | host: mice | place: China: Chengdu | collected 2015-05 ...
GCGTCTACCACCTGCCCTACCGCTATCCCGTCCACTGCGTGGTCTACACCGGCACCCACGACAACGATACCGTCCAGGGCTGGATGGCCTCCGCGCTCAAGGAGGACCGGGCCTATGCCAAGGCCTACCTGCGTCTCTCCGGCCGGGAGGGCTACCACTGGGGGATGATGCGCACCGCCTGGGCTTCCCCCGCCGAGCTGGCGGTGATGCAGTTCCAGGACCTGCTGGGCCTGGGCAGCGAGGCCCGGATCAATACCCCGTCCACCCTGGGGAAGAACTGGCAGTGGCGCACCCTGCCCGGCGCATTTGATGAGAAGCTGGCCCGCCGGCTGTACCGGGAGACGCGGGTCTATCAGCGCCTGCCCCAGGCGAAAACGTCCAAGAAATGAGGGAGCGTTATGGCGAGAAATACAAAAAAAGAATACCGCAATCAGGTGATGTACTCCGTATTTGTCCGCAACCACAGCCAGGAGGGCACCTTTGAGGCCGTCCGCCGGGACCTGGAGCGGATCAAAAGCCTGGGGGTGGACATCATCTGGCTGATGCCCATTCACCCCATCGGGGTCAAAGCCCGGAAGGGCACGGTGGGCAGTCCCTACGCCATCTCGGACTACCGGGCGGTCCACCCGGACTACGGCACCCTGGAGGACTTCCGGCGGCTGGTGGACGACATCCACCGCCTGGGGATGAAGTGTATCATCGACGTGGTGTATAACCACACCTCCCCCGACTCCTGGCTGGCCGAACACCACCCGGAGTGGTTCTATCACAAGGCCGACGGCAGTCTGGGCAACCACGTGGGGGACTGGACCGATGTGGCCGACCTGGACTACTCCCACCGGCCGCTGTGGGACTATCAGATCGAGACCCTGAAGTATTGGGCCGGGATGGTGGACGGTTTCCGGTGCGACGTGGCTCCCCTGATTCCCCTGGACTTCTGGCTCAGGGCCAGGGAGGAGGTGGAGACGGTCCGCCCCGGCTGTATCTGGCTGGCCGAGTCGGTGGAGCCGGAGTTTATCCGCTTCGCCCGGGGACAGGGCATCACCGCCCTGTCCGATTCGGAGATATTCCAGGCCTTCGATATTAGCTACGACTACGATATCTTTCCCGTGTTCCAGGACTATCTGGAGGGAAAGCTCCCCCTGAGCCGGTACGCCGAGGCGGTCTCCGGGCAGGAGGCGGTCTATCCCGACAACTATGTCAAGCTGCGTTTTCTGGAGAACCACGACCGGCTCCGGGCCGCGGCCGCCATCCCCGGGGAGGACGCCCTGGTGAACTGGACCGCCTTCCTCTACTTCCAGAAGGGGATGACCCTGCTCTACGGGGGACAGGAGGCGGGCTGCACCCACCTGCCCGAGCTCTTTGAGAAGGACCCCGTCAACTGGACCGCCGGGCCGGACCGGACGGAGCTGCTGCGGCGGCTCTACCGGCTGAAAGGGCATCCGCTGCTCACCGACAGCGTGTACCAGGTCCGGGCCCTGCCCGGGGATATCCTCCTGGCGGAGCACCGCCGGGGTCAGGACCGGCTCACCGGCATTTTCAGCCTGAAGGGGAACAGCGGCCTGGTGGCGGTGGACGCCCTCGACGGGACCTACCCCAATCTGGCCGATGGCGGCAGCGTCGAGGTGAAATTCGGCCGGATCACCTGTCAGGGCCGGCCCATTATCTTTGAGAGCCGCGGCCGGGCCGGCTGCGACGCGTAGGAAGCTCTGTGACCAGCTTTTTCTGGGTCAGCCCAGTGCGGATTAAACCATATCACAGGTGAACGTGATACCAGTATTTTTGAAATGAGGTCTATTCTCCTTATTTACAGCGTATCAATTTTTGCATGGGGTCTGCTTGTATTTTACTACCCATTGTGCTACACTCATAGCGTCAGGAAGTTTTGTTTGGAGAGAGGAGGGCATCCTATGCGTACCAGGCAGGAAGTGGCCGCAATTGTTGCGGAGTTGTGCAGCAGGATCGCCCTGCTGTTTCCGGAGGATAAAATAGAGGCCATCCTTTTTGGCTCCTATGCCAGAGGAGACGCTGATCCTGGGTCGGATATTGATGTGCTGCTTTTGGTAGATGCCTCCCGTCAGGATATCTCAGACCGGAACTGGCAGGTGGGAGACTTGGCCGCTGAGCTTTTGCTGAATCATGGAATCGTGGTGTCGCCTTTTGTGGAAAATCGGGAATATTTCAACCGAAATTTGCAGCTGTTTCCTTTCTACCGCGGTATTGAGCGTGAAGGGGTGAGGATCAGTGCCTGATATTACAAAAGTTGACCTATCACGGTATCGGTTTCGAAAAGCAGAGGAAATGCTGGCATCCGCCAGACGGGATATGGAGGCGAAGGATTACGCTTCTGCAAACAACCGGGCGTATTACGCAATTTTTCATGCGATGCGGGCAGTGCTGGCTCTGGATGGTGAGGACTTCAAGAAGCACTCAGCGGTGATTGCCAGGTTTACCCTGAATTATTTGAAGCCTGAAATTTTACCCAGGGAGTACAGCAAATTGATCTCGAATGCCTCGCTGATCCGCAACCGCAGTGATTACGAGGATTTTTATATCTGTTCTGTCGCGGATACCAATGCGCTGTTTTCTGGTGCGGTGACTTTCTGCGGAGATGTAGGCAAATATTTAGAGCAGCGGTATTGTACAGAGTTGTAGATTTGCAATTTGACCCACACGCCGAAATGCCCGAAGAGGGACAGAGAGAGCCAGGCAGGAAGTTTTGCCTTCCTGCCTGGCTTTTTACTGTTTTTTCGTAGGGTTTCACCACGAATCTGGGTGGTACATTTCTTCGGTCACCGGCGAGGGGAACATATACTGATTGCCAAGGTGCCTGCTGTGCTCCTGAATCAGCAGACCGACTGCATTCTGTGGAACCTACCGCGCCGAGGTATTTGTCTCCTCGTTCATCGCTTTGTATATCCTCTCTACTCAAAAACTGTCTCGCTCAAATCCAGCTCCTGGCCGCAGCGGTTGTCGATGTCGGTGCCGTTGCCGGAGAACACCGTGTCGGGGAAGGAGAGGGACTCCCTGGTGGGCACCCGCTCCAGCAGGACGGCGGTGCCGTTGTTACGGAACACGTCCCCCATGTAGCGGCTATCCATGGGGTTTCCGCTGTCATGATTGAAGTGCAGGCCGGTCTCGTTATCCTAGAAGGTACAGTCAAAGGCGCTGACCCAAGTGTCCTGTACCAGCACGCCTGTACGCCAGCCAGAGATGCGGCAGCGCTGGAGGAACGCCCGGGCGGAGGCGGAGAAGCCCACGCCGTTTCCGCTGCCCACGAAGTCAATGTCATAGATCCAGGAGATCCTTGTGTCTGGGGGCGCTATGCGGACGGGGCCGGTAAAAACGGTGCGTCCACCCTCCTCGGCGCCGTAGAGATTGATCGCCCGGGGGATGGTGAGACCTCCGTCGTAGGTCACCGGGGGCAGATGGATCTCCACGGTGTTCCGCTCGCCCTCTGTGATCTCATTTAGGCTGTCCAGCAGGGCCTGTACCTCCTCCGCCGTGTTCAGGGGCGTGTCCTCCGGGGTGAAGCGGTAGACCTTTAGGGGCTTGGCCTCCATGGCCTGATAGAGGCGGATAAGGTCCCTGTTCTTCATCTCGACGGTCCACTGCAGGGTGCCCTGACCGCTGCCGGAGTAGAAGTGGATGGAGGAGACCAGGGCGGCCTCTGGGGCGTAGTCCGGTCGGGGGATCGGCTCGTCGCAGGTCCAGGGCAGCTCCTCGCTGTCCGTCTCCACAAAGGCGGCGGTGACCCGCTCCACCTTCTCCATAAATTCGTCCTTGGCATTGGCGCCGCTCTCCGGGTGGTTGATATACAGACACTGGGGGAAGGTGTACAGCATGTCGCTCACATCCGCCGGCTGATAGACCTGATGGGCCGGGTCGAACCGGTCGTCCAACCAGCCGGCCAGCACCTGATAGGTCACGCCGCCGTCGGTATAGAGGACCTCGGCGGCGCCGTTGTCGTAGACCTGGGGACGGCTGCGGAGGTAGAGCCCTCCGGCCAGCAGCAGGGCAGCGAGGACCATCAGGGCGCTGTACAGCGCCCACCTCGGCATATGCCGAGGTGGTGATACCGCTTCGTGCCGGTTGACACTTTGTGCGCAGTGGGGACAGAAGGAAGCCCCCGCTGGGAGCTGGGCCCCGCAGTGGGGGCAGGATTTTGTCTCCTCGTTCATGGCTTTGTACTCCTTCTCTACTCAAAGATGGCGGCGGCGATGCTCACCTCGTGGCCGCAGCGGTTGTCGATGTCCGCGCCGTTGCGGGAGAAGCGGGTGCCATCGAAGTACAGGGCCTGGTCGCTGGGGACACTCTCCAGCAGGACGGCGGTGCCGTTGCGCCGGAACAGGTTGCCGCTGTACATGTGGTCGCTTCGGTTGTTGCTGGTGGAGTTGAAGTGGAAGCCCACGGTGTTGTCCTCAAAGACGCTGTTTTTGATGTTCACCCAGGAATTGCCGTAGCACAGCACACCGGTCCGCCACCCGGTAAACTGGCAATCGTTGAAGTTGATCCGGGCGGAGGCGGACACCCCCACCCCCTCGCCGTCTCCCGCGAAGCACAGGTTTTGAAATTTGCAGATGTAGCCCTTCTGGGCGGTGGCCTGAAGGGTGCCGGTGAAGGTGGTGCGTGTCCCATCCGGGCCCTCGCTGCCGATGAGGTTCATGGACCGCTGTTCTATCAGCAGACTGCCCTCATAGGTGACGGCGGGCAGGTGGATGTAGACGATCACGTCGGAGGTGATGGTCTCGTTGATCTGGTCCACCAGGGCCTGGAGGTCCTCCATAGCGGCCATGGGCACATCCTCCGGGTAGAAGTGCCGGGTAGGGACCACACCCAGCGCCATACGCTGGTACAGGTGGATGGTGTCGCCGTTTTTCATGCGGATGTTCCACCGCAGCTCCATGTCGCCGCTGCGGTCGGTGTAGGTTAGGATGCTTCGGGAGGCGGCCTCCGGGTCGTAGTCTGTGGCCTGGGGCTGGGTGTACTGCCAGGGCTCCGGGCTGTCGCCGCCCTGGAGAAGCTCCACGGTGATGGCCTCCACCTTACGCAGAAAGACCTCCTTAGCGTTGACGCCGGTGTCCACATGGTTGATGAACAGCCGGGAGGGCTTGTTTGAGGTGGTCCCCTCCTCCACCTCCTCGGCGTAGTCGGCCATGGGCTGGAACCGGTCCCCGAAGTGGTTGAGCAGCAGCTGGTAGGAGCCGTCGCTGTCGGTGTAGATCACCTCGGCGGTTCCGTTGTCATAGACCCTGGGCCGGGTATAGAGCCAGGCCGCCAGGACCAGGGCCAGAGAGGCCAGAACGACCAGAGCAATACGCACCGCCCGTCTGGACAGCCGTCTGGGCGGGTGGATCTCTTTCCGGCTGTTCACGCTCCGGGCGCAGCAAGGACAGAAAGCGGCCTCTTGGGGTATCCGCGCCCCGCAGCGGGGACAGTTTTTCCATTCCATCACAGCGCCTCCATCAAGTGCAGTACATCTCTATACCGCTTGGCCGGGTTGACCCGGGTACACCGCTGGATAACCCGGCCCATCTGGCCCTCCGCCAGCTTTCGGGAGGGGTGTTCCCCGGTGAGCATCACGTTCATCAATACCCCCAGGGAGTAGATGTCCGTCCGGGCGTCGGACTGGCCCAGGCCGTACTGCTCCGGGGCGGCGAAGCCGGTTGTGCCCAGGATCTGGGTGTCCGCCTCCGCCTGGGGCTTGTGGAGGCGGGCGGCGTCGAAGTCGATGAGCACCGCGTCGCCCCCGCGGAGGATCACGTTCTCCGGCTTGATATCCCGGTGGACGGCGGCCATGGAGTGGAGCACCCAGAGCCCCTGGCACAGCTGCTTCACGATCTTTCTGGTCTCCTGGGGGGTGAACAGGGCGTCCGCCAGCAAAAAGTCCAAGGTGTCCCCCTGGACGAACTCCTCGATGACCAGATTCTTCCCCTCCCGCTCCGCCGTCTCATAGATCAGAGGCAGGTGGCGGCAGGAGCAGTCCAGCAGCCAGCGGTAGACTTCCCCATTGCCGATGAACCGTCGGAGGATGAACTGCTTTCCCGAGGCCTGGTGGCGGATGAGGCGCACGCTGCCCCGGGGGCTCTCCTTCAACAGCCGGACCTCCTCAAATTCCAGTTTCAGTTGTTCTGACAGCCAGGAGAAGATAGCGGCCACCCCCACAAAATTTCAAACCCTATGCAGCCAGCATATTGTATTGAATGAAATATTTTTATACAATCCATTATATATCGTTTTCTGAAAAAGTAAAGAGGGATGAAATCATGCGGGAAAAAACAACCGACGACCTAACACAGGAGCTGATGGAGCAGGCCGACCTGGACCGGTATATCACAGAAAACGAGGCGTACTTTGCGGAAACGAACCTGACCTCGGTTTTAACACGGCTTTATAAAAAATGCGGGCTGTCCAAAGCGGAGCTGGCCCGGCGGGCGGGAATGAGCGAGGTCTACCTCCACCAGGTTTTCTCCGGGCGGCGCAGGCCCTCCCGGGACCGGCTGCTGTGCCTGTGCATCGGGCTGGAGTCTGAGCTGGAGGAGGCCCAGCTGCTGCTGAAGAGGATGGGCTACGCCCCCATCTACCCCAAGCTCAAGCGGGACGCCATCATCAGTCACGGCCTGATCCATGGAACGGAGCTGAACGAGATCAACGACAAGCTCTTTGCCGAGAACGAAAAGACCCTGTTTTAACGGCCCTGAGAGGCTTTGAATATTGGGAAGGGAGGCAGAAAGCGGCGGGACTGGGCCGGAACGCGGTCAGCATCAATTGAGAGAAAGGAGCGCTCCGGGCCGGAGACAGAGAGCGGCGCGGGGCAAATACATCATTATGGAGACAAAAAAGAACGTACCCTTCAACTACATCGCAGGCGGATTTTTCGTCTTTCTGGCGCTGATGCAGCTGGCTAATTTTTATTTCAGTGTGATATCCGCTCTGTGGCTGGCAGGTTATGTGCTGCTGGCCGCAGCGCTGTTTCTCAAGCGGCGGGACATTCTGCTCTCCGCCGGCTTTGTCCTGCTGACCCTGCTGACGCTCTATGGTTTCTTCCATGCCTTTTCCCCCGGCTACATGAATTACCGGGTGGAGAGCTGGAGCGACGGCGAGCGCTTCAACCTGCTCTGCGTGCTGCCCGCCCTGGTAAATCTGGCGGGTTACGCGGGTGCGTCATTTCTGACACTGGCTCTGACGGATGTGCTGGCCCAGTATAAGGAAAGCGCCAAAAAGCTGTGGTTTGTCCCCGCTGCCTGTATTCTGGGGTCCTTTGCCGCAGCCATTGTGGTACAGCTTCTGATCCGCCTTACCGGCGGCGGCTACTGGCCGGCCTCCGGACTGACCTTCGGGAATCTGTTCCGCCGGCTTCTGGCTGCCGGCGGCATTGGCCTTGCCGGTCTGTGGCTGGCCTATCCCGAGGGGATGCCCTCTAAAATCCGGGCCGCCGGGACCCCTGCCGCGGACTACGGCACAGGGGCCGGACCCGCTGCCGGAAGCTCTGCCGGCGGCGTCTCTTCCGCACCCCATCCCACTCCTGCGGCCCCCGCCGGGGACGGCTATATCGGCATGGCGCAGCACGTGCTGCTGCTTCTGCTTACCTGCGGCATCTGGCTGTATGTCTGGATCTACCGCACCACCGGTTATCTGAACCGCCTGGAAGACGAAGAGCCACAAAACCCCACCACAAAGCTGCTGCTTTGCATGTTTGTGCCCTTCTACTTCATTTACTGGATGTACAAAAACGCCCAGCGGCTGGATAAATTGGCGGCCCAAAACGGCGTGGCCTCCGACCTTACCACCCTCTGCCTGATTTTGGCCATCTTCGTGCCTATCATCCCGCCGATCCTCATGCAGGATAAGATCAACGCCATCGCCGGCGGCGGCACGCCGTCCACGGCCGGTACGGCGCCGCAGCAGCCCAGCCGTCCCGCACCCAGCCGTCCCGCGGCCGCCGGCATCGGCGCGGCGGAGGAGCTGAAGGCCTACAAGGAGCTGCTGGACAGCGGCGCCATCACTCAAGAGGAGTTTGACGCCAAGAAGCGGCAGATTCTGGGCCTGTAAGCGTTCAATGAATGGGGGCGAGAGAGATCCCGCCCTCATTCGTCATATTTATTTCCAACACCTTTTAAGGAGAGATTTTTGTGATGACAACTGCGGCGCCGGCGAAGCACCTGTGCTACAACTGCTTCGCCAAGCGGGCGGACCTGGCCGGCCCCTGCCCGTACTGCGGCTTTGATCTGGAGGAAAACCGCCAAAAGTTCCCGGTGGCCCTCCGGGCGGGGACCGTCTTAAATAACCGCTACATCGTGGGCCGGGTGCTGGGCCAGGGCGGCTTCGGCATCACCTATGTGGCCTTTGACACCCAGTTACAGGCCAAGGTAGCGGTGAAGGAGTACATGCCCAGCGACATGGCCACCCGTGTGGAGGGAACCACCGTATCCATCATGATGGACACACGGGCGGAGGACTTCACCTATGGAGCCGAGCGCTTCCAGGAGGAGGCCCGGACCCTGGCCAAGTTCATCGGCCACCCCAATATCGCCGGCGTGTCCAGCTACTTCGACCAGAACGACACCTCGTATTTTGTCATGGACTACATTGAGGGCGTGAGCTTCAAGAGCTACATCGCCAACAACGGCGGGAAGGTGTCCGTGGACGAGACCCTCAACGTGATGATCCCCGTCCTGCGGGCGCTGACGGCGGTCCACGCCGAGGGCTTCATCCACCGGGACGTGACGCCGGACAACATCTACATCTCCAAGGACGGCAACGTGAAGCTGCTGGACTTCGGCTCCGCCCGGTACTCCATCGGGGACAAGAGCAAGAGCCTGGACGTAATCCTGAAGGTGGGCTACGCCCCCAAGGAGCAGTACATCCGCAGGGGCCGCCAGGGGCCGTTTACCGACGTGTACTCCTGTGCCGCCTGCTTCTATGCCGCCCTCACCGGCTACCTGCCCCCGGAGTCTTTGGAGCGGCTGGACCACGACGAGCTGGTCCCTGTGTCCCAGGTCCTGCCGGAGGTCCCGGAGTGGCTGGACAGGGCCATTCTCAAGGGCCTGGCCGTTCAGCCGGAGGACCGGTTCCAGTCCGCCGCCGAGTTCTTGGACGCCATCGAGAACCGGCTGGTGGTGGATGTCCCCACGGTGGGCGCGCCCGCCCAGCCCCAAAAGAAGAAGGTCAACCCCCTGATGCTCGGCGGCATCGCCGCCGCAGTTGTGGTGGTGCTGGGCCTGGGGATGGTCCTGGGCGGCCGGGGCGGAGGCGGAAACGGAGACGGCGGCGGAGGCGGTATCGCCGAGGCCCTGGCCCCCAAGGTGACCATCGCGGGGCAGGAGGTGTCTACGGCCACCGAGTTCCTGGAGCTGGTAGACGGCACTTTCACAGATGCGGATGTGGAAGCCATGAAGCAACTGGGCAGTTTAAAGCGCATCTATCTAAACGGCGTGACCCTCGAGACGGACGGACTGGACTGGGTGGCCCAGTTCCCCAAGCTGACGGAGTTCAGCTGTGAGGGATACCTTATGGATGAGCTGGACCTGACCCCCTTTGCCGGCCTGACGGAGCTGACCCGGCTGGGCTTCTATAAGGACGGCAGGAGCGCCGGCACACAGGTGCATGACCTGTCCCCCCTGGCCGGGCTGACCCAAATGAAGCGGCTGGACCTGAACATTGGCTTTGAGGTGACCGACCTCAGTCCCCTGGCGGGCATGACCCAGATGGAGCGTATACAGCTGTACAATAACAACAATAGTAGCGGCAATTCCGGCATCACCGACCTCAGTCCCCTGGCGGGGATGACCCGGCTGAACTATCTGGACATGGGTGTCGGGAATGTGGAGGACTTCTCCCCCCTTTCGGGCCTGACGGCCCTGACCGAACTGCGTTTTTACGGAAGCTACATGGTGGAGGACCTGTCCTTCCTCCGGGGGATGACCGAGCTGCGCACCCTGGAAATAAGCGGGAGCTACCGTGAGAGCGCCCCGGTACTGAACGATCTGACCGACCTGTCCAACCTGACCAAGCTCACCGCCCTCCGTCTCAACGCCGCCGTAGCCAGCCTGGACGGGCTGGAGAATCTCACCGCTCTGCGGACGCTGCAGATGTATGGCTCCGGCTCCACCTATACCGACGTGGACGCTCTGGCGGGCCTGACCAACCTGACCGTTCTGCGCCTGCCTATGCACGGGGAGAAAAACACCTTCCAAATCAACGGCTTGGCGGGACTGACCAACCTGACGGAGCTGGACATGGAGTGCAGTGTGGAATCCCTGGAGCCGCTGCGGGGACTGACCGGTCTGCGCGTGCTGTCAATACAAAACGGATATTCCAGCAGCGGAAAGGCGTTCTCCTCCCTGGAGCCGCTGTCCGGATTGACGAATTTGACAGAGCTGAATGTCCGGGGCGATGTTGCGGGCAGTCTGTCCGCCCTGTCCGGGCTGACTGAGCTGCGCGTCCTGCAAATCCAGCAAGAAGACCGGGATTACACCAGATGGGAGGACCGGGAGGTCATCCGGGACCTCAGCCCCCTGTCGGGCCTGACCAAGCTGAGCAGTCTGACGGTCTATGGCGCGGCGGAGAACATCGACACCTCGCCGGTGTCCTTCGTCTCCAACCTGGATATCAACAACTGATTTGGAAAGGAGGAACTTTCATGGCACAGATCGAATGCGGCCGGGGCCACCTTTACGACCCCGACAAGTACCCCACCTGTCCCTACTGCAACGGCGGGCAGAAGATCACGGTGGCCTCGGCGGGACGGACGGCCCCCATTGGCCGCTCGGTGCTCTCGCCCAACCGCACCGCCCCGGTGGGCGGAACTCCGGTGACGGCGGCGCAGAAGACAGCGCCTCTGTCCGGCGTCTCGGTGACCGCCCCTCAGAAGACGGCCCCTCTGTCCGGGGGCATCCCGGTCACCGCCGCCCAAAAGACCGCGCCCCCCAGGGGCTACGGCGTCCCCCAGCCGGAGCCGGTCCAGACCGCTCCCCCGCCCGGCTTTGGCGTGAGTGTGACGGCGGCGGGCAAGACAGTGGGCATGATGCAGTCCCAGATGGGCTTCGACCCGGTGGTGGGCTGGCTGGCCTGTGTGGAGGGCCCCAGCCGGGGCAAGAGCTACACCATCCGGGGCGGAGTAAACGCCATCGGCCGCAGCGAGCGGATGGACATCGTCATCACCGGCGACCTGAAAATTTCCAGCGAGAACCACGCCAAGATCAGCTACAGCGACAAGCACAACCGCTTCAACCTCCTCCCCGGGGAGGGGCGGAACATCGTCTATCTCAACGACGAGGAAGTCTTCACCCCCATGCCCCTCCACGCCTACGACCTCATCGACTTTGGGGAAACCAAGCTGCTCTTTGTCCCCCTGTGCGGGGAAAAATTCACCTGGGAGGACAAGGATGGGACTGTTTAAGCTGTTTTCCCCCAGAAAGCCGCCGGTAAAGTCTCCGGAGCCGGTCCAGCCGCCCAGGGAGGAGGGGCCGCTGACGCTCCGGGCCGCCAATGTCCAGGGCCAGGGGGAGCGGGAGCGGCAGGAGGACTCCTTCGCCATTGCCAACGCCGCCGGCGGGGAACTCCAGCAGGCCCAGGGCCTGCTGGCCCTGGTGGCCGACGGCATGGGGGGCATGGAGGACGGCAAGGGGGCCAGCCAGTGGACGGCGGAGCGGTTCCTCCAGCTCTTCCAGGAGCGGGAGAGGGAGGACATCCCAAGCTGGTTTTACCGCAGCGTCCACGCCGTCAGCGACAGCGTGTTTCAGAGCTTCGGAGGGCGCAGCGGGACCACTCTGGCGGCTGTCCACATCCGGGAGGGGCTCCTCCACTGGCTCAGTGTGGGGGACAGCGGGATTTTCCTCATGCGGAACGGCGGAGTGTTCCAGCTTAACCGGGAGCACACCTGCCTCAATCAGCTTTTCCTCCAGGAGCTGGAGCGGGAGGTCATTGACAAGGAGCGGGCCCTCTCCGATCCGGACGCCCCCCGGCTCACCTCCTTTGTGGGCATTGACCGGCTGACCGAGGTGGACCTGAGTCTGCGGCCCCTGGCGCTCCAGCGGGGGGACGCCCTCCTGCTGTGCTCCGACGGGATCAGCGGGGTGCTCACCCCGCCCGAGCTGCTGGAGGGCATGTCCCTGGACCCGGAGGAGGGCTGCGCTCTGCTGGAGCGGATGGTTTTGGAAAAGAACGTGACAGGACAGGACAACTACACAGGGGTCTTGATTTCCTGTCCATAAAAAAGAACGGAGAAACAACATGAGAAGAATAAAACGCATTTCGGCGGCCGCGCTGGCGATTCTGCTGCTGGCCGTTTCCAGCCCCCCCGCTTTCGCGGACTTCAACCGGGACAGCCTGGATGGCATCGTTATGATCACCACCGGAGCCCCCGACAAGGATGGGAACATGAACTACTGGCGGGGCACTGGCTTCTTTGTGGGCGAGGCGGGGGAAAATCCCCAGTACATCGTCACCAACTGCCATGTGGTGGAGGAATTCATCCTGGCGGGCAAGTCCCTGGGGGGCGGGGAGCTCCATGTCCGTTTTGACAAGGACGACGAGGCGGAGGCCTACCTGGTGGACTACGACGCGGAGAAGGATGTGGCCATCCTCCGGCTGGCGGAGGCCACCGACAAGCGGGTGTCTTTGCAAATGCGGGTCCCCCAGGAGGACAGCCTGGGCAGCGAGGCCTACGCCGTGGGCTACCCCTCCGCCGCCGATCTGACGGTCACAGCGGTGAACTCCTTCAGTCAGAAGGACGCCACCGTTACCACCGGCAGCATCAGCCGCTTCCTCACCGAGAGCGGCACTGGCCGCAAGCTGATCCAGACCGACGCCTCCCTGGGAGGCGGCAACTCGGGCGGTCCCCTCATCGACAGCTCCGGGGCGGTCATCGGCATCAACACCGCAGGCTCCAAGCTGGACTCCAACCTGTTCTACGCCGTCAGCGTCAGCGAGGTGCTCCCCCTGCTGGATAAAAACAGCATCCCCTATACCTTGGCCCCGGAGACCAAGTCCGGCGGCAATACCATGCTCTATGTGGGCGTGGGTATCGCGGCCCTGGCGGTGATCGTGATTCTGGCAGTGGTTCTGGGCAAAAAGAAAAAGCCCACCCAGAGCGGGGAGAAAGCGGCCCGAGGCGGCGCGCCCGTTCTGCGCTCCATGGCCCCCCAGCACGGGGGGATGGTGGTCCAGCTCCATGGCCAGCCGGTGCAGATTGGCCGGGACGGGGCCGTGTGCCGCCTGGTCTATCAGGACGGAACTCCCGGGGTGAGCAGCAAGCACTGCCAGGTGTACTTCGACCAGAAGGACGGGCAGTTCGTGGTCACCGACCTGAACTCTACCTACGGCACTTTCCTGTCCAACGGCCAGCGCATCGCTCCCAATACTCCGGTGCGCCTGGCCCCCAAGAGCTCCTTCTATCTGGGGGAGGTGGACAACACCGTCTATGTGGACCTGGAGTAAGCCATGAGACTATCTGTTTACTGCTATACCAACCAGGGGGGCCGGGACCACAACGAGGACAGCGTGCGCTGCTCCGCTGAGGCGGGGGCTTTTGTCCTGGCCGACGGTCTTGGGGGCCACGGGAAGGGGGAGGTGGCCTCCGCTCTGGCGGCGGACGTCCTCTTCGAGGGCTGCGCCGCCCACCCGGACCCCGATGGGCTGGCGGAGCTGTTCCAGCGGGCCAACGAGGCCGTCCTGGAGGGACAGAAGCTCCCTGGGCAGGAGGAGATGAAAACCACCGCCGTGGCCCTGTCCCTCACCCAAGATCAGGCGGTGTGGGGGCACATTGGGGACTCCAGGCTCTACCGCTTCTCAGGCGGAACGCTGACCCAGGAGACCCGGGACCACTCGGTCACCTATATGAAGTACCTGGGCGGCGAGATCACCTATATGGACATCTGCCACGACGATGACCGGTCCAGCCTGCTGCGGGCCCTGGGAAAGCTGCCCTGCAAGCCGGAGACAGGCCAGGCGGAGCTCCATCCGGGGGACGCCTTCCTGCTGTGCTCCGACGGCTTTTGGGAGTATGTCTATCAGGAGGAGATACTGGCCGACCTGCTGAAAGCGGAGACTCCGGAGGGGTGGGCCCGTGACATGCTCCTGCGCCACATCCGCCGCACCCCGCCGGGAAACGACAATTTTTCCCTCATCACCGTGTTTGTGGAGGAGGAGCTATGAGACGGCTGACATCTATATTCCTTGCTCTGCTGTTGGTGGGGCTTATGTGTACCGGCGCTCTGGCTGCCGGCAGCGTGGAGATTGTCCGGGCCTTTGTCTACGACGGGACCCTGTATACCTATGTGTCCATGGACGGGATGGAGAAGCCCGTCACCAAGGCGGAGGCCAGGGTGGCCGGGCAGACCTTCTCCGCTTCGAACCGGCTGGAGACCGTCCGCCAGGCGGGGGCCCCGGTGACCTGGCTGCTGCTGGTGGACAACTCCACCTCCATGCCCGCCTTTCGCCAGGAGGTAGAGGAGTTTGCTCGAAGTTTGGCACAGTCCGGCGGGGAAAACACCCAATTTATTCTGGCTACCTTCGGAGACACGTTTGTGGTCCGGACGGAGGACGTCTCCCCGGAGGGGTTGCCGGTTGAGATGGAACAGATCCCCTTTGACGAGCGGGTGACCCGCCTCCACACCGCCATCGGACAGGCCCTGGACTACTTCGAGGGCCTGTCCCGGGAGCGGAACGAGCTGCGGTGTGTGGTGGTGCTGTCCGACGGGGTGCAGTATGACCCCACAGGTGGCGTGCCCTATGAGGAGCTGCTGGAGCGGGTCAGCGCCTCCGATGTGATGCTCCATTCGATGGGTCTGGGCGGTGACCAGGAGGCCCTGGAGAGTATGGGCCGGCTGGCGGAGGCCTCAGGCGGGCTCCATCAGGCGGTGGACACGCAGACGGTGGCGGAGGCCGCCGTCCGGCTGGCGGAGAACAGCGGCGGGCTGTATGTCACCGGCTTTGACCTGTCTGCCCTGACCACGGAGGGCGGGACGGAACAGGTGTCTGTGGCCTTTGCCTCCGACGGGAAGCTGATCTGCCGGGCGGAGGCCCAGGTAGAGCTGCCCCAGCTGACGGGGGAAACCGGAGGGCAGTCCGATTCCCAGCTTCCCGCCCAACTGCCGGAGTCCCCCGCTGAGATGCCCGAGGGGGGCGGAGCCGGGCCTGCCGCCCCGGACGTTCCCTCCAAAGAGGGACCGCCGATGGGGCTGATTGCGGGGATCGCTATTGCGGCGCTGACCCTGATTGCCACCGCAGTCATCCTGACACAAAAAAAGCGGAAGCCTCAGGTGGTTTCCGAACCCGGGCCCGCCCCCCGGGAGGAACAGGCGGGCATCTATATGCGGCTGGAAGTGGTGCGGGGCGCCTTGGCCGGCGGCCAGAACCGGCAGGAGCTGGAATTGCGAAATGAGCTGATCGCTGGCACGGCTCCAGCCTGTGACATTGTAATTTCGGACGGAGAGGCCGCTCCCAGGCACGTCCGGCTGTTCTCCATGGAGGGGGCGGTATATGCGGAGGCTCTGGATGCCTCATGCGTAACACTGGTCAACGGAGAGAAGTTTCAGAAAGCCCGAAGACTGCGCAGCGGGGATGAGATCACGGCAGGCAGTACCGTAATTCGCCTGAAATTTTAGCGGGGAACGATTTCCTTGTTTACTGCGTAGCAATTTTTGCATAGGTAGCGTGTCGTTTGAAGGTTTGACCCACACCGTGACCCACACGCAGAAAAAAGCGGGCGGAGTCAATGGACGGGAAAGTGTCAAAGACCATATACCTCCGCAACAAAAAGGTCCCGAAAGTGCTGAACAGCGGCACTCCCGAGGTTTTCAATCACTTGGTAAGGACGGAGAGACGGGCCCATGTCGGAATAGTACCATCAACAACAGGGGAGAATCTTTCGCAAAAGGCCGGAATCTCTTTGTAAATCAGTACTTTATCTGCCCTCTTCAATCTGGAATTTTTGACCTGACCACATATCTGCCCACAGACAGAAAAATCGGCCCACCTGGGAATTGTGTCCCTGGTGGGCCGTGAATTGGTTGTTAAGTCTCGATGCGCAGCTGTTGAAAATCGCCGTTATCCCATGATCCAAGCAATTCCCCAGCGGTATCCGGGCTCTCAAATCGCAGGGCATTCGAATCTCGTCCGCTGTATGACAAATAGTTAATATTTCCATACCAAACGATACTGTGATCAATTACAGCGTAACGATGCCGGAGATTATTTTTTGTATCTACGGTAATCTTACGGCTTGCTAACAAGGCGATAGATTGTGCAATGGCGGCGCGCTGTTCCGGCAAATAATTTTCAGGCGGCCTTGTGTGGATTGTCACGGCAACACCGGCGGCAATCGCTTTCTCCAATGCGGGTAGTACGGCCTGTGTCCGGACTTTTTTCAAAAAAGGGCTGACAATCAGGATGTCTTTTGCTGCATCGCTCAAATCAGACACAAATGGGGCAAAATAATCTTGAGCGTTATAAATACGGCTTGAAACCGGATCATGTTCCGATGCTTTTATGCAGTACCCAAGTTCTGAATATCCTTTCAAACGCTTATGGTACATTCGCTCTAACGATGGGATGTGGATATCGACATAATCGTAGACACGGACTTCCTGTTTGCCCTCATAATTTCGGTGCAGACGGCCAACATATTGGGCAAGCGTACCTTTCCAGGAGATGGGCATTGCCAGCAGGATCGTATCCAGACGAGGTTCATCAAACCCTTCGCCTATATACTTTCCGGTAGCGACCACCACAAGGGATTCATTTGCTGGAACTGCTCGCAAGGAAGCCAGTTTTTCACGTTTCTCTTTCTGCTTTCCGCTGCCCAGAAGCAAAAATACATGATCCGCTTTGCCCCGAAGGGCCTCCTCCAAACGAATTGCGTGTTCCTTTCGTTCAGTCAGTAGCAGCGGTGTTCTTCCCTCCGCAACTACTTGGATTGTGTCAGAAATCAGGAAGTGATTTCTTGCCTCATTCTTCGCAATACCAGAATAGATATCTTGGATCGTTCGGGCGTCAGGCAGCCGTGTTCTGGTAAAGCGCGGAATTGCGTAATGAGAGAAGCTCCGCTTTTCTGCCTGGTTTTTTGCATCGACTGAGTAACGTACAGGACCGCATTGCATAAAAATAACTGGCTGATGGCCGTCTGGGCGAACAGGTGTGGCGGACAGGCCATAGATATATCGAGCTTTCACTTCCCGCATGATTTTTTCAAAGGTAAAGGCTGCTAAATGGTGACACTCATCGCACAAGACCATCCCATATTCCGAAACAAAAGGCTTTACGCCTTTTTCTTCACCCTCAAAAAGGGATTGCATAATGGCAATATCAATGATACCACCCCGCGTGTTTTTCCCCGCACCAATTTGGCCAATCTGCTCGATTCGTTTCTTTCGGCCACGCCGCTTGGGTTGCTCCGGCAAGGGTTCCTGAACATCAAGAAAATTTTCCAGCGATGCTTTCCACTGTTCCAGAAGTGCGCTGGAGTGGACCTGGATCAGGGTGTTAACTTTGCGCTGCCCAATCAAATACGCGCCTACCACTGTTTTACCAAAAGCTGTAGTCGCGGACAGGACACCAATGTCATGGGACAAAAGAGCCTTAGCTGCCGGTATTTGTTCCTGGCGGAGTTCCCCACGAAAAGCAACGCTGATCTGCTGTCCAGGTTGACGCTGATCCGCTAAAATGTATGGAGTATCATATGTGTCAAGCAGATCCTTCAACGGCTCAAAGCACCCCCTGGGGATTCCCATAAAATCCGGATCTTCGTAGCTGCAATCAAGCACGCGGGGTATATTGTAGACGGGCAAGCGCATGGCTTGCTTTTTATAGAATTCAGGATTCCGAAATGCGGCCAAGCGTTTGACTGTATTTAACGCCTTTTGTGAAAAGCCATATTTATCAACATACAAGAGATTTGAAATCATGAGCCGGGCTTGTATCGGAAAATCTTCGCGATGCAGTTCCGGCGTTTTCCACCTTAATGGCCACGGTTTTGGCTCTACAGATTCCAGCAATACTCCTGTTTCTCCGTTGCCGCACAGCTTTCCCACCATGTCCGCCAATTTTTCCGGCGTGATTTTAGGCAGGGCAGAGAGAAATGACCACTGATCTTCATATGGCATAAACTGTTCGTCGACAAATAACGTATTGCCTTTTTGCCGAGCTTGGCCTTGAAAAGGCAAGGCAATCAGATTTCCAAACCCGCCTTTTGGGACAGTGTCCTGAGAAGGGAACAACCGATCGTAGGATTTGAACTGCAGTTCGTGCCGGCGGGCCATTGCCTGCGTCAACAGCCCGCTCCCCAATCGACGGGCATCCGCAGCGGAAACAGGCTCAGAAAAGAAAAACCAAATGTGTGCTCCATTCCCTGAGCGGGAGCGTTCTACGGCGGGTGTAATGTTAAAGGCAAGGCAGGTTTCGCGGAAAGCAGAAGTGTCTTCCCTCCACGATTCTTCATCAAAGTCTACCGCCAAAAGCCAGGTTCGATCATCCTCCAGCATGGGGTAGATCCCCACAACATCCCGACAGAATTCGTCCTGTCCCATCATATGTGCCCAAATAATCTTTGCAGTTAAGGGCATGAAAGCCCTGTTGGGGCACTCGGGGCATTTTTGCGCCCTTTTATTGCAAAGTTCCGGCTTCCACTCGTTTTGACAAGCTGGGACATAGCCGCTTTTACCTGTCTTTAAGTTGTAGTAGCGTTTTGCATAGAGGTTTTCCCGTCCCCGGAACAAAGAGAGAAAGAATGTGATCTTTTCCTGCGCGGTACTACCGGTGTTAATGGGGGCAACCGGTTCTGAAGCTGCTGCCTCGGTGTGACTGAGCCAAAAATCCACTGGGCAGATAAACTTTTTTCCATCAGGATTTGCACACAGGACAAACTGCGAAGAATCCTCCACCGAAGAGAACATTTCGATGAAGCGGTATTCATATCCCGCTATCACTGCTATATGTTTCATAGATATGCCCCCTCGTGTAAGATGATGCACTATCATTTAGTGGAAAATTTTAATGTATTGTGCGGATTTCCCTTATAAAACTATATCACATATTCCTGAAATTGTATAGTATTTACTTGCGCTGGCCGCTGGCTGCTGACCGTGTATTCCTGTCAACTTGCCCCAAAGCTTACTTTTAGCCGCTCCTTTTCTGCGGCAATCTCTGCTTTCATCTGGAGGATCATCTCCGCCAGCAGCTGTTCACAGTCCTCTCTGGTTTTAGCGTAGACGTTGCGGGGATGCTTTTTGCCGTCCGGCCAGACGGGGGAATACCGTCCCTCCCACAGATAGTCGTTGATTTGAGTGACGCACCCAGTGCCTGGTTTGCGGCGTTTCCCCTTGTAAGGCTGGAAGGCGCTGGGGGTGAGTTTCCTGGCCGTGGTTTTCGCCTCCTGTGTGGACTCGATCTTGCTGATTCCCCGGTCGATTTTGCGTGCTGCCGTTTGTCGCATCTCATCGGTGACGTGGGCGTAGATGTTCAGAGTGGTGCTGCTGGACACGTGACCGATCACCGTGGAGAGGGTCTTGATGTCCATTCCGTGTTCCAGGGACATGGTGGCAAACAGGTGGCGGAGGTCGTGGAAGCGGATATGCTTGCACCTGGCCCTCTCCAGAATGGTAGTCAGGTGTTTACGGACGGAGGCGGGATCCAATGGTAGATCGTCTTTCCTCGGTGAGGGGAACAGCCAGCGGGAGTGAATCTGTTGTCGGTATTCCTTCAAGACACT